>Ga0075017_100001341_pt1 | contig 14947 bp, 14 predicted proteins | sample AleBraG_ABR_2012_FD_71475 | JGI IMG/M metagenome (GOLD analysis project Ga0075017, IMG submission 71475) | Freshwater sediment microbial communities in response to fracking from Pennsylvania, USA - Alex Branch Run_MetaG_ABR_2012 | ecosystem: Environmental > Aquatic > Freshwater > Creek >... | reverse complement strand
GCCACCGAGACGGGCTTACCCACCGAGACGGTGGTGCTCGGATCGACGGCGGCGAGAAGCTTCTGGGCCACCTGAGCCGGAGTCTGCTCCATGCCCGGCATCGGAGTTGCGCTCTCGCCATTCGAGGGCACGGCCGGAAGCGTCAGATGAGTGGCGGTCTGCTGCGCAGAATCGTAGAGCCAAGCCTCACTGCCAGTGCGGATCGCGTCTCGCTCGGCGAGCTGATCAAGCACCTGGATGCGCGCCTTGCTGGGGCCGTCGAGGTAGATGCGGGCGGTGTGCGAACCGCTCAGCAGTTCGAGCAGAGATGCCGCGTTTGCGTCTGCCCCCGACAGTGAGGACGCCACGCCCTTCGGTAATTCGGGAAGCCCGAGCTGCGAGCTCTGCTCGACCGTGCCGGAGAGCGCGGTGACGCTGCTCTGTCCGACCAGTTCGAGCACCTGCGCCGGGGTTTTGTCGGGCACCGTGACTGCAGCATTCGCCATCAACGGAACCACAGCGATGCCGGCGCCGATCACAGCCGGCACCACGAGAGCCGGCAGCCAACGCAGCCAGTTGCGTGTCATGTCGATTACCTCCGCAGTGCATTCCCCAGATCTGACATTACGCTTGTCGTCCTCGATCGGCACCCATCAATTAGCGCGAGACAGCTGGTTCACAGGCACGTGGCAATATGCGCGCTCGAGGAAGTCCTGTAACGCTATTCGGCGTCGTCTTCCACCGTCGTGATGGTGGCAGGGACCGGGTGCGGGTGACTCCCGGCCGGTGCGACGATCTCGATCCGGCGCAGGCGCGGCGCCGGCGACTGGTTGACGCTGAGGATCCACTCTCCAACGAGGTACATGGTTCCGACCCGCGAGAAGACGGCGACTCCGGTCACCGTGAAGATGCCATAGGCGGGGTCGTGCAACGTGGCACGCACCAGATCGCCGTGACCCAGCTCCGACACGGCACTGAGGTCGCCGAGAGGCTGGTCTCCGTCGAGCTCGACGTTCTCGGGATCGTCGGCTTCGGGCTCGACCGCTTCGGGCTCCGTCGCCTCAAGATCTGGCGTCTCGGATTCCGCCGGCTGGGTGATCAGAATGCTCTGGAGCGTCTTGTCCGGCTTGAGACTCTGCTCGATGGCGCGACCGGCAACGGTGAACGTTCCGATCGCGGGCGACAGTCGGGCTTCGCCGGCGAGATTGAACGCGCCAAACCGCTCGGTGAAGAACGTTGCGCTGACCTGGTCGCCGGACTCGAGTGCGGCGATAGTGACGGTGAGGTCTTTGACGTTGCGCTTGCGCGGTACCGCCAGCTCAATGAGTTCAGTCACGCTTCTCCCTGTTTCAGATGCCGAGGTAACGGCGGATGCGACGTTCAATGCTATCCGTCACCGGTTGAAGGATGCCGATGCGCGCCGGTAGGCTCCCAACATGCCTGCCAACGAGCACACGGTTCACCCGGTCATCGTCGGAGTCTCCCCCGGCCAGCCGCCCCACGTCGTTCTGCACGCCGCCCAATATGCCCTCCGGTTCAGCGCCCCGCTGATCTGCGCACATGTCAATCCCGGCCGCTATACGACGTCGGAGGCCGCCGACGGCTCCATCACCTCTTCGTCGATCGACCCCGATTATGCCGATCTCCGCGACGAGCTCTTCGATGAGAAGCTGGCCGCCGGACTGACCGAGTTGCTGACGGAGAGTGGAGTCGAGTGGCGCACCGTTCTGCTGGCCGGCGACGTCGCCAGCGCCCTCGGTCATCTCGCCCAGACCGTTGATGCCTCGATGATCGTCGTCGGCACCCACGAGAATTCGGTGAGCGGCAGCATCCAGGAGTTCTTCAACCGTTCGATCGCTGTGCAACTGGCGCATCACCAGAACCGTCCGGTCGTCGTCATTCCGGCCCGGCCGCCCGGTGTTGAATCGCCGACTCCGTGGAAACAATGAACCAGGTGACAACTCGACCGAGCCACCTCCGGTGGGGACCGCTCGCCGTGGTGGCGCTCGGCGGCGCTGTCGGGGCATCCGCTCGGGAAGCTGCGTCGCTGCTGATTCCCAACCTCGGCGCATTACCGATCGCCATCCCCGTCGTCAACATCGTCGGCGCGTTCCTGCTCGGCTATCTCTATGAAGCGGTGACGCGGCTGGGCGCGGGCGACAGTCGAGCGAAGAACCTCAAGCTTCTGCTCGGAACCGGATTCTGCGGTGGTTTCACCACCTACAGTTCGATGGCCACCGACACAGCAGTCTTGAACTCCAACGGGCATCTCGGGCTGGCCTTCTCCTACGCCATCGGCACTGTTCTGCTCGGCGCCGTCGCCACCTGGGCCGGCATTGTGATTGCGGCTCGCGCGAACGCCCGCCGCAGTGCACTCGCCCGCGACACGACGAACACGGTGACCCAGTGACCCCGCTGATCTTTCTGCTCCTGGCAATCGCCGGCGGCCTCGGCGCGTCGGTGCGCTTTCTGTTCGACGGCTTGCTGCGCACGAAGCTGCAGACGGCCTACCCCTGGGCCACGACCATCATCAACGTGTCGGGATCCCTCGTGCTCGGCTTCCTCACCGGGTTGACACTGACCCACCTTCTTCCGACCGACCTCAGCGTCATCATCGGCACCGGATTCTTGGGCGGCTACACGACATTCAGCACGGCCAGCTCTGAGACGGTGCAACTGATCAAACAGGGCCGGTACGGATGGTCATTGGCGAGCGGCTTCGGGATGCTGGTCCTGGCGGTCGGTGCCGCGGGCGCCGGTCTCTGGGCGGCTGCGCTGATCTGACACCTGCCCGATCGTCACGCCCGCGTGAGGCGCGGCACGAAGCGAACGATGACCAGGAACACCCACGTCGTGAGAATGTACGGCCAGGTGTAGATCGGGCCCGACTGCTGATGCATCAGCAGGGTGACGGCGGCGGTGACGATGGTCCCGATGATCGCCAAGAGCCAGGAGCCCCAGGACCCTTTCACGAACACCACGGCCAGGGCGATTGCGCTCAACACTCCCGAGTAGCCCGCGAGACCGTTCCCGATGGTGTTCAGTGATTCGTTCATGGCCAGGGCAGACAGGCTTCCGACCACACTGCCGATGACTGCGGCAATGCCCACCTTCCACGATGCGATGAACAGTCCGAGAAGAATGAGGGCGCCGGCCCAGACACTGTTCACCAACACCACCTGGGAGACGTTGGTCAGCAGGGATTGAAAGAGGGCGACCGCAACCGAATCGCTCACCGGGCTGTTCGCCGAGCTCGTGTGCAGCGGAATGGTGCTGAAGAACACCCCGGTGGCCACGATGCAGAATGGCGCGGTGGTGAAGGGCAGGTTCAACGGTTTCAACGGTTCGTGTGTGAACAGCCAGACCACCAGCCAGGTGACGGGAGCGCAGACGGCTCCCCCGAGGACGGCGATCGGATAGGCGGCCACCTGTCCGCCGAGGGCGGCGAACGTCGCAGCGCCGACGAGCGCGCCACAGAAACCCTGCATGCCGTCACGCACGGTAGGCATCTTCGAGCCGAACAGCAGGCCCGCCGCCGAGGATGCGAGGCTGCCGAGTGCCACCAGCACAGCCATCCGCCAGTCAGCGACGACAAAAGCGGCAAGGATCAACGCCCCCGTCACGATGTCCGCTTGGAAGAAGATCTGAGAGAGCCCGTGGCCGAGGGCCACCCCCCACGCGCCGATCCCGAACGTGCCGTGCCCGTTGGTCTCGTTCACCGTCTGACTCATCGTCGCCTTTCTCATCACTCCGGTCGTCACTGATGATCGTCAGAGGGCGGGAGCGTATGAGAGTGAGGCGGATGGCCGGCCCACCGTTCTTCGATCTTGCCCAGTTTCCAGTACGCGGTGGAAGCCAGCCAGGCGACGATCAGCGTTCCCACGATGATGTAGCCGACGTTCTCCAGGTTGATGCTCGCGATCCAGCCGGTCAGCGGGTCACGCAGGCCCAGCTTCTCGTTGAGCAGGCCGACGAGTTCGATCCCGCCGATGAGCACGGCCACCATCACTGAGATACCGGTCACCGTGAGGCTGTAGTAGACCTTGCGGATCGGGTTGAAGCTGGCCCATGAGTAGGCCTTCACCATCACCGCAGAGTCGAGCGTGTCGAACAGGCTCATCCCTGCGGCGAAGATCAGCGGCAGGCAGAGGATCGCGTACCAGGGAAGTCCGGTCGCCGCCCCCGTGCCGGCCAAAATCAGCAGTGCGATCTCGCTGGCCGTGTCGAAGCCGAGGCCGAAGAGAAAGCCGACGAGATACATCTTTCCCGGCCGGTCGATCGATCTGATCAGTGGACGGATGAGTTTGCTCACGAATCCGCGCCCGTCGAGCTGGCGCTCCAGCTCGGTCTCATTGAGCGTCCCTCCTTTCGAGCGCCGCCACACCCGCATGATGCCGACGAACGAGATCGCGTTGATCAGGCCGATCAGCAGCAGGAATACTCCCGACACCATCGTGCCGAAAATGCCGAGCATGTTACGGATACCGTTGCCGTCGGAGGCGAGGTCGACCGCCCAACTGACCGTGAACGCCAACAGCGCCGCCATCAGGAACACCACGCTCGAGTGCCCGAGTGAGAAGTAGAGCCCGACGCCGGCAGCCGGTTTCTTGACGTCGACGAGTTTGCGGGTGGTGTTGTCGATTGCGGCGATGTGATCGGCGTCGAAGGCGTGTTTGACGCCGAGGATGTAGGCGGTAATGGCAATTCCGACACCGAAAACCGATGATCCCAGCTTCAGATGCTGCGGCTCGATCAGCACGAAGAACACTCCGAAACCGATCAGGTGCAGCGCGGCAACGGGGATGAACACCCGAATCAGTTGGTTGACGTATGACCGCTCGGAATTCATGATTCAGCACTTTCGAGACGCGGGTGCGGGGTTTCCGGTGAGAAGTTCGTGCACGAAGCCGGCGGCGAGCACGCTGGCCCGTGCGATGAGGATGGTGTCATTGCCGAGCATCCGCAGCCAGACGCCGCTCTCACCCGGCAACACGCTGACGCCGAAAAGGAGGTCGGTTCCGTAGGCTTCCGACAGCGCCGAGTGCAGTCGGTCAGCGAGTTCCGTGGCGGCGATCAGTGGAGTCAGCACGTACAGCATGGCGAGCACATCGAACCCACCGAGTACAGCCAGTCCATTCACCTCGGTGTCCTTCGGGCACAGACGCACCCGGTCGAGGGCAACAATCGTTCCGTCCGGGCGCCGCACCTCGAAATCTGACGCATAGACGTCGAAGACATGCCGCTCGTCGCGTGCGAGGCGCCCGGCGTACACGGTTTCTCCTGCGATCAGCGTTGCTGTCGGATCGAGCACCACAGCGGTGCGCTGGTAGTACCGCGAGTCGGCGAAGGGGATGACCGGGTCGGGCAGGAACTCGACAAATGCACCCGCCTCGATCGTGAGGTTGGTGGTCGCGGCGGCGTACCCGATCTCCATCCGGTAGACCTTGGTGAACGCCTGCGTGGTCAGGTGAGCCGCAGAGTCCGGCCCACAGATCACGTCGGTGCGGTGGCGATCGCCCGACACCAATCCCCCTCCCGCCGTCATCAGCATCGTGTACGGCATGTCCGGGCGAAGCGGGTCGAAATAGAGAGGACGCATGATCTGCAACGGAGATTTCTGATAGTGCTTCGTCAGTTCCGTTCCCCGATCGTTCCGGGAAAAGGTGAGTTGCAACACTCCGACCTTTCCCGGACTGCCGACCCGCAGGCTTTCCGGATCACCCGCAAACCTCGACACCTCCTGTGGAACTCGCGCCGGCTCGTAGTGCGAGGCGGAGACTCGATATCCCCCGTAGGGGGCCGGGAGATCATCAGTCGACTCCACTGTCGTGCTTTCCCCGTTCTCACGGGGAATGTCGGTCTCTTCGTCCATCGGCGTCATCGCCGTCTCGATCGTCATCAGACGAGTTCGGCTCGAGCTTCACTCCAGACGGCCATGATCTGATCGTGAAGCTCTTGCAGCCCGACACCGGTCAGCGCGTTGGTCATCACCACCGGCTTTCCGTCACGAACTCGATGCGCGTCGCTCTCCATGACCTCCAGGTCGGTGCGCACGTACTGGGCGATGTCGATCTTGTTGATCACCAGAATGTCGGACTCGGTGGTTCCCGGCCCGCGCTTACGCGGCATCTTCTCGCCCTGGCCGGTGTCGAGAACGAAAACGAAAACATCCGCCAATGCCGGAGAGAAGGTCAGCGTGAGATTGTCGCCGCCCGACTCGTAGATGAGTGTGTCGATGTCGGGAAACTTCTCGAGCATCTCGGCACCCGCGGCGAGGTTCATCGTCGGGTCGTCGCGAACCGCGGTGTGGGGGCAGGAGCCGGTTTCGACGCCGACCACGCGTTCGGGGTCGAGGATGCCGGCCAGTTCACGGCGCACATGCTGCGCATCTTCCTGGGTATAGATGTCGTTGGTAATGACCCCCGGAGTGCGCCCTGCAGTGATCAGCATCGGCACCAACGCCTCGGTCAATGCGGTCTTGCCGGTACCGACGGGACCGCCGATGCCGATTCTCAATACGTTCTCGTTCATGATTCCCCATTTCTTTCTGATGACTGTCGGCGTGACAAAGACTCAGGTGGCAAACAGCCTCGCCTCTGCTCGCTCATGCTGGGCCGACATGATGTCGGAGAGCGGCACGCAGCCGCCCAGGTCATCGATGTCGCGCGCGACTGCGTCAGCCGCGGCCCGTTCGATGACCGGGCCCACCGCATTCAGCACGACTTGAGCGTGTCGATGATCGGTGAGGCGCAGACGCAGCGCCGCGCCGACGACGCTCGTCGCGAACGCGAAGAGGTCGGCGGCGACCGCGTGTTGTGTTTCGACGCCGGCCGCCGCGTTGGCCACGGCGCTGGCGATCGCCTGACAGCCCGGCGTTGTGCGTGCCGTGACCATCTGGCTATAGCGCTCAAGCTGCTCGCCTCCGATCGCGTCGAGGGCGATCTGCGTCACCTGATGGCCGCTGCGCACCGAGGCCTTGCGCATCTCTGCGTTGAGCTTCGAGGCAAAGAGCCGCTGGTCGACATCCTGAACCAGCGCCCAGTTCCCGCGCTCTGCCGCCCGGTGGGCCAGGGCGAGCGCCGTGGCGTCGCCGGGGCCCACCGAGTGCACCAGCAGGTCGGTCAGGACGTCCTGAAGGTCCAGACGGTTCACCAGCTTGGCCTGGCTGAAACCCTCGAGACTGTGAGACATCGTGTAGAAGCCGCTCGGAAAGGCGGAGTCCGCCAGCTGCAGGCTGACCAGCAGCTGACGGACCGATGACAGAACCATGCTCAGCTCAGGCGATGAAGAAGAGCTGGGTGAGCGGCAAGGATGTCGCCGGTTCAATCTCGGCGAGCTTGCCGTCATAGGTCACCTTGTATGTTTCCGGGTCGACCTCGATCACGGGCAGAGCATTGTTGCGCACCATGTGTTCCTTGCCGATGTTGCGGCAGCGGCCAACAGGAAGCACCTGACTCTCCAGCCCCAGCTTTTCCGGAACGCCATTGGCGATGCCGGCTTTCGACATGAACGTGACCCGCGTCTTCTGCAACGCCTTGCCCTGGGCGCCGAACATCGGACGGTAGTAAACCGGTTGTGGGGTCGGCAACGACGCATTGGGGTCGCCCATCAGCGCCCAGTTGATCAAGCCGCCTTTGACAATGATCTTCGGCTTCACCGCAAAGGAGTCGGTCGGCCACAACACGATGTCGGCGATCTTGCCCGCTTCCAACGATCCGACGTAGTCGGAGATGCCCTGGGCAATGGCCGGGTTGATGGTGATTTTCGCGATGTAACGCAGCACGCGGAAGTTGTCGTTCCCCTCAGCGTCCTCTGGCAGCTTGCCTCGCTTGTCCTTATTGTGATGCGCGACCTGGAAGGTTCGGAGGAATGATTCGCCCACCCGACCCATAGCCTGCGAGTCAGAAGAAACCATCGAGATTGCTCCCACATCCTGCAGCACGGTCTCCGCCGAAATGGTCTCCGCCCGTACCCGGGAGTCCGCAAACGCGACGTCTTCTGGAATGTCATGCGACAGGTGATGACAGACCATCACCATGTCGAGCAGCTCATCGACCGAGTTGACGGTGTAGGGCAGCGTCGGGTTTGTCGACGACGGCAACACGTTCGGGTGGCCGGCCACTTTGAGTAGGTCAGGGGCGTGACCACCACCGGCACCCTCGGAGTGATAGGTGTGAATCGTTCGCCCGTCGATGGCGTTCAGCGTGCTCTCCACAAAACCTGCCTCGTTGAGGCTGTCGGAGTGCAGCGTGACCTGAATGTCATAGCGGTCCGCCACGTCGAGAGCGGTGCTCAGCGCCGCGGGGGTTGCGCCGAAGTCCTCATGCACTTTGAGGCCTGCCGCACCGGCTTCGACCTGCTCAATCAGCGCTTCGGGCTTTGAGCTGTTTCCTTTGCCGCAGAAACCCATATTGACCGGCATCGACTCTGCCGACTGGAACATCCGATGAAGGTTCCACACGCCTGGCGATGTGGTCACACCATTGGTTGCATCCGTTGGCCCTGTTCCGCCTCCGAATAGTGTGGTGATTCCGTTGGACAATGCTGCTTCTGCCTGTTGCGGCGAGATGAAGTGCACATGGCTGTCGATCCCACCGGCCGTTGCGATCAGATGTTCTCCGGCAAGAAACTCGGTTCCGGCTCCGATGACGAGCCGCGGATCGACGCCGCTCTGAGTCTGCGGGTTTCCCGACTTGCCGATCCCTGCGATGAGGCCGTCCTTGATTCCGATATCAGCTTTGACGATGCCCAGAATTGGATCGATGATGATCGCGTTGGTGATGACAAGATCGAGTGCGCCGTTCGCCCCCGTTGCTTGCGGGTCTGCGCCCATTCCGTCTCTGGCCGTCTTTCCTCCGCCATAGACGATTTCATCGCCATAGTGGCCTTCACTGAAATCTTTCTCGATCTCAATCACCAGGTTGGTGTCAGCGAGCTGGACTCTGTCACCTCGGGTCGGACCGAAGAGGTCCGCGTACTCCTTGCGCGAAATGAGAGCCATTACTTCTTTCCCTTCCTAGCGGCTGACGTGACCTTGGCGGTGGGCACGCCGTCTTTGTAGCCCAGTTCTTTCATCCGGAACATCGCCCTGGTCTTGGTGTCCTCCAGATCGAGCCCGCCATCAACCAGATTGTTGAACCCGATGATGTGACGGTTGCCGGCGAAGGCGGTGAGCGTCACTTCTTTTGTGTCGCCCGGCTCAAACCGAACCCCCGTGCCTGCCGGGATATCCAGGTGCATGCCGTAGGCCTTCTCCCGCTCGAAGAGGAGCGCCTTGTTCACTTCGAAGAAGTGATAGTGCGAGCCGATCTGAACAGCTCGGTCACCGGTGTTGCTCACCTTGAGGGTGACGCTGGGGCGACCAGCGTTGATTTCAAGTTGATCGGTTCCGTGCTGGTATTTGGGGCTGCCAAGCATGATTGTTCCTTCCCGTGATCAATGCGTATGCGTGAGCACCGAGTGCTCATGACTGTGCGGGTGGCTGTGACCCGGCTGACCGTCCTCGAAGGCGTGAGAATGGGCGTATCCGTGCCCGTGATCTGCCTCGAGGCCGGCGGAGATTCCGTTGTGGCCATGGCCGAGATTGTGCTCGGCGTCGCTGATTCGTTCGGTGATCACGCGCACGATCGCCTGCTCGCTCATCAGCGGCCCGTAGAAGCGGGATCCGGCAAGTTCACCGGTGCCAAACGGCGCTGAGCTGCTGCGTGCGAAGCCGGCGGGAACGACGACCGTGTGATCGAAGCCGAGCTTTCGCATCCGCGTCACCGAACGAGCGACATCGGCATCCTGATCGACGCAGGCCACATCAACCTCGGTGGCGCTTCCGTGAGTGATGACGAGATGGGCGATGCGGTACAACTCGGCATCGTCGAACGGATTCGACGCTCGAGCGGTGATCACCAGAGCTGCCGCTGGGTCAGCTGCGGCGACCTGGGTCGCAGCGGTTCGCAGCCAGGCGATCAGGTGATCAGGAGTACCGAACGGATCGCACAACGCGATGCGTGTCGACGCCTCGCCCACGGCCAGCCATTTCAGGGTCTTTGCGGTATCGGCGACGACGGTGGGGTTGCGTCCGAATGTCATCGGAAGTACCAGGATGGGCCGGTCGTCGGAGTCGAGAACTCGGCTCACGTTTCGGTGCAGCGGGCGACCGGCCGCAGTGATGAGGAGGTCGTCGAAGTGCCGGCTGAGAAACGCCAGATCTGCACCGTTGTCACTCTCGTGTCCGCCGACAACGATCAGTCGCGGCGGGGCCGGATGCGCCGAATGGGGCGCCGTCATGCTCAGGCACCGACCGGGTCGTGGCAGGAAACGAGCTTCGTCCCGTCCGCGAAGGTGGCCTCGACCTGCAACAGGCTGAGCCGGGGTCGCACCCCATCCATACAGTCTTTCTCGGTGACGATTGTCTTGCCGAGTTCCATGCACTCGGCGACAGACTTGCCGTCTCTGGCGCCTTCCAGAATCGCCTCTGTGATCAGCGCCTGGGCTTCAGAGAGGTTGAGCTTCGTTCCTCGCTCACGCCGTTTTCGCGCCAGATCAGCGACCTGGTAGACCATGAGCTTGTCAATTTCCTTCGGACTGAGATTCATTTCTGCCCCAACTCTCCCGGTTCACCGCAGTGGCTCAGTGTCACCGGCCCGGGTGTTCGATAACCCCGAACCTATGGCGACTCTGCGCAGTTGTCACCCCCCGTCGTGAAAGACATGAGAAAGATTCATTTCCTTTTGCCTGGACCCCGGTGCCCCTATGCTGAGGCGGTGGACGCCTTGTGGGTGCTGCTCGGTATTGCAATTCTCGGGGTGACACTCCTAGACGTCTTTCTCACTGCCCTCAATTACGACGAGGCAGGCTTCATCGCCGGCCCACTGGCCGCCGGCCAGTGGCGGCTCCTGCGGCAGGTCACCCGCCGCATGTCGAGACGGTGGAGGCCGACCGCGCTGCGCCAAGTGACCGGGCTGCAAATCATGGTGACCGTTGTCGCGTGGCTCTGCGGCATCATCCTGGGCTTCGGCCTGATCTATCTCGGGTTGATGCCCGATGGCGGTTTTCAGTACGACGGTGTTCATCAGAACCTGTTCGGCGCGCTGTACTTCAGCGCCGCGCAGTTGGCGACTGTCGGCACCTCTCAGCTCAGTCCGAACACCGATTTCCTGCGCATTCTGTCAATCGCTGAAACCATTACCGGCGTTGTGCTTGTCTCGCTGATTCTCACTTTTCTCCTCGGCATCTACGACGTGATCAGCAACCTCAGTGCGCTTTCCAACAAGTTCTTCAGCACGTCGCGCGGCGCCGGCGACCCGATCAAGAGTTTGGCTCCGTTCTTCGTCAATGGAGAGCCGAACGGAATTGACAGCCACCTCCAGGCCGTCTCAGACAGCTTCGGTTCGTACACCGACGGCCTGCGCTTGCACCATGCCGCCTATTACTTTCAAAGCGGCCGCGACAATTTCTCGCTGCCCTACTCGGTGCGGATGCTGGGCGGAACGATCGGTGCGCTTCGCTGGGGATTGCCCACCGGGCATCCAGCCAGCACCATACCCGTACTGGTTCCGCTGACTTTTCAGTTCGACAGGTTCGGTGAATATCTCCACCCCCGACTTCGTTGGCGCAGCGATGATGTTCCGGAGACAGCGGCCCGCGATGACTTCACGCGTCAGCTCGCCAGCCCGTCACTCGATAAGAATTCTGACCGCTGGGTGGCGCAGTTTCGAACCGTCAACCGCGAGATGGCCGCCCTTGCCCACATCGCGCCGTTGCAGGACCTCGACGAGGCATACGAGCGTTACGTGAAGTGGCTTCCGTTCGCATACCGGGCCCAGCAGATCACGACGGCCGTCAGCCGAGATCTCGACTACCAGCCGATCATCGTTGCCGGAGAGGAACCACCGATTGGACCAAGCTTCTCTGCAGCAACCGGTGTCCCTCTTGCCCATGTGGGAACGCCATATTCGGATCGGTCAGAGCCTTCGAAGCTGAAGAGTTTTCTGCAACGCCGAGTGATTCTGATTGATCCGGGATTCGCTCGGCTCATTTCCGCGGTGCGAGCTTTACTTGCCGCCGCCGGCGCTGCCGTGACGCTGTATCTGCTTCTCGCCGCTGCAGGGGTTGACACCCTGTCCCCGGCCATTTTTGGTGGCATGATGGCCATTTTCGCCGGCGCGACGACCGGGAATGCCCGTACTCAAAAACACCGCTTCGCCGGCCTGTTTGCGATCATTCCGGTGGTCGGCGCCGTCGGTCTCAGCGCCGTCATCCCCCATGACACCTACTGGTCGACGATTGCGCTGGTCATCGTAGCGTTCGTCGGAATCTGGATCGGCCGCTTCGGCCGTGCCTGGGCCGGCCTCGGGAAGCTCGCCTTCATCTCGTACTACTTCACGCTCTTGCTCCATCTCAGCTCGAATGACGCTGGACTGTACATGGCAGCGGCGATCATCGGTGTGCTGTGGTCATTCGTGATTCCGTTTCTTGTGGTTGCACCCGCGTCGTCGCGCACCCTCGTCGGCGGGGTTCACGCGTTCCGTCAGCGGCTGATCCGAGCTCTCGACCCGCTGATCGACACGGTGTCGTGGGCCAGATGGGATCCAGACCTGCGCAAGCGCGTCAGAGCGGACATGAAGCAGGTGCATCGGAGCGCCGCTTTCCTCACCGGTCAGCTGACTGGTGACGACCCTGACATTGAACTCGCTGCTTCGCAGGCAGCCGCTCTCCGATTGCGCGTCTTTGACGTTGAACTGGCCGCGATGAACGTCACTTCAGCGGCCCGGCGGATGACAGGTTCCGGCATTCCCCTCTCGCTCCGGGCTCAGCTTGCGGGCGAACTTCAGGCGGTGCAGGATCACTTGCGCGGATATCCAACGTTGCCAGCATGGGCGACAGGATCTGCGCCGACAACATCTGAACCAACGACGACTGCGCCAACGACGACTGCGCCGACAACGACTGAGTCGGCAATGACGACCCCGACGGAGGTTGTCGCGCTGACACCGCACTCTGCCGACAGCGGCTCGAAGGAGGAGTTGCCGGATTCCGCGCGGCGCTTGCATATCGCGATCCTCGAACTCCGCCGCGTCGCCGATGCTCTTCACTCCTCTCAGGCGGTCAACCTGAATCTGACCGATCCGACAGAATCCGTGGGGTCAGACGGTGTCGCCGTCGACGCGACGGTCGATGATGTGGCAGCGCTGTCCGCCCAATCGGGTGGCATCCCCAGTGCCGCACAGGATCAGTTCACTCCGACCGGACGCCGCGCGGTTCAAGCAGCGCTGTCGACCGGGCTCGCCCTGAGCATTGGTTCACTCGTCTCGACGACCTACCAGTACTGGGCTGCAATGCCCGCCTACCAAGTGGTCGGCGCCACCGACGGTGAGACATTCGTCAAGGGTGCACAGCGCGTCGGCGCCACAATCCTCGGTGCGGCAATCGGATTCGGCGTGGCCATTTCCACCGATGCCAACCCGGCAGTGGTCTTGCCGCTGCTCGCCGTGTGCGTTTTTGCGGCGGCGTATTTCCGAGCCGTCTCCTCGCCACTGACGGCGCTGTGGCAGACAACGTTGTTCGCGCTGCTCTATGAGTTCTTGGGCAAGCTGAGTACAGAAACCATCGCGCTTCGCATCTTCGAGACAGTAATCGGGGCCGCTGTCGCTCTCGGCGTCGCCCGGTTGGTTCTTCCCCTCCGCACACGCAACAAACTGAACCGGGAGATCATCCAGTTGGTGCGCATGATCGACGAGGTGACGACATCCTGTCTGACCCAGTTAGGCCGCGGCATCGTCGAAAGCCGCACCTCTCGAATCGACAGACTGCTCGCGCTCAATAGGCAGATGCACCGCATCAACGCGACTGCTGTTCCGCTCCGCCGATCCGAGGGAGCGATGGATCTCGGCGGAATCGAAGGTCAGCTGACTGCCATTTGGGCGATGGTCTACTACACGCGTCACCTCGTCATGGCGACCGAGCGCACTCCAGTCGGCTCGTCCGGAATCAGCACTGAGGAATGGACGCGCATCCACGGCGAGACACGAGACAACTTGGCGTCATTGGCCGCTGTACTGAACGGCGATCTGCCCGGTGTCGTTCACGAGAGCATCGATGCACCTCAGCAATCGGATTCTGGTCAGCCGCTTCGTGGCTCGGTCGCCGCCGCGGTGCGACAGTTGGAGCGCCTGAACGAGACAGCCCTGATTGCGATGGAGGACGTCACACCGGATGCCGTGCGGCCGAGTCAGGCGAACGTCGCATCGTTCTCGTCGTAGACCGATGGCACAGGACCTCAGCCGCCCTGCGGCTTGACGCGTTTCGGCAGCGCGAAGACAAACAGGAACGCCACCACGCTGAGCCCGGCACTCACGGCCAGTGCCGCTGCCGCACTCGCCGCAAAACCGTCGGCCACTGCGCCTGCAGTGTGCCCCGTGATCGTGAGCGTTCCGAAGAGGACGCTGCCAATGACGGCGATTCCAATGGCGCTGCCGATGCGTTGCATCACCCCGATCACCCCGCTTGCGGCACCGGCCTCCTGGCGGTCGACAGTCGCCACGATGAATTGTGCGTTCGGGGCGATGAAGCAGCCGTTTCCGAGGCCGCCCAGAAACAGCGGGACCAGTAATGCCCAGGCGACAAGGTCGCTCGCCGGAGTGAGAAGAAGCACCAGCCACACCCAGATCAGCCCGATGGCGAGGAGCCCGGTGCCGATCGAGAGCACCGTGCGCCCGAGCATCCGCGCGAGCCGGTCGCTGAATGCCGCACCGATGATGCTGCCGATGGCAAACGGCACGGAAACCAGGCCCGCTTCGAGAGCGGTGTGTCCGAGACCGGCTTGCCACAGGATCGACAGGGTGAAGAAGATCCCGGTGAAGGCAGCGAAGTAAACCAGCGCCAGCACGACACCGCCGGTGAAGGCCGGATGCGAGAAGAGATGCGGCGGGACGAGTGGAGCCCCTGTTGATTTCGCCACCCGCACCTCCCAGAA
>Ga0075017_100001339_pt1 | contig 14961 bp, 11 predicted proteins | sample AleBraG_ABR_2012_FD_71475 | JGI IMG/M metagenome (GOLD analysis project Ga0075017, IMG submission 71475) | Freshwater sediment microbial communities in response to fracking from Pennsylvania, USA - Alex Branch Run_MetaG_ABR_2012 | ecosystem: Environmental > Aquatic > Freshwater > Creek >... | reverse complement strand
CGCCAAGACTGAAAGTCGTATGCAGTGGCAACGCGACGGCTTCATCCTCGGTGCCAACTTGGGCGCGATGGGCGTAGGTCTCGGAGTGCAGTTCTTGCTGCGCCAGCAACCAAACGAGCCAGTCCGCCGGGCCGTCCTACGCACCGCGGCCGGCGAGTTGGCGCGTGCAGGACTCGCCGGCGCGATTGTCGCGAACACGTCGCGGTTGCTTGACCTCGTCGACAATCCGGTCACCAACGAGATTCCGATTGCAGCGCCTGTTGGCGGTGCGATCGCCGCCGCGGTCTTCCTTTACAACCAACAGCGCGAGCGCAAGTTCGCGGCGACGGCCATGAGCGCGGACGGCACACCGATGTCGCTGTCGCCGATCCCCGATCTTCGCAAGTCGCTACTTGTAGGTGCCGGCGTGTCCGTTGGAATGCTCGTCATTGCGCGCGGTGAGCAACTGATCTCGGATCGAGTCGCGCGCGGCGTGGTTGCCGTTGCCCCAGGGCTCAAGACCGTTAGCCGTCCGATCGGTCACGTCGTCGCTTTGGGTGCGTTCGGCGGGGCACTTGGCTACGGGGTCAACGTTGCGTACACCAAAACGCAGAACGCGGGACTCAAAGAGGAAGCGGCCTACGCAGCCATTCCTGAGAACGCCAATGTTTCGGGCAGCAGTCAAAGCATCGTGCCGTTCGAGTCGCTAGGGCGTGAAGGACGACGTTGGGTCTCGATGGTGCTTGGCGCCGACGAGATCGAGAGTGTGATGGGCGAGCCAGCCCAGGCCCCGATTCGCGTTTTTGTTGGGTTGGAGTCTTACCCAGGCGTTGACCCGAGTGGACGCGTCCGACTGGCCATGGAAGAACTGGAACGTACCGGCGCATTCAATCGTCGGACGATCTGCGTATTCAGTCCGACTGGAACTGGCTACGTCAACCCGGTGACCGCCGAGGCATTGGAGTACTACACCAAGGGTGACGTCGCGAGTGTTGCCATCCAATACAGCGTCCGGCCCTCGTTCTTGTCGTTGCAGGCCGTGCATGTGGCGCGCGACGGACTGCGCTTGTTACTCGCGGCCATCGCGGCGCGCGTAGCGGCCATTCCGGCCGAGCAGCGGCCGCGAATTCTCATGTTCGGCGAATCGCTGGGTGCACAATCTGGTCAAGACGTGCTGGCCGGTTCGGGCAAGAACGCCGGCCGTCCGGTGTCAGCGTTTGGCGACGATTACGGCATCGATCGCGCGCTCTTCATCGGAACACCCTTCGGATCCAAGTGGCACCAGGAATACATCGCCGACCCAGCGCAGTACGACCCCAAGGGTCAACTTGTCACAGTGTCCGATGTCGGTGAATGGAACGCCCTACCTGAGGGTCAACGTGACGCGACGCGCGTCGTGTTGTTGAGTCACCACACCGACCCGATTACGAAGTTCGGTCCGATTCTCATCGTGCAGAGGCCGGAGTGGCTCGGTGCTCCGGAGACGCGTGAGCCGGGTATTCCGCGCGCGACCATCTGGCGTTTCTGGGTGACGTTCATTTCTACATTCGTCGACGTCCTCAATGCGGACGAGCACAAGCCCGGCATCTTCGAGTCGCGCGGCCACGACTACAGCGCCGATCTGGGGCGCTTCACTGCCATAGCGTTTGACCTGCAAGTGACAGAGGACCAATTCCGACGTGCCGAAATCGCACTGCGCGACCGGCAGTTGGAGTGGGCCCAAAAACGCGAGGTATCGCAAGAGTTGGCCGACGCCGTGTCTCGGATCGAGTCACAACTTGGGAAGTGGGGAGCCGAACCTGCTGCGGCGTTGAAGGCTAAGTTGCAAGATCTCACCCAAGCGGCCGCGCTCGAGGTTCCCACCGATGACGGGCATCCAGAGCCCAACGGCTAACCGACTAGCGACCAGGCTTGCGTCGCAATTTCGAACTCCTCGTCCGTTGGAATGACAAGAACGCGGACTTGTGAGTCATTGGTCGAAATGTCTGTGACCGATTTGGGGCCGCGCGTTTGCGCATTCAGCGAATCTTCGATGTGGACGCCAAATACGCCAAGCGACTGGACCGCAGCACGTCGAACAATGGGATCGTTTTCACCAACGCCGCCGGTAAAGACGATCGCGTCCGCCCCACCGAGCACGGCTAGGTACGCGCCGATGTATTTCGTTAACCGGTGCGTGTAAACGTCGAGACCGATGCGTGCTGCCACATCTCCCGAATCGATGAGGGCATGGACTTCGCGGAGATCGTTAACTCCGGTCAGCCCCTTCAATCCGCTCGCCTTGTTGAGCAGCGAATCGACCTCCGCCGCTGAGAGATCGGCTTGATTGACGAGGTGCGACACGATGGCCGGATCGACATCTCCGGAACGTGTGCCCATGACGAGACCTTCAAGCGGCGAGAGGCCCATCGAGGTATCAACACTTCGTCCGGACGCAATCGCGCAGGCGCTTGCGCCGTTTCCGAGGTGTAACGTCACGGCACGGAACTCGTCGAACGCGATTCCTAGAAACTCGGCCGCACGTTCACTGACGTAACGGTGTGACGTCCCGTGGAACCCGTAGCGCCGTACGCCGTAACGTTCGGCGACTGATCGATCGATGGCATAAGTAAATGCTGCGGGTGGCATGGTTTGGTGGAATGCCGTGTCAAACACCGCGACATGCGGAACCGCCGGGTAGGTCAATTTTGCGGACTGAATGCCGGCGAGGTTCGCCGGGTTGTGAAGCGGTGCTAGGGCAAACAACTGCTCGATGTCTTTCATGACGTCGTCATCGACGATGACGGGTCCGGCGAACTTCGACCCTCCGTGCACAACCCGGTGACCGACCGCGCCAAGTTTTCCGACGGACGTAACCCCGCCAGCCTCGTTGAACATGCGGTGGACGAGATCGAAACCGTCAGCGTGACTGGGGATCGGCACCTCGTCGTGGGAGATGTCAGGTGCGGCATCCGGGCCGTTCGCTATGTAGGACTCGTGTCGGATGGATGACCCAACCTCGCCGATTCGTTCGACAAGTCCGGTTGCCCATGTGACACCTGTCGGCATGTCGATAAGTCGGTACTTGATCGACGACGATCCGGAGTTGACAACGAGGATTAGCATCAGCCGCGGCCCTGCGCCTGAATGGCAGTGATCGCAATCGTGTTGACGATGTCGGCGACTGTCGCCCCACGCGACAAGTCGTTGACGGGTTTCGCAAGACCCTGCAAGACGGGACCGATTGCCAAGGCCCCCGCCGACCGTTGCACCGCCTTGTACGTGTTGTTGCCGGTATTGAGGTCGGGAAAGATGAGAACTGTTGCGCGGCCCGCTACTTGCGACCCCGGTAACTTGCTCGCCCCGACCGATGGCTCAACGGCAGCGTCGTACTGAATCGGCCCGTCGACCAAGAGTTCCGGAGCGCGAACTTGAACGAGTTCAGTTGCCTGTCTCACTTTGTCGACGTCGGCGCCGCTACCGCTGTCACCTGTCGAGTACGACAGCATCGCAACGCGTGGGTCAATGCCAAGCTGTGACGCGGTGTGTGCAGATGAGATCGCGATATCCGCAAGTTGCTCGACGCTCGGGTTCGTCACTACCGCCGCGTCCGCAAAGACGAGAACTCGATCGGCAAGAGCCATGAAGAAACAACTCGACACGGTCGTAATGCCCGGTGCTGTCTTGATGATTTGCAGCGCCGGACGAATCGTGTGGGCAGTGGTGTGTGCGGCCCCGGAGACCATTCCGCCGACGAGCCCGCGGTGCACGAGCATCGTGCCGAAGTACGACATGTCTGAGACGAGATCGAATGCACCTTCTCGTGTGAGTCCCTTGTGGCTGCGAAGATCTGCCAATTCGACGGCGAAGGACTCGCGGAGTTCGGAAACGCGAGGGTCAATGAGTGTGGCGTCGGAGAGATCGAGGCCGAGTACCCGGGCACGCTCGCGCACGCTCTCGACATTGCCCAAGATCGTCAATGCTGCAATGCCTCGGCGCAGGACGTGGTCGGCAGCCTGTAGGACCCGATCGTCCATTCCTTCAGGAAGAACGACGTGCTGCAGGTCCTTGCGAGCCCGTTCGATCAGTCGATGTTCGAACATCAATGGAGTGATCGTGTCGGACTCGACGACATTGATGCGATCACGTAGCTGCGCAGTATCGACGTGCTCATCGAAAAGTCGCAGGCCACGTTCGATCTTGCGGACGTCAGTGGACGTGATTTGCGGCTTGATGGCGCTGACCCTCGTGGCGGTGCTGTAGGTGTCGTCGTCCGAAAGCATCATCGGGACGGCGCTGCGCTCCATGCCTTCGATCAATTTCATGACGGACGGATCGGGCTCGAGACCGGCGGTGAGAAGCAGGCCAGCAATGCGCGGATACGAATCACTGTGTCGAACTGCGGCCGTCGCAACGACGATGTCGGCCCGGTCGCCAGGTGCAATGACGAGTGTGTCGGGTTCGAGATGATCAAGGAAGCGCGGCACATTCATGGCGGCTACTCGTACGGCGGCGACCTCACGTCCGAGGACTTCGCGTTCTTCGTTCTCGTCGCGGACGTTCAGCAGGCGGGCACCCGTCGCGGCTAGGACCGCACGCATGGTTGGCCGCGCCAAGAGCGGATCTTCGGGAAGCACCCACAATGGTGCGCCGAGTTCCGGCGGCGCATCTTGTAGGGCGGCAAGGGTCGCTGAGTCGGCGCGATTGACGATGTAACCGAGCGCCGAACCGCGCCGCGCCGAGATAGCGCTGTGAGCCATGGCGAGCGCACCGAAAACTTGATCGGCACGATGATCATGCGCACTGTCGACGACCAGCATCGGTGCGCCGAGGTTGGCCGCGACGTCCATGTTGAGGTCAAGTTCAAATGCAGCCGATGCGCCGGTGTAGTCGGTGCCCTCTACGAGCACGACATCGACAGTCCGTGACAGCGCTTCGAAGCGATGCAGAATTGTGTCGAGAATGGGTTTGGCTTGTTGCGGTTCGCCGAGAGCACGGGTCTGGTCCGTCGTGACGCCATAACTCTGTTCGTAGGTCTGACTCAAGCGGTATCGCGAAAGAAAGAGTTCGATCGTCGAGTCGGGTGTTCCCGCGCGAACGACTGGTCGGAAGTAGCCAACTCGATCACGTTCGCGAGTGAGTAGTTCCATCACTCCGAGTGCTACGAGCGACTTACCGCTGTCGGCTTCCAAGGCAGTGATGTAAACCGCCGCGGTCACAAGAACCCTCCGATGATGAGTGGAGCAGCTAGCTCCGTGGCCGCGCCCAACTCCGAGAGTGGGCCAGCGCGATGACTGCGGCTACGACGCTCAACGCGTCACGCGTCTCATGTTAGTTGGCGCTATGCGGCAGCCGACCGGGTCAGGAACGGCGACCGAGGACTTTCGGACACGTCACGACCCGACGTCGTCGGTTCACTCAAGCAAGCGACGCGATTCGGACGGTCGGCTGGCCGGGCATTGGACTGCTATTCCGGATGGCCCTGCTCATCGTGATTGCGGTCTTTGATGCCATCGAGCAGATTTCTCATAACGTCTTGGTGGTTCTCGGCGCCGTCGACGTCCTGAGCCGCGTAGTTGCCACCGATTTGACCGCCGGCACCCAACGATCCGAGCTGGGCGTACAGGGCTTCCATCTCGCCCGGAGTGATCTTGTAGTGGTACTCACCCATGGCCGCATCCCTTCACCTGTCGTGCTGGCGTCGACGGTGTGTCGATTCCTGCGGACCAGTCAACAGGTAACGGCAGATTAGTGCGTCGCGCCGTCGACCTGCTCGATCGCGGGCGGGGCTCCTTCGTGAACTGCGAGGTATTCGCTGAACACCGCGCGGAACATTGGCTCGGTATCTGCCGCCACCGCGTGTCCGAACACCTGTTGGACGGCCGCGACGGCGTCGGACACGGAACCGCCAACGGCACCCAGGTCGCCACCTTCGGCAGCCATCGTGCTCATGCCGCGTGAGTGTTCGACCACAGCCCACAGCCAACGAATGTCATGTCGGTGTTCGGCGAGGTGAACTGCCCGCTCCTTCAGCGTGGGGTAGTCCCAGTCCGCCCACTGCAACGCCCATTGCCGCTGCTCAGCTGTCAATTCTGGTTCGTCACTCATGGCACCAGCCTAGGGCGTGCATTGTGTCGCCACGTAGGTGTCCGGGTCGCCGGCTCAGTCGTCCGAATCAGCGTTCTTTGATTGCGCGATGTCAGCGGCTGACGGTGCGCCACCGCCAAGGTCCGCTGGCCACCACCACGTCCCCGGTGCGGGTCGCTGCGGGTATCGCTGAATCGAATCGTCGACGAGCGCATCGATGCGGCGCTTCAACTCGGCGTTCATCTCATTCGGATCGTCGGCACGCGTGGGATACAGCGGTTCGCCTACCGTCAACATGATGGCCGTGCCGAAATCTGCCTTGAGTTTGTGGCCTTTGGTGTAGAGCCGCTGGCCACCCCACGTTGCCATCGGGATGAGGGGGACACCCGCCGACACTGCGAGACGCACGGCACCGGACTTGAAGTCTTTCGGACGATACGTCCGACTAATTGTTGCCTCCGGAAAGATGCCGACGATTTCGCCGGACTTCAATGCGGTCAACGCTTCGCGAAATGAGGCAGTTCCATGTGCGCGATCCACGGGAATGTGGTGCATGCCACGCATGAGCGGACCAGCGACCGGATGTTTGAAGATCGAGTCCTTTGCCATGAACCGCACGAGTCGGTCTTGCGGCTTCGCGGCAAATCCGACGAACGTGAAGTCTAGGTAGCTCACGTGGTTGCTCGCGAGCACGGCGCCGCCAGTGCGCGGAATGAACTCGTTGCCCGACTGAACGAACTTCAAGCCGAGACCAAAGAACAGCGTTCGGGCCGTGAGTATGACGGGGGGGTACACGAACTCCATGTAGTGACAGTGCCGCATCGCGACGGCGTCATGCCAATCGGGGTCCAACTTTGACGCCGCACCCCGCGCGAGAGTGGCATTTCTTCGCAAGCGAAACATGGGGTGACGCAGGGTTGCCATGACTTCATACACCGATAAGGACTAGCCTCAAGCAGCCAACGGAACGCAAGCCCTGGAGGATGTATGGCAGCGTCATCGAGTTCGCCACGCAAGTCCGTGAGTAAGTCCGCGAAGAGCACGACACCGGCCACGCGGACTCCGGCGAAGAAGACGGCTGCCAAGCAAGCGCCAGCAAAGTCGGCGGCTGCGAAGAAGACCGTGGCGAAGAAGGCACCCGCCAAACGACCGGTGGCGACGGCGACCGGGGCTGCTGCGAGGAAGACGCCTGCTGCCAAGAAGGCCGGCAAGACCACGGCTAACAAGACCACGTCAGCACCGAAGAAACACACTCCGATCAAGGTGGGTTACGAACCAGATGCGGCGCGTTTAGCTGCAGCCGCGCAGGCGCAAGCCGAATTCGAGCGCAGCGGTGCCGGACGATTGCCACACAGACACCGTGAGGAACGGGTCGCCGAGGGTCATCTCGCCCGCGCCAGAGTCTCGCTGGCGCAACTCGGCGACTATGCCCCTGTACCAGGACGTCCGAGCCCAATTGACGTCGTGCTTGGTCAAGAAAGCACGCGCCTCGCGAATCTGCTGCCAGTCCGCCACATGCGAATGGCGCAGTCTCCCTTCACCTTCTACCGCGGCTCGGCCATTCTGATGGCGCAGGATCTTGGGTCGCACCCAACCCCACTGCTGCCTGCTCAAATTGGCGGCGACGCGCACATGTCGAACTTCGGCTTCTATGCGGCCGACGACCGGCGACTTGTCTTTGACATGAATGACTTTGACGAGACTCGTCCCGGACCCTTTGAGTGGGACGTCAAGCGGTATGCGGCTTCCATCTTGTTGGCAGCGCGAGACAACGACATCCCTGACGAGTTGGCCGAGCGCGCCATCCTCATCTTTGCGCGCCGTTACGCCTGGTGGATTCGCGAGTTTGCGGTGAAGCCGAGTCTTGAAGTGTGGTACGACCGACTCGATGTTCAAACGTGGGTCGACCAATTGAAGAACGCCCCATTGAAGGACATCGAGAACCTCATCGCCAGTTTGGAAGGCGGCGAAGATCGCGGCGCTGCCGACCACATTCTCGTCAATGCGGCGAAGGCTGCTGTGCAGAAGGCGCCAGCGAAGGCAACGGCAAACTCGAAGAAGAAGTCGGGCAAGAAGGACAAGGGCAACAAGTTCTTGCGCGAGATGGACGACACCACCGCAGCCGAAGACTTGAGGCAGTTCTATGTGACCGCTGGTACAACCGTTCTCAAGCGGGCGGCAAAGAAGACGGGGCAAAAGGCAGTCAACTCGCTGACCGAAGTCGATGCGAGTGGTCGGCGACAATTCATCAACAACCCGCCACTCATCGAGCGGCTTGTCGACGACACGACTCACGTTTCGGGTCCGGTCGACGGCAGTCGAATTGTTGAGACACTGCGGTCAATCTTCCGCCAGTACCGCGCGAGTCTGCCCGAAGATCGGCGCGTCCTCGTTGATAGGTATTCGTATCGCGATGCCGCGTTGAAGGTCGTCGGCGTCGGGTCTGTCGGAACCCGAGCGGCGGTCATGTTGCTGGAAGGTCAAGGTGACCCCGATCCGTTTATCCTGCAAATCAAGGAAGCGGGCGAGTCGGTTCTCACGCCTTATATCCCAGCTGAGTTCAAGGCGGCACATCTGCCGACGCCGACCCAGATGGGCAAGCGCGTCGTTCTTGGTCAGCGGCTCATGCAAGCGACGAGCGACATCTTCCTGGGCTACGTGTCGTCCGTCGTTGGACCCGCGGGTTTCGTGGCCGACTACTACATCCGCCAACTCAAGGACATGAAGTACAGCTTTGACGTCGAGTCCATGGACGTTGCAACGTTGATGATCAACGCATTGCTCGTCGCTCGAGTTCTCGGTCACGCACATGGACGGACGGGTGACCCACTCGTCTTGGCCGCCTACATCGGCGATGACGACCAGTTCGCTGAAGCGATCCTGGCGTTTTCGAAGAACTACGTTCAACAGGTGCAAGCCGACTTCGATGTCTTCACTGAGGCGATTCGCAGTGGCGATATCGAAGTGTCGGCAACGGTCGACGGCTGATTCGCTGTAGGTGGCTGAAAGGCAATCGCTAACGTAGGTCTCTGCGACACGCACTTGTCGCAGAGACCTACGCCTTTGAGGAGCGCAACGTGACCGCCCCACGTCGTCCCTGGGGGCTCGGTGAGCCGCCGTTGCGTCCTGCGCCCGAGTGGGAGTTGCGCCCTGAAACCCAGGCAGTACGAGGTGGGCAGGTCCGCAGCGGTTTCTCCGAGACAAGCGAAGCGCTGTATCTCACCAGTGGCTTCGTGTACGACAACGCGGCTACGGCGGTCGACGCTTTCACAGATCAGGTCGACCACTTTGTCTACAGCCGGTTCGGTAATCCGACGGTGTCGATGTTCGAAGAACGGCTGCGCTTGCTAGAAGGCGCCGAGGCGTGTCTGGCGACGGCAACCGGAATGGCTGCTGTATTCGCTGCACTCGCTTCACAGTTGACCGCTGGCGACCGCGTTGTAGCGTCGCGCGCCCTCTTCGGATCGTGCTACGTCATCGTGGCTGAGTTATTGCCGCGGTGGGGAATCGAGTCGGTATTCGTCGACGGATCGGACAACGACGCGTGGCGGGCCGCGCTGGCGCAACCGACGTCGGTGGTGTTCCTCGAGACGCCATCCAATCCGATGCAAGAGATTGTTGACCTGGCTTTCGTCTCGCAACTGGCGCACGCGGCCGGCGCCCTCGTTGTCGTCGACAACGTCTTTGCGACACCGCTTGGACAGCGTCCGCTCGATCTCGGCGCTGACGTCGTCGTCTACTCGGCGACAAAACACATCGACGGACAGGGCCGGGTGCTTGGCGGCGCCGTGCTGTGCAGCCAACAATTCCGAGAAGAGAAGCTAATCCCATTCACGCGGCACACCGGTCCTGCGATGAGTCCTTTCAATGCGTGGGTGCTACTCAAAGGGCTCGAGACACTTCCCGTCCGACTGGGGCAGCAGGTTGCCAGCGCCGAACGCATCGCGGCTTATCTTGAACAACACGACGCGGTGCGGCTAGTGCGGTACCCCACCGCGGCCTCGCACCCGCAGGCAGAACTTGCGCGCCGTCAAATGGCAAATGGCGGAACTATCGTCACGTTCGAAGTGCGAGGCGCGACAAGTGAGGACCAACAACGTGCGGCCTTTGCTTTAGTTGATGCTCTCCGACTTATCGATATCTCAAACAACCTCGGAGATGCCAAGAGCCTCATCACGCACCCTGCGACCACGACCCATCGGCGCATTCCGTCAACTGATCGAGAGTCAATGGGAATCACCGAGGGAGTGCTTCGGCTGTCCGTCGGGCTTGAGCACGTTGACGACGTGCTGGCTGACCTCGCTGCTGGGTTGGCTGCAAGCGAGATCGGCAAGTTCGACGACTGATGTCGACAGACGATGTGGTCGACGTTGTGACGAGGAACTCAACCTTTCGCATTACTTCGCCGTTCTCGTCTCGCATTCAATTCACGAGGGATTCGCCAGACCCGAACACGCTGCGCTCAGTACCCGCGGGTAGAACTTGCCGGTAATGGGCCGACCGGACGACCCCCCTACGCGCGGGTAACGATGAAGGTTAGGCACATGACGTTCACGACCGCCTTCGCGCCTTTGTTTGATTCGTCCGCCTTCGGAACCGACGAGTTGCCGGGCTGGAGTCATCCGGCGCGCGTAGTCGGCTACGCCGGGAATGCGTACGGTCTGGACTTCTTCGCAAGTGACGACCTGCCTGGTTGGAGCCACCCCATCGCGGAAGCGGCCGCATGACCCGCATTCCGGCGATCTACGAACTTCCGCCTGCAGTTCCCGCCATCGCTGGTGCTGTCGTTGGCCACTCAGCCTTGCGGCATGCGCCGACCGGCGCTCTTGGCTGGCGCGTTGCCTATGCCACCCACGATCGGCAAGGCGGCGACTGGACCATTGCCACGGCCAGCGTATTTGCGCCGGACGCTGACGCCAACGACCGTCCGGTCATCGTGTACGGCCACCCGACGAGCGGCATCGATCGCTCCTGCGCTCCGTCGCTGCAGGGGCATCCGGGTCGAGGGCTGCCTGGATTGCAACGCATGCTTGACGACGGCTGGGTCTACGTCGCACCCGATTACCCGGGACTTGGTGGACCTGGTTTGCACCCGTACCTTCACGGCCACGCAACCGGATGGTCGATTCTCGACGCCGTGACGGCGACACGTAGTTTGCCCACGGGCGCGGGCGCCGAGACTGCGCTGTGGGGATGGTCGCAGGGTGCGCACGCGATGCTATGGGCGGCGCACTTCGACGCCACGCACCCCGATCCGCAGCGCGACGTGATTGGCGTCGCCGCAGGCGCGCCACCCGCCGATTTGCCGCGGGTCGTCGCAGCCACACTCGGAACTACCGGCGGACGATTCCTTATGCCATTCGCGAGCGTGGCGTGGTCACGTTTGTACGACATCCCGATCGAAGACATCGTGCACGAGCAGTATGTGCAACAGGTACGACGACTCGCGTCACTGCGTCTCGTCGGCGCGCAAGCGATGCGCGCTCACCACGCCGCGCAGAAACTGCCGGTCAACTTTCTTGCTGTTAATCCGTTGACGACCGATCCGTGGCGCCAGGTGTTGCGCGCCAATGTGCCACCGACGGAAATTGCGGCGCCGCTGTTCATCGCGCAGGGCGACGAAGACGAGATCGTTCCCGCTCACGTCACCGAGGAAACGGTCAAGGCCTATCGCAAGGCCGGTGCCGACGTCGAGACCTTGTGGGTGCGCGGACGTGGTCACGTGGCTGGGGAGTTGGCCTCGGCTCGCACCACCCTCGCGTGGTTGTCAGAACGGTACGAGGGCGTGCGGCTCGCCTCCTAGCCCGGCGGTCAAGTGGCGGACGGATGCTTCGGACACGCACCAGGTCAGCAGGGCGTCGCTTACGCTGCAGGCATGGCAACAGAAGACAAGGAACATCGGGCTGCTGCCGGATCGTCTGACCACGCCCCCGGAACAGCGACCGGAATCATCGGCCAGGCAGCTGCGTCCGCTCGGCTGCTAGGCGGAGTTGCCACGCAACTAGCGGGGGCGGCGGCGAGTCAAGCCGCTGAACAGGTTGCGACCCTGACGTCACTGTTGCCGACCGTCATGAATCAACTGAGCAGCGTCGAAGCTCGTGTGTCTGCACTGAACGCGCGACTCGACCAACTCGATGCGCGTCTCGATCAACTTGACGAGCGGCTGCTCGCCCTGACAGAGCAGACCAGCGGACTTCGGACGGACCTGAACAAGACGCGCCGCACGATCGATCGAGTCCGCGAACTAGAACGGCAACGTGATCAGGTGGTCGCGACACTTGGCGATGTAGCGATTGATTTGCCGAAACGCACCCGGCGCGCGTTGCTAGGAATTGTGGGTCTTGGTCACGACGACGATGAAGCCAGCGAGTAACTAGACCCGATCTGGGTTGGTCGCTAAGAAGTGACGAAGTTCGACCCCGAACCATTGAGACGTCACGCCGAGATCGGTCATGCCAAGGCGTTGCGTCACAGCCATCGAGCGGTCATTGCCGGGGTACACCACAGCATGCACTTCAGCGAGTCCGTGATCCCACGCTCTCGCGAGGAGCACGCGGGCCGCCTCGGTCGCATAACCGCGGCCCCACGTATCGGGAGCAAAGTGCCAGCCCACCTCGACATCGTCGGTGGGCACGCCATCATCGTCTGGTAGCTGCAACAAGATGACGGTGCCGGCTGGTGTTTCCGAACCGTCGGGCACGACGGCCCAGACTCCGAATGGTCCAGTGATGAGTGCTTCCCACCGCTCAATGCGGTCAGCGGCCAACACCGGGTCGGTCAACGGTGCCGGGTGCGCACCAAGCCAGCGCCACACTCGTTCATCGCCATAGATCTCGCAGAAGCGCTCGACCTCAGACGTCCGCCAGGCGCGCAGCGTCAGTCGCTCGGTGCGAATCTCCGTCGCCATACCGACCTACGATCACGCGGGGGCCGCATGCCAAATGCGGTCCAAATAGTCGCGGATGGCGCGATCGGACGAGAAGAAGCCACTACGTGCGATGTTGAGAATCGCTTGCGTGTTCCACTCGTCCGGCGTGCGATACGTTGCGTCCACCTGGTCTTGGGCGTCGATATAGGTGCGGTAATCGGCGAGCACCAGGAAGGGATCTTCGGCAAGCAGGCGATGCACGACAGGTGCTGCGATCGAGTAGTCACCTTGCGATAGATCGCCGGACGCGAGGGCGTCGATAGCGTCCTTGAGTTCGACGTCCGATTCGTAGAACGCTGAAGGCTTGTAGCCGCGAGCAATCATGTCGCTCACCTCTTGCTCGGTGAGGCCAAACAGGAAGAAGTTGTCTGCGCCGACCAGGTCGCGGATTTCGACGTTGGCGCCGTCGAGCGTACCGATCGTTAGTGCGCCATTGAGGGCGAACTTCATGTTGCCGGTACCCGATGCTTCTTTGCCAGCAAGAGAGATTTGCTCACTGAGTTCGGCCGCCGGGACGATGTCTTCGGCAAGGGTGACGTTGTAGTTCGCAGGAAACGCAATCTTGAGACGGCCAGCGACACTCGGGTCTTCGTCGAGGGTGCGTCCGACTGCGTGAATCAGGGCGATGATCTGCTTCGCCGCCGCGTAACCTGGTGCTGCCTTTGCCCCAAAGATGAACGTGCGCGGAACGATCGTCATCGTCGGATCGGCCTTAAGCCGTCGGTACAGCGTGACGATGTGCAGCAACTTCAGGGTCTGGCGCTTGTACTCATGTAGTCGCTTCACCATGACGTCGTACATCGACGTCGTGTCGATGAGGATTCCATCGCGCTGTTCAAGGACGTCGGCTAGGTGTTGCTTGTTGGCTGCTTTCACCATCGCGAATTCCGTCCGGAAGTCGGCGTCGGCCGCGAGCGGTTCGAGTTTTCGCAATTGATCGAGGTCGGTGATCCACGCAGATCCGATGCGACTCGTGATGAGATCGGTGAGACCAGGGTTCGCCATCGCGATGAAGCGTCGCGGGGTAACTCCGTTGGTGACGTTGGTGAACTTCTCAGGCGACATGCGTGAGAAATCGCTGAGCACCTTGTCGCGCAGCAGTTGGCTGTGCAACTCAGCGACACCGTTGACACGCTTGCTGCCAACGACGGCGAGGTGAGCCATGCGTACAGATCGTGCCGGATGCTCTTGGATGATCGACATGCGCGTCAAGATTCCGGCGTCCCCTGGGAACTGCAACCGCACCTCGTCGAGGAATCGAGCATTGATCTCGTAAATCAGTTCCATGTGGCGCGGAAGCAGGCGTTGCATGAGTTCGACTGACCAGACCTCGAGCGCCTCGGGCATCAACGTGTGGCAGGTGTAGGCAAAAGTGTTGCGCGTGATCTCCCACGCGTCTTCCCAGTCGTAGTGCTTCTCATCAATGAGCACGCGCATCAGTTCTGGGATCGCGATGACGGGGTGCGTGTCATTGAGTTGGAAGATCACGCGTTCCGGCAATTTACGGAGATCGAACTCGGCCGGCGTCGTGTTCTCGATGAAGTCGCGCACACTGGCGGCAGCGAAGAAGTATTGCTGCGCTAACCGAAGTTCCTTGCCCTGTGGAGTTGAGTCCTCGGGATACAAGACCTTGCTGAGATTTTCGGCGCTGACGCGGTTGCGCACGGCTTGTTCGTAGTCGCCCGCGTTAAAGACCTGCAGGTCAAAAGCTTCAGTGGCCCGCGCGCTCCACAAGCGCAGCACGTTGACCTTGCCGTTGCGGTAACCGGGAACCATGTAGTTGTAGGGAACTGCGTACACGACGTTGCCAGGCACCCAGCGGCGTCGCAGTGCACCTCGTTCATCCGTGAAGTCTTCGGTGTAGCCGCCGAAACCAATCGACTGCGTCAATTCGAAGTGCGCGAACTCCCAAGGGTTGCCGTGTGACAGCCACGTGTCGGGCTGCTCCACCTGCTCGCCGTCGACGAAGGTCTGGCGGAAGATGCCGT
>Ga0075017_100001338_pt1 | contig 14965 bp, 15 predicted proteins | sample AleBraG_ABR_2012_FD_71475 | JGI IMG/M metagenome (GOLD analysis project Ga0075017, IMG submission 71475) | Freshwater sediment microbial communities in response to fracking from Pennsylvania, USA - Alex Branch Run_MetaG_ABR_2012 | ecosystem: Environmental > Aquatic > Freshwater > Creek >... | reverse complement strand
CAGTCCCGCCCGCGGCGGCGCCGGCGGCCGCAGCAAGCGCGGTGGCTGGCACGAGGGCCGCACACAGCGCAATCGTGGCACGCATGCGCGCGCGACCGGCCAAGCTGTGCAATCCCGCCAATGCGCGGCCTCCCCGCTCGGTCTTGCGCCACCGCAGCACAACATAGCATCCTCGGATGCTCGCGAGCGAAGAGCCGCACCGATGTTCAGCGACGAATACGCGCCGCAATGCTACTGGACGCTCGACGCGCCGCTGCCGCAGGCGCCGGCGGGCCCGCTGCCGGCCGCAGTCGACGTCGTCGTGATCGGCAGCGGCTACACGGGGCTCGCCGCGGCGCGCGAGACCGCACTCGCCGGGCGCTCGACGCTCGTGCTCGACAGCGCCGACATCGGCGGCGGCTGTTCGGCGCGCAACGGCGGCCAGGTAGCCTTCAGCATCAAGCCGAGCCACGCCGCGCTCAGTGCACGTCATGGCGAGCGCGTCGCGACGCAGGTCTACCGCGAAGGGCTCGAGGCGATCGCGGCCCTGAAGGCGCTCGTGCACGAGCAGGGCGCGGCCTGCGACTGGCGCGGGGTCGGCTGCTTCGTCGGCGCGCTGACGCCTCGCCGCTACGGCGCGCTCGTGCGCGAGGCCGAGTCGCAGCCGCGCGATCTGGCGGTCCCGTTCGAGGTCGTGCCGCGCGCGCGGCTGCCCGAGGTGATCGACAGCCCGCTCTACCACGGCGGCGTGCTGTACCCCGGGGACGCCGCCGTCCACCCGGTGCTGCTCGTGCGCGCGCTGCACGCCCGCGCGCTCGCGGCCGGAGCGGATTTCAGGTCACACTGCGCCGTGCAGGGCCTCGCACGCACGCCGTCGGGCTTCGAGGTGCTGACGAGCCGCGGCACCGTGCACGCGCGCCAGGTGCTCGTCGCGACCAACGGCTACACCGGGAGTCTCACGCCCTGGCAGCGGCGGCGCATCGTGCCGATCGGCAGTTACATCATCGCGACCGAGCCGCTCGACGCGGCGCTCGTCAGCCGCCTGATCCCGCACGGCCGCAACGTCGGCGACACGCGCCACGTCGTGGTCTATTACCGGCCATCGCCGGACGGGCGCCGGATCCTGTTCGGTGGCCGCGCCGCGGCCCGCGAGACCGACGTCACGCGCTGCGTACCGCGCCTGCGCGCCATGCTCGTGGAAGTGTTCCCGCAGCTCACGCGCGTGCGCGTGAGCCACGCGTGGATGGGCTTCGTCGGCTACACCTTCGATACGCTGCCGCACCTCGGCGAGCGCGATGGGCTGTATTACTGCATGGGCTACTGTGGCCAGGGCATCCCGAGCGCGACCTACTACGGTCGCAAGATCGGCCTTACGATCGCCGGCCGCAGCGGCGGCGAGACAGCGCTGGCGGGCATTGCGTTCCAGACGCGGCCGTTGTACACCGGCAATCCGTGGTTCCTGCCGGCCGCCGTGCTCGGCTACCGGCTGCGCGACGCGCTCGACATCTGAGCCGCGCGCGGCCGGCCCGCTCGCGTGCCCGCCGCGGGGCGCGCCGCGCCCGCGTTCAGTAGCCGCGCAGCGTCGCGACGCGCTCGGCGTGAAAGTCCGCGTCGCCAAACAGCTCCTGCAGCACGCGCGCGCGCTTCATGTAGAGCCCGACGTCGCAGGCGTCGGTCATGCCCATGCCGCCGTGCAGCTGCACGCCCTCGCGCACCGCGCGGTCCGCGGTCGCGCAGGCGTGCGCCTTGGCCTGCGAGGCCAGCAGCCGCGCCTGCGCCGGGCCGGCCGCGACGGCCTGCAGCGCCTTGAGGACGAGCGCGCCCGTCATCTCGATGTCGCAGTACAGCGCGGCGGCGCGGTGCTGCAGCGCCTGGAACTCGCCGATCGGGCGGCCGAACTGGCGCCGCTCCTTCAGGTAGGCCAACGTGCGCGCGAACACCTCGTCGGCCACGCCGAGCAGCTCGGCGGCGACGACCACGCGGCCGACATCGAGCAGCTGCTCGAGCCATGCGGCGCCGGCGCCGACCGCGCCGAGCGCCGCGTCGGCGCCCACGCGCACGCCGTCCAGGCTCACGCGCGCCGCGTTGTGCGCGTCGACCATCACGGTGCGCTCGATCGCGACGCCGGCCGCCGCGGCATCGACCAGGAACAGTGTCAGCGCGTCCGCGCCGCTGCGCGCTGCGACGATCAGCGTCGCGGCCACGTGCCCGTCGAGCACGAACAGCTTGCTGCCGTCGAGGCGGAAGCCCGCGCCGTCGCGCGTCGCCGTGGTCGCGATCGCTGCCGGGCGGTGCTTGGCGTGCTCGTCGACCGCGAGCGCGACGACGGTGTCGGCCGCGGCGATCGCCGGCAGCAGCCGGGCCCGTTGTGCCGGCGAGCCGGCCTGCGAGATCGCCCAGCCGGCGAGCACGGCGGTCGACAGGAACGGCGACGGCGTCAGCGTGTGGCCGAGCTGCTCGCCGATGAGCCCCGCCTCAACGACCCCGAGCCCGAGCCCGCCGTCGGCCTCCGGCACGAGCGTTGCGCTGTAGCCCTGCGCGCCGAACTCGCGCCACAGCTCGCGGCCAAAGCCTGCCGGGTCGGCCCGGTCGCGCAGCTCGCGCAGGTGGGCGACCGGCGCGCGCGCGCCGAGGAAGGCCTGCACGCTCTCGCGCAGCATGCGCTGCTCGTCGGTCAGCGTGAGCGCCATCCGTCTCCCTTCAGTCGCCCGGCAGCTCGAGGATGCGCTTGGCTACGACGTTGAGCATCACTTCGCTCGTGCCGCCCTCGATCGAGTTGCCCTTGCTGCGCAGCCAGCTGCGCGCCAGCGCGCCGTCGTCGGAACGGGCCCCCTGCCACTCGAGCGATTCGGCGCCATGCGCGGCCATCATGAGCTCGAAACGCCGCTTGTTGAGCTCGGCGCCGTAGAACTTGAGCGCCGAGGAGACGGCCGGGTGGCCCTCGCCCTGGCGCGCGCGGTCGCGGGTCCGCTCGAGCCAGGCGGCGAACGCCGTCTCGTCGATCTCGAAGCGCGCGACCCGGCTGCGCAGCACGGGCTCCTGGAGCCGGCCCTGCGCGTCGCATCCGACGGCCCGTGCCGCGAGCTCGCCGAGCGGCGCGGCCGCGGCCCCGCTGCCCATGTCACCGCCGATCGTCGCGCGCTCGTGCGTCAGCAGGTACTTCGCGATCGTCCAGCCGCCGTTGAGCTCGCCGACGAGGTTGCGGCGCGGCACCCGCACGTTGTCGAGGAAGGTCTCGCAGAACGGCGACTTGCCCGAGATCAGCAGGATCGGCCGCGTCGTGACGCCCGGCGTCGTCATGTCGAACAGCAGGAAACTGATGCCGGCATGCTTGCGGGCGGTGTCGGTGCGCACGAGGCAGAAGATCCAGTCGGCCTCGTCGCCGTACGAGGTCCAGATCTTCTGGCCGTTGACGATGAAGTGGTCCGCGTGCACCTCGGCCCGCGTCGCCAGCGAGGCGAGGTCCGAGCCGGCGTTCGGCTCCGAGTAGCCCTGGCACCAGCGGATCTCGCCGCGCGCGATGCGCGGCAGGTGCTCGAGCTTCTGCTCCTGCGAGCCGTACTTGAGCAGGGCCGGGCCGAGCATCCAGATGCCGAAGCTGTCGAGCGGCGAGCGGCAGCCGAGCGTACGCAGCTCCTCGCGCAGCACGGCCGCCTCGGCCTTGCCGAGGCCGCCGCCGCGGTAGGCCGTCGGCCAGGTCGGCACGGTCCAGCCGCGCCCGGCCATGCGCTCGAGCCACAGGCGCTGCGCCGCGGAGCGGAATACGAACCGGCGCCCGCCCCAGCAGGTGTCCGCCTCGCCACTGGCCGGCTGGCGCATCTCGGGCGGGCAGTTGGCCTCGAGCCACGCGCGCGCGTCCCTGCGAAAGCCGTCGAGGTCGCTGCTGTGCGTCATGCGCTGCCCGCCACGTCCCTAAAACCCGCGCCGCGCACGGCCGCGGCCCGGTCAAGGATACGCCGGCGGAGGTCCCCCGGTGTGGCCGGGGCGTTGCCTAGCCTAGCTGGCGAGCGAATCGAGCGTGACGGGAGCAGCCGCGGCGAAGGACTGCACGAAGCCCACGCCCATCGCCGCGAGCGCCTTCTGGCTCTCGGCATCGTTGACGCGCTTGGCGACCGTGTGCATGCCGAGCACGCGGGCCATCTGCACCATGCCGGCGATCGCCGCACGGTTGATCTCGTCGCTGCGGATCTCGGCCGTCAGCGCGCTCGCGAACTTGAGCATGCGCACACCGCGGATCCGCAGCAGGTCGACGCTGCGCGCCGTGCCGCTGAAGTCGTCGATCGCGACCGGGCAGCCGAGCCCGTGCAGCAGCGTCGCGAGCACGACGAACCGGGCCGTGTTCTTCAGGCAGGCCTGCTCGTCGACCTCGAACGCGAGCGTGCCGCGCGGCAGGCCGGACTTCTCGATGCACAGCTCGAGGAAGCGCCCGAAATGCTCGTCGCGCAGCGCGGTCGCCGACAGGTTGACCGAGAAGATCGTGCGTTCGCCCTCGCTGACGATGCGGTGCTTGACGAGCCAGCCGAGCAGCGTCGTCACGACGCGCCGATCGATCATGGACGCGAGCCCCGCCTTGGTCGCCTGCGCCAGCATCTTGTGCGGGGCCTGGCCCTCGCCCGCGGCCGAGGTCGACCGCAACAGGACCTCGAAGCGCCGCACGCCGTCGATCGGCTGCAGCGGCACGAGGCGCTGCACGTGCAGCGAGATGTCCGCGCGGCGCAGCGCGGCGAACAGCCGATCGACCTCGGGAGAGACCTCGGCCGCCGCAACCGGTATGGCCAGGCGCCGGCCGATCGCGCTCGCGCTGATGTCGACCACGCGTCCCGACGTATCGTTTTCCACGATGCGCGGCGGCACGGCGGGCGGCGGCGACACCTTGGGCGCGCGCAGCGCCGCGAACTCGGACAGGATCTGCGTGACCTCCGGCGTGAGGAAGTGTTCGGTGGCCTGCTCGCCGCCGAGGTTGCGGGAGTCGACGACCACCATCGCCGCGCCGGCAAAGGTGTTGTTGACCGTCTGCGCCCGCAGGACGACCGCGCTGCGGCCGTTGCCGAGGTCGTCGATCGCGAGCGCGGGCGCGTCGCGGTGCGCGAAACGCTCGTAGGCCTGCAGCACCGCGCTGTGCTCGTCGGGCCCCATGAAGCCCTCGCTGAGCCAGAGCACGTCGCCCTGGTCGTCGTGCAGCGAGCACAGGTGCACGCGCATGGCAGCGAGGGCCTCGCGCAGCCGCAGCCCGAGTGACTCGGCGGTTGCGACTGGCCTGATCGAGCCGGCTGGCTGCATGGGGTCGGTCGGGGTCATTCCTGCGCTGGACGCGCAGCTGGCGCGCGTACCACCGATCTCAAACTACTACACGGACCCCCGCAAAGATGTGACATAGGTCGGTGGTCGGGCGCGCGCCGGCCGCGTGGCTGCGCAGCCCGGCACGGCGCGCCTGTGACGCGGTTCACATCCGCGCGGCGTGCTGGCGCGCGCCGCTCACCCCGCATCGGTATGCGAGCGCCGGCCGATGAACGCCGCCATGTGGAACTCCGCCTGTCCGGGGCCGTAGCGATGCGCGGCGCCGACCGGGCAGCTGCGCCTTGCGCGGCAGGCCAGGCGCAGGCAGTCGAGGCCGGCGCTCGAGGCGACGTGGCTCGCACACGCGCGATGGTCGAGCCGCTGCGGCGCCACGGCATTCACGGGGCAGCTCGTCAGGCACGGCCGGTCCGGGCAGCTGTCGCAGGGGCTCGGTCGCCGGTCGGGCGCCGGCAGTGCGAGGCGTATGCGCAGCGCGAGCGCACCGCGATAGGCGTGCCACAGGCCGAAATCCGGATGGATCAGGATGCCGAGCGGCGAGAAATGCACCGGCTCCGCGCGCGTGGCCCAGCGCTGGAACGGCAGCCACGGCGGCCCGTCCGACGGATAGAGCGCGACGCCGTCGTGGCGCGCCGCGAGCGTGCCGATCAGCCGCCGCGACCAGCGATCGAGCGGATCGGGGCGGCCGTCGGCGAATTCCGGCGAGGCAGCGAACACCGGCCACTGCCCGCTGCCGGCGAAGCCGAGCAGCACGACGGTCGTGGCCGCCGTGCCGTCGGGCAAGGCCGGCACGGCGTCGGCCGGCTGCGGGTGGAACGCACCCCTGAAGGCGAGGCCGAGCGCCACGGCGTCGGCGCGCAGCGCGTCGAGGCCGGCGGCGGGAGTCGCAGGACCGCCCTGCGGGCTACTCGCCACGGCCAGGCTCAGCGCCCGGCCGCGCCGGGCTTGCGCCGGAGCAGGTCCACGGCTGACTGGTACAGCTTGCTGCGCAGCGCGTGCCGCTCGCTGGCGCGCGTGATGTACCGCAGCGAGATTTCGGTGCCGCCGAGCACGGGCTTGACGTTGATGGCGGGCTCTGCCGTGAAGCCGCTCGTCTTGCGCGACGGCGCGGCCCGGCGCCACTCCTCCTGCGCCGCGCGGGCGTTTTCGGCGGTCGCGGCCTTCACGGACTGGCTGATCGCCTCGACGACCGCATACAGATCCTGGTCGGCCGGCACGACGAGCTGCAGCTCGTCCCACAGCCACTGGCCGGTGGTCGAGAAGTTGAAGTAGTGGCCCTGGATCGCGAAGCTGTTCGTGAACGTCACGCGCCGCCCGGTCGGATGCCCGGGGTCGTTCCAGTTGCCGGTCTCGAGCAGGACCGTGTGGAACATCCCGAGCTGCACGACCTCGCCGGTCACGCCGTCGATCTCGACCCAGTCGCCGAGGCGGATGCCGTTCCTGCCCATCAGCACGAGCCAGCCGACGAAGGCCACGAGAAAATCCTTGAGCGCCACGGTCAGGCCCGCGCCCGTGAGGCCGAGGAAGGTGCCGAGCTGCGTCGGCGGGCCGATGACCACGAGCGCGATGAACAGCACCGCCGCGACCCGCAGCGTCACGGTGGTCGCGGCGCGCAGCGCCTCGACCTGGCGGCGGTCGAGCTGCAGGCGGCCGAACGCGGCGCGTAGCCAGCCGTTGAAGAACAGCAGCAGCACGCACACGCCGAGGATCAGCGCGACCGCGAGCAGGATGCGGTGCACGGTCCGCGTCGTCTGCCCGGCAGCGATCGCGCGCCAGTCCTCGTACAGCTTGACGAGCTCCTGCGCCACGGCGGCGCGGCGGTCGACGCTCGCGAGCGCCTTCTGGTCGGCGGAGATCCGCCGCGCGGCGGCAAGCAGCGCCGATGAGACCTCCGGTGCACGCGGCGCAGCGCCGGCGGTGCCGGTCGCAGCAGTGCCGGCCGCAGCAGTGCCGGTCGCAGCAGTGCCGGTCGCAGCAGTGCCGGTCGCGGTGGTGTCGGTCGCGGTGGTGCCGGTCGCGGCAGTGCCCGCGGCGACGGTACCCGTTGCAGCGGTGCCGGGCTCGGCGGCCGTCGCCGCGCCCGCCGTGTGCGCCGCGATACGCCGCGCGAGCTCCGCACGCTCAGCGGCGAGCGCCGCAACCCGCTGCGCCGCCTGCGCGTGCGCCGCCGCGAGCGCCTGGTCCTTCTGTCGCAGCGCCAGCCAGCGTTCGAGCTGGTGGATGAGGCCGGGGCCGCTCGGCAGGACGGCCGCCGGCGCCGCGGCCTTGGGCGCCACCGACTGGTGCTCGGCCACCAGCATCTGGATCCGCGCGCGCAGGTCGCCGCCCGCCGCGACGAGGTCGCGCTGGGCCTGGTTGAACTCGTCCTGGTCGACCTCGAACTGGGCGTGCGCGAGCGCGAGCTCGCCCTCGAGGGCGCCGTCCTGGCCGCTCTTGCCCTTTGCGGCTGCCTCGCGGAGCCTGAGGACCTGCACGTTGTCCGCGACCAGGCGCTGCGCGGCGGCATCGAGGCGGGCCTGCGCGGCCCGCGCCTCGGCGCTGAGCGGGGCCGGATGCTCGGTGGCTTCGCGCAGAGCATCCTCGTAGGCGAGGTCGAGCAGGTGGTCGGCGGCGGCGACCGCGTTCTCGGCCACGCGCTGCTCGTCCGCGCTGCTCGCGAGCGGCACGAGCCGGCTCGCCGTGTCCAGCGCACTGCGATCGACGAGTGGCCGCGCGTCGGCGCGCGCCGCGCCCGTCCGCGCCGCCTGGCCGGGCACCGACACGGGTGCCGTGCTCCACCAGCCGTACAGGGATGCAGCGAGCACGCTGAGCAGCACGATCGCCAGAGCGGCGCGCGGGGAATTCATCTGCATCGGGATCTCGTCACCTCGTGCCGGGCACCGGTCCAGCATACGCCCGGCCCGCGGGGAACCGGGAACGCCGCGCCGCTACTTGCCGAGGATGCCGCTCAGCTGGGCGCGTGCCCGATCGAGCACCGTGTGGCGGCCGGTGCGCACGTCGTCCTTGCGCCAGACATCGCCTTTCTCGAAGGTCACGATGCTGTCGTAGAAGCTGATCGCGAAGGTCTGGCGCGTGATGAAGTCGGGAGCGACCGCACCGCGGCTGTGGTCGGCGTTGAGCCGGTCGATGCAGCCCTTGGCGATGTTGATGAAGGAGTCCGGATTCGAGAGGCCGCCGCCGTACTCCTCCCAGTACGCCGTGCACAGGTCCTCCACCATGTAGACGGCGTTCTTCGGCATCTTCGGGTACAGGAAGTTGAAGGACCGCGTGATGTGTTCCATGCGGTGGCTGCCATCGTCGAGCACGATGTCCGGGACGCCGAACTCGTCGATCAGCGATTGCAGGAACGCCGCGTCGCCCTGGTCGCCGATGCGCACGAACACGCCCGGCGACTCGTGCGCGCGGCAGCGCTCGTCGACGTCGATGCCGACGATGCGCGCCAGCGGTCCGAAGTAGCGCTGCCACATCGCTAGCGAGCCGCCCTTCGAGACGCCGATTTCGAGGAAGGTCAGCGATTTGTTGCGATACCAGGCGAAGTGGCGCTCGTAGACCGGGAAATAGTGCACCCACTTGTGGACGCGCTTGCCCTCGTTCGTCATGAAGTCCTGCCACAGGCTCATCGTCGCGCTACCCCCGTTCCGCGTGCCGCGCGTCCCGGCCGCGGCGTGCCAGTCTAGCCTGAAGGCTTTCGGCCAGCGGCGCCGGCGCCGGGCCGAGTTTACTGTGCAACCGTCTGACGAGGCGCCGGAGCCTCGCGCGGCGGACGGAGCGACTCGCCTGCGGCCGCGGCCGGCCGTCCTGGCTGCAGATCGATCGTGGGCGGCGAGGACGCGCCGGAGCGGCCGGCCGGCGCCTCGTGGCGCGCTGCCGCGCCATGGCGCACCGCGGCGAGCGACACGAGGCCCGCCACGGCCACGAGCAGGATCACGATGGCGATGCCCCAGGTGACGAGGCGCTCGATCCGTTCTTCGTGCCGGCCCGTCACTGTGCTGGCATCCCTGAATCCGCGACCGCGAGAGGATACGCTGAGCGCGCCATCGGGGGCGCTACGAGTGACCGACAGGACTGACATCGCGCAGCGCAGCGTCGCGGCGAACGGCATCCGCAGGGACCGCGCCGAGCAGGGCGCCCGGCCGTTCGTCATCCTGTGTCACGGTTTTCCAGAAACCGGGTACGCGTGGCGTCACCCGCTCGCGGTCAACGCCGCCATGGTCGACTTCCTGTGCAGCCTCTGGAGTTGCACGGCACGACGGTCTGTGCCGGCAACGCGGCGCAGGCACGACTGCCACTCGCCTTGCCGTTGTGCAAACATCGGGCATGGTCTCGCACACGCACGCAGCCACCGACCCTCGCCCGTCGCTGGCGCAGCGCGGCGCGCGCGCGCTGCTGCGGGCCATCGGCTGGCGGGCCGTCCTCGTGCCGCCGCCGGGCCCGAGGGGCATCATCGTCGTCTACCCGCACACCTCGAACTGGGATTTCATCATCGGCATGCTGTACAAGATCGGCACGGGCCTGCCGCTGCGCTGGATGGGCAAGGACACGCTGTTTCGCTGGCCGCTGCGCCGGCTGCTCCTGCGCCTCGGCGGCATCCCGATCAACCGGCGCGAGCAGTCGGGATTCGTCGGCACGCTGCTCGCGGAATTCGCCCGCAACGACTGGATGTGGCTCGCGATGGCGCCCGAGGGCACGCGCTCCCGCACCGATCACTGGAAATCGGGGTTCTACCGGATCGCGGTCGCGGGTAACCTGCCGGTCGGCCTCGGCTACATCGACTACGGCACCCGCACACTGGGCATCGACACGTACCTGGGCCTGAGCGGTGATCCGTCACCGGACATGGCCCGCATTGCCGCGTTCTACGCCGGCAAGCGCGGCCTGAGGCCGGAGCACGAGAGCGACATCCGGCTGCGGCCATGACCTGCCGCCGGGAATCTGCCGCCAGCGGCATGGCCGCGCAGGCCCCGGTTCGCAACTAATCAGGAGTACCCCGCCATGCAGACTCGCAAGCTCGGCCGCTCAGGCCTCGCGGTGGCGCCGCTCGCACTCGGTGGCAACGTGTTCGGCTGGACCACCGACGAGCCGACCTCGTTCGCCGTGCTCGATGCGTTCGTGGCCGGCGGCTTCAACCTGATCGACACGGCCGACGTGTACTCGCGCTGGGCACCGGGGCACACGGGTGGTGAGTCCGAGTCGATCATCGGCCGCTGGCTCGCCTCGCGCGGGCGGCGCGATCGCGTCGTGATCGCGACCAAGGTCGGCATGGAAATGGGGCCGACCGAGCAGGGCTTGTCGAAGGCCTGGATCCTGCGCGCGGTCGAGCGCTCGCTCGCGCGCCTCCAGACCGACCACATCGACCTCTACCAGGCCCATACCGACGATCCGCAGACGCCGCAGCAGGAGACGCTCGAGGCGTTCGCGCTGCTGCTCCGGCAGGGCAAGGTGCGCGCCATCGGTGCCTCGAACTTCACGGCGCCGCGGCTCGCGAGCGCGCTCGCTGCGAGCGGCGCGCACGGACTGCCGCGCTACGAGACCCTGCAGCCCGAGTACAACCTGTATGCGCGCGCCGACTTCGAGCGGGAGCTCGCGGCGCTGTGCCAGCGGGAGGGGCTCGGCGTCCTGCCGTATTTCGGACTGGCCTCCGGCTTCCTGACCGGCAAGTACCGCTCCGAGGCGGACCTTGGCAAGAGCCGGCGTGGCGAGCGCATGAAGGACAAGCTCAACCCGCGCGGTTTTCGTATCCTCGCCGCCCTCGATGCGGCCGCGGCCGAGCTCAACGCAACGCCGGCGCAGGTGGCGCTCGCCTGGCTCATGCAGCGCGTGACTGCCCCGATCGCAAGCGCGACGAGCGTGGCGCAGCTCGAGGAGCTCATGGCCGCCGCGCGGCTCGAGCTGCCGGCCGCCCAGGTGTGGCGGCTCGACACGGCGAGCGCGGCCTGACGGGTCGCGCGCGGCACGAGTCAGGCACGCGCGCATCGGCCGCCCAATGGGAAAGCGCCAAACGTCCACCGTGCTGATCCCGCTGCCGCGCCGGGACTACGATCCGAGCGAGGTCGCGCTGAGCTGGCAGCTGCTGACGCAAGCCGGACACCGCGTCTGTTTCGCCACGCCCGACGGCAGGCCATCCGCGCCCGATCCGCGCATGCTGAGCGGCGAGGGCCTCGACCTGTGGGGTTGCGTACCGATCCTGCGACGGATCAGGCTGCTCGGGCTCGCGTTGCGAGCGAACCGCGAGGCCCGGCTTGCGCACGCGCGCATGCTGACCGATCCCGCGTACGCGGCTCCGCTGCGCTTGGAGGCGCTGCGCGTCGCCGACTTCGGGGGCCTCTTGCTGCCCGGCGGGCACTGCGCAGGCGGCATGCGCGAGTATGTCGAGGACCGGTTGCTGCAGCACTTCGTCGGCGCGTTCTTCGACAGCGGCAAGCCGGTGGCGGCGATCTGCCACGGTGTCGTGCTCGCGGCCCGCAGCCGGTCGGCGACCACGGGCAGGTCCGTGCTGTTCGGACGCCGGACGACCGCGCTGACCTGGAAGCTCGAGAGCACGGCGTGGAGGCTCATGAAATTCGCAGGCCGCGTGTGGGACCCGGGCTACTACCGCACGTACCTCGAGCAGCCCGGCGAGCCCGCGGGTTACCGCGGCGTCGAGGCCGAGGTCACGCGCGCCCTCGCCTCGCCCGACCACTTCCTGGACGTGCCGCAAGGCGCACCCGACCGCTTTCGCAAGGCATCGGGCCTGTTCCGCGACAATGCCTCGGACAGCCGGCCGGCCTGGGTCGTCCGCGACGGCAACTACGTCTCGGCACGCTGGCCGGGCGACCTGCATGCCTTCGTGGGGGCCTTTGCCGGGCTCCTCGAGGGGTGCGAGGCCGGCGTGGACCCTGGCCCGCCCCGGGAAAGCGCCCGAACAGGCTGAAGTGGCGCTTTTCTTGGTACCCTGTCTCCGGGAACAGACGTATTTGGATGTGACGACGCCACCGGGCGTGGGTACTGTCTGGGGTCCGGTTTCACGACGCAAGGGAGAGCAACATGGCGTTCTTCAAAGACACGGTCGGGGGGGCTCGCGAGCCCGGTTCACCGCCAATTGATGCACCGCAGCGCGCGCCAGGGGCGGCCCCGGAGCCCGCGCGCCGCCCACCGGAGCGGCACGAACATCGCCAGGAGGCGCGCTCCGAGCCGGTTGCGGAGGGCAAGGAGTCGTTTTTCGCGGCTGGACTGACGATCGAGGGAAAGATCGAAGGCGCGGGCCACGTCCGGATCGCCGGTCGCTTCAAGGGCGACGTCAACGTGCAGGGCAACCTGACGATCGACGCCGGGGCCCATCTGGCGGGCCAGGTCCGGGCCAAGAACATCGTCGTGGCCGGTGAGCTGCACGGCAACATCGACGGCGCCGACCGGGTCGAGCTGCTCCAGTCCGGCCTCGTGATCGGCGACCTCAAGGTCGGGTCGCTGACCGTGGCGGCTGGCTCGAGGATGCGCGGCCAGGTCGAATTCGGCTGGGGCGACAAGGGCGCGCCGAAGATCGAGCAGCCGCGAGGTAACGGTTCCACTGCATGAGCGCGAGCCGCCCGATAACGCCGGGCGCGACGCGCACGTGCCCGCACTGCAAGGCGACGATTCTCGACAGCGCGGCCGTCTGTCCGGGGTGCCGGCACCACCTGCGTTTCATTCCGGCCGGCGCGCCCGCGCCCGCGCCGGCGGCCTCGGCATTCCGGATCGAGGGCGTGATCGCGAATCCGGAGGCGACCGGCCAGTGGGAGTTCTCGGTCGTCGTCGCCGTGCGCAACGAGCGCGGCGTGGAGATCGCACGCCATGTCGTCCACGTCGGTGCGCTTGCGCCCGGCGCGCAACGCACCTGCGAGGTCTCGGTCGACGTGTTCAAGCCGGCGGGAGCCGCGGGCGCTCCGGTACGTCGGACGAACTGACGATCAGGTGAGCCCGCGACCGCGCGATCGCTGACGCCCGACTGCCGCCAGGCCTCAATCCCCGGTCGGGGCGATTCGGAAACCCTGGATGTATTCGGCGCATTCAAGCGCAATGGCGAGCCGTCCGGGGGCAGACCGATCAGCCGATGCGATCGTCATGCTGTAGCGACGGGTCTTGCCTTCATCGCCCAGGCGGTAGCTGAAATTCGCGATGCTGAAGCGATGCTGCCGCACGAGTTCGCGGATCTGGCTCTCAGTGACGCCCGCACTGCGCGAGAAACGCAGCTCGAAATGATAGTAAGCCTCGGTCGGCATGCGCACTTCGATCCAGCGGAACAACGACAGGACACCGAGCGTGAGCACTACCGACAAGGCCATCGGGTAGTAAAAGCCGATCCCGGCCAGGATGCCGATCGCAGCGGTCGCCCAGATCGATGCCGCAGTGGTCAGGCCGCGTACCGACAGGCCTTCCTGCATGATCGCGCCCGCCCCGAGGAATCCGATGCCCGTCATGATTCCCTGAGCCATGCGGGTCGGATCGATCCGGACAGATTCACCCGTCACGTGAACCCAGTGTGCCTCGTAGACCGTGATCAGCATCAACATGCTGGACGCCATGCATACCAGCGCGTGGGTACGAAAGCCGGCTGGTCGGCCGCGATAGGAACGCTCATAGCCCACCAGCGCGCCGGCCACCAGTGCCGCAACGATGCGACTCGTCATCTCATACGTGTCGGCATCCAAGGGGCTGCTCCGTCCCGGCCCGGTTCGATATCCTACCGAAGAGCGGTTGCGTGCGCTCGGAAGAAGCCGGATTCCCGGGATTATTTTGCCAACGGACGGTGCCAGCCGACCGGCCTGTTGTGCTTCGCATGAAGCCGGCATCCGTCACGAAACCGCGCGCAGCGCTGGTCGTGTGGTTGCTAATCGCGTCGAGCCTCGTCCCCGGAGCTGCCATGGCCACTGAAGAGCCCCGCTATGAATCGCTGCTGCAGGACGGCGAGTTCTCGCTGCGCCTGTACGCGCCGCGGGTCGTCGCCGAGACCGAAGTAGCGGGCACGCTCGAGGAGGCTTCCTCGACGGGCTTCCGGCGCATCGCCGGCTACATCTTCGGCCGCAACCACTCGCGCTCGGGCCAGGCCTCCGAGCGCATCGCGATGACGGCACCCGTCACGGTCGAGGCGCAGCCGCAGAAGATCGCGATGACGGCACCGGTGTCGGTCGAGCAGGTCGAGGGCCGCTGGCGTATCGAGTTCGTCATGCCGGCACGCTACACGCTCGCGACGCTGCCACTGCCCGAGGATGCGAGCGTCACGTTGCGGGAAGTCCCGGCGCAAAAGATCGCCGTGATCCGATTCTCGGGACTCGTCGGCGCAGCGAAGATGCGCGAGCAGACGGCGCGCCTGCGTGCCTGGATGGTGCAGCGCGGACTCGCGGCAACGGCCGCGCCGCAACTCGCGCGCTACAACCCGCCGTGGACGCTGCCGTTCCTGAGGCGCAACGAGATCCTTATTCCCTGCCAGTGAGCCGGCGGGCATGGCAGCCGGCAACCCCGGAGGCCGCCGGCGCAGGCGTCACGCCGCTTCCCGGGGTTGCTCGCGCAACGTGCGGCGCACGACCCGGGAGGCCAGCACGGGCGGAAAATCCCGCACCTTGACCTGTGTCTCGAGCTCACCCAGCCGGCGCTCGTAAAGCTCCTGCACGTATGCGAGCTCGGCACCGACCGCTCGCGCCAGCGCCTCGACCGCCGACTTGTGGCGCGCGAACTCCGC
>Ga0075017_100001337_pt1 | contig 14965 bp, 15 predicted proteins | sample AleBraG_ABR_2012_FD_71475 | JGI IMG/M metagenome (GOLD analysis project Ga0075017, IMG submission 71475) | Freshwater sediment microbial communities in response to fracking from Pennsylvania, USA - Alex Branch Run_MetaG_ABR_2012 | ecosystem: Environmental > Aquatic > Freshwater > Creek >... | reverse complement strand
CTGACGAGGACCATCGAGGCCGCGACCGGCGAAAGAGGTTTGAAGAAACGGCTGGCGGGGCTCGAGATCTCTCTTGTAGCCCTCATTGCCAATGGTCTTGGCCCGCTGCGCCTGTTGCGAAGCTGGTGGTCGGGCGCCCAGATCGACGCCCTGCGCGACGGCCCGCTGGACAAGCATGGTGTCGGCTCGCGCATTCTCGACGCAAAGGCGCAGGTTGATGACGCGGAAATCGTCCGCCTTGCAGGGTTTGGCAACGACCGAGTATCGCCGGCCGGCGAGATCGAGCGCGGACTGACCAGTGAGGAAATCACAACCTTCATGAACGCCAATTTCGAGCGCGCCAAGGGTTCGAGGCGGCCGATCGATCGGCGGTTGATGAATGGCGAATGGCCCGTCCTGTTGAACGTCATGGGCAAGGGCGAAGGCGAGGAACGCTATCTCAGCGTGGCCGAAGTGAGTGCGCTGTTCGCCGAGCGGCGGCTGCCCGACAGGATCGTCGCGCGCCTTGCAGCGCTGCCAGCGCCCGCGCCACGAAGTCTTATCCGCATGGCCGGCAAATTCGCGCTGTGGACAATCGCACTCGCTGCTCTCCTGTTCGTGGCGATTGTCGAATTTCCCGACAGGGCCGGGAGCATCCTGCCGCAATTCATCTCCCAGATTTTGCCGCCGCCCTTGCCCACTGTCCCTCCCGTCAACGAGGCGCACTGGCTCGACCAGAACTGGTCGACTGAGGATCGGCACTGGTTCCACCATGCCAGTCAGGGGACTGCGACCTTCCCGGTGCCCTACGACTGGTTTATCGCGCTGGAACAACCGGGCCTTCGCTTGTTCAGCCGACCGGGCCTGCTCAGGGATAGCGGCTATCTTGAGCGGTTCGGATTCATTCCAAGTCCGAAATCCGTCAATACCGACGAAGCGAGCCTGCGACCCTTTGGCTATTCGCCCTCGCCGGATGCCAAGACCGAGCCCGCACCCGCCTCGGTTGCGGGCCTGGAACCGACGCCGGCGGAGAATTTCGACGGCCTGCCAGTCGGTTTTGCGCGACTGACCGGCGCGATCGATCCCGGAACCGGCGAGCGCGAAGCAGACCAGATCGGCTTGAGCTGCGCGGCCTGTCACGCCGGCAGCATTCGCTACAAGGGCGTCAGCCTGCGCTTCGACGGCGGCCCGGCGATGGTGAATCTCAAAAAGCTGGAAATCGCGACCGGCCTGTCCATTGCCTATACGCTGAAAGTACCGGGCCGTTTCCAACGGTTTGCGGCACGAGTGCTCGGCGCGGACGCGAGCAAGCAAGATCGCGACAAGCTCGAACAGAGGCTGGCGACGGTCGGCCAGTTCCTGCTCGATCAAAAAAACCTCTATGACAAGACGATCGCCGGCAAAAAGACCTACGACGGCAAGCAGCAGCAGGCGGATACCGAGGAGGGGTTCGGGCGACTTGATGCGCTCAACCGCATCGGCAACCAGGTTTTTTATACCGACCTGGTAACGGCTGGCCTCTCCGGATTTGAAAAGAATCTGCATGCGCAGGACGCGCCGGTCAGTTTCCCCCCGATCTGGACGGTACCCTGGTTTCTATGGGCGCAATATGACGCCTCGATCGAGCAGCCATTAATCCGCAACGCCGGCGAAGCGCTCGGGGTTTCCGCGCTCGTCAATTTTTCACCCGATACTGCCCCGGAGACGGTTTTCCGGTCCACCGTCGCGATCGAAAATCTCGTTCGCATCGAAGCAATGCTGCGCGGTCCCGATCCAGCCGGCGATAATCCGGCTTTCGGCGGATTGCAGCCGCCGAAATGGCCGTCGCAAATTTTCCAGAGCGATCCTGCCTGGAAAATCAATGAGGCGCGGGTCGAAAAAGGCCGCGCCCTCTACGCCGAAATCTGCGTTGAGTGCCATCTCGGACCGGTCAACGACCCTACGTTCGACAAGCTATATCCCCGCCAGAGCTTCTGGTCCTCGGAACGCTGGGACGCCAAGAACAAGTGGCTGGATCCGGTCCAGAAAGGTGTAGCAGGCATGGGAACGGACAAGGGTCAGGCTGACGTTCTGTTCATGCGAAAGGTGGAAGTTCCGGGCTTCCTGAACCTGCAGCCCAGGCAGGTCCTGTCGCAATGCCCAGATATGCCGCCGTTCTCGACGGAAATGCCGTACCCGATCGCCTTGATGATGGTGGTCGACGTCGTCAGCCGAAAATGGATGAAAGAGCGCCCGATGACAGAGGAGAACCAGAAGCTTCTCTGGGGGACAAGAAAAAATTGTCCCAATGATGAAACGGAATATCAGCAGAAGAAGCAGCAGGATAACGCCAGCGCGCCGGTCAAGGACGAAAAACCGCGCTACCGTGCGCGTCCATTGAACGGAGTTTGGGCGACCGCTCCCTATCTCCACAACGGTTCAGTGCCTTCGCTCTATTGGATGCTCAAGCCTGCGGCCGAGCGCCCAAAGCAATTCTGCATGGGCTTACGCGATTTTGATCCGGAGCAGGTCGGCTATCGCGTTGCCGCCGGGGAGAAGCCAGCCTGCCAGCCGGGCGAAACCCTGTTCTCAGCGATGACGGCCGACGGATTACCCATTCCGGGCAACAGCACTCTGGGCCACTCGCTGGAAGGAACACCAGGACCGGGCAAGGCCGGCGTGATCGGTCGCATGCTGACCGAGGAGGAACGCTACGATCTGATCGAATATTTGAAGACCTTGTGAGATCGCTGCGCCTGCCCTCGCACCGCACCCATCTGTCGCGGCCGATTACGTCCGCAAGCTTTTTCTAGAGCCATTTCGGTTTTGATTGAATCAAAACCGGGCTCTACTCCTTTGTTTTGACGCGTTTTCTTCACGCGAACCGGTTTCCACTTCGCTCGAAAACGCTCTAGTTTGCCGAGCTGCTGGCCTTGGCGCGTTTCGCCGGGGGATCTTTCACGGCGGGTTTTGCCGGTTCCACGGCGCGCGCCCCACCCCAGGGGTCAGCGGGGGGCTGATCGGGAATATTGCCGAGCGATCTCTTGTAGGCGTTCTCGCTTGCCTTCTCCTGCTCGATCTGGGTCGGTGACTTCGGTGGTTCCTGCGGTGCCGCGGGGGCTCTTTGCGCGTTAGCGGGCGCAGCCAACAACACCATAAAGATGGCAGCGGCTCGAAGAAGTCTCATGCCAAGCTCCCCTCACTTTTCGTCTTTCATACCACCGCGGTCCCAGCCGCGCCAACCAATCGCTTGGCTGAACTCTCAGGCTTTTTTTTGCTTTATCACCAGAGATTTCGTGTACAGAAATCCGCCGCGAACGCTATGGACGATTCTTGCCGACAAAAGAATTGGATCGATGCTTGCGATGCAATCGCCGAACACATGCACTCGGTATTCCGGTAGGGGAAAATCGCCTCCTCCGTCATGCAACGACCGATCAGCAAAATATTATTTTAAACATAACGCGATAACGTCTCCCCCATATTGAGGGGGAATTTGAATGACGTTCCGATTGGGGGGGAGCCGTTTCCCTTTTTCGCGGCTGAACCTTGGACCGAAAGCAGTCATGAGCGCGGCGCTCCTGATCGCGCTCAACACCGCGCTTTTGGTCGGAGCGGGCTATTGGTCATTGACACGCGATTTCGATATCCGTGAAGAGCGGGATATCGACCTCAGCCTCCGAACCCTTACCCTTGCCTTTGGCGAAGCCTTCCCGGACGCAAAGATCGTAATTCGCGACGGCGTCGTTGCGCGCGTCGAAATTGCAAGGATGCCGGAATTGAGCGACCACCGGATCGTCGACCGTGCCGTCTCCTATGTCGGCGGTAATGCTACGCTCTTCGTCTACGATGATGCGACACAGCAGTTTGTCCGCCGAACCACTAACGTGAAAAAGGAAAATGGCGACCGCGCGGTCGGAACGCTGCTCGCGGCGGATCATCCGGGTCAGGCCATGCTTCGCCGCGGCGAGGCCTATAAGGGCCCGGCAATCCTGTTCGGACGTCGTTTTTACACGGCGTATCAGCCGGTTTTCAATCCGGCCGGCAAAATCATCGGCATCATCTATGTTGGCATTGCGACAGCCGAACTCGACGGCATGTTGCGGCAGGCCATCACCGCAATGGCCATCGCCGCCACCATCGCTGGCTTGCTCGCACTCGTGGCGACGATGTTGCTCGTTCGGCGCATCACCAGGCCGCTTCGCAGCGTTGCAGAAGCCCTCACGGTCATCGCCGCGGGGAACACGGACGTCGAGGTCCAGCACGCCGACCGCCACGACGAAATCGGCGCGATCGCGCGGACCGTCGATGTCTTCCGGAACTACCGCATCGAACGTCGTCAGCTCGAAGCTGAGCGAATGAGTGCCGAAAAGCACGCGGCCGAACGGCGCAAGGCGGAGCTCAATCAGTTCGTCGAGGGTTTCCGTGCCAAGATAAGCGGAATCATCGAGCAGGTGATGGGTTCCTCCGGACAATTCGAAAGGGATGCCCGGCAGCTTTCGGTGACGGCGCATTCGACGGCGCAGATGTCGGGACAGTCCGCCAGTGCATCGCGACAGGCTTCTGAACACGTTCGCAGTGCAGCAACGGCCTCGAACGAACTCTCTCAGTCGATTGTCGAAATCAGCAGAAGGGTTCTGGATTCCAACAATGTCGCCGCCGATGCGGTCAAGCAGGCCAATGCAACCGACGAACGAATGGCAGAATTGTCCGCGGCGGGTGACCGGATCGGCGACGTGGTCAAGCTGATCACATCGATTGCGGCGCAGACCAATCTGCTTGCGCTTAATGCCACCATCGAGGCGGCGCGCGCAGGCGAAGCCGGCCGCGGATTTGCGGTGGTAGCTCAGGAGGTCAAGAACCTGGCCGGCCAGACCGCAAAAGCCACTGACGAAATCAGCTCCCATATCGTCAACATGCAGCGCGCTACCGGCGAGTCCGTCGATGCGATCAAGGCGATTGGACAGACCATAGAGCGCATCAGTGAAATTACGACCTCAATTTCGTCCGCTGTCGAACAGCAGGGCACCGCGACCCAAAGCATCGCGGCAGGCGTCCGGGCCGCTGCCGGAGGCACCCTCGAGGTTGCCGAAAACATCGAGCGCGTCGCCCGCGGCGCTGGAGAAACGGAAACGACCTCAGGCCAGATGCTGAAATCGGCAAAGGCCTTGTCCGAAGTCAGCATCCACCTCCGCGATGAGGTCGAGAAATTCCTCGATAGCGTTCGGGCGGCCTGACGCAGGCTCGCTACATCCGCCGCGAAGGATTGAAACTCCGCAGGCTCAATGGTCGCGCGCGAAGGGAGCTGTGAAGCCGGCCCAAGCCAAATAGAGCCCAAGCACAAATGCGGGCGCGAGGTAGAGAGAATAGTGCTCGCCGTAGCGCATCCGGTGCATCATCCCGGAAAAGACCTCAGGTGAGACAACCAGCAGAAAAATTCCTTTGGCGAGGATCAACCACCCTGCCAGGGTGACGATTACGGGCAGCGCACCGCCGGACCAGACGTTATGGCCGACCACCATGGCAACGCCCATTGCCAGGCTGATGATGGCATAGCTGATCATTACCGCCGTATCCGCGGCCGTGGTTTCGATTGCCGCACTGCCGCGGATGAGGAAGCCGACCACAACGAGGAGCGTGAAAAGTCCAATCGATCGCGCCAGAAATACAGTCGTTCGGGACATGTGAGCCTCCGGATCCAAATGAGTCGCAATTCCTCCAGAAATTCCACACGCTACAATACTGGCGCCCGACCGGATCGATAATGCGCATGCGAGACTGCCGCCGCCTGGCCGAAACATGCTAGGCTAGCCGGCAAGACGGAGCGCACGGCCAGATGCGTAAAATCGGCTTGAAAGCCCTGACCGCCATTTTGATGGCTGGACGACGCTCGAAGAGGCATGTCGATTGGACGCTGGCGGTTGCGATATTCTCGACGATTGTCACCCTCGGCCTCGTAGCGCTCTATGTCTGGCAGGGCAGCACCGAGGTCCACTAATCCTGATTCCGCGCATTTCCAGTCAATCATCCACTACGGCGGCCACATTTGAATGGGCGGCAGCGGCCTCTGACCTGCGCCTTGATCTCCTGATGACCGGCTTTGCTTCATCCTTCTTCGCCTCGGCGATATTCATGGCCACTGACATCTCATCGAGAATGATCTTGTAGTCGCCCGTGGCCTCCTCCGCCGGAATATCCTTGTTCTGTTGCAAGGCCGCCGGCAAAAACGCCGGCTCGAGCGCTTGCGGATCGAACCGCACGCGCTCAAGTCTCTCTCCCACGAACCAGGCGCAAAGTACGCCAGTGATCCGGTTGTCGTCGAAAATATCGGTGTTGACCGTATCCACCGTCATGACCGGGCCGCCAGACTTCAGCACGACGAGGTCGCCCGACTTGATAACGGTCATAGGTAAAATCCACAGTCGGAGCGGCGAATCGCTCTTTATCGCAGCGCAACGATAGCAAATCGCTATTTCGCCATCCACCTGGAGCTGATGTCGCAGCGCACGGTCAACCTACATTGCCTGTCTTAAGACAAGCTCAGCGCGCACAAATCGAAAAGCCGGCGCGTTCAATCATCTGACATCATCGATCTGTGAATCGATGCTCAAATAAATTGCGCCGCCATCGTGTCGTAAAAGATTAACTTACAATATCACGATGAACTGATTCGCGGCACGAACATTGCTTTAAACGAACTGGCTGGAAAACTGAGGGGGTGCGGAATGAAACGCCTCGTCCTTTGTACAGCGTTCGGTTGCTTGATGAGCGTAGCAAGTGCCCGGGACTTCGGGCAATGGGAAGCGACAGACCCGCATATACGTCAATGGTACCAGGCACTGATGCAGCCGGATAATCCTGCGGTGTCATGTTGCGGCGAAGCGGACGCCTATTGGGCGGATTCGTTTGAAGTCGACGGCGACCAATATGTCGCCATTATCACGGACTCCCGACCGGACGAGCCGTTACGGCGCAAACACATCGACGTCGGGACCAAGATTGTCGTACCGAACCACAAGCTGAAGTATGACCAATCCAATCCAACAGGACACGGGATCATCTTTCTGAGCAGAGGTGATTACGTGTACTGCTACGTCGCCCCGGGCGGCGTCTGAATTTTTTGCGCCGCGAATGCCGACGTTTTCGGCAGCGACTGTTTTCGCGCGCTTCCAAGAAACCCAATCAGGCGGGCAAATTCGAACGGAAATCGCCGCCCGTGCCCACATCGTCGACCGGACGCGGAACCCAAATCCCGCTCGCTAGTTGAACCCTTGGCAATTCGGAAAACTCGCGCGCCCGGTAACGGCGGCGGGATGGTCGATGAATCGACGCGCGCAGCATTGGAGACGAATCGTGAATGACGAAATCCAGTCAGCGCCACCGCTTGTCTATGAAGACCTGGATCCTGTCCCGGATCCGAAATCCGCGACGGCGGAAGTGTCCGACGCCGTCAAGGAAGCGATCCGGGCAATCAAAAATGCGATGGAGACAGCAAGAAGGCCTGGAATGCCGCTGAGCATTTTGAGTAACGTCGCGCGCGAGGCGCCTCTGGGGTCGCTGTTGGTCGCTTTTTTGCTCGGAATTGCTGTTGCCCGCCGGTCGCGCCGCTAGAGGACGATCCGGAAAAGTAGAAACCGGTTTTCCCTCGCGACAAACGCGAAACGCGTTTGCGCGGAGATCATGCTCAAACAAAGTGATGAGATCATGATGCGATTCCACTTAATCGCATCATGATCCAGGGTTTTACATTGGGCGTTCAGGCGGCAGACTTGGCCTGGCCGAAATGCGACTGCCCCCAATCCAGCAATCATCGAATGAAGGCGCCAGCCAGGCCATGGTTTTGGCATCCCGCACGCCGCCCCGATGGTAAACCAACCGTTAACTGGCAGCTGGTATCGTTTGCCAAGTCCTGGTGGTGACCGTCCGGAAAAACGGGAGCAAATGACCATGCCCGTCGAGATGCTGACTTATGCTGAACTGGGCGAGAGGCTCAAAATCTCGCCCGAAGCGGCAAGGGCGCTGGTGAAGCGACATCGGCTGCCGCGTTCCCGCTCCAATGACGGCAAGACGCTGGTGCAGGTCGACCTCACCGAAATCAGCCATTCCCCGGCCCCTCGTGGCACGAAACCACCGGCCGGTGACCAGCTGGTCGCCACGCTGAGGCAGGAAATCGAGGCTTTGCAGGCTGAATTGATGGACGTGGAAGCCGTTGCCAGTGGCCATCGGGCAGACTTCGAGAGAGAGTGTGAGCGAACGAACAAGCTGCTGGCTGAACTGCTCAAGAACACCACGGCAACCATGGAGGCCCGCGAGAAGGCGGCCCTGCTGGAAGGGAAGCTGTCGGTGCTGACGCAGTCCTGGCGGCGTCGGTTTGCGGACGCTTTCGGCTTTGCCCTGTCACAGACTACTTCCGGCGTGTCACAGACTGCTTCCGGCGTGCGCGAGAGCGTGGGCCGAATCGTTCAATCACACAATTGAACGCCTGGACCGCCGGTTCCATTCGTTGGAACCGGGTTTGTTCCTTTGCTTTGAAGCGTTTGCCCGGCCGCCGCCGGCGTAGCCGCCCTGCTTCACACGGCCGCTATCGAATGCAGGGCATTTCTGTGAAGCGCTGCCGCAATGAGCCCGGTCAATACCAAGAGACCACCGGCAGCGATCAGTAAATATGCCAACGCGAACGTCATTTCGGCAATCACAATAATCCGGCGTGAACACCGCGCCTGTTGCGCGACGTTGCCGCCGACAAATCCCCGTCAACCCGATAAATGAGACCGGGCGTGCGGCCGCCCGCACTTCAGTCTGAAAATGATCCAACCCGGAGCCGATCTGGTCCAAGCCAGCCGATCAATGAATTTCGGCGAGGCGGCGCGGAGATTCCGCGGTTCTCCGCCGCCTCTGATCGAGCGGTTCGACTTGCCGCTCAACTATGAGCCAGACTAATCGATAAAAATTTATCAACAATCGAAACGGATAATTAAGGTTACTGGACCGCGCCACGTCCTGTCCACCCATCCGCCCGCCTCCGGTCCCCTCGTCCGATCGAGGTTCGGCAAATCTGAGCGAAATCGCACGCGTGTCGCTCAACGGGTGCTGACGGAGCGGCGGCGCCCTGGTTTTTTCAGAGAGCTTGCCTGCCGTCTGAGCAGTGTCCGGATTTCAACACGTGATTCGACTTATCCGCCGCTCATTGCGACGCTCGACTAACGCTGCATCAAACGCACCAGCACGGTTTGCTCTCGCGGCGGGTCGATATATTTGATGCCTGGCGTTGCCAGGGAAAACGCGGTTACGAGCAGCAGGATGCCCGAACAGATGATGCTGAGAAGGATGCGATCCATGTGATTCACCGTCAATGACGATGGTGGGCGACTTTGAAGTGTGCCAACTTCAATTCGCCACGCATTTTGTTCGACCCGTTTTTTGTTGGAACAAAACGCCGGTAAATGATGAAGGCAGCTACCGCAAGGTTCAAAAGCGAGCCACGTGCCCAACGTCTCCAGCAACAAAGCCACGCGAGCTCTCCTGCCCGGTTCAACTCTGGAAACAAACGTCGGTTTCGCTGCACGCCACCCAACTTTGCGCACCTGCCCTGTCAAAATCACGCCTGTACGCCGCCGGAACGTCTGCGGTCGCCTCGAGTTTGTTTGACGGGCGGGCTTCGGCCCGGCCGGCGACCTACCCCTCAACCAACCCGTCCGATGCCGTTAGCTCGTCCCACCGAAGCGTTATATTTTACCGGCGATAACGGCGGCTCAGTTTCCTAAACGTTTTGTAATAAACGATTTGAAATCGAACGTGCTAACATGACGTGCGCATTACCCCCAGCGCACCACCTGAAAGCTCCGCCTCAGATTATTCCCTCCTCCATGAGGCGGGGCTTTCTTGTTCTACAAGCCAAGCGTCCGGCTTGCCTCCAGGACCCATCAATCGACGCTTTAATGCGGCGGTTGGCAATTTGGATTGAAAAAGCGAAGCTGACGCGGGATCACTGGGCGTCAGAGGCGATACCAGGCGCTTATTGACACCAGGCGCTTATTGACATCGACTCCATTTGTTCACGCGGCGAAACGCCGAGGCGCGCCCGTGTCAAACGTCTTTTCATTTGAATGCGCTTTGGCACCAGGCTTCAGCCGCCCGGTTTGCAGCGTCCCACTCGCGGACATGAAGCGATCGACTGCCGTCAAGGCTCAGCGCAAGCAATCGTATCGAGCTCACTGTCTGTGCGCTGGCACAATTCAACCTTTGCAGGGAACTCAAATCGCGGAGCAGTTCCCTGACCAATTTGGATGCTACGTCCTGTTCCGCCAGGCGCGCCTCATCCAATATCAACTTTGCGTATCGGGCCTCAACATATTCGCTCATAGAAAACCTCAAAACCGTCGCAGCACAACGAAGAGAACGCAAATTGGTTGCCTTGTTGGTTGCCTTGGAACTCAATCGTTCCGCGTGTGACGCCTGTGAGGTTCCCGACAATTCGACCACCGCTACCGGGTTTTCTGTGGGCGAGCGGGCGGTGAAGTGAGAGCCGTTGCTGGCGTGGGAATGGCCGGCATCATCGTCGCGCCCTTTGATTGTTGCCCGTCAGGCTGCTCTCCGCGGGCACCGGATGGCGCGCCGAGGTCGAATGCGGGATTATCCGATCCTGGAGCATGATCCGGAAAAGTGGAAACCGCGCGTGACCGCGCGCCATCCACGCACAGGAAACCGGTCCCATCTATCGCCTCGGCATAATGACCTCTCGCTGAAAATCGCGGCATCGGCTAGTTTGGCTTTTTTCGACGAGCTTCGCCTGTTCGGTTTCGTCGTAGGACAGAATTTGAAGGTTGATGGTGGCGGCTATGGGGTCCGCGCGACGGGCACCTTTCCCGTGCATCCACCGGGCGCTGACCGAAGGCGTCATCTGCAGGAGGGCCTAAAATGAAGAAGACATTTGCTGCCTTCATCGCGGTCGCGACGATCGCCGGTTCGCTCGCCGCGACGCCGGCAAGCGCGAAGCGTGGCGTTGCTGCAGACATCTCGGCTACGGGCTACTATCCAGGTCCCGGGCCTTACGATTTTGGCAGTTGCGAATGGGTGACGAAGCGTTTCTGGGACGGACATGGCTGGCGGGTCCGCCGGGTGCGAGCTTGCTTCTGATCTGCGATTACGCGAGATTGAACGGCTCATAGCAACCATCGAGGCCGAGCGGAGGCCGTCGAAATGACCGGTGCCGCTGACGCTAATGACCCGAACGCGACATTTCAGGCGGCGTCCATAGCCTGCGAAGCTGGCGCGAACCGGGTCCATATGGTTTGATTACGGCGGTTAACTAGCGGGTGCTTCGTGACCGACGAAGGCGTGGAGCGGCGATTGGCGGCTGTGCTGGCGGCGGACGTTGCCGGCTACTCGCTGCTAATGGGTGCTGACGAGGTTGGCACGCTCGCAGCCCTGAAAGCGCACCGTCGCGAGATTGCCGACCCCACCATCGCCGCCCATCGCGGCCGCATCTTCAAGACCACGGGCGATGGCATGCTTGTCGAGTTCCCGAGCGTCGTCGAAGCAGTGAAATGCGCCGTCGAAGTTCAGCGCGGCATGGCCGCACGCAATGCGGCAATCGCCTCCGACAGGCGTGTTGAGTTTCGAATGGGCATCAACATTGGCGACCTTATTGAAGACGCCGGCGATGTGTTTGGTGACGGCGTCAATGTCGCCGCCCGACTCGAAGGGATCGCTCCTCGCGGCGGTATCTGTGTCTCACGTCAGGTGCTGGACCTTGTCGAGGGTAAGATTGACCTCGATTGTCGCGAACTTGGTCGACAAAACCTGAAAAATATCGCCCGGCCGGTCGAAGTTTTCAGCATCGACGTTCACGGTAAGGGGTCGTTGGCCGATCGTGTCCTTGCCGAATCCGATCTCAGGCAGGAGGTGCAGTATTGTATTGCTCCTGATGGCGTTCGGCTCGCCTATGCCAAAGTCGGTTCAGGGCCGGTGCTGGTGCGCTCGGCTCATTGGATGGGTCATTTAGAATACGACTGGGAATTGCCGATTTACCGCCATTTGCTGCTTGATCTCGCGAAGTCATTTACCCTGCTTCGTTTCGACGCGCGAGGCAATGGTCTCTCTGACTGGGACGTCGGCGATATCTCACTTGATGCGTGGGTCAGCGACATGGAAACCGTTGTCGACGCCGCCGGTCTCGATCGATTTCCGTTACTCGCGCTCTCGCAAGGCTGCGCTGTCTCGATCGCTTACGCCGTTAGACATCCTGATCGCGTCTCGCACCTGATATTAGTCGGCGGATTTGCGCTCGGCTTCAACAAGAGATCCAATACCACCGCAGCCGACCGCGAACGCTGGGCGGCGATGAAAACGTTGATGAAGCTTGGATGGGGCTCGGACGATGCGACGTTCCGACAGCTATTCACGTCGTCGATGATGCCGACCGCCACACGGGAGCAGGCGGACGCTTTCAATGAATTGCAGCGTTTGAGCGCTTCGGCGGATTGTGCGGTACGCTACCTTGAAACGGTTGCTGAGTTCGACGTGCGGCACCTGTTGCCGAAGGTGCGCACGCCGACTCTGGTCATGCATGTCCGCGATGATCTTCGGGTACCGATTGGGCTTGGTCGGGAGCTTGCAGCAGGTATCCCAAACGCTCGCTTCGTAGCGCTCCCGGGAAAGAACCACGTCGTCCTTGCGCAGGACCCGGGGGCCTCACAATTTCTGACGGAGCTGAAAAGCTTCATAGGGGCGTCCCGTTTTCACAAGGCGAACTAGACTTTCAACGAGCAATCAATCACCGTTATTGCGAGCTCAGGCGTCGGCTTGTGGCGCGTTCGAGAGGCGCTTGGCCTCGAAATACCTTCCGCAGTGCTCGCCCGCGCCGACGAGGTGATCGAATGAAGCGGCGCGAGTTCATTACACTCTTCGGCGGCGCAGCAGCAGCTTGGCCGGTTGCGGCGCGGGCGCAGCAACCCGACCGGATGCGGCAGATCGGTGCGCTTCTAAACTTGGCCGCTGGCGATCCGGAAGGTCCGGTCGCCATCGCGGCGTTCCAGCAAGGCTTGCAAAAATTGGGCTGGGCTGAAGGCCGGAATGTGCGGATCGACGTCCGCTGGGGCGAGGACGATGTCGAGCGCGAGCGCAGATATGCGGTCGAATTGGTCGCACTCGCACCGGACGTGTTGCTGGCCGCAGGCAGCGTAAGTGTGGCGGCGTTGCAACACGCCACCCACGCCATACCGATCGTATTCGTGGGCGTCGTCGATCCCGTTGGCGCCGGCTTCGTCGATGCACTGGCTCGGCCGGGCGGTAACACTACCGGCTTTATGCTGTTCGAGTATAGTTTCAGCGGGAAATGGCTGGAACTGCTCAAGCAGCTTGCGCCGAGCGTGACGCGAGTGGCCGTAATTCGGGATGTCTCCAATCCTTCCAGCAGCGGCGAGTTCGTTGCGATTCAGTCTGTGGGGCATCTGCTCGGGGTGGAGGTGAGACCCATCAACGTAGGCGACAGCGGCGAGATAGAGCGCGCGGTCGCAGCCTTCGCCCGCTCTGCCAATGGCGCCCTGATCGTGACCGGGAGCGCGGCCGTGTCTATTCATCGCGATCTGATCATCGCGCTGGCGGCTCGGCATAGACTGCCCACGGTCTACGCCCGTCGGTCCAACGTCGCCAGTGGCGGGTTGATGTCTTACGGTCCTGATCGGGTCGAGCAGTTCCGGCGCGGGGCCAGCTACGTCGATCGCGTCCTCAAAGGCGAAAAGCCCGCCGATCTTCCGGTTCAGGCACCCACCAAGTTTGAACTGGTGATCAATTTGAAGACAGCCAGGGCGCTCGGCCTCGACATACCCCTATCTCTCCAGCAACGCGCAGACGAGGTAATCGAATAGCAGATCTCTGTTCACGACACTATTCACGGCTGTCGGAGAGCGGGTCGAGCCCGGGCCATTGAGCAGCTGAAGGACTTCGATCCTGGCGACACGCGCGGTCTGAAGATGGAAAAGGGCGAAGCTACCGACCTTCTCCAACTCTGGAGCGTCACTCGTGCCGTTGCTCTACGAAATGCCGACCGCTCGAAATCTAGACCAAGCGGGAAACGATCAGTGATTTCCACTTGCCGAGGTTCCGATTTTTTGTATCGGCGGCACCGCCGGAATTTTCGACGCGAGTCAGAACGAACCCAGCGCGGACCCCAGCCCGATCACCGCGACAAGCGCGATGATCGGACCGACAATCGCCGCCATGACAATATCGAAATAGCTTTCACGGTGCGTCGATCCGCAAACGGCAAGCAAAGTGACCACCGCGCCGTTGTGCGGCAAGCTATCGAGTGTGCCCGCACCGATGACGGCCACACGATGCATCAGACCGGGATCGAGACCGGTCTGCATATAAGTGGGTCCAAGTGCATCAAGGGCAATGGTCAAGCCACCCGATGCCGAGCCGGTTAGTGCGGCAAGAATATTGGTCGCCACAGCAAGCGAGACCAGCGGCCCGCCTTCGATGCCGAGGACCCAGACCTTCACTGCTTCGAAGGCGGGCAACGATGCCACCACGGCGCCGAACCCGACCAGGCTTGCCACACTGATAATCGGCAGCACCGCGGCGTTTGCCCCCGCGTCCATCGTCGCCCGTAAGGTTGGCAAGCGGTTGAGATTGGTTGCCATCAACACCACGATCGCCACCGCCAGCGCAACAATGACCGACCAGACGCCGCCGACAGCGGCGAGCGAGGTCGCGCCCCACCCCTCTTCTTTTAGGAAGGAGGCGTCGATATTTGGAAGAATCCCGAAGGACATGATTAGATTGACCGATACGACTGTGATAAGCGGAAGTGCGGCCAGCACGAACGGCGGCAGCGTGGCGGCGCGAGCACCCCTTGCAATTTCCTCGGGATCGAATTCGCGCGCTGTGGTGGCGCGCTCGCGCACGATCCCGTCGGCCGCTGCCGTGGCCGGATCCGTCGGATCGGCGTAGTTGTAGGCCTCTCCGGCGCGTCGCGCTCGCGCTTCCGCCCGCGCCAGCCACC
>Ga0075017_100001335_pt1 | contig 14971 bp, 9 predicted proteins | sample AleBraG_ABR_2012_FD_71475 | JGI IMG/M metagenome (GOLD analysis project Ga0075017, IMG submission 71475) | Freshwater sediment microbial communities in response to fracking from Pennsylvania, USA - Alex Branch Run_MetaG_ABR_2012 | ecosystem: Environmental > Aquatic > Freshwater > Creek >... | reverse complement strand
ACTTCGGTCTTGCGCAGCATCTGGCGGATGATCACTTCAATGTGCTTGTCGTTGATCTTCACGCCCTGCAGGCGGTAGACGTCCTGGATCTCGCGCACCAGGTAGTTGGCCAGCGGCTCGACGCCCTGCAGGCGCAGGATGTCGTGCGGGTTGGGCTCGCCGTCCGCGATCACCTCGCCGCGCTCCACCTGTTCGCCCTCGAACACGTTGAGCTGGCGCCATTTCGGGATCAGCTCCTCGTATTTCTCGCCGTGCTCGTCGGTGATCACCAGGCGGCGCTTGCCCTTGGTTTCCTTGCCGAAGCTGACCGTGCCGGTCTTCTCGGCCAGGATGGCCGGATCCTTCGGCTTGCGGGCCTCGAACAGATCCGCAACGCGCGGCAGACCGCCGGTGATGTCGCGCGTCTTGGAGGATTCCTGCGGGATGCGCGCGATGATGTCGCCGACCGACACCTTGGCGCCGTCCGTCAGGTTCACCAATGCGCCCGGCGGCAGGTTGTAGACCGCGGGAATGATCGTGTTGGCGAAGGTCAGTTCCTTGCCCTTCGCGGACAGCAGCTTGATCGTCGGCCTGAGGTCCTTGCCGCCGCGCTGCTTGCCATCCAGCACCACGGTGCTCGACAGGCCCGTGACCTCATCGACCTGCGTGGCGACCGTCAGGCCGTCGACGAAATCGGTGAAGCGGATGTTGCCGGCCACTTCCGTCACCACCGGGTGCGTGTGCGGATCCCAGGTCGCGACCACCTGGCCGCCGACCACCTTGGCGCCTTCCTTCGCGTTGATCGTAGCGCCGTACGGGATCTTGTAGCGCTCGCGCTCGCGGCCGAATTCGTCGACCACGCCGATTTCACCGGAACGCGACACCGCGACCAGGTGGCCCTTCTCGTGCTCCACGGTCTTGATGTGATGGAAGCGCAGCGTACCCTTGTTGCGGATCTCGACGCTGCTCGCCGCGGCGGCCCGCGAGGCGGCACCCCCGATGTGGAAGGTACGCATGGTCAGCTGCGTGCCCGGCTCGCCGATCGACTGCGCGGCAATGACACCCACGGCCTCGCCGATGTTGATCAGACGGCCGCGCCCCAGGTCGCGTCCGTAGCAGTTGCAGCACACGCCATAGCGGGTCTGGCAGCTGATCGGGGAACGCACGCTGATCTGGTCGACGCCCTCCTGCTCGATCAGGCGCACCAGGCCCTCGTCCAGCAGCGTGTTGGCCGGCACGAGCACCGTCTCGCTGCCGGGCTTGAGGATCGGCTGGGCCACGACCCGGCCGAGCACGCGCTCGCCCAGGGCCTCAACCACGTCGCCACCTTCGACCAGCGGCGACATCGACAGGCCGTTGCTGGTGCCGCAATCGACCTCCGTGACCACCAGGTCCTGCGCCACGTCGACCAGGCGCCGCGTCAGGTAACCCGAGTTCGCGGTCTTCAGTGCCGTGTCGGCCAGGCCCTTGCGGGCGCCGTGCGTCGAGATGAAGTACTGCAGCACGTTCAGCCCTTCGCGGAAATTCGCCGTGATCGGCGTCTCGATGATCGAGCCGTCGGGCTTGGCCATCAGGCCGCGCATGCCCGCGAGCTGGCGGATCTGGGCGGCGCTGCCGCGCGCACCCGAGTCGGCCATCATGAAGATCGAGTTGAACGACTTCTGGCGCTGCTTCCTGCCGAGCGAGTCGACGGCATCCTCGGTGCCGAGCTTCTCCATCATCGCCTTGGCGACCTGGTCATTGGCGCGTGACCAGATGTCGACGACCTTGTTGTAGCGCTCGCCGTTGGTCACCAGGCCCGAGGCGTACTGGTCCTGGATTTCCTTGACCTCGCGCTCCGCCGCGCCGACCAGCTTGACCTTCTGCTCCGGGATGACGATGTCGTCGATGCCGAAGGAGACTGCCGAGCGGGTCGCATAGTGGAAGCCCATGTACATGAGCTGGTCCGCGAAGATCACCGTCTCCTTGAGGCCGAGGATGCGGTAGCAGGCATTGATGATCGCCGAGATGTTCTTCTTGGTCATGTCCTGGTTGATCAGGTCGAAGGACATGCCCTTCGGCAGGATCTCGGACAGCAGCGCACGGCCCACCGTGGTCGCGATCAGCCGCACGCGCGGCTCGAGCACGCCCTCGGCATTGCGCACATGCTCCTTGATGCGCACCTTGACGCGCGCCTGCAGGTCGATGGTCCGCGCCTCGTAGGCGCGATGCGCCTCGTGCACGTCGCTGAAGTACATGCCCTCGCCACGGCCGCCGACGTTCTCGCGGGTCAGGTAGTACAGGCCCAGCACCACGTCCTGCGACGGCACGATGATCGGATCGCCGTTGGCGGGCGACAGGATGTTGTTCGAGCTCATCATCAGCGCGCGCGCTTCCAGCTGCGCTTCGATGGACAGCGGCACATGGACGGCCATCTGGTCACCGTCGAAGTCGGCGTTGAAGGCCGTGCAGACCAGCGGGTGCAGCTGGATCGCCTTGCCCTCGACCAGCACCGGCTCGAAGGCCTGGATGCCGAGGCGGTGCAGCGTCGGTGCGCGGTTCAGCAGCACCGGATGCTCGCGGATCACCTCTTCGAGGATGTCCCAGACCTCCGTGCCCTCGCGCTCCACCAGGCGCTTGGCCGCCTTGATCGTCGAGGCATCGCCTCGGATCTGCAGCTTGTGGAAGATGAACGGCTTGAACAGCTCCAGCGCCATCTTCTTCGGCAGCCCGCACTGGTGCAGGCGCAGCGTCGGGCCGACGACGATGACCGAACGGCCCGAGTAGTCGACGCGCTTGCCGAGCAGGTTCTGGCGGAACCGGCCCTGCTTGCCCTTGATCATGTCGGCCAGCGACTTCAGCGGCCGGCGGTTGGTGCCGGTAATGGCGCGGCCGCGGCGGCCGTTGTCGAGCAGCGCATCGACCGCTTCCTGCAGCATGCGCTTTTCGTTGCGCACGATGATGTCGGGGGCCGACAGCTCGAGCAGCCGGCGCAGCCGGTTGTTGCGGTTGATGACGCGGCGGTACAGGTCGTTCAGGTCACTGGTGGCGAAGCGGCCACCATCGAGTGGCACCAGCGGCCGTAAGTCCGGCGGCAGCACCGGCAGGACGGTCATGACCATCCATTCCGGCTTGTTGCCCGATTCGAGGAAGGACTCGGCGAGCTTCAGACGCTTGGACAGGCGCTTGAGCTTGGTCTCGGAGGCGGTGTTGGCCATGTCCTCGCGGATCTTCACCATCTCGGCCTTCAGGTCGAGCGACTGCAGCAGCTCGTGCACCGCCTCGGCGCCCATGCGGGCGTCGAACTCGTCGCCGTGCTCCTCGATGGCCTCGAGGTACATCTCGTCGGTCAGCAGCTGGCCGCGCTGCATCGGCGTCATGCCCGGATCGATCACCACGAAGGCCTCGAAGTACAGCACGCGCTCGATCTCGCGCAGCGTCATGTCCAGCATCAGGCCGATGCGCGAGGGCAGCGACTTGAGGAACCAGATGTGCGCCGTCGGGCTGGCCAGCTCGATGTGGCCCATGCGCTCGCGGCGCACCTTGGACTGCGTGACCTCGACGCCGCACTTCTCGCAGACCACGCCGCGGTGCTTGAGACGCTTGTATTTGCCGCACAGGCACTCGTAGTCCTTGACGGGTCCGAAGATCTTGGCGCAGAACAGGCCGTCGCGTTCCGGCTTGAAGGTGCGGTAGTTGATGGTTTCGGGCTTGCGCACCTCGCCATACGACCAGGCGCGCACCATCTCCGGCGAGGCCAGGCCGATCTTGATCGAATCGAACTGCTCGATCGGCGCCTGCTGCTTGAAAAGCTTGAGTAGGTCTTTCATAGAGTATTTACCTTGGTGAGGGCGGTGGCCTTCAGTCCTGCTCGAGTTCCATGTTGATGCCGAGCGAGCGGATTTCCTTGACCAGCACGTTGAAGGATTCGGGCATGCCCGCCTTCATCTCGTGGTTGCCGTCGACGATGCTCTTGTACATCTGCGTGCGGCCGATCGTGTCATCCGACTTCACGGTGAGCATTTCCTGCAGCGTGTAGGCCGCGCCATAGGCTTCCAGCGCCCAGACTTCCATCTCCCCGAAGCGCTGGCCGCCGAACTGCGCCTTGCCGCCCAGCGGCTGCTGCGTGACCAGGCTGTAGGGTCCGGTGGAGCGCGCGTGCATCTTGTCGTCGACCAGATGGTTGAGCTTCAGCATGTACATGTAGCCGACCGTGACCTGGCGGTCGAAACGCTCGCCGGTGCGCCCGTCGTACAGCCAGGTCTGCCCCGACAGCGGCACGTCCGCCAGCTTCAGCAGCCCCTTGATGTCGCTCTCGGCCGCACCATCGAATACCGGAGTGGCCATCGGCACGCCGCGGCGCAGGTTGCCCGCGAGCTCGGTGATTTCGCCATCGGTGAACTCGCCGAGCTGCTCCTTCTGGCCGCCGGTCTGGTTGTAGATCTGGTCGAGGAACTCGCGCACCTCGGCACTCGAGGCCTGCGCATCGAGCATGCGCCCGATCTTCAGTCCCAGCCCCTTGGCGGCCCAGCCCAGGTGCGTCTCGAGCACCTGGCCGACGTTCATGCGCGAGGGCACGCCGAGCGGGTTGAGCACCACGTCGACCGGCGTGCCGTCGTCGAGGTACGGCATGTCTTCGACCGGAACGATCGTCGAGATCACGCCCTTGTTGCCGTGGCGGCCGGCCATCTTGTCGCCCGGCTGCACGCGGCGCTTGACCGCGAGGTAGACCTTGACCATCTTGAGCACGCCCGGTGCGAGGTCGTCGCCGGCCGTGATCTTGGCGCGCTTCTCCTCGAGGCGCTTGTCGAAGGCCTGCTGCTGCGTGCGCAGCCGCTCGCCGGCCGCCTCGAGCGCCGTGTTCGACTCCTCGTCCTCGAGGCGGATCTCGAACCATTCCTCGCGCGTCAGCGTGTCGAGGTATTCGGCCGTGATCTGCGTGCCGCTCCTGAGCTTCTTCGGGCCGGCCGCGGCGACCTTCGCCAGCAGCATGCCCTGCACGCGCGAATACAGATCGTCCTCGAGAATGCGGCGCTGGTCCTGCAGGTCCTTGCGCACCCGCTCGATTTCCGACTTCTCGATCGACTGGGCGCGCGAGTCCTTTTCGACGCCGTCGCGCGTGAACACGCGCACGTCGATGACCGTGCCGTCCATGCCGGGCGGCACGCGCAGCGACGTGTCCTTCACGTCGCTGGCCTTCTCTCCGAAGATGGCGCGCAGCAGCTTCTCCTCCGGCGTCAGCTGGGTCTCGCCCTTCGGGGTGACCTTGCCGACCAGGATGTCCCCGGCGCGCACTTCCGCGCCGATGAAGGCGATGCCGGCCTCATCGAGTTTCGCCAGCGCCGCATCGCCGACATTGGGGATGTCGGCCGAGATCTCCTCGGGTCCGAGCTTGGTGTCGCGGGCGACGCAGGTGAGCTCCTCGATGTGAATGGTGGTGAAACGGTCCTCCTGCACCACGCGCTCCGAGATCAGGATCGAGTCCTCGAAGTTGTAGCCGTTCCACGGCATGAACGCGACCAGCATGTTCTGCCCGAGCGCGAGCTCGCCGAGGTCCGTCGAGGGACCGTCGGCCAGCACGTCGCCGCGCGCGATGCGGTTGTTGGACTTGACCAGCGGCCGCTGATTGATGCAGGTGTTCTGGTTGGACCGCGTGTACTTCGTGAGGTTGTAGATGTCGACGCCCGGCTCGCCCGCCGAGGTCTCCTCGTCGTTGACGCGCACCACGATGCGCGAGGCGTCCACCGAGTCGACCACGCCGCCGCGGCGCGCCACCACGGTGACGCCCGAGTCGATCGCGACCGGACGCTCCATGCCGGTGCCCACCAGCGGCGTCTCGGAACGCAGCGTCGGCACGGCCTGGCGCTGCATGTTCGAACCCATGAGCGCGCGGTTGGCGTCGTCGTGCTCGAGGAACGGGATCAGCGAGGCCGCCACCGAGACGATCTGCTTCGGACTGACGTCCATGTAGTTGATGCGCTCGCGCGGCAGCAGCGTGAATTCGCTCTGGATGCGGCAGGAGACGAGCTCGTCGGTCAGCATGCCCTTGGCGTCGATGCGTGCGTCGGCGCGCGCGATGCCGAACTCGCCCTCCTCGATCGCCGACAGGTAGTCGATCTTGTCGGTGACGCGGCTGTTCTCGACGCGCCGGTAAGGCGTCTCGAGAAAGCCATAGTCGTTGGTCCGCGCATAGACGGACAGCGAGTTGATCAGGCCGATGTTCGGGCCTTCCGGCGTCTCGATCGGGCAGACGCGCCCGTAGTGCGTCGGGTGCACGTCGCGCACCTCGAAGCCCGCGCGCTCGCGCGTCAGGCCGCCTGGTCCCAGCGCCGAGACCCGCCGCTTGTGCGTGACCTCGGACAGCGGGTTGTTCTGGTCCATGAACTGCGACAGCTGCGAGGAGCCGAAGAATTCCTTGACCGCGGCCGCCACCGGCTTGGCGTTGATCATTTCCTGGGGCATCAGCGGCTCGGATTCGGCGATCGTGAGCCGCTCCTTGACCGCGCGCTCGACGCGCACCAGGCCGACGCGGAAGGCGTTTTCGGCCATTTCGCCGACCGAGCGCACGCGCCGGTTGCCGAGGTGGTCGATGTCGTCGACGGCGCCATTGCCGTTGCGGATGTCGATCAGCACCTTGAGAACGTCGAGGATGTCCTCCTTCGACAGCACATTGGAACCGGTGATGGCCTTGCGGCCGACCCGGCGGTTGAACTTCATGCGGCCGACACCCGAGATGTCGTAGCGCTCGTTGTTGAAGAACAGGTTATTGAACAGGTTCTCGGCCGCGTCCTTGGTGGGCGGCTCGCCCGGGCGCATCATCCGGTAGATCTCGACCAGCGCCTCCAGGCGCGTCTTGGTCGGATCGATGCGCAGCGTGTCCGAGATGTACGGACCGCGGTCCAGGTCGTTGGTGAACAGCGTATTGAGGCTGGTCACGCCGGCCTCGATGAGCTTTTCGACGCTGACCGAGGTCAGCACTTCGTTGGCCTTGGCGATGATCTCACCGGTGTCGGTGTTGATCACGTCGTGGGCCAGCACCTTGCCGTACAGGTAGTCGCGCGGGACCGGCAGCAGCTTGATGCCGGAGTCCTCGAGCTGGCGCACGTGGCGCGCCGTGATGCGGCGGCCTTCCTCGACGATCACCTGGTCGCCGATGCGGATCTCGAAGCTCGCGGTCTCGCCGCGCAGGCGCTGCGGCACGAGTTCCATCGACACGCTGTCCTTGCTCAGGTGCATGACGTTCTTCTCGAAGAAGATGTCGAGGATCTCCCCCTCGTTCATGCCCAGGGCCCGCAGGATGATCGACACCGGGAGCTTGCGCCGGCGGTCGATGCGCGCGAACACGCAGTCCTTCGGGTCGAATTCGAAATCGAGCCAGGAACCGCGGTACGGGATGATGCGGGCCGAGAACAGCAGCTTACCCGAGGAATGGGTCTTGCCGCGGTCGTGATCGAAGAACACGCCGGGCGAGCGGTGCAGCTGGGAAACGATGACGCGCTCGGTGCCGTTGACGATGAACGTGCCGTTGTCGGTCATCAGCGGCAATTCGCCCAGATACACCTCCTGCTCGCGCACGTCCTTGACGGGCTTCTTCGCGCCCGGGGCTTCCTTGTCCAGTACGATGAGCCGCACCTTGACGCGCAGCGGTGCCGCGTAGGTGAGCCCGCGCAGCTGGCACTCCTTGACGTCGAACACCGGCTCGCCGAGCCGGTAGCTCACGTACTCGAGCGTGGCGTTGCCCGAGTAGCTGGAGATCGGGAATACGCTCTTGAACGCGGCGTGCAGGCCGCGGTCGATCCGCGCCTCTTCAGGCGCATCGGCCTGCAGGAAGCTGCGGTAGGAATCGAGCTGGATGGCCAGCAGATACGGCACACCCAGAATCCCCGGCTGCTTGCCGAAATCCTTGCGGATGCGCTTTTTCTCGGTAAAGGAATAAGCCATCGTCGGTACCCTCTCAATCTCTATGCGTCAAGTAAGCGGCGCGCGCCCCGTCGAACCGGAACGCGCGCCGCGGTGTGGAACCACCCTGATGCCAGGGAGGTCCTACTGCGGCGCGCCGTGGTTACTTGATCTCCACCTTGGCGCCGGCGTCTTCCAGCTTCTTCTTCATGGTCTCGGAATCGGCCTTGGTGACCGCGTCCTTGACCACGGCGGGGGCGCCCTCGACCAGGTCCTTGGCTTCCTTGAGCCCCAGACCCGTCAGTTCACGCACCACCTTGATGACCGTCACCTTCTTGTCGGCCGGATATTCCTTGAGCGTGACCGTGAACTCGGTCTGCTCTTCGGCCGGCGCCGCCGCCGCCGCAGCGCCACCGGCCGCCGCCACGGCCACCGGGGCCGCCGCGGTCACGCCGAACTTCTTCTCCATGTCCGCGATCAGCTCGACCACGTCCATCAGGCTCATCTTGGCGATGGCATCCAGAATCTCGTCTTTCGAAACAGCCATGATCCGTCTCCTGAACTCTTGAAATGTTGTTGCGGAAATACCCGATTGATCAGCCGCCGGCCGCCTGGCGCTGCTCTTTCACAGCGGCCAGGGTCCGTACCAGCTTGGCAGGCGTCGCCGACAGCGTGCCGGCCAGCTTCTGAATGGGTGCCTTCATCAGGCCCATCAGCTTGGCCAGCGCCTGCTCGCGCGTCGGCAGGCTGGCGACCTTGTCCAGGTCCCTGGCCGGCAGCAGCTGCCCGCCCAGTGACACGGCCGTGGCCACCAGCTTGTCGTGGTCCTTTGCAAAGGCCTTGAACAGGCGCGCCGCCGCGCCCGGATCGTCCTTCGAAAAGGCCAGCACCAGCGGTCCCTTGAGGACCTGGCCGATATTCTCGAATGCGGTTCCGGCCACGGCCCTGCGCGCCAGCGTGTTCTTGACCACACGCATGTACACGCCCTGGCCGCGCGCCTTGGCTCGCAGTTCGGTCATCTCGGTCACCGTGAGACCACGGTATTCGGCCGCCACCAGCGACTGGGCTTGCGCCGCAACCGCGCTGACTTCCGCCACCAGCGCCTTCTTGTCATCCAGATGCAGTGGCATTACGCACACCTCCTGGTTGTCCGATCACACCCCGGCACCGGGGCGCTCGCGCGCTCAGGTGCCGGCCCTGACGGTGACCGACAAGCCTCGGGAATACGCCCGCGGTCGGTATCACCATCTGCGCAGGCGGCCATTAAGGGCCGCGTCCGGCCCGCCTGCGGTCTTCGATGGAAGCCAGTCCCCGATTCAGCCTGCGCTGGCTCGAAGCTGGCCCGCACCAAAACTGTCAAAGCGTCGAATGATCGACGGCCACGCCCGGCCCCATGGTCGAGGACAGCGTGACGCGCTTGAGAAAAATGCCCTTGGCCGCCGCCGGCTTGGATTTCTGCAGATCCGCCATCAGCGCCTGCAGGTTCTCCTTGAGTGCGTTCACCTCGAAGGTCGCCTTGCCGATCGTGCAATGCACGATGCCGGCCTTGTCGACGCGGTAACGCACCTGGCCGGCCTTGGCGTTCTTCACCGCTCCGGCGACATCCGGCGAGACCGTGCCCACCTTGGGATTGGGCATCAGTCCGCGCGGACCGAGGATCTGGCCCAGCTGGCCGACGACGCGCATCGCATCGGGACTGGCGATCACGACGTCGAAATCGAACTGGCCGGCCTTGACCTTCTCGGCCAGGTCCTCGAGGCCGACGATGTCGGCGCCCGCGGCCCGCGCCGCGTCCTGGTTCTTGCCGCTCGTGAACACGGCGACGCGCACCGACTTGCCGATGCCGTGCGGCAGCACGGTCGAACCGCGCACCTGCTGGTCGGACTTGCTGGCGTCAATCCCGAGGTTCACGGCCACGTCGACCGCTTCCGGAAACTTGGCGGTGGCGAATTCCTTCACCAGCTTCAGGGCGTCATCGAGCGGATACTGCTTGCCGGGGACGAGCTTGGTCTTCCACGGCTGCATGCGTTTGGCAACGTGCGGCATGTCAGAGGCCCTCCACATCGACGCCCATGCTGCGGGCGCTGCCCGCGATGGTGCGCACGGCGGCTTCCAGGTCGGCGGCCGTCAGGTCGGGCGTCTTCGTCCGGGCGACTTCCTCGATCTGCTTGCGCGTGATCCTGCCGACCTTGGTCGTGTTCGGCGTGCCGCTGCCCTTTTCGATGCCGATCGCCTTGCGGATCAGCACCGAGGCCGGCGGCGTCTTCATGATGAAGGTGAACGACCGGTCCGAATACACGGTGATGATCACCGGGATCGGCAGGCCCTTCTCCAGCTTCTGGGTCTGCGCATTGAACTGCTTGCAGAACTCCATGATGTTCACGCCCTGCTGGCCCAGCGCGGGACCGATCGGCGGCGACGGGTTCGCGGAACCCGCCGGCACCTGCAGCTTGACGTAGCCCTGTACTTTCTTCGCCATTTCGTTTCAGCTCCTTGGGTGCAAACGCCGTGAGGCTCCCCAGCTTCCCGTTGAATCCTGCAGCGCTCAGCTCAAACCTTCTCGACCTGCGAGAAATCCAGTTCCACCGGCGTGGAGCGGCCGAGAATCTGCACCGCCACCTGCACCCGGTTCTTTTCGTAATTGACGCCCTCGACCACGCCGTTGAAGTCGTTGAACGGCCCGTGCGTGACGCGCACCACCTGGCCGGGCTCGAACAGCACCTTCGGTCGCGGCTTGTCGACGCCTTCCTCGACCCGCTGCAGGATGCGGTTGGCTTCCTTCTCGGTGATCGGCGCCGGCTTGTCGGACGTGCCGCCGATGAATCCGAGCACCTTGGGCACGTCGCGCACCAGGTGCCAGGTCTGCTCGTCCATCTCCATCTGCACGAGCACGTAGCCGGGGTAGAACTTGCGTTCGCTGCGGCGCTTCTGGCCATCGCGCATTTCCACGACTTCCTCGGTCGGCACCAGGATCTCGCCGAACCGCGCCTCGAGACCGTCGCGGCGGATGCGCTCCCGCAGCGCTTCGGCAACCCGATGCTCGAAGTTCGAATAGGCGTGCACCACATACCATCGGAGCGCCACGATCAACCTCCCTGACCCGTCAACAGACGCGTGACATAGGCCAGCACCAGATCCAGCAGCCAGAAGAACAGGCCGGCGACCGCGACGAAGCCCAGTACCACGGCCGTGGTCTGCAGCGTCTCCTGGCGGCTCGGCCAGACCACCTTGCGCAGCTCGACGCGCGAATCCAGGATGAACTGCCAGCAGCGCCGTCCCAGCGGCGCGAGCGCAAACACCGCCCCGCCAGCCACCAGCCCCAGGCCGGCCAGGCCCCAGCGCTGCCAGTCCGGCCGGGTGTCCAGCAGGTAGTAGGCCGCGATGCCGGCAACCAGCAGCGCGACCGCCACGGCGACGGTCGTGATGCCGGCGAGATCGCCGCCGGCGTTCTGGTCCTGAGCCTGTTCGTTCATTCGTGTCCGCCGTTTCCCGAAGTGCGCTCTAGTCCGTAAGAGCTGGCAGGCCAGGAGGGAATCGAACCCCCAACCTGCGGTTTTGGAGACCGCCGCTCTGCCAATTGAGCTACTGGCCTGTAATTACTTCAGGATCTTCGACACCACGCCCGCACCGACGGTACGGCCGCCTTCGCGGATGGCGAAGCGCAGGCCTTGCTCCATCGCGATCGGTGCAATCAGCTCCACGTTCATCTTGATGTTGTCCCCGGGCATCACCATCTCGGTGTTCGCCGGCAGCTCGATCAGCCCCGTCACGTCGGTCGTGCGGAAGTAGAACTGCGGCCGGTAGCCCTTGAAGAACGGCGTGTGCCGCCCGCCCTCCTCCTTGGTCAGCACGTACACTTCGCACTCGAACGCCGTGTGCGGCGTGATCGATCCGGGCTTGGCCAGCACCTGCCCGCGCTCCACTTCCTCGCGCTTCGTGCCGCGCAGCAGCACCCCCACGTTGTCCCCGGCACGCCCTTCGTCCAGCAGCTTCCTGAACATCTCCACGCCCGTGCAGATCGTCTTGAGCGTCGGCTTCAGTCCGATGATCTCCACCTCGTCGTTCACCTTGACGATCCCGCGCTCAATCCGCCCCGTCACCACCGTGCCGCGCCCCGAAATCGAGAACACGTCCTCCACCGGCATCAGAAACGGCTTGTCAATCTCGCGCTTCGGCACCGGTATGTACCGGTCCATCTCCTCGACCAGCTTGATCACCGAGGGCACCCCGATCTCGCTCTTGTCGCCCTCGAGCGCCTTGAGCGCCGAGCCAATGATGATCGGCGTCGCGTCCCCGGGAAACTTGTACACCGACAGCAGCTCGCGCACCTCCATCTCCACCAGCTCGAGCAGCTCCTTGTCATCCACCATGTCCGCCTTGTTCATGTACACCACGATGTAGGGCACCCCCACCTGCCGTGCCAGCAGAATGTGCTCGCGCGTCTGCGGCATCGGCCCGTCAGCCGCCGACACCACCAGAATCGCCCCGTCCATCTGCGCCGCTCCCGTGATCATGTTCTTCACGTAGTCCGCGTGCCCAGGGCAGTCCACGTGCGCGTAGTGCCGCTCCTTGCTCTGGTACTCCACGTGCGCCGTCGATATCGTGATCCCGCGCGCCTTCTCCTCCGGCGCCTTGTCAATCTGGTCGTACGCCATGAACTGACCGCCGTTCGTCTCGGCCATCACCTTGGTCAGCGCCGCCGTCAGCGTCGTCTTCCCGTGGTCCACGTGTCCAATCGTCCCAACGTTGACGTGGGGCTTGTTACGCTCGAACTTCTCTTTGCTCATGGCTTAAGGTTCCCTCAAACTGCAACTACTGCCTGATGATGCTGTCAGCGATATGCGCGGGCACTTCGGTGTACTTCGAGAATTCCATCGTGAACGTCGCGCGGCCCTGGCTCATCGAACGCACCGTGGTCGCGTAGCCGAACATCTCCGACAACGGCACTTCACCGGTGATCACCTTGCCCGCGGGACCGTCGTCCATGCCGGTGATCTGGCCGCGGCGGCGGTTCAGGTCGCCGATGACGTCGCCGGAATAATCCTCGGGCGTCACCACTTCGACCTTCATGATCGGCTCGAGCAGCACCGGCTTGGCGCGGCGGAAGCCTTCCTTGAACCCCATGCTGCCGGCGATCTTGAACGCCATTTCATTCGAATCGACGTCGTGGTACGAGCCGTCGAACAGCGTCACCTTGACGTCGACCACGGGGTAGCCGGCCATGACGCCGGTATCCACCGCTTCGCGGATGCCCTTGTCGACGGCCGGGATGAATTCGCGCGGCACGGTGCCGCCGACGATGCCGTTGACGAATTCGTAGCCCTTGCCTTCCGCGTGCGGCTCGAGCCTGAGCCAGACGTGGCCATACTGGCCGCGTCCGCCCGACTGGCGCACGAACTTGCCTTCCGATTCCACCGTGCCGCGGATCGTCTCGCGGTAGGCCACCTGCGGCTTGCCCACGTTGGCCTCGACCTTGAACTCGCGCCGCATGCGATCGACGATGATTTCCAGGTGCAGCTCGCCCATGCCCGAGATGATCGTCTGGCCGGACTCCTGGTCGGTGTGCACGCGGAACGACGGGTCCTCCTTGGCCAGGCGCTGCAGTGCCAATCCCATCTTCTCCTGGTCGACCTTGGTCCTGGGCTCGACGGCGACCGAGATCACCGGCTCCGGAAACACCATCTTCTCGAGGGTGATGACCTTGCCTTCATCGCACAGCGTATCGCCGGTGATGACGTCCTTGAGCCCGACGGCCGCGGCGATGTCGCCGGCGCGTACTTCCTTGATCTCCGTGCGCTCGCTGGCGTGCATCTGCAGCAGGCGGCCGATGCGCTCGGTCCGGTCCTTGGTCGGCACGTAGACCGAATCCCCGGAGTTGAGCGTGCCCGAATAGACCCGGAAGAAGGTCAGGTTGCCGACGAAGGGATCGTTGAGGATCTTGAAAGCCAGGGCCGCAAACGGCTGCTCGTCGCTGGCCTTGCGGGTCGTGGGTTCGCCGCGCGCGTCGATGCCCTTGACGTCCGGCACTTCCGCCGGCGAGGGCATGTACTCGATGACCGCGTCGAGCAGCGCCTGCACGCCCTTGTTCTTGAACGCCGTGCCGCACATGCAGATGACGATCTCGTTGCGGAAGGCGCGCTCGCGCAGCCCCCGGTGGATCTCCGCTTCGCTGAGTTCGCTGCCCTCGAGGTACTTGTTGAGCAGTTCCTCGTTGGCCTCGGCGGCGGCCTCGACCATCTTCTGCCGGTACTCGCGCGCCTGCTCCTGCAGCGCTCCGGGGATGTCGCGGTACTGGAACTTCATCCCCTGGGTTTCCATGTCCCAGTAGATGGCTTTCATCCGCACCAGGTCGACGACGCCCTCGAACTGCTCTTCGGCGCCGATCGGCAGCTGCACCGGAACCGGGTTGCCGCGCAGGCGCGTCCTGATCTGGTCGATGCAGCGGAAGAAATCGGCTCCGGCGCGGTCCATCTTGTTGACGAAGGCAATGCGCGGGACGCCATAGCGGTTCATCTGCCGCCAGACGGTCTCCGACTGCGGCTGCACGCCCGACACCGCGCAGAACAGCGCCACGGCGGAGTCGAGCACGCGCAGCGAACGCTCCACTTCGATCGTGAAATCGACGTGGCCGGGCGTATCGATGATGTTGATGCGGTGTTCGGGCAGCGTCTTGTCCATGCCCTTCCAGAAGCAGGTGGTCGCCGCGGAGGTGATCGTGATGCCCCGCTCCTGCTCCTGTTCCATGTAGTCCATGATCGCGGCACCGTCGTGCACTTCGCCGATCTTGTGGGATACGCCCGTATAGAACAGGATGCGCTCGGTGGTCGTGGTCTTGCCGGCATCGATATGCGCCGAGATACCGATATTCCGGTACCGCTCGATGGGCGTCGCGCGTGCCACGATGGATCCTTACGGGTACCCGCGGCTACCAGCGGTAATGGGCAAAGGCCTTGTTGGCCTCGGCCATGCGGTGCGTGTCCTCGCGCTTGCGCACGGCATTGCCGCGGTTCTCGGCCGCATCGAGCAGCTCATGCGCGAGCCGGTGCGCCATGGACTTCTCGCTGCGCGCGCGGGCCGCCTCGATGACCCAGCGCATCGCCAGCGTCTGGCGCCG
>Ga0075017_100001334_pt1 | contig 14972 bp, 13 predicted proteins | sample AleBraG_ABR_2012_FD_71475 | JGI IMG/M metagenome (GOLD analysis project Ga0075017, IMG submission 71475) | Freshwater sediment microbial communities in response to fracking from Pennsylvania, USA - Alex Branch Run_MetaG_ABR_2012 | ecosystem: Environmental > Aquatic > Freshwater > Creek >... | reverse complement strand
CCATCGTCGGGGTGTTCCGCGATGAGGCGCCGGTGCGAGTCGTCGAGATCGCCGACCAGCTGGGACTCAGGGCGGTGCAGCTCCATGGCCACGAGACCGTCTCGGAGGTCGCCTACGTGGCCGAGCGCGTCCAGACCGTGATCAAGGCCTACCCGGCCACCAGCCCCCAGATCTCGTCGTTCACCCAGACCGCTGCTGATCTGCTGCTCATCGATGGCCCGAGCCCAGGCAGCGGTGAGGTCTTCGACTGGCGTCTCGCTGAAGGGGTCGCAGATCCTGATCGCTTGATCGTCTCGGGAGGCCTCAATGCGGAGAACGTCCACGTGGCCATCGAGCGCCTGCGGCCCTTTGGCGTCGACGTGGCCAGCGGCATCGAGGTCGTTCCCGGCGTCAAAGACCCCCGCAAGATGCGTGCGTTCATCGACGCCGTCCGCGCCGTGCCCGGTGGCAAGCAGCCCGTGGACGTCGACGGCGACGGTCCCTTTGACTGGAGTCGCTGATGTCGAGCCAGATGGGAGACCCCGGCGCGTCGGGTCGCTTCGGCACCTTTGGAGGCCGCTTCGTCCCTGAGCCCTTGATGCCGGCGTGCGTCGAGCTCGAGGCGTCGTTCCGCGAGGCATGGGCCGACCCGGGCTTCGTCGAGGAGTTCCACACGATCTTGAGGGATTTCGGTGGTCGACCGACGCCGATCACGCGCTGTCACCGGCTCTCCGAGGAGCTTGGCATCGAGGTGCTGCTCAAGCGCGAGGACCTTGCGCACACCGGTTCGCACAAGATCAACAACGTGGTGGGCCAAGCGCTCCTCACGCGCCGCATGGGCAAGACGCGGATGATCGCTGAGACCGGAGCCGGCCAGCACGGGGTCGCATCAGCGACCGCTGCTGCGCTCTTGGGTCTCGAGTGCACCGTCTTCATGGGTGAGGTCGACACCCAGCGCCAGGAGCTCAACGTCTTTCGCATGGAGCTCCTGGGCGCCACGGTGGTGCCGGTCACCTCGGGCTCTCGGACCTTGAAAGATGCCGTCAACGAGGCGATGCGCACCTGGGTCTCAGAGGTGCACGACACGCACTACTGCCTCGGCTCGGTGATGGGCCCACATCCCTTTCCCTGGATGGTGCGCGAGTTCCAGCGTGTCATCGGTGATGAGGCGTCCTCGCAGCTGAAGGACAAGGGGCTGGACACGCCTGACTTCGTGGTGGCCTGTGTCGGTGGCGGCTCCAACGCGGCGGGCCTCTTCTCCGGCTTCGTCGATTCGACGGCGCGCCTGATCGGCGTGGAGGCTGCCGGTGGGGCCGCGGTCACGACCGGCTCTCCCGGTGTGCTCCACGGGATGATGTCCCAGCTCATCCAGGATGATCACGGCCAGATCCTTGAGGCGCACTCCATCTCGGCAGGCCTCGATTACCCCGGCATCGGTCCGGAGCACGCCCACCTGGCGGAGATCGGTCGAGCTCGCTACGTCAGCGCAGGTGATGAGGAGGTCCTCGACGCCCTCGAGCTGTTGGCGTCTCGTGAAGGCATCATCCCCGCGCTCGAGAGCGCCCACGCCATCGCATGGGTCGCTCGAGAAGCAGGGGGAGAGATACCGCTCGGATCGTCGGTGCTGATCAACCTCTCAGGTCGAGGTGACAAGGACGTGGCTCAGGTGCGCGAGATCCTTCGCCCGGGGGGTTCATAGTCATGGCGGCACCTCCGCTCAGCCCGGCGCTCGACGCCGCTCGCCGCGAGGGCCGCACGATCCTCATCCCCTACCTGATGGCGGGTCTCGACGACGAGTGGCTTGAGACCCTCGATGCGGTGATCGCCGCTGGTGCGGACGCCGTCGAGATCGGCCTGCCCTTCTCTGATCCGATCATCGATGGACCCGTCATCCAAGAGGCGGGCGAGCGCAGCCTGGCCCGAGGCACCACTGCTGAGGGGGTGCTCGGCCAGCTGGCCAAGAGGACCTACGCCGTCCCCCTGGTGGCGATGACGTATTACAACGTCATTGGGCACCTCGGGCTCAATCGCTTCGCGGGGATGGCTGTCGAGGCTGGCGTCGGGGGGGCGATCGTGGCTGATCTGAGCCTTGAGGAGCTCGACCCGTGGGAGCGGGTGGCTGAGGCCCACGGGATTGACCCCGTCCTGCTGGTGGCGCCGTCGACCCCCGCAGCTCGCGCCGACGCCATCGTGAGGCGCTCGAGGGGCTTCGTCTACGCCGTGGCCACCATGGGAGTCACCGGCGAGCGGACCGAGCTCTCAGCAGGCCTTGAGGAGATCGTCGCCAAGATCCGCCACACCGAGGGTCCGCCGGTGTGCGTCGGCATCGGCGTCTCGACGCCCGAGCAAGCAGCATCGGTCGGCAAGGTCGCCGATGGCGTGATCGTGGGATCAGCCCTGGTGCGACGGCTGCTGGCAGGCGAAGGACCTCAAGGTGCGAGCGACTTCGTCGCCTCGCTGCGAGGAGGCCTCAAGGGCTAGTGGTAGCCGCCGATGACGAGGCAGCCGTTGTGCCCGCCGAAGCCGAAGGAGTTCGACAGCACGACGGGCAGCTCGAGCTTGCGCGGCTCACCTTGGACAACGTCGAGGGTGATCGCCGGGTCGAGGTTCTCCAGCCCGATCGTAGGCGGGATGATGCCTCGGTCGATCGTCATCACGGAGGCAACCGCCTCCAGGGCACCCGCCCCTCCCAAGCTGTGACCGGTCACGCCCTTGGCCGAGGTGACAGGCGGTGCGTGCTCGCCGAAGAGCGACGTGATGGCCTTCGACTCCGCTAAGTCGTTGAGCGGGGTCGAGGTGCCGTGGGCGTTGATGTGGCCCACGTCGGCCACGGTCAGGGAAGCGTCAGCGATGGCGAGCTCCATGCAACGCCTTGCCCCTGCGCCGTCCTCTCGTGGTGCGGTGATGTGGAAGGCATCGGCGGTCGAGGCTGCGCCCAGGATCTCGGCGTAGATCCGTGCTCCCCGGGCGGAAGCATGCTCCAAGGATTCGATGACGAGCGACGCGGCTCCCTCGGCCATGACGAAGCCGTCTCGAGCGACGTCGAAGGGCATGGACTTTCCTGTCGTCGACAGCGCGGTCATGTTGCCGAAGCCGGCAAAGGCCACAGGATCAAGGATGGACTCACCGCCTCCGGTGATCGCCATCGAGACGCGACCTGACGCCACGAGGTGAGCGGCGTAGCCGATGGCATGCGTGCCTGCAGCGCACGCCGTCGTGATCGTCTCAGCAGGACCCATCAGCCCATAGCGCATGGCGACTTGAGCGCCACCGGCGTTCGGCATGATCATCGGAGCGAGGAACGGCGTCACGCGCTTGGGTCCCTTCTCCGCCAGGATCGCCGTCTGGGCGGTGAGGGTGGTCATGCCCCCGATGCCGGTGCCGAAGATCGATGCAGAGCGATCCGGGTTCGTGACCTCGATGCCAGCATCGTCGAAGGCTTCTGCGGCCGCCGCGACGATGAGCTGGGCAAAGCGATCAACCCGACGGACCTCCTTCGCGCTGAAGTACACCTCAGGATCGAAGTCAGGTACAGACCGATCTTCGTTGAAGGTGCCGGAGAGGAGACCCTCAAAGAGCGCCGTGGCGCCGGAACCGCACGCGCTCACCGCACCAATGCCGGTGATCACCACTCGGTGGCCCTCTACGGGGCGCCCGTTGACCTCACCGATGAACATCAGAGCTTGGAGGTGACCAGCTCGTAGGCCTGGCCGATGGTCTCCACGCCCTCGAGCTCGTTCTCATCAACGGTGATGTCGAACGACTCTTCGAGGGCCATCACCAGCTCGACGAGGTCCAGGCTGTCGGCATCGAGGTCGTCGGCGAAGCGGGCGTCGGGGACGACGGCTGACGCATCGACCTGCAGCACCTCGACGGCACAGGTCCTGAATTTCTCGAAGTTGGCATCAGTCACAGCAAACTCTCCTCTCGGCCAGCTTGGAGCAGTCGCTGGCTCATTGGTCGGGGCGCCCTTTGCGCCACAGGAGAATCTACAGCCCCATGCCGAGCCCGCCGTCGATGGCGACGACCGCACCGGTGACGTAGCTGGCCAGGGGCGAAGCGAGGAAGGCGACCACGTTGGCAACTTCTTCGGGTTGGCCCAGTCGCCCGGCGGGGACCTGCGCCGCGGCCTCGCCCAGGCGCTCCTCACCGAGCGAGCTCGTCATGTCCGTGGCGATCAGCCCTGGGGCGACCACGTTGATGGTGATCGAGCGTGAGGCCACCTCTCGGGCCATGGCGCGGGCCATGCCGACGAGGCCGGCCTTTGAGGCGGCGTAGTTGGCCTGCCCGGGAAGCCCCATGTAGGCCCCGATCGACGAGACCACGACGATCCGGCCGCTCCGCTGGCGGATCATCTTCTTGAGCGCCCGCTTCATGACGCGGAAGCTCGCTGTGAGGTTGGTGTCGAGGACGCTGGTGAAGTCATCGTCGCTCATGCGCACCGTGAGCTGGTCTTTGGTGATCCCCGCGTTGGCCACCAGCACGTCGAGGCGTCCGTAGGCCTCGTCGATGGCGTCGAAGGCTGCTTCGACGGCCACCGGATCGGTCAGGTCGACCGAACGGTGCTCGACGCCCTCTTGGTCCTGGCCGCCAGAGCGCGACAGGCCTATGACGATGTCGCCCTGGCGAGCAAAGGCCGCAGCGCACGCAGCACCGATGCCTCGGCTTGCTCCTGTGACCACCACCACGCGTGGGGTGTCGCTCATCAGCTGGCTCCTTCGCTGTCAAGAAGGTCTTCAGGGAGACCTACGGAGCGGACCGTCGCCCCGGGCCGGATGCGCTTGATCAGGCCGGCGAGGATGCCCCCAGGTCCGATCTCGACGAAGCGTGCCCGCTCATCGGGCACCGCCAGCACCGAGGCCAAGAAGCGCACGGGGCTCGTGAGCTGTGAGCTCAAGAGCTCCACCCAATCTGCCGTCCCGTCATGGCTCTGAGCGTCGACGTTGGCGATGACCGGGAGGTGCCCGTGCTGAAACTCGGTCGCGTCGAGGGCAGCTCGAAGCTTGGCTCGTGCGGGGGCCATCAAGGGCGAGTGGAAGGCCCCTCCCACCTCGAGAGGGATCACCTTGCGCAGACCGAGCTCACGGCTCTGCTCCCGAAGCTCGTCGAGCGCGGCGAGCGGTCCAGCCAGCACCATCTGACCAGGAGCGTTCTCGTTGGCCAGCACGACGTCAGGGAACTCTTCGAGCGCAGCAGCGAGGGACTCTTCGCTGGCGCCCAAGACGGCCACCATCGAGCCCGGGTACTCCTCGGACGCCTCCGCCATCGCTTGGCCGCGGGCGAGCACCAAGCGGGTGCCGGCCTCGAGGTCCACGATGCCGGCCTCGCGAAGGGCGCTGTACTCGCCAAGCGAGTGCCCGATGGCCACGTCGGCTGCGGCGCCTAGCGCGTCCGAGATCATGGCGCTGAGCGCAAAGGTGGCGAGCTGAGCGTTGTCGGTTCGAACGAGCTCCTCTAAGGGCGCCTCTTCGACCAGGTGACGCACGTCGATGCCACAGAGCGCTCCGATGTCGTCGAGGACGTGAGACGAGGGGTGCTCGCTCCAAGGGATGCCCATGCCCGGCCTCAGCGAGCCTTGCCCTGGGAACAGCGCTACGAGCACACAGCTCTCCTCTTCTCGAGATCAACGGCAGTGCAGTTTGCCACGAGCCGCCACAGAGCCGACCGATAGCCTCAGGGAGGTGAAGGTCGCAGCAGTGCAGTTCCGCTCTCTTGCGGGCGCAGAGCAATCGCGCCAGAAGCTCGAGGCGACCTTGTCGTCGCCTGATCTCAAAGGAAGCACACTGATCGTCCTTCCTGAGGCCACCCAGTGCCAGGTGGCCGAGAGCGGACCCTCCATCGCTGCGGAGCCCGAACCCCTCGATGGCCCCTTCGTGTCGTTGCTCCAGCACCACGCGGCTCGCCTCGAGGCGACGCTCGTGGCGGGCATGTTCGAAGAGGTCGCCGGTGCGCTGCCCTTCAACACCACGGTGGCGGTGAACGGCGACGGCGTGCTCGGCGCCTATCGGAAGACGCACCTCTACGACGCGCTGGGTGCCCGGGAGTCAAGGGACGTCCAGCCCGGCCCCCTCTCCGCTGCCAACACCCTCACCTTTGAGGTCGACGCCTTCACGGTCGGGGTCCAGACCTGCTTCGACCTGCGCTTTCCCGAGGTCAGCCGCTTGCTCGTCGACGCCGGCTCCGACGTGCTCGTCATCGGGGCAGCATGGTACGACGGCCCCTCGAAGGTTGAGCAGTGGCGGACGCTGAGTGCCGCTCGAGCGATCGAGTCCACCGCCTACGTGGTGGCGGCGGCCCAGCCCAGCCCTCGCTTCTCGGGCACCTCTCGGATCCTCGATCCGAGAGGTGTGCTGCTCGCGGAGGCGTCACGCCACGACGAGGGGATCGTCACGTCGTCGCTTGAACCCCAGCTCGTGGCACGCGTGCGCGCCGAGATGCCGCTGCTCGCCTTGCGCAGGCTCGGCCTCACCGCCGAGATCTGATGGGTGCCCGGAGCGGGACTCGAACCCGCACGCCCGTAAGGACAGGGGCTTTTGAGGCCCCCGCGTCTGCCGATTCCGCCATCCGGGCAGCACGCTGATGCTACAGCTCGACGCAGCAGACCTCGGGAGCCTCCAAGCCGTCGAGCTCTGGGGCACCGAGGTGCAGCTTCGAACGCGCACCGTGGCGGCACACGGGACACACGACGTGCTGGCCAAGCTCTACGTGCGCCTCGTGTGCTCGGCGAGCGAGGGGTGGGGGGAGGTGGGAGCACTCGTCGCCCCGGTGGGCATGGATCCCTCTCTGGCTGCGGTGACGCGCGCTCTCGAGGATCTCTGGAGCCAACGCCTCGTGGCCAGCGCGAAGGCACGGGGGGGACGATGCCCGGAGAGCAGCGCACTCGGTCTCCTCGGTGGCTCACGTGTCCTTGATCACGTGGCGGCGGCCAGCCTCGAGATGGCGGTCCTCGACGCCGAGCTCCGCTCGGTGGGTCGCTCGCTGGCGGAGCACCTCGAGGTCCAAGGACGGACCGTCCGTTTTGGAGGCCTCGTCGGGATCGCCGAAGAAGGCGGCAGCGAGGACATCGTCGAGTGGGCGGCGTCGCTGCTCGACCAAGGTGCCAGTCGACTTCGGGTGAAGATCAACGAGGCCGATCCTGTCGCTCCCGTCGTCGCCCTCAGGCAGGCCTTTCCTGGCGTTGCGCTCCACGTCGACGCCAACGGAGCGTTCGATGCTCGCTCGATCGATCTCTTGCGGCCTCTCGACGAGCTTGGTCTGACCTGCATCGAGCAGCCCCTGGCGGGAAGAGACCTGGCGGCGATGGCGAGCGTGGCAGCGAGCTTTGCCACGCCGTGGTGCTTGGATGAGGCGATCACGTCTCGGCGCCAGGCCCGTGATGCAGTTCGCTACGGAGCGGCTCAGGCGCTCTGCATCAAGCCGGGTCGCGTGGGCGGTCTGCGAACGGTCCTCGGGGTCGGGGTAGACGCCGCTGTGGCCTCGGTGCCGGCCTTCATCGGTGGGCTCTTCGAGACAGGCCTCGGGCGGGCTGCGCTGGGCGCCCTCGCAGCGCGACCAGAGTTCTCACTCATCTCAGACGTGGGAGCGCCGACGACCTACCTGCAGGAGGACCCCTGCGAGCTGGACGGTCCGGCGGGGGCTCTCCAGCCGCTCTGGCAGGCTCCCGGCGTCGGCCCGTGGCCGGCGCGGAGCAAGCTCACGTTGGTGTACGCCAAGCGGTTCTGAGCACGCCTGAGAGAGGGGGGAACCCGCTGACCTCTAGGATGTGCGCCGTGCGACAGTCGACCGTTCGACGAAGAGTCCAGGACCTTCAGGCAAGAGTGGTGAGCCTTCGTGCCGAGGCGGCCGTGCTCCGCGAGCAGATCGAGGTCATCGACGCCGAGGTGGAGGACCTGCGCATCAGGGCTGTCGTCTCCGAGACGCCGCTGGCCGTCAAGGAGCACGCAGAGTCGGCCAAGCATGCACAGCTCGCTCATCGAGCGCTCAGAGAGTGCCTCGAACAGATCGCACGGGCAGAGAGCGACCGCGATCGGCTGCTCGCTGAGGTCACCGTGGAAGCCCAGGGTTGATGGAGGGCGGGTCGAGAGTCGTCATCGCTGACGATGAGGCCATCATCCGCCTCGACCTCAAAGAGATCCTCGAGGAAGCTGGCTACGAGGTCGTGGCGGAGACCGGTCGAGGAGACGAGGCCGTAGAGCTCGTCGACACCCATCGACCTGATCTCGCTGTGCTCGACGTCAAGATGCCCGGCCTCGACGGCATCGCGGCGGCCCGAGAGATCGGCTCGCGCCATGACATCCCGGTGCTCCTCCTCACGGCGTTCAGCCAGCGAGACCTCATCGAAGAAGCGCGCGATGCCGGTGTGGCGGCGTACCTGATCAAGCCGTTCCGCAAGGCTGAGCTGATCCCTGCTGTCGCCCAGGTGCTTCGCTCCGCCTTCGAAGAGCGAGCACTGGCCGTCGACGAAGAGGTGGGCTCAGTCGCCGAGGACAAGCTCGAGACCAGACGCCTCGTCGAAGAGGCCAAGGAGCGCCTGATGAGCCAGCACGACATGGCCGAAGACCAGGCGTTCACGTTCATCCAGCAGCGGGCTATGCAGACGAGATCTCGCATGCGAGACGTCGCCTCAGCCATCGTCGAGGGATCGCTGTCACCGGAGTGATGCCAGAGCAAGAGCAGCGACCCCTGTTCCTCTTGGACGGGATGTCACTGGCCTTCCGGGCATTCTTCGCCCTGCCCCCTGATCTCGCGACGTCGACGGGGGTGGTCACGAACGCCGTCCACGGCTTCGCGTCGATGGTCCTCAGCCTGGTGCGAGATCATGACCCCTCCGGGATGGCGGTGGCCTTCGACCTGCCCGGAGGCACGTTTCGCGACGAGATGGTCGAGGAGTACAAGGGCGGTCGGGCCGAGACCCCCGAGGAGCTGCCTCATCAGTTCGATCTGATCCGCGAGCTGGTCCGGGTCCTCGGTCTTCCCGTCGTCGAGGTCCAGAACTATGAGGCCGATGACGTGCTCGCCACCTTGGCCACACGAGCGCGAGACGAAGGCCGACCCGTGGTCGTGGTCACCGGGGACCGGGACTGCTTCCAGCTGGTGGAGGATCCCTTCGTCCGGGTGCTCTACAACCGTCGAGGCGTCAGTGACTACTCGCTCTACGACGAGGCGGGAATCGTCGAGCGGACCGGCATCGAGCCCGCTCGCTACCCCATGCTGGCTGCCCTTCGCGGCGACCCATCGGACAACCTGCCTGGCGTTCCAGGGGTGGGGGAGAAGACCGCAGCGAAGCTTCTGACCTCCTACGGTGATCTCGACGGGATCTTCTCGCACCTCGACGAGCTCACGCCCAAGCTCCGTGAGAACCTCGCGGCTAACGAGGAGCGGGCCCGCACGAACCTGGCGGTGATGTTGCTCGTTCGTGAGACGCCGCTCGATCTCGATCCCAAGGACCTTCACTTCGGGGGGTGGAACCACGGCGAGGCCCAGGCGTTCTTTGATCGCTTGGAGCTGCGGAACCTCTGGAAGAGGACCTCCGAGGCGTTGAGCGCTGGCGCCTTCGGCGAGTCAGACGGCGCGGTCGAATCGCCCGCACCCGCACCTGAGCCCCTTGCCGCGGTGGAGTTCGAGATCGTCACGGGCAAGCGGCAGGCAGCGTTGGCAGCGGAGCTCGCCACGGGCCCCCAGGTGGTCGCGCTGAACGCCGCGGGCACGACCCTCGCGTTAGGTGGCCTCCAACCCGGCCCCGCCCTCGTGGTCGACGTCGAGAGCGAGGACGCCCGTCGCCTGCTGTCGAGCGCGCAGCCCGTCGCCGCACTGGATGCGAAGAGGGTCCTTCGCCTCGCGCTCTCGCAAGGGGCCGACCCCGTCGATCCGATCGGCGACGCGTCGATCGCTGGCTACCTTCTCGACGCCGCCATGGGCACTTATGATCTCGGCGCGCTGAGCTCTCGGTACTTGCCGGGAACCGCGGTGCCAGGCGTCGACGCGACGCTCGCCGGACAGCTGGCCATCGGCGAGTCGAAGGTCGAAGAGGATCTTGCCGCCGAGCTCGTGCTCCTCCGACAGCTCCTGAGCATCTTTGAGCCGCGCTTGGTCGAGGAGGGACTCGACTCGCTCTATCGGGAGATCGAGCTCCCCTTGACCCATGTGCTCGCTCGTATGGAGGACCGTGGCATCGCCATCGACGTCGAGGTCCTCAGGGGGATCGCCGATGACCTCACCGAGCGGGCGGCGGCGCTCAACGAGGCGGTCCAAGAGCTCGCCGGCCATCCCTTCACGGTCAACTCCACCAAGCAGCTCCAACAGGTGCTCTATGAAGAGCTGGACCTGCCCAAGGGGCGAAAGACCAAGACGGGCTACTCGACTGACGCCACCACGCTCGAGGCACTGGTGAGCTCCCACCCCATCGTCGAGGCGATCCTGGCGTATCGAGAGGTGGAGAAGCTGCGATCCACCTATGGCGAGAGCCTCCTGGCGGAGGTCGGGCCTGACAGTCGCATTCACGCCACGTTCCGCCAGACGGTGGCTCGCACGGGTCGGCTCAGCTCGGAGAGCCCCAATCTGCACAACATCCCGATCCGCACCGAAGAAGGTCGACGGTTCCGAAAGGCGTTCGTCCCCTCGCCGGGCTGGGAGCTCCTGGTCGCCGACTACAACCAGGTCGAGCTGCGGATCATCGCCCACTTGGCCGACGACGAGGGCCTGATCAACGCCTTCGAGGCGGGAACCGACATCCACCGGGCTGTGGCCGCCGACGTCTTCGGCGTCGAACCTGATGAGGTCACCTATGAGCAGCGCGAGCGGGCGAAGATGGTCTCGTATGGGTTGGCCTATGGCATGGAGGCCTTCGGTCTGTCCCGAAGACTTGGCGGCGACGTAGGAGAGGCCAGAGAGATCATGGACCGCTACTTCGCGGCGTATCCAGACGTGAAGAAGTACATGGACGACACCGTGGCTGAAGCTCGGCTCCAGGGCTTCACGAGAACGGAGCTCGGACGGATCCGTCCCCTTCCGGAGCTGACTAGCGGCAACCGGCACTCCCAAGCTGCAGCCGAGCGCCAGGCGATGAACGCCGGGATCCAGGGCCTGGCCGCAGATATCTTCAAGGTCGCCCTGGTCCGACTCGATCGAAGGCTTCGCAGCGAGAGCCTGGACGCACGAATCGTGCTCCAGGTCCATGACGAGGTGCTCGTCGAGGCGCCCCCAGGAGAGAAGGACGCCGTCGAGCTGGCCACCCGCGAGGCGCTCTGCGAGGCGGCTGCTCTTCGCGTGCCCCTCGAGATCACGATCGGCTGGGGTTCCTCGTGGGCGAACGCCAAGCACTGAGCCCCGAGGGGCGCTCGAGTGCCAGGGCGCTGGTTGAGCGGTGGCGAGGCGACTCGTTCGCAGCCACCAAGTGGGCCGCTGCCTAGCGCCGAGGCGCCGAGATGCCTCTCGTGGGCATCGTGCGCGGGAAGGCCCGCCCCCCGTTTCGCCGTGAACGGCTTGGGTGCAGTGCTAAAGTCTTGGGTCCTGACTGGCGCTGGAAGCCAGGCCCCTGCTCCCTAGTCGATCCCAGCGCGATCACCGCGAAGGCAATCTCTCATGACAGACGTCATCACCTCTCTCTCCACCGAAGCCATGGGCAGCTTCGACACCGAGGGCAACTACGTCCCACGCCAGATCGTCGCCGACGATCTGACCGGGAGCGACCTCGATGAGGCCATGGTCTCGACCATCGTTGAGTTCGACGACGGCGACCTCGTGGAAGGAACGGTCGTGAAGATCGATCGCGACGAGGTGCTCGTCGACATCGGCTACAAGTCCGAAGGTGTCATCCCGATCCGTGAGCTCTCGATCCGCAACGACGTCAACCCTGAAGAGATCGTCAGCCTGGGTGAGCACATCGAGACACTCGTCCTCCAGAAGGAGGACAAGGAGGGTCGCCTCATCCTGTCGAAGAAGCGGGCTCAGTACGAGCGTGCGTGGACCGACATCGAGAAGATCAAGGACGCCGAGGGGATCGTCAAGGGCCCGGTCATCGAGGTGGTCAAGGGCGGCCTCATCGTCGACATCGGTCTTCGAGGATTCCTCCCTGCGTCGCTGGTCGAGCTTCGCCGCGTTCGTGAGCTCCAGCCCTACGTGGGTCGAGTCATCGAGGCGAAGATCATCGAGCTCGATCGCAATCGGAACAACGTGGTCCTCTCCCGTCGGGCGTGGCTTGAGGAGGCGCAGAAGGAGCAGCGCGGCGACTTCCTGGCCAACCTGAAGCCAGGCGAACGACGCAAGGGCGTCGTCTCGTCCGTGGTGAACTTCGGAGCGTTCGTGGACCTCGGCGGGATGGATGGCCTCATCCACGTCTCCGAGCTCAGCTGGAAGCACGTCGATCACCCCTCGTCGGTCGTCGCCGTCGGTGATGAGGTCGACGTCGAGGTGCTTGACGTCGATCTCGACAAGGAGCGCATCAGCCTCTCGCTCAAGAACACCCAGGTTGATCCCTGGCAGGAGTTCGCTGACTCACACCAGGAAGGTCAGCTCGTCTACGGCCGCATCACCAAGCTCGTCCCCTTCGGCGCCTTCGTCCAGGTGGGCGACGGCATCGAAGGCCTGGTGCACATCTCTGAGATGGCAGCCCACCACGTCGATCTGCCCGAGCAGGTTGTCACCCCGGGTGAAGAGCTCTGGGTCAAGATCATCGAGATCGACCTGCAGCGTCGCCGGATCAGCCTCTCGATCAAGCAGGCAGCTGACGGTGGTGAGGTCTCCGAGGAGTACCGCGAGGCATTCGGCGAGCACGCCTACGACGCCGAGGGCAACTACATCGGCTTTGACTACTCAGAGGCCGAGTTCACGCCCGAGACCGAGGCCCAGGCGGCATGGGCTGACTACGCCCAGGAGGCCACCCAGGCCGTGGGCGGCGACGTCGTCACTGACGAGTCAGCCACCGACGAGCCAGCCACCGATGAGGCAGGTGTCGGCGAGGCAGGTGTCGACGAGGCCACGCCAGAGGCCACCGTCGAGGACGCTCCCGCCGAAGCCTGAGCCCTCTGGGGTCTCCGGAATCAGCCAGCAGAGCAGGACGTCCTCACGCGGCCCCCTGAGGGGACCGCCAGGGGTGCTCTGAGCGCTCAGGAGGTTCCCCGACTGCCTCAAGCCTCCCCGTTAGCATCGCTGCGTGCCTGAATCCGATCTGCTCGACGACACCGAGATCCGACCCGTCTCAGCGTGGTCGGCATGGCGTGACGACGTCGCGCCGATCTCAGGTCGCTTGGCACAGCTCGCGCTGGTCCTCTTCGGCGTCGAGGCGCTCCTCGGGCTGTGGCTCCGGTTCTCTGCGCCGACGCTGCTCTGGCTCGATGAGGCGCTGAGCGTCAACATCGCCAAGCTCCCCCTCGGCCAGCTCCACGGCGCACTCAAAGAGGACGGAGCGCCACCGCTCTACTACGTGCTCTTGCACGTGTGGATCGGGCTGTTCGGCAGCTCGGATGTGGCGGTGCGAACCCTGTCGGGCATCGTCAGCTGCCTCACGGTGGTCCTGGTCTTCTTCTTGGTCCGCCGTGTGTGGGGAAGAGAGGTGGCCTTCTTCGCCACGGCCCTGCTCCTCGGCTCGTCGTTTGCCACGTACTACGCCACTGAGACGAGGATGTACGCACTCGTCATGCTCGAGTGCGCGCTCGGTGGCTGGGCGCTGGTGTGGCTCTTCGAGCGTCCAGGCTGGCGGCGCATGGTGCCGCTGGCGCTGGTGTGCACCGCTCTCGTCTACACCCACTACTGGAGCCTCTACCTCTTCATCACCGTGGGTCTCTGGTTGGTGGTGAAGTCCTTCTGGGCGGCTAAGGACGAGACGGCGCGTGCAGCGCGCTTCGGGCTCGGCGCACTGGTCATCGCCGGGCTGTGCTTCCTGCCCTGGTACCCCACGTTCAGCTACCAACAGGCGCACACCGGCACACCCTGGGGGGGACGTCCGAACTTTCTGACGGCGATCGTTGCTGTCCTCCACTTCAACGCCAACCAAGCGGTGCAGGTCGCTCGCTCCACCCCACTCCAGCGCGTCGTCGAGCTGTTCATGGTCCTCATGATGGGCCTTGCCCTCTTCGTGCTGGCCAGAGGCCCTTGGCGCTTCGCCCTTCGCTGGGCGACGACGCCACGGGCCCGACTCGTCGCCTGGCTGTCGCTCGGCACTCTGGTCGTCGGGGTGGTCGCCTCACACTTCTCGGGGGCGGCCTACGCCCCTCGCTACGGTTCGGTGGCGTTCATCCCCCTGATGATCTTCCTGGCCCTGGGCACGCGGGCGCTCTTCCAACCCTGGCTCCGCGTGGTGGTGGTGCTCCTGATCGTGGCGGGGATGCTGACGGTGGGCGTCAAGGAGCACGGCACGCAGCGCTCACAGGCGGGCCAGGCCGTCGCCACCCTGCAGGCACACGCTCGAGCGGGCTCCGTCGTGCTGTTCTGCCCAGACCAGCTCGGGCCCTCGATTATGCGGGTCCTTCCCGCCGGGACGGGGCTCAAGACCTACGGCTACCCGCGCTTCGACGACCCGAACTTCATCAACTGGGTCGACTACAACAAGGCTCTCTACGCCTCAAAGCCCGATGCGGGCATCAGAGAGGCTCGAACCTTGGCCCACGGGCACTCGATCTTCTTGGTGACCGCACCTGGCTACGAGGTGGCGGGCGACATCTGCAAGGCCCTGCGGATCACCCTCGAGGAGCGCTTTCCCTCCAAGGTCTGGCTCCAAGGCCAGCCCAAGACGTACTACCAATCGATGAAGGTCACCGAGTACTTCGTCCCGCCCCTCCCCACGGGGCCAGGCTCGTGAGCAGCCGTCGTCCGCGGTCGTGGTCTCGCGCCGAGCTCGCCGTCGATCGTGGCCCTCAGGGTGGTCGAGTCATCCCCGACACGCCGGCAGCCAAGTAATCTCCAGCCATGACCTCTGCTTCTCCCGCTCTGTCCACTGACGCCCCGATAGTGGTGATCGGGGCTGGACCTGCAGGTCTGACGGCGGCCTACGAGATCGT
>Ga0075017_100001333_pt1 | contig 14977 bp, 12 predicted proteins | sample AleBraG_ABR_2012_FD_71475 | JGI IMG/M metagenome (GOLD analysis project Ga0075017, IMG submission 71475) | Freshwater sediment microbial communities in response to fracking from Pennsylvania, USA - Alex Branch Run_MetaG_ABR_2012 | ecosystem: Environmental > Aquatic > Freshwater > Creek >... | reverse complement strand
ATAAGGATGTGATGGCCAAGCTCGATAACGAAGTGCGCAAAGCGCTGGGACTGATCGCCACGCCGGCGCAACCTGCGGCCGCGCCCGCTTCGGCTACCGGCACAACCGGCCGCGTGACCACTATGCCGAGCGCGCCTCCGGAGCCGGTGAAGGTGCCAGTGGCCGCGAAGCGGTAAGGGCAGTAAAGTGTGGCGCGGGCGCTCGTGCCCGCGTCTTTTTGCAATGCTGCAGGCATGCGGGCAGAGCGCCCGCGCCACACCATTGATACCAGGGCAATTCCCTGTTTGCCATCCTCACTTCCCCCCGCATAGAATCTTTCAATTGCTTCCCGCCAGCGCCAAGACGCGCACGTGTCTGTGAGGACGATTGAATAAAGGCATCGCCATTTATCCCGGGTCGTTTGATCCGCCCACCAACGGGCACCTCGATTTAATTGAGCGAGGTAGCAAGATTTTCGAAGAGCTGGTGGTGGCCATTCTGCGAAACTCGGAAAAGAGCCCAATGTTCAGCGTGGCGGAGCGGCTGGCGATGCTGAAGGAATTGACGGTGGATCTAAGCAATGTCCGCATCGATACGTTCGACGGTTTGATGGTCGAGTACGCCAAGTCGATGGATGCGATGTGCGTTCTGCGCGGCATTCGCGCCATCAGCGATTACGAGTACGAACTGCAAATGGCGCTGATGAATCGCAAGCTCGAGCCGACGCTCGAAACCGTCTTCATGATGCCGGCCGATAAGTATTCGTATGTAAGTTCGCGACTGGTGCGGGAAGTGGCGCAGGCGGGCGGTCCGGTGAAGGGATTGGTGCCGGAAATTGTGGAGCAGAAGCTGCGCGAGAAAGTCGACCCCGCGTACAAATTTCAGGGACCGGAGCTGATCGAAGTTCCGAAACGAAGGAAGAAGAAGGCATGACCACGGCAACCACGGAAGCGTTGAAGTTAACGGACCGCATCAACCGCATTGAGCCCTCCGCCACCATGGCGGTCGTGGCCGAGGCCGACAAGCTGCGTTCGCAGGGAATTGATGTAGTCGATTTCGGCGCGGGCGAGCCGCATTTCGCGACGCCGCAGCACATTAAAGACGCGGCCATCGCCGCGATTCAGGGGAACTTCACGAAGTACACCGCCGTGGCGGGCACAGCGGAATTGCGTGACGCGATTGTGCACCGGCATGCGGTGGACTTCGATTCCGACTATCGCCGCGAAGAAGTAATCGCTTCGACCGGCGGCAAGCATGCCCTGTTCAATGCCATTCAGGTTCTGGTGGATCACGGCGACGAAGTGATTCTGCCTGTGCCGTACTGGGTTTCGTTCAAAGACATCGTGCGCTATGCGGGCGGCCAATGCGTTCTGCTCGAGGCCGATGAGGCCCAGGGATTCCGCGTTACGGCGGAGATGGTGGCACGACTGATCACGCCGCGAACCAAGGCGATCATTCTGAATTCTCCGTCGAATCCGTCGGGCGCCGTCATGAGCGCGGAAGACATGACTGAGGTCGTGCGCCTGGCCCATCAGCGTGGCATCTGGGTGCTCTCGGATGAGTGCTATGTCTATCTGAATTACGCGGGCAAGAATTTTTCGGTGGGCTCACTGCGCGAGTATAAAGAGCGGTTCATGGTACTGGGATCTTTATCGAAGACTTACGCGATGACCGGATGGCGGTTGGGCTATGCGCTGGCACCTGCGCCTGTAGTAAGCGCGATGTCCAAGTTGCAAAGCCAGTCGACTTCGAACGCGACGTCGATCGTGCAGAAGGCCGCGGTGGCCGCGTTGAAGGGCCCCCAGGAGTGCGTCGAGCAGATGAGGCGCGAGTACATTCAGTTGCGTGATCATGTAGTCGCAGGCCTTCGGTCAATCCCGGGTGTGAGTTGCACTCTCCCGGAAGGCGCGTTTTATGCGTATCCGAACATTTCGCCGTTCCTGGGACGAGGCGGGCTGAAGACCGCGTCCGACGTGGCCGGACGGCTGTTGCGCGAAGCTCATGTGGCGACGGTCCCGGGTGAAGGCTTCGGGACGGGGGATCACATCCGCGTTTCGTATGCGACGTCGAAGGCCGAACTGGACCGAGGCCTCGAGCGCATGCGGAAGTTTTTCGGCGCGCTGTAGTCCGCAATCGATTGTGGGAGACGACGAGGTTCGTTAAGGCCGTTCCCTGTGAGCGGTCTTTTTTGTGGGTGCGGTTTTCCAATGAAAGACCTCTATCCATTTCTGATGCTTCCGGGCTTTGACCCGCGTCCATGGGGCACGCTCGATCTGTCGCCGATATATCCTAATCACAAGTTTGCTGAGAAGATCGGGGAGGCGTGGCTGAGCGGAGACGAGTGCAAGGTGTCGAACGGGCCGCTCGCCGGAAAGAGTCTGGCGCAGCTGAGCCAGCAATATCAGCGCGAATTGGTGGGCGACGCGGCGCGCGATGCGAAGCGATTTCCGTTGCTGCTCAAGTTTCTTTTTCCGCATGAGAAGCTTTCAGTGCAGGTGCATCCTGATGATGAGCAGGCGTTGCGCGTCGGTCAGCCTTGGGGCAAGACGGAATGCTGGTACGTGGCGCACGCCAGGCCGGGAGCACAGATTGGCTTGGGGCTTAAACCCGGGGTGACTGCGAAGCGGCTCGAAGAGTCGATCCACGAGCAGCGGGCGGAAGAGATGCTCAATTGGATTAATGTTTACGCGGGCGACATGATCTATGTTGCCGGCGGCACCGTGCACACGCTCGGGCCGGGTTCGGTGATCGTCGAGACGCAGCAACAGTCCGACACGACGTACCGCCTGTATGATTACGGGCGTCCCCGGGAGTTGCATCTGGAGGATGGCATTGCGGCCGTAAGGGAGAACGCGCGGTCGGGCAAAGTGGTGCGACCGGCGCCGGTGCAATATCGCGGCGGAAATAGTCGGCACGCGGCTTTGGTTGCGGCTCCTTATTTTGTGGTGGATCTGTTTGAGGCTAAGGAACCGCTGGAGCTTTCCGCGCGCGATGATATGGGGAAAAGTTCGGTGCAGATCCTAGCCGCGGTGGAGGGGTGCGGCGTGCTCGAGTCGCCGGGGATGGATCCGGTAACATTCGCCAAGGGCGACGCCGTTGTAGTTCCAGCGGCGCTGGGACACTTCAGCGTGCGTCCGCAATGGACGCTCGATTTCTTGCGCGCCTATGTACCCGGAAAGCCCCTGCCCGAGCCGGAAATTAGAATGTAGTGTTTTCGAGTTGTACCTGTGGAGATCCGTGAGAATCTGTGGCTAAAAACTCAAATTTCTATCCTGTAATCCTGGCCGGAGGGCGGGGCACGCGGTTCTGGCCGTTGAGCCGGAAGAAGCGTGCCAAACAACTGCTCGCGCTCGACGGCAAGCAGACAATGATCCAGCAGACCGTCGCGCGCCTGCTGCCGCTGGCTCCCGCGAAAAGATTCTGGGTTATCACCAACGAAGACCTGCGGCCAGCCATCGGGAAACAGCTTCCCAGGCTGGTGAAACCGCAGCTGCTCGCCGAACCTGTGGGTCGGAACACTGCGCCGGCCATCGGTCTGGCAGCTTTTCTATTGCTGCGGGAGAACCCCGATGCGGTGGTCGGAATGTTTCCATCCGATCATGTCATCTCCGATGAGAAGCGATATCGCGCAACTCTGGAGCGAGGAATCGAGATCGCGGCTTCCGGCGAGAACATTGTCGTTTTGGGGATTCGTCCGAATCGCCCGGAGACCGGGTACGGATACATCGAAGCGGGAGAACCTTTTCAGGGCGATGCATTGCGCGTGCGCCGCTTCACTGAGAAGCCGGATGCCGCGAAGGCTGCCGAGTTTGTTGCCGCGGGAAACTACTTCTGGAACAGCGGCATGTTCTTATGGAGTGCTCGCACGCTGGCCAATGCCCTGCGCGAGCATCTGCCGAACACGGCGCCCCTGCTGGAACGAATTGCCGCCGCCTACGGTACCCGCAGGTTTTCGGAAACATTTCGCAAGCTCTATCCCAAATGCGAGAACATCAGCGTAGACTACGCGGTGATCGAGCCCCGTTCCGCCAAGGGTGAAGAAGCTGGAAACATCTTCTGCCTGCCGGCGGACTTCGGCTGGAATGATCTCGGCTCCTGGACCGCGTTGCATGAGCATCACACCGCGAAAAGCAGTCCAGCGGAAGGCAACCTGGTCGCGGCTTCCGGCATGTTTCTATTGAATGCGCGCGGCAATTATTTTCATGCGCCGGGCAAATTTGTGGCGGCTGTTGGGGTGAGCGATCTGGTTGTCGTTGAGACGCCCGATGCTCTGCTGATCACAACCCGCCAGCACGCGCAGGATGTGGGCAAGGTCGTAAAACATCTCGACGAGAAGAAGCTGAATAAGCTAACGTGACGCTGGGGTTGTCACGGCATTTCTGACTCTCACGAGCACTTCATATGGCGCAAGAAATCAAATTTGGAACCGACGGTTGGCGCGGCATCATCGCCGATGATTTCACCTTTGAGAACGTACGCCGGGTCGCGGGGGCGATCGCTTCCTACGTTTTGAAGTATGAAGACGCAACAAAGGGTGTGTTGATTGGCTACGATGCCCGCTTCGCCTCGCCCCGCGCAGCGCAGATTGCGGCGGAAGTGATTGCCTCCGCGGGCATCCCGGTGAAACTGGCGAATGACTACACGCCCACTCCCGCTGTCTCGTATGCGGTAAAGCATCAGGGTGCGGCTGGCGGCGTGATGGTCACGTCGAGCCACAATCCGTGGAACTGGAACGGCGTGAAATTCAAGGCTAACTTCGGCGGGTCGGCAACGCCCGCGATTATGAAGAAGATCGAAGACGAGATGGCCGCCGGGGCCGCGCCGAAAAACACAAAAGCCCAGATCGAAGAAGTTGACTTCAAGAAGGACTACGTCGCTGCGGTGTGCGCCTTCGCCGACATGGATCTGATCGCCAAAACGAAATTCAAGTTTGCGGTCGACGCCATGTATGGCTCCGGACGCGGCGTTTTGACCGGAATATTCGCCGAGCGCGGAGTGCAGTGCGTCGCCATTCGCCAGGAACTCAATCCGCTGTTTCCTGGAATCAATCCTGAGCCCATCGAACCCCACACGAAGATGCTGCAGGAAACGGTCGTCCGCGAGAAGTGCGATGCTGGCCTCGCCACCGACGGCGACGCGGACCGGATCGGCGCGGTTGCCGAAGACGGCAGTTTCGTCGATTCCCACAAGATTTTCTGTGTTCTGTTGCGCTGGCTGCTGGAGCGGAAGAAATGGCCCGGCGACGTAGTGCGCGCCTTCAACACCACGCGCATGCTCGACCGCATCGCGGCCAAGTACGGTCGCAAGTTGCACGAGACATCGATCGGATTCAAGTACATCGCCGATCTAATGATGGAGCACGACATTCTGATCGGCGGCGAAGAATCGGGCGGTATTGGATACTCGCGCTTCTTACCCGAGCGGGATGGGGTGTTGAATTGCCTGCTTCTCGCCAATGTTATGGCGGAAGAGGGAAAGCCTCTCGGCCAGCTTGTAGCGGACCTGCAGCGCGAATACGGACCTCATTATTATGGGCGGCGCGATCTGCACATTCCGGAAGCAGTCAAGCAGAGCGCGATTCAGCGTGCTCGCGCAGAACAAACGAAAACTCTGGGCCGCTACCGTGTGCTCAAGAAAGAGAACCTCGACGGTGTGAAGTTCTTCCTCGATGCACCGACCAACGGGAACGGCGCCGAGGCGTGGGTCCTGTTCCGTGCATCGGGAACCGAGCCTCTGCTGCGGCTCTATACCGAGGCATCGTCGCGCGAGCTGGTGAGCGAGCTGTTGGAGACCGGCGAGAAATTTGTTGCGAGCGCCGACTGAGAGAGGATTCCTGGACGGGAAGAGCGCCACACGCCTTAAGCGCATCTAAATACTGTGATGGCAGACGCGACAAATCCGGGACAGCCTGACTCGCCTGAGGCGCGCAGTTACAATCGCGTTCGCCGCTGGCTGGGCATTGCTGACTTCGTCCTCGGCCTGGTCTTCCTTGTCGTTCTTCTGGCTACGGGCTGGTCCGGATGGCTGCGGGATCTCGCCTACCGGATGGGTTTCAGAAATTATTCACTGTCTCTCTTTATGTACTTACTGTGTCTACTGGCCATCAGCCGGGTGCTCGGGATCGGTCTGGACTACTACGGATTTCGCCTGGAACGCCGCTACAAGCTTTCGAACCAGAGGTTCCGCGCCTGGGTGTGGGATGAATGCAAAGGTTTTCTGGTCAGCCTGATCATCGGAGCGGTGGTCGTCGAGCTTCTGTACTTCACCATCCGCCAATGGCCACAAAACTGGTGGCTTCTGGCGTGGGCGCTCTTCATGGTGTTGTTTATCGTGATGGCACAGCTGGCGCCGGTGGTGCTGTTTCCGATTTTCTATAAATTCGAGCCGCTCGATAACGAAGAACTGAGACGCCGCCTGGTCATCCTGAGCGAACGCGCCGGGACCCGGGTGAGGGGCGTGTATCGCTGGCGCCTGTCGGAAAAAAGTAAGAAAGCCAATGCTGCACTGACCGGGCTGGGCGCTACGCGTCGCATCATTCTTGCCGATACTCTTCTCGACAACTACACGCCGGATGAGATTGAAGCGGTGCTGGCGCACGAACTTGGGCATCATGTGCACCGCCACATTCTGAAGAGCATCCTGGTACAGGCCGCGATTACTTTTGTCGGCTTCTTCGCCGCGAACTGGGCCCTGCATTTCGCGGTCGATCAGCGCATGTTCGAGGAACTCTCCGACTTCGCCAACTTGCCGCTTCTGGCGCTGGTTTCGGTCGTGCTGTCCGTTGTGCTGATGCCCGCTCTGAATGCCTATTCGCGCTACAACGAGCGGCAAGCGGACCGGTATGCGTTCGAATCAATCGTCACGGTGGAACCCTTCATTTCTTCGATGAACAAATTGGCGGACCAGAACCTGGCCGAGCGCACTCCCGCAAAATGGGTGGAATGGTTCTTCCACTCCCATCCTTCGATTTCCAGGCGGCTCGAGGCGGCGGAAGCCTGGGGTCGGGGACAAAACGCGACGCACCCGGCCTGAGGAGCAGACGGGAAGTCTGCGGTCAGCTTCGCAAAGTTCCAATCACACGGGCCAGATCTTCTTCCGTGTCTACCCCGATGCTGTCATAGGGAGTTTCTCCCACATAGATGGCGATGCCATTTTCCAGGAAGCGCAATTGCTCCAGCCGTTCGCTTTTTTCCAGCGATGATTCGGGCAACCGCACGAACTCGTCGAGAGCGGCTTTGCGATAAGCGTAGAGACCCAGATGCTTGAAGTAGCGCGGGTGTGTGCCGTCGCGATCGAAGGGGATCGTGGCGCGGGAAAAGTAAAGCGCGCGCCCATTGCGATCAGTCGTGACTTTCACGGCGCTGGGGTTGGGGATATCAGTTTCGTCAGCCGGTGTCATCAGAGTTCCCACTTGAGCGGCGGCATTTGCCATCACGTGCAGAAGCGTCGCTATGTGTTCCGGACGAATGAGTGGTTCATCCCCCTGAACGTTGATGTAGATATCCGCCGTCTCGCGTTGCGAAACCTCGTGCACACGCTCAGTGCCGCTGCGGTGGTCCGGCGAAGTCATCTGCGCCTTCCAGCCATGGGTCCGGCATACGGCCATGATTTCGTCAGAATCGGTGGCGACGATTACATCGGCGAGCAGCGGCGACGAGCATACCGCCTCATATACGCGGCCGACCAGGGGCTTGCCGGCGATTTCGCGCAGCATCTTGCGCGGAAGGCGGGTAGATGCAAGGCGGGCAGGAATCACTGCGATGGCTCTCAAGCTGTTCTCCGATGTGTCATCGCGCATTATTTCAGATTGAGGGCTGTGGGATGACGCGGTTGATAGACGCCGATGCGGCCGCCGCTGGGCAGGGCCACCGTCGTCGTGATACCCCACGGCGCGGCCTCGACGCTGGCGCACTCCACTTTCTTCGCCTTCATCGCAGCCACAAATGCATTGAGGTCGTCGCACATCAGATAGAGGACCGCGCCCATGAGTGGCTGGCCTGAGCCTTCCTTCAGAGACTCACCTTCAAGCGGATGAATACCGGCCTCCGCCGGGGACATGGCGAAAATCATCCAGCCCTGCCCGGCATCCACGTAGCGAAGCCCGAGCACGTCGCGAAAGAATTCTCGATCAGCTTCGGCATCTCGGCTGTAGAGAAGGAAGTGAGTTCCGACAATCATGCCGGAGAGTATATCGCGGCTGTTTCCTTGCGTTGCAACCTGGTTTGCAGGACTCATTCCTGATTGGTGAGCGTGGGCAGAACGGCAATATCGACGATGCCGGGATCGTCGCGCAGCTTGATGTACAGCGTCTTTGCCTTCGGTGGTGGAATCGTCAAGGCATCTTGGACGAAGCCCTCGGGAATGGCTACTGACGTAACGAAATCCGGATCAGCGCTCACGGAATCCAGCAGAAAGAGTTTGTCACCGCTAAGAGTGCATTGCTTTTCAGGGGCAGCAACGCAACGAAATCCCTTAAGCTTGGGAATGCGCACCAGTGTCACCAAGGGTTGCCAGTCCCCTTCGATGCCGTCCGCTGTAACCGGACGTATCTTCAGCGGGCCAAACGCCGACGGGCCGAGAAGCTTCATCGGATCGAGAACGGCAAAAACCGTCTTCGAGTCCTGTAGCGTGAGATTGCCGTCTTTGAAGCTGAGCAGCACCCGAAAGGATTCGTCGGCGGTCGCCACCTCAATTGTTTCCGTGGACGGAAAAGTTTCCGGTTGCTGGCTCTTGAGGAAGAAGTTCAAGCGTCCTTCTTGGGGAAGTTCCTCGGCGCTGCCGAGACGAACCAATGACCCGGCCGCCTGGTCGAGTTGCACGTTCTTGCTCAGCACGCTGACTTCTGGCCGGGGGGCTTCGACCTCGGTCTTGAGATCGAGGACACGGCCATCCTTGAGCGTAATGTGCGCCACCATTCCATTGCCTGCATGCAGCTGGGTGATGTCGTCGTGCGCCAACAATTTGAGTTCATCCTGCTGGTTAGCGCGAGTCAGTGAATCTGGAGTGAAACGCAGGCCATTCATCTCCAGACTGCTCACCTGGTCGAGCCGCGTTCCTTTGAGCACTCCATTGGAATCGCCCGCGTGGAGGCTGAAACTGTCAAGACGGGCCGCCTCGGCGTAGGTGTGAAGCGGAATCTCATGCGACTCGTGGATGCCGAAGCTCTTGATCAGGATTGTGATGGTACCCGCGGTAGCGTGCTGGAGTGCGACTTTCACTTCGAGTTCGTCGGGCTTGGAAGCCTTCCATTCGGCCGCGGCCTCCTTGCCTTGTTCATCTTTCAACATCACTTCGCTCACGCAGCAAGCGCTGGGAGATTTAAGGTACAACGTATCTTCGCGGCCGACGATGAGCGCGCTGGCGTCCTTGGAAGCCACGATCCATTGTCCACTCTTTAACGCGCGCAGCCGGTAATGCGGCCCTTCGAAGGGCTGAAATCCCCACACGCCGCGCAGGACGCCAGTCACTTCCCCGTCGAGTTCGGCTCCCTGCAGGGCTTGCATGTCGACTGAAAATCCACCCCGCAGGGGATCAGCTTTCGCGGGCAGGCTGATCTCGGCGCCGGGCCTGGTCTCAACGTGAAGAACGAAGTTGTGTGCCAGCTCTGTCGCAAAAGCCAGCGGGGCGCCTTCGGCGGGAAGCAACAGCGACGGCTTCTGTGCGCAAAATACCTGCGCCGGGTCCACTGCGCGCAGCGGCGGTGCCGGGAATGGTCGTACCGGGGGGAGGCCAATCACCAGCACGGACTTGGGATTCCGAAACGACGGAGGATTGTTGAGGCGAAGATTCAACTCATCCTCTTTAGGCACCGAGAGCGCGGGGATGTACTGATACTGTGCGGTATGGGTTGTGCTGAGGATGCGGGCTACATCCACGATCGCGCCCACATAAGCACTGTAATAGCCACCGCGGGCGGTGGGAGTCGCACTGATCTGTGCCAGCAAGTCGCTCTGTGCTCCAGAGGTCAAGGTTGCGACCATAGTCTGGCTGTGAGCGTCGTCGAGAACGAGCTGGTCGGTGTTCTGCGTCAGGCACGGCGCTTGCTGCGCGGTGGGCTTGTCAAAGCACTGCTGGTCAAGGCGGATGTTGAGACTGCGCGCCAGCAGAGTGGTGCGCGACTTCAGCTGTTCGGGATCGCTGGTAGAAATCTCGTGCACTGCATCGAGATATCGTTCCAGACGGGCGCGGTCTAGTCCGGCCTGCGCCAGGTCTTGTGCTGCGCGCACGAAAGCCCCGGGCTTGCTGCGGATTGCGGCGCGCAGCGTGCTAAAGGCTCCGCCGGTCTCTGGAGCGAGCAACACGAGAGCCTCCTCAGCCTCCTCGGGCACCGTCACAAAAACGCCTTCCTCGTGCACCGGCCGGCTCCACGTCTCTACCCGGGTAAACCAGGAGTCCGGCGGAGGATTGGTTGCGCCGCGAAGAAACACGACAACCATCAGGTACCGCACTGACTGGCTATTGGGAAGATCGGCATGGACCACAAGCGGTCACCCGCCTGCAGATTGGGCACTTCCGCTATGGGTAGAGTCACTCCTGCGCGCTGCACCCGGATTTCTACCTTGGGACCGATCAGATCAAAGGCGGCGGTATCGCCGGCAGCCGCCGAACCGAGTAGCAGGGCGGTGCTAAGAACACAAATTGGCGAGGTATTCTTGAGGCGATGTAAGAATGCAATCAATCTCGTGAGACGAATCACTCTTCTTAATTTAGCATCCCGGCGACGGTACGAAAGGACGCTCGGTGCGGCATAAAAGTTACGATGCGGAGTTCCATCGCGCCGTTTGATTGTGCGATACTTTCTTGTGCCGGGGCGAGGGTGCGTCCCCATGCTTGATCACGAGCATTCCCCGCACTTTGTTCTACAATATCTGCACGCGCGCAGAGGCCGGATTGCGGTCCTCTTCTCAAGTCATTGAACGAATTAGGCTTTCCACAGTGGCGGTGTAGCTCAGGTGGTTAGAGCGACGGTCTCATAATCCGTAGGTCGTAGGTTCGAGTCCTACCGCCGCCACCAGATTCAAACAAAAGTAAACAGGGCGTTCACTGGATCACGGCAGGTCAGGCGTCTGCCGTTCCTGTTGCCACTTCGTTGCCACTTGCAGGTTTTCGCTTTGTGTTGTTTCTACTTGATGCTCTCTGCCAAATACGAGCCGTTCTAGCCTAGCCATTGTTGCTCTGGTGTCATCCGCTGCGCTCTTGATGTAGTACGTGTTGGTTGTGGACACGTTTGCATGGCGAAGAATGGACTGGATCATTTTTTCTGGCACGCCGAGACGATATAAGTTCGTTCCCAGCCCCCCTTCGTGCGGCATGCCACCCATGCCATTCAGGAAGGATTTTGTCTCGTTCAAATCTGTGTCTGGGGCCACCTCTACTGTCCTCGCTGAAAAGCTTTTCGCATTCCTCTTGCGGCTTTCCACAGACAGAGCAACGGTTGAGTGCGGGAAGGATGGAGCGATTCAGTAGGTTTCCCAAGTCCATCGGAGAGCCGCTTAAGTCGGGAACGTGACTCCCGATTTGCAGGCGGCCCAAGGGCGTGCATCATCGCATCACCAACGGTATCTGGGCCATAGTCCGACCCACGGGCTGCATTGGTAGCTCGGTAATTTGTCGAGATGCTGCGAACAGTCCTGAAGGAATCTTCGCATCCATGAAGCGTTTCCATTATGCTATGCGTTAAGAATGGGGTGTGCTTTCTCGCAATAGACTTTGGGTACTGCCGGGGAAGGCTCCGGGCTAAGAGAGCCTGCCCCGGCAGCCTGTGTCCCTATTCCTTATTCACAAACCTCCAGCGACGTAGCGAGACAGATCAAGATGACCTGCCGGATGCCAGGCTGTTTCGGTTTTAGTCGGTCCCTGGCCCCCGCTGCGTCATTATGTCTAGTGTGGCTAGTGGCACTGTGGTGGCTGGCCGGAGCAAGCGAATCGTTCGCACAATCTAAGGGCGAAGAAGCGATCCCTTCACCCACGGAAAAAGTTTTGGCCAGTGCTCAATCTGCGGCTCTGGAACGTCACTACAGGGAAGCGATCAAAATTCTGCGAACAGCGTTGCGGGAGCATCCCGGAGACCCGGCGATCCAGTTGGAATTGGGCCGCTCGTACTTGGCCATCGGCGAAGACGACAAGGCGGGACGCCTGTTCTCGGAGATCCTTGCCAAGGAGCCAGGCAGTCGGGCGGCGCAGTTGGAGCTGGCGCGAACGCTTGCTTACCAGCGGAACTACGATCGTTCTGACGAACTCTATCGCCAGCTTCTCGCCTTGAACCCGGCCGACGAGGCTGCCGCGATCGGGTTGACCAGCAACCTGGTCCACGAGGGCCGATCGACCGAGGCAGCAGCCACTGACGATGCGGCGCTTCGCCTGCATCCGACCAGTCTTCGCCTTCTCGAATACAAAGACCGAATCGCCGAGGGCCTACTGGGCGGGGAGGAGCGAGCTCTGCCCGCCTCCACCAATTCTTTTGCTACGTCGATGGACTACATCAACGATTCGGCGGGGAATCATTCCTGGCGCGGAACAGAACGACTTGAATACCGGATCAAGCCCGGCCTGACCAGCGACCTCCATCTCGAACAGGAATTCCTTCACAGTCTCGACGATTCGCGAGAGGTTGTAGAGACCTTCTCTGAAATGCTGCGCTGGAGGCCCAACGAGCATCTTGGCTTCTCGGCCGGGGGAGGCGGCATACGTTTCGACAAAGGAGATGTCCGCGCCATTTACGAGGCCACGGTTACCGGACAGATTGCTAACCATCTTCTGGCGGGCGGAGGTTTTTCCCGCATCCCGGTCGTTCCGGACGCCGAAGCCGCCGAGCATCATCTGACGGCGCAAGGCTGGGAGGCCTTCGCCCTTTGGACACCAGAAAACTGGCAGGTCAATGTGCGCGCGACCCGCAGACATTACACCGACGAAAATGTGGGCGGGCAGCAATGGGCGGAAATCCTCCATCGCTGGAACACGTCGAAGCTGGGTTACCTCGCGGGATACCGCTTTCGCCACTACGGATTCGCGATGGATGTCGCCCATGGCTACTTCAGCCCCGACAACTATCAGAGCCACCAGGCTGCGCTGGGCGTCACAGTGCATTCGCAGCGCCGGTACCACGGAGAGATCGTCGCGCACATGGGAGCAGAATCGATTGCCAGCGGTGCGGAGTTCCACACAGCGTGGGAGATCAGCGCGCACAATCAGGTGACCTTCGGGCAGTATGAGTTGAATCTGGATTATTCGCGCTTTCACATGGCGCAGGTCACGGGGGCGTTTCGAGCGGATGCGGCTCGCTTCGAATTCGCCTATCATTTCTGAGACTTTCGATTTTGGTACGCGGCGTGCTTCTAGACCTACCGACGGAAAGGAGCCCGTCCCAAAGCCATGCCCATGGAGATTCTAGTAGTCGATGACGATAAGGCCACGCGCCAGTGGCTGAACTCAGTCCTTATAGCCGAAGGCCACGTCTGTTACACCGCTCGCGATCCCGTCGAAGCGGAGCAGCAACTCCAGCAGCACCCGATTCAACTGGCCCTGGTGGACATTTACCTCGGCAATTCCAACGGAGTCGAGTTTTTGAACCGCATCAAGGCGCTGCAGCCGGAGTGCGCGTGCGTCATGATGACGGCACACGCGAGCGTTGAGACGCTAGCCAAGGCGGTGCGCGACGGGGCTTTTGAATATCTGGGTAAGCCGCTTCGCGTGGACGAGCTCTTGAAATGTATCGACCGGCTGCAGGAACGCAAGCACGCCGCCGAAACACCAGCCGTTGCAGGGGATGAGCCGGAAGGTTTCGAAGGTACGTCGATCGTTGGCCGCAGCCCGCGGATGATTGAGGTTTACCGGACGATCGCCCGAGTCGCTCCCACCGATGCCACGGTGCTGATCGTGGGCGCAAGCGGAACCGGAAAAGAACGGGTGGCACGTGCGATCCATGACCACAGCCGGCGCGCGACCAAGCCTATGACGGCCATCAATTGCGGAGCGCTCGCCGAAAGTGTGCTCGAAAGCGAGCTCTTCGGTCACGAAAAAGGAGCGTTCACCGGAGCCGATGCGCCCCGCCGTGGGCTGTTCGAGAGCTCCAATGGCGGAACGATCTTTCTGGACGAGATTTCCGAGACTACGCCTGGATTTCAGGTCAAACTCTTGCGCGTGCTGCAGGAACGCCAAGTCCGTAGATTAGGTGCGAATACCGCTATGGCCGTCGATGTCCGCATCCTGGCCGCCACCAATGCGGACCTGATGGAACGCATCCGGGCCAAGCAGTTCCGCGAGGATTTGTACTACCGGCTGAGCGTGATCACGATTCGACTGCCTTCGCTCGAAGAGCGTCGCGAAGATATACCCCTCCTTGCCCAGCATTTCCTCGTTCGCTGTAACGAGCGTAACTCGCGGCAGGTCACGCTTCACGCCAGCGCGATTGAGTTGCTCTCGCAGATGGCGTGGCCGGGGAATGTAAGGGAACTGGAAAACCTGATTGAACGAGCCGCGATCCTCTCTGCTACTGACGAAATCAGGCCCGCGGATGTAGAGCGCTGTCGTGAGCCCTCCCTGTCTGCGGCTGCGACTGCCGGCGGAGCGGTTTCTGAGTCCGCGGCAGATATGACCCTGAAGGAAGTGGAACGCCAACAGATTATCCGCGCCTTGCGGGAATCTGCTGGTAGCCGTTCCCAGGCGGCGCGTAAGCTGGGCATCGAACGAAAATCGCTCTACAAGAAAGCGAAGCGGCTGGGCATCGATCTTGATGCCATCGGCAAATGAAATCTTCTGAACCTGAAGCTGGCGGCGACGAAGCGCTGAGACGACGGTCGAGCCGGCCTGCTCTTACCGCAAACTGGCTGGCTCTGAACCTATTGCTACTGGCCGTGATCGCCGTTCTCAGCCTCACCTATCCCATGGAGGAACTGAGCCGCAGGTTGGGCGACACTTTCTTCCGCTTGCGCGCTCATCGGCCGACCTCCACCAAAGTCGCCATGGTGTTGATCGACGATGCCAGCCTCGAGCATTACGG
>Ga0075017_100001332_pt1 | contig 14983 bp, 15 predicted proteins | sample AleBraG_ABR_2012_FD_71475 | JGI IMG/M metagenome (GOLD analysis project Ga0075017, IMG submission 71475) | Freshwater sediment microbial communities in response to fracking from Pennsylvania, USA - Alex Branch Run_MetaG_ABR_2012 | ecosystem: Environmental > Aquatic > Freshwater > Creek >... | reverse complement strand
GAATGCTGCCTGATGCACATGCTCGGCGAGCGGCTCGAGTTCGCGCTCGCCGCGGGCATCGACGAGCGGCGCATCATGCTCGACCCGGGGATCGGCTTCGGCAAGAGCACGGGGCACAACCTGGCGCTGCTGGCGCGGCTCGGCGAGCTGGCCGAGCTCGGGCGCCCGATCGTGATCGGCACCTCGCGCAAGCGCTTCCTCGCGGCGATCGCGCCGGGCGAGCGCGCCGAGTCCGAGCGCCTGCCGGGGACGATCGCGACGAACGTCCTCGCCTACGAGCGGGGGGCGAGCGTCTTCCGCGTCCATGACGTCGCGCCGGTGCGCGATGCCCTGGCGGCCGCTGCTGCTACGTTGGGCGCGCGATGAGCGGCCCGGCCCCGAGGACCTCGAGCCCGACGACGACGATGCGGAGGACCGCGAGGAGGAGCGCGAGGAGGCCGCGGAGTCCGTCACGATCGAGATCGCCGGTCTCTCCCTCTACACCCACCACGGCGTCTCGGAGGCCGAGCGCGAGGTCGGACAGCGGCTTGTCATCGACCTGCGCCTGGACATCGGGCAGACCGATGCGACCGTCACGGACTCGATCGAGGACACGGTCGACTACGCCGAGGTCTGCCAGCTCGTCGCGCTGATCGCCCAGCAGCGCTCGCACCGCACGCTCGAGCGGCTCTGCTCGACGATCGCCGACCGGCTGCTGGCCGACTACGAGCTCGAGGGCGTGTGGGTCAAGGCGGCCAAGCCCGAGCCGCCGCTCGCGCTGCCCGTCGAGGAGGTCTCGGTCGAGGTCTGGCGCGAAGCCGAGGGGTAGTCTGGCGTCCTACCCGAGACAGGAGGCCCACCCGCAATGAACGCCGCAACCCGCTTTCGCCAGGCCGCCGAGCGGCATGACATCGCCGCGGCCGAGGAGCTGCTGGCCGAGGGGATCGAATTCCACAGCCCGGCTACCTTCCACCCGTTCATCGGCCGCGAGACGGTCACCCGCCTGCTGCGCATCGTCGGCGAAACATTCGAGGACTTCCGCTACACCGACCAGCTCCAGGACGGCGACGTCCACGCGCTGATCTTCCGCGCCGCGATCGACGGGCGCGAGATCGAGGGGATCGACCTGCTGCGCCTCGGCGAGGACGGCCTGATCGAGGACTTCACGGTCATGCTGCGGCCGATCTCGGGGCTGCTGCCCTTTGCCCAGGCGATCGGTGAGAAGGTCCAGGCGGCGGGCCTCTCGACGACCAGGGTGTGAGCCGGACCGGCCTGCTCGGCCTCGGCTCGAACGTCGGCGAGCGCCGCGGGCACCTGCAGGGCGCCGTCGACGCCCTGCCGGCGGTCGGCGTCGAGGTCACGGCCTGCTCCAGCACCTACGACACCGACCCCGTCGGGGAGATCCTCGAGCAGCCGAGCTTCCTGAACGCCTGCATCGCGATCCGCACCGCGCTGGAGGCGCCGGCCCTGCTCGACGCCGTCAAGGGCCTCGAGGCGACCCTGGGCCGCGAGGCCGGCGGGCCCCGCCACGGGCCCCGGGTGATCGACATCGACATCCTGCTGCTCGGCGAGGAGGTGCTCGGGGGCGAGCCCATGACGCTGCCCCACGCACAGCTGTTGACGCGCCGCTTCGTCCTGATCCCGGCCCTCGAGCTCGACTTCGAGCTGCGCGCCCCCGGCGGCGAGCGCCTCGCCGACGCCCTCGCCGTCCTGGGGGTCGAGGAGGGGGTGCGCTGGGCGGGCCCACCGCTGGCGCTGCCCGGCGCCTGACCGGGGCAGGCCGAGTCCGGACAGGCTCGGCCGGCAGCTCCGGCCGAGCGCTCAGTGCACGACGATCCTGGCCCGCATCCCCGACGCTTCGTGGATCGTGCAGCGGTAGTTGAACGTCCCGCTGTGGGTGAAGCGGACGGTGTAGCTGCCGTGGCCCTGGGTCCGCGAGTGAAAGCCGCGGAAGGTGACGTTGTGTTCGGTGCCCCCGTCCTGCCAGGAGAAGGTGACCGTGTCCCCGCGGTGGATCGTCAAGCTCGCGGGGTGGAAGCGGAGGTTCTTCAGCACGACGGTGTGCCCCGAGGACGAGCGCGCGCCGCCCAGGGCGCCGGCCGGGGCCAGTGCCGCCGCCGCGACGGCCAGGATCGCTGTCAGACCCGTTCTCCTCCTGCTCATCGCGAGCTCCTTCGATCGTTTGGGTGGGTGACCGGCTAGGCCCGGCTCGGAGCGGCGGCCGTCAGCCACTCGGCCGGGAGCGTGCCGGCGGGGATCTCGCCGGGCATCGGCGGGAAGTAGCGCGTCAGGCCCTCGGCGGGGCGCCCGCCGATCATCGGGGCGACGTCGCCGATCGTCGCCAGCAGCATGATCGTCGAGCCGATCTGCAGGTCCGCCGCGTTGGGGCGCTCGCCGCCCAACAGGCCCTCTTCGATCCAGCCGTCGATCCGGTCGAGCTGACTGGGCAGGGCGGCGATGTCCGCCCGCACGGCATCGTCCTTGGCGCCGTTGAGCAGCGCCATCAGCCTGGCGGTCGCCGGCAGGGCGGGCCGCAACACGGGGCGTGGCAGCGCGAGCTTGGCGTCGCCCGCATAGCTCTCCATCACGGCCGGCCGGCGCAGGAAGCCGGCGTCCACGATCCGCCGCGGAACGGCCTGGAAGACCTCGTCGCCCCACCGCTCGGCCTCCAGCACCCGGGCGAGCTCGGCGGTGCCGGGCGCGGGCAGCAGCGGCGGCTCGGGAGCCAGCTGGTCGAGCTTGCGCATGATCCTCCGCGAGCCCACGATCCGCTCGCCGTCGACCCTCATGCCGGGGACCGTCCTGCCGCCGTAGAGGAGCGGGCCGAGGAGCAGCTGGCTCAGCGGGAGGAGGTCGACGCGCTTGTAGTCGATCCCCTTCAGGGCCAGGGCGGCTTCGACCGTGGCGCAGGGGTGCGAGCCGGTGAGCACGTAGAGGGTCGGCTTCTTTGCCATCGCACTGCCGAGCATAATGGTCGCCGATGCTCCTCGCCGTCGACGTCGGCAACACCCAGACCCATTTCGGGGCCTACGAGGGCGAGCGGCTGCTCGAGCACTGGCGCTTCGCGACCGTCCGCTCGTCGACCGCCGACGAGCTGGGGGCGGCGCTCTCGAACCTGCTCGAGCTGCGGGGCTACGGCTTCGCCGACATCTCGGCCTCGATCGTCTCCTCGACCGTGCCCCAGCTCGAGCCCGAGTGGCTGGCCATGGCCCGCCGCTACCTCGGCCACGAGATGCTGGCCGTCGGCCCCGGCACGCGGACCGGGATGGCGATCCGCTACGACAACCCGCGCGAGATCGGCGCCGACCGGCTCGTCAACGCGGTGGCCCTGCGCGAGCGCTTCGACGGTCTGGCCGTCTGCGTGGACTTCGGCACCGCCACGACCTTCGACGTCGTCTCCGAGCATGCGGAGTACCTCGGCGGCGCGCTGATGACGGGGATCGAGATCTCCCTCGAAGCGCTCTCCGAACGCGGCGCCCGCCTGCCCAAGATCGAGCTGGCCCCGCCCAAGAGCGTGATCGGCAAGAACACGATCGACGCGATCCGCTCGGGCGTCGTCTACGGCTACGCCGGGGCGATCGACGCGATCCTCCGCCGTCTCTACGCCGAGCTCGGCGAGCGCGCCCAGGTCGTCGCCACCGGCGGCCTGGCGGGCCTGGTCGTGCCCTACTCGGAGGAGATCGACGAGATCGACGACGAGCTGACCCTGACCGGCCTGCGCCTGCTCCACGAGCGCAACGCCTGAGCGCCCGGGGGCCTGCGTCCCGGCGCTCGGCGCCGGAGGCGCCCCCGTGAAGCCCTTTAATGGGCGGATGGACCCCACCGAGCGACTGCGCGAGAGCTGGCGGCTGGGTTCGCTCGAGGTTCCCAACCGGGTCCTGCTGGCACCGCTGGCCGGCATCGGCAACTGGTTCGTCCGCCTGCAGGCCAAGCGCTACGGCGCCGGCATGGCCGTCTCGGAGATGGTCTCCTCGCACGCCGTCCACCACCGCAACGAGAAGACCTGGACGGAGCTCCTGCGGATCGACGAGCGCGAGCGCGACGGCGGGCCCGTGTCGATCCAGCTGTTCGGCGAGGACCCCGCCGTGATGCGCTCGGCGGCCGCCGTCGTCGCCGGCCGGGGCGCCGATGTGATCGACATCAACATGGGCTGCCCGGTGCCGAAGGTCAGGCGCACCGGGGCCGGTGCCGGGATGCTCGCCGATCCCGACCGTGCCGTCGCCGTCGCACGCGCCGCCGTCGAGGGCGGCGGCCGGGTGCCGGTCACCGTCAAGCTCCGCTCCGGCCTGGCGGCCGGCGACGACAGCGGCTTCCACCTTGCCAAGCGCCTGGTCGCCGAGGCCGGCGTCGCGGGGATCGCCTTCCATCCCCGCTCGGCCGCCGTCCACCACAAGGGAAGGCCCGACTACGAGCTCGCCGCCCGCCTCGTCGCCGAGCTCGAGGCGCCGGTGATCCTGACCGGCGGCCTGTCCGATGCCGAGCATGCCCGGGCGGCCTTCGAGCAGACCGGCGCCGCCGCCGTGATGCTGGCCCGGGGGGCCCTCGGCAACCCCTGGCTGTTCGCCCGGCTGCTGGGAGCCGAGCAGTCCGAGCCCGGGCCCGAGGATGTCAGGGCCGAGCTCGGCTGGACGATCGAGCGGGCCGTCGAGCATCTGGGCGCCGAGCGGGCGACCCGCTACCTGCGCAAGTTCTATCCCTGGTACGTCCCCCGGCTGGGACTCGAGCCCGGGGAGGCCCGCAGGCTGCTCGAGGCCCTGCAGGGGGCCGCCGAGCTGGGCGGCGCCCGGGCGCTCCTGGGGCTGGGCGCGCGGCCGCGGCCGATCGCCCTCTGAGGGCTCTCACGGGGCGGGCGGCCCTCGCTATACTGCTGCGCTCGCAAGCGCCGCCGGTTCGCATACATCCCCGCCGAGAGCGGGGATTTGCGTGTCCGCCCAGGCACCGCCAACCGCGATCGAGGGTTGTATGGCCAAGGACGTGATTCTCACCCCAGAAGGTCTGCAGAAGCTGCAGGACGAGCTCGAGCTGCTCTCGACCGAGAAGCGACGCGAGGTCGCCGAACGCATCAAGGAGGCCCGCGAGTTCGGTGACATCTCGGAGAACTCCGAGTACGACGACGCCAAGAACGAGCAGGCGATGCTCGAGAGCCGGATCGCCCAGCTGCAGGAGAAGCTGCGGATGGCGACCGTGATCCAGGCCTCCGAGCTCTCGACCGACGTCGTCCAGGTCGGCTCGGTCGTCCACGTCAAGGACGAGAAGACCGGCAAGTCGGTCAAGTACACGATCGTCGGCTCCGCCGAGGCGAAGCCGCTCGAGCACAGGCTCTCCAACGAGTCCCCCGTCGGCCGCGCCCTGCTGGGCCACAAACGCAACGACACCGTTGCCGTGAAGGTGCCGAAAGGGCCGGCTCGCAAACTCAAGATCACGAAGATCGACGTCGGCCTCGAGTAGGCTCGCTCACCGATGAGCGCAGTCGAGGGCGGGGGCGAGGGCGCCAGGCACGGCCTGGCCGAGCTGATCGACGAGCGCCGTGCCAAGGCCCGGCGGCTGGCGGCCGAGGACGAGACGGCCTTCCCCTACAGCTTCGCCGGCGTCGAGCCCGCCGCCGGGATCGTGGCCGCCTACGAGCACCTCGAGCCGGGCCAGGAAACCGACGAGCGCCACCGGGCCGCCGGGCGCATCGCCGCCCGCCGCGGGGCCGGCAGGACGGCCTTCCTCGACCTGGTCGACCGCAGCGGCAAGCTCCAGCTCCATGCCCGCATCGACGTCCTCGGCGCCGAGGCCTTCGAGCGGCTGACGACGCTTGACCTGGGTGACCTGATCGGTGTCGACGGCAGCGCCATCCGCAGCCGCCACGGCGAGGTCTCGCTGCGTGTCGAGGGCTTCCAGGTCCTGGCCAAGGCCCTGCGCCCGCCGCCCGACAAGCACCACGGCCTGGCCGACGTCGAGACCCGCTACCGCCACCGCGAGCTCGACCTGATCGCGAGCGCCGAGGCGAGGACGCTGTTCATCGACCGCGCCCGGATCATCTCGGCGATCCGCGGCTACCTCGACGGCGAGGGCTTCGTCGAGGTCGAGACGCCGGTCCTGCAGCCGCTCTACGGCGGCGCCATGGCCCGGCCCTTCACGACCCACCACAACGCACTGGATCGCGACCTGTACCTGCGGATCGCGACCGAGCTGTACCTCAAGCGGCTGCTCGTCGGCGGCCTCGAGCGGGTCTACGAGCTCGGCAAGGATTTCCGCAACGAGGGTCTCTCGCACAAGCACAACCCCGAGTTCACGATGGTCGAGTGGTACGAGGCCTACGCCGACTACGAGGCCGAGGCCGCCCGCCTGGAAGCCGCCGTGCAGGCCGCCGCCGCCGCGGCCGGCTACGGGGGCGAGCTCGACTTCTCCTCGCCCTGGGCCCGGGTCGGCTTCGTCGAGGCGATCGCCCGCCAGACGGGGATCGAGCTGACCGCCCACCCCGGGGCCGCCGAGCTGGCCGGGGCGATCGCGGCGAAGGGCCTGCCGATGCCCACCGAGGGGCTCAGCTGGCCGGCCCTGGCCGACGACCTGCTCTCCAAGTACGTCGAGCCCAACCTGATCCAGCCGACCTTCGTCCTGGACTACCCCGTCGCGATCTCGCCGCTGGCCCGCGAGCACCGCTCCAAGCCCGGCCTGGTCGAGCGCTGGGAGGCCTTCGCGGGCGGCATGGAGATCGCCAACGCCTTCTCGGAGCTCGTCGACCCCGACGTCCAGCGCCGGCGCTTCGAGGCGCAGGCCCGCCTCTCCGACGGCGGCGAGCAGGAGGCCCAGCCCTACGACGAGGCCTTCATCCGGGCGCTCGAGCAGGGCATGCCGCCGGCCGGCGGCGTCGGCCTGGGCATCGACCGCCTGGTCATGCTGCTGACGGGACGCGACTCGATCCGCGAGGTCGTCCTGTTCCCGGCGATGCGCGACTGACGCGGGCCTGCGCCTGTAGCTTCGGCGGCGGAATCTGGACGGGTGTTCGAGCCACGGGAGGCGCCGAAGGTCAAGGCCGCGCTTCGCGCTGCCGATGACCCCGATGGAGCCGGGTGGGCGGTTGGTAGACTGCTCAACGAGGTGTCATAAGGACCACCAAAAGACCCTTGGGCCATGCCCAGCAGGAAGGAATCACACCATGTTCGAGCGATTCACCGAAAGGGCGCGTCAGGTGGTCGTCCTCGCGCAGGAGGAGGCGCGCACCCTCAAGCACAACTACATCGGCACCGAGCACATCCTGCTCGGCCTGCTCCGCGAGGAGGAGGGCCTGGCGGCCCGCGTCCTCGAGAGCCTGGACATCACCGTCGAGCGGGTCCGCGCACAGGTCGTGCGGATCGTCGGCTCCGGCGAGGAGGTCACCTCCGGCCAGATCCCGTTCACGCCGCGCGCCAAGAAGGTGCTCGAGCTGGCCCTGCGCGAGGCCCTGAGCCTCGGCCACAACTACATCGGCACCGAGCACATCCTGCTCGGCCTGGTCCGTGAGAACGAGGGCGTCGCCGCCCGCATCCTGCTCGACTTCGACGCCGACTCGGAGAAGATCCGCAACGAGGTGATCCGCATGCTCTCCGGTCCCGGCGGGCGCCGTCAGGGCTCCGCCGGCGCCGCCGGCGCCGGCGCCGGCGTTCCCGCCGGCGAGGGCAAGAAGTCCTCGAAGCTGCTCGACCAGTTCGGGCGCAACCTCACGAAGCTGGCCTCCGAGGGCAAGCTCGACCCTTGCGTGGGGCGCGAGACCGAGATCGAGCGGATCATGCAGATCCTCTCCCGCCGCACGAAGAACAACCCCGTCCTGGTCGGCGAGCCGGGCGTCGGCAAGACCGCCGTCGTCGAGGGCCTGGCCCAGCGGATCACGAGCTCCGAGGTGCCCGAGCTGCTGAAGAACAAGCAGATCTACACGCTCGACCTGGCGGCCCTGGTCGCCGGCTCGAAGTACCGCGGCGAGTTCGAGGAGCGCCTCAAGAAGGTGATGAAGGAGATCACCCAGCGCGGCGACATCATCCTGTTCATCGACGAGCTCCACAACCTCGTCGGCGCCGGCGCCGCGGAGGGGGCGATCGACGCCGCCTCGATCCTCAAGCCGGCCCTGGCCCGCGGCGAGCTGCAGACGATCGGCGCGACCACGCTGGACGAGTACCGCAAGTACCTCGAGCGCGACTCGGCCCTGGAGCGCCGCTTCCAGAAGATCACCGTCGACGAGCCGACGATCGACCAGACCGTCGAGATCCTGACGGGCCTGCGCGACCGCTACGAGCAGCACCACAAGGTCCAGATCACCGACGAGGCGCTGCGCGCCGCCGGCGAACTGGCGAGCCGCTACATCTCCGACCGCTTCCTGCCGGACAAGGCGATCGACCTGATCGACGAGGCCGCCTCGCGGATGCGGATCAAGTCGATGACCTCGCCGCCGGCCAACCGCGAGCTCGAGGACGAAGTCGAGAAGACGCGGCGCGAGAAGGAGGCCGCGATCGAGGCCCAGGAGTTCGAGAAGGCCGCCTCGCTGCGCGACCAGGAGCGCAAGCTGACGAACAAGAAACGCGAGCTCGAACAGGCCTGGGAATCGGGCGAGTCCGGCGAGCGTCCCTCGATCGGCGAGGAGGAGATCGCCGACATCGTCTCGATGTGGACCGGGATCCCCGTCTTCAAGCTGACCGAGGCCGAGACGCAGAAGCTGATGCGGATGGAGGACGAACTGCACAAGCGCGTCATCGGCCAGCACCCGGCCATCGAGGTCATCTCCAAGGCGATCCGCCGCTCGCGGGCCGGCCTGAAGGACCCCAAGCGCCCGACCGGCTCGTTCATCTTCCTCGGCCCCTCGGGGGTCGGCAAGACCGAGCTCGCCCGGACGCTGGCGGAGTTCCTGTTCGGCGACGACGACGCCCTGATCCGGATCGACATGTCCGAGTACATGGAGAAGCACGCCGTCTCGCGCCTCGTCGGCTCGCCTCCGGGCTACATCGGCTACGACGAGGGCGGCCAGCTGACCGAGGCCATCCGGCGCAAGCCCTACTCGGTGCTGCTGCTCGACGAGATCGAGAAGGCCCACCCCGACGTCTTCAACATCCTGCTGCAGATCCTCGAGGACGGCCGCCTGACGGACGCCCAGGGGCGCACGGTCGACTTCCGCCACGCGATCGTGATCATGACCTCGAACATCGGCGCCGCCGAGATCGCCCGCAACACGCCGCTGGGCTTCGCCGTCTCCGAGGACGAGACCGGGATCACCTACGACGACATGAAGAACCGGATCATGGGCGAGCTGAAGAAAGTCTTCCGGCCCGAGTTCCTCAACCGGATCGACGACGTGATCGTCTTCCACAAGCTGCAGAAAGAGGAGATCAAGCAGATCGTCGAGCTCCTGCTGCTGCGGATCCGCGAGTCGATGGCCGAGCGCGAGCTCCAGCTCGAGCTGACCGAGGGCGCCAAGGACCTGCTGGTCGAGAAGGGCTGGGACCCCGCGATGGGGGCGCGCCCGCTGCGCCGGGCGATCCAGCGCTACATCGAGGACCCGCTGGCCGACTTCGTGCTGCGCGAGCAGCTGACCCCGGGCGCGACGGTCGTCGTCGACCCCGACGGCGAGCTCGAGGGCGAGGTCAAACTCTCGATCGTCCAGCCCAAGAAGCAGAAGCACCCCGTCGGCGTCGGGGCCGCGGAGGCCGGCCCCGAGGAGCCCGGTCCGGCCGACGGCGGGCCCGGGGCCGAGCCGCCGGCCGAGCAGTAGGCGTCGTCCTCCCGGCCCCGCCCGGGGCCGGCGGGCCGCTTCAGCTCGAGGCCGCCGCTGGCGCCCGCGACCGGCGCAGGCGCCAGATCAGGTAGGCGACGATCACGGCGTTGGCCGCCAGCGCTCCCAGCTTCAGCAGCGAGGCGCTCTTGGTCAGCTCCCAGAGCTCGGGGATGAACAGCAGCGAGGTGGCCAGCACGGTCAGCCACTCGCCCCAGCGCCGCCGGTTCCACAGGCCGTAGGCCTCGACCCCCTCGAGCAGCCCGTAGGTCAGCCCGGCCACGCCGAAGACCAGGTCTTCGTTGGCGTGGATCCTGCTGAGCTTGTCGATGATCCGTTTGATCCAGTTGTGTTTCGGGTCCTGTCCCAGTTTCTCCGCCAGCCGCGCGATTTCGCTGCCCCAGTCGGCGTGCGGGTGGGTGACCAGCACGATTCCGACGGCGATCAGGACGACCGCCCGGAAGGCCCGCTCGGCCGCGATCCACGGCAGCAGCCGGTCGCCTGCGGGCTCGGTCTCTGCCTCGGTGGCGGCGGGCGCGGCGCTCGGCATCGGAGGATTATCGGGGAGGGGCCCGCTGGAGGCGGGCATCGGAGGCGGTGCCGAGGACGTCCCCGCCGGACCCTAGTCTGCAGCGATGCCCCGGACCACGATCCACGTCTGCTCGCAGTGCGCCGTCCAGTCCGCCCAGTGGCACGGCCAGTGCCCCGGCTGCGGGGCCTGGAACACGCTGGTCGAGGAGCGGATCGTGCCCGCCGCCGGAAGGGGCGGGACCCGTCTGCGCGCGGTCCAGGCCCGCGGCCCCGACTCGGCCGCGCAGGGCCCGCGGCGGCTCTCGGACGTGGGGGCCGCGCCGATCGAGCGCCTCTCGAGCGGCATCGGCGAGCTCGACCGGGTCCTCGGCGGCGGCCTCGTGCCGGGGTCGCTGGTCCTGCTCGGTGGCTCGCCCGGGATCGGGAAGTCGACTCTGACGAACATGGTCCTCGGCCACCTGGCCGGCGCCGGGCACCGCACCCTCTACGTCAGCGGCGAGGAGTCCGCCGAGCAGGTCCGCCTGCGGGCGGAGCGCCTGGAGCACACGGGCGGGGCCCTCGAGGTCCCGATCCTGGCCGAGACGGACCTCGAGCGGGTCCTCGAGGTCCTGGCCGCCGAGCGGCCGGCGGCCTGCGTGATCGACTCCGTCCAGACGCTGCGCTCGGGTGAGCTCTCCGGCGCCCCCGGCTCGGTCGGGCAGGTACGCGAGGTGGCGGCCCGGATCATGGAGCTGGCGAAGGCCCAGGCGAGCACCGTCATCCTGGTCGGCCACGTGACCAAGGACGGGGCCCTGGCGGGGCCGCGGGTGCTCGAGCACCTGGTCGACTGCGTCCTGCAGTTCGAGGGCGAGCGCGAGCGGCCATACCGCGAGCTGCGGGCGCTGAAGAACCGCTTCGGCTCGACCAACGAGGCGGGCCTGTTCGAGATGCGCCAGGGCGGCCTGGTCGAGGTCCTGGACGCCTCGGCCCGCTTCGTCGCCGAGGCCACCAGGGCCCCCGGCAGCGTGGTCCTGGCGACGATGGAGGGCTCACGTCCCCTGCTCGTCGAGGTCCAGGCGCTGGTTGCACCGTCCGAGCTCGAGCAGCCCCGGCGGGTCGTATCGGGGCTCGATCGCAACCGCCTGGCCCTCGTCCTGGCGATCCTCGGACGCCACGGGCGGATCCCCACGGGGGCGGCCGATGTCTTCGTCAACGTCGTCGGCGGGGTCCGGGTGGACGAGCCCGGCTGCGACCTCGCGGTCGCCCTGGCCGTCGCCAGCGCCAGCCGCGGGATCCCGCTCGCGGCCGCTCCCCAGGGCTGCTTCGGCGAGCTCGGCCTGACTGGCGAGCTGCGCTGGGTGGGCCATCCCGAGCGCCGTCTGCAGGAGGCCGGCCGGCACGGCCTCGAGGACGTCATCGCCCCGCCCGGGAGCGGTGCTCCGGCGCGCGAGGCGGCCAACCTGCGCGAGGCGCTGGCGCTCGCCCTCGGGGGCGGCCCGCCCGACCGCGGCGCCGGCCGCGGGCCAAGGGTCAGCCGGGGCCCCGCTGCCCCCGCGCACGCGGGCGCTTTGTAGCGGTCGGGCCCCGGCTGGCCGGGCAGCTAAGGGATCGCTAAATGCCCTAGAATCGGGGTTGTGGCACCGCGATCCGGCGAAGAAGTGGACAACGAAGTCAGGCCGGATCCGGGTTTGATGAGGGCGCTGGAGATGATCGCGCCCGGCACCGCTCTGCGGGAGGGGATCGAGAGCATCCTGCATGCCCGCACCGGCGGCCTGATCCTGATCGGCGAGCCCGAGGACCTCAGCTTCCTGAACTCCGGGGGCATCAAGCTCGAGATCGACTACACCCCTGCCTTCCTCTACCAGGTGGCCAAGATGGACGGGGCGATCGTCCTGAATGCCAACGCCACCAAGATCTCGATGGCCAACGTCCAGCTGATGCCCGACCCGACGATCCTCTCGCACGAGACCGGCACCCGCCACCGCACCGCCGAGCGCGTCTCCAAGCAGACCGACGCCCTGGTGATCGCTATCTCCCAGCGCCGCGAGGTCGTCTCGGTCTACGTCGACGGAGCCAAGTACATCCTCGAGGACATCCCCGTCGTGCTCGCCAAGGCCAACCAGGCGCTGGCCACGCTCGACAAGTTCCGGACCCGCCTGGACCAGGTCTCGACACGCCTGACGGCGCTGGAGTTCGAGGGCGGGACGACCCTGCACGACGTCCTCACCGTGCTGCAGCGCTCGGAGCTGGTGACCCGCATGGCGGTCGAGATCGAGCGCTACATCGTCGAGCTCGGCAGCGAGGGCCGGCTGATCGAGATGCAGCTCGAGGAGACGATGGTCGGCGCCGCGGCCGAGAAGGCGGCGCTGGTGCGCGACTACCTGTCGAGCTACTCCGACGAGGCCTTCGCGGCGGCCCTGGAGGAGATCGGGCGCCTGCCCCACCAGGACCTGCTCGACTTCGGGCGGCTGGCCGAGCTGCTCGGCTATGACCGCAAGCTGAACACGCTCGACTACCCCGTCGCGCCCCGCGGCTACCGGGTGCTCGGGCGGATACCCCGGCTGCCGAAGCTGGTCGTCACGCACATCGTCAACGAGTTCGGCGGCCTCGACGAGCTGCTGGGCGCGGCCGACTCGGAACTCGAGGCGGTCGAGGGCGTGGGCGAGATCCGCGCCAAGGACATCCGCGAGGGCCTGCGCAGGCTGCAGGAGCTGAACCTCGTGGACCGCTACCTACAGACTTGAATCAAGGGCCGCCCCCGGCTCCACAACGAAGGAGGACACCATTCCGACACAGTCAACCGAAGAGGTAGAGCTGACCGAGCAGATCGAGGTCACGCGTGAGGTCGAGTTCATCGAGTTCGAGCTCGGAGACCAGGTCGTCTATCCGCACCACGGCGCCGGCAAGGTGCTCAAGAAGGAGGAGATGGAGGTCCTCGGCGAACGCCGCGAGTACCTGACGATCAAGATCCTCCACAACGACATGACGGTCAGGGTCCCGACCGAGAACGCGGCCCTCGCGGGGCTGCGCCGGGTCATCGACGAGGAAACGGTCAAAAAGGTCCTCGACGTCCTGCGCGACGAAGTCTCTGAGATGCCCAAGAACTGGAACCGCCGCTTCAAGCACAACCGCGACAAGATCAAGACGGGCGACATCTACGAGCTGGCCGAGGTCGTCCGCAACCTGTCCCTGCGCGAGAGCGAGAAGGGCCTGTCGACGGGCGAGAAGCAGATGTTCACACGCACCAAGAAGATCCTCGCGTCCGAGCTGATGTACGCGCTCGACAAGGACGAGGAAGAGGCCGAGAGCTACCTGGACGAGCTGCTCGCCGACTCGGCGAGCAGCCAGATGGCCGTGGCCGGAGCCAAGTAGCGAGGCTCTCCCGCACGCGCCGGCGCCGGCCCCGAGCCGGGGCGGCGCGTGCGGGGCAGCCCTCTTCGAGATGACCGTCGCGCTGATCGTCGCGGCCGGCAGCGGCGAGCGCCTCGGCGCCGACCGGCCGAAGGCCCTCGTCGAGCTGGCCGGCAGGACGATGCTCGGACACTCGATCGACGCCCTGTCGGCGGCCCGGGGCATCGAGCGGATCGTCGTCGCACTGCCCCGGGGCGTGCACCTCTTCGACCTGCCGCCGGGGGTCGAGTGCGTCGAGGGCGGAGAGGCCCGCTCGGACTCGGTGCGCAATGCGCTCGAGGCCGCCGGCGAGAGGGATGAGCTGGTGCTCGTCCATGACGCCGCCCGCCCGCTGCTGGAGCCCGAGCTGGCCGAGCGGGTGATCGCCGCCCTGGTCGGCGACCCGGCGGCCGACGCGGCGATCGCGGCCACCCCGGTGACCGACACGATCAAGCGCGCCGGCCCCGACGGCACCGTGCTCGAGACGCTGCCGCGCAGCGAGCTGTGGGCGGTTCAGACGCCCCAGGTCTTCCGCCGCCGGGCCCTGGCGGGGGCGCTGGCCCTCGGCGCCGGGGAGCTGGCCGGAGCGACCGACGACGCCTCGCTGGTCGAGCGGGCCGGCGGGCGGGTGATCGTCGTCCCCGCCGACCCCGCCAACCTCAAGGTGACGACGCCCGTCGATCTGCGCCTGGCGGAGCTGCTGCTGTCCGAGCGCCGCGGGCCGGCCGGCTGATTCCTGCTTGAATCGCGCACCGGATGCTCACCGACTACCACCTGCACCTGCGCCCCGACGATCACGATGCCACGCCGGCCGGATACTTCACGCCGAGCAACGCCGAGCGCTACCGCCGGGCCGCCGAGGAGCGGGGGATCTCCGAGCTGGGCGTCTCCGAGCACATCTACCGCTTCACGGCCGCACTCGAGCTGTGGCGCCACCCCTTCTGGGAAAGCTACGCCCGCGACGACCTGGACCAGTACTGCGGCTTCGTCCGTGAGCAGACCGATCTGCGGCTGGGGATCGAGGCCGACTTCATCGCCGGGGCGGAGGACCGCACCGCCAACCTGCTCGAGGCCCGCGACTTCGACTACGTCGTCGGCTCGGTCCACTTCATCCGCGAGGGCTTCGTCGACATGGAGGACTACACGGTCTGGGATCCCACCGATCCCCGGCGCAGCCCCGAGGCCGTCTGGGGGCGCTACTTCGAGACGGTCGCCGAGAGCGCCCGCAGCGGGCTGTTCGACATCATCTCCCACCCCGACCTGATCAAGATCTGGGGGCCCGGGCATCCGGGCCGCAGGCCGGCCGGAGACCTGCGCCGCTACTACGAGCCGACCGTCGAAGCCTTCGCCGATGCGGGCGTGGCCGTCGAGATCTCGACGGCC
>Ga0075017_100001331_pt1 | contig 14986 bp, 9 predicted proteins | sample AleBraG_ABR_2012_FD_71475 | JGI IMG/M metagenome (GOLD analysis project Ga0075017, IMG submission 71475) | Freshwater sediment microbial communities in response to fracking from Pennsylvania, USA - Alex Branch Run_MetaG_ABR_2012 | ecosystem: Environmental > Aquatic > Freshwater > Creek >... | reverse complement strand
GACGGCGGCCTACGAGATCGTCAAGCGAGGCGGCAAGGTCGTGGTCCTCGAGGCGTCAGACGTGGTCGGAGGCATCTCCCAGACCGTCGAGCGCGACGGCTGGCGCTTCGACATCGGTGGCCACCGCTTCTTCACCAAGGTCGAAGAGGTCGAGGCGCTCTGGCACGAGATCCTGCCCGACGAGGACTTCCTGCTCCGTCCTCGGATGAGCCGGATCTTCTACGACTCGAAGTACTACGACTACCCGCTCAAGGCGTCCAACGCGCTGAGGAACCTGGGCTTTCTCGAGGCCGTCCTCTGCGTGGGCTCCTATGCCCGTGCTCAGATCCGGCCGCCCAAGGACCAGAGCAACTACGAGAACTGGCTGGTGGCTCGCTTCGGGTGGCGCCTCTATCGCAAGTTCTTCGAGACCTACACCGAGAAGGTCTGGGGGGTGCCCGTCAAAGACATGCCGGCCGACTGGGCGGCGCAGCGGGTCAAGGGCCTCTCCTTGGGCAACGCCATCGTCAACGCGCTGCTGCCGAAGAGGAACCAGAAGGACATCACCAGCCTCATCGAGGAGTTCCAGTACCCGAAGTACGGACCGGGGATGATGTGGGAGCGCTGCCGCGACCTCGTGCTCAAGGGCGGCGGCGAGGTGATCATGGAGGCAGCGGTCTCGACGATCACGATCCGCGACGGCAAGGCGGTCTCGGTGACTGCGCGCTCGACCGACGGGACCGAGGTCGTCTACCCGGCCAGCCACGTGATCTCGACGATGCCCATGGCCGAGCTGGTCGGCACCCTTGAGCCCTCGCCGCCCGATGACGTGCTGCACTCAGGGGTGGGCCTGCACTACCGCGACTTCCTCTCGGTGGCCCTGGTGGTCCCCGAAGAGGAGGGCTTCCCCGACAACTGGATCTATATCCACGAGGCCTCGGTCGAGGTGGGTCGTATCCAGAACTACGGCTCGTGGTCGCCGTTCATGGTCAAAGAGGGCCGCACCTGCCTGGGTCTCGAGTACTTCGTCTTCGAAGGCGATGAGCTCTGGGCCGACACCGACGAGAACCTCATCGAGCGAGGCAAGCGCGAGCTCAAGCAGCTCGGGTTGGTCGATCCCTCCAAGGTCGAGCGCGGCTTCGTCGTGCGGGTCAAGAAGGCCTACCCGTACTACGACTCGGTCTACAAGGAGAACGTGGCCAAGGTCGCCGGCTACCTCGAGGGAGCAGCCCCCAACGTCCACCTCGTCGGTCGCAACGGGATGCACAAGTACAACAACCAGGACCACTCCATGCTGACCGCCATGCTCACGGTCGAGAACATCTTCGGTGCCTCGCACGACATCTGGGAGGTCAACGTCGAGGAGGACTACCACGAGGCGAAGGCAGGGAGCGGCACCGGGCGCGATGCTCCGGTCCTGCCTGATCGCCCTGCCCACAGCTGACCATCCGAGGCACGTGAGCGACACCAGCGACCTCGCCGAGGGCGGCGACGAGAGAGCGACAGGCTTCCGCACCAACGTCGTCACCGCGCTGCCGGTGGCCACGGCGGGCATGCTGGCCAACGGGGCGAACGTCATCGTCACGATCCTGCTGGCCAGGATCCTCACCACCCAGGGCTACGGCGCCTACGCCCAGCTGACCGGCCTGTTCCTGATCGTCTCGATGCCGGGCTCGGCCATCATCGTGGCCGTGGTGCGACGCACCGCCCTGTGGCGCACGACCGGCAGCCACCAGGCGCTCGCTCGCTGGTCCACACGGATGCACGAGCGGATGGTGTGGCTGCTCGTCGCCTACGCCTTGGTGGTCGCCGCCGTCTGCATCCCTGTCGCCGATCTCTTGGCCAAGCCCAGTCCCGTGGCGGTCGCGGCGATGATGCTCGGTGCAGGCGTGTGGGTCGTGCTCTGCGTGGATCGAGGCTTCCTCCAGGGCACGCGGAGCTATCGGCCGCTGGCCGCCAACCTGCTCATCGAAGGAGGCATCCGCACCGTGACGGTGCTGGCCTTCGCCGCCGTCGCCAAGCTGCCGGGAGCGGCCCTCGGCATCTTGGTGGCCGAGGTGCTCACCGCCGTGCACGCTCGACGGGCGGCTGGTCGAGCGCTGCAGCACGCCACCGACGACGGTCTGAGCATCGCACCGCCGAGCATCAGACGAGACCTCGTCGTCGATCTGATCGCCGCGCTGGTGGCTCTGGCCCTGATCGCCGTGCTGCAGAACATCGACGTCATCCTCTTCGGCCAGCTGAACCCCCAGCTCTCGGGTGCCTACGCCGCGGTGTCGGTGATGTGCAAGGGGCTCGTCTTCGTGGCCATCGTCCTCGGCGGGTATCTGCTCCCCGAAGCGGCGATCAGCTACCACGAGGGCACCCATGCCCTTCGCCAGCTGAGCGCCACGATGGCGATGCTCGCTGTCCCCGCCGTGCTCTTGGTGGCCGCCTCGATCGCCATCCCTGCACAGCTCATCAAGCTCATCTTCGGCGCTCGCTACCTCGGCGCGCAGGATGCCTTCGAACCCCTGGCCATCGCCATGGTCCTCTTCTCGATCACGGTGCTGCTCTCCTTCTACCTGTTGGCCCACGGTGAGCGCTGGATCGTCTTCGTGCTGGCCATCGGCGCTGGCGCCGCCGCCCTCGCCGTCGAGATGGCCCACGGCGTGCCCGCGGCCACCGCTCAGAACGACCTGTGGGTGCAGATCGCCCTGGTGCTGGTGACCACCGCCGGGTTCGCCTTCTCCCACCGTCGAGCCCATGGTCGCCCGAGTCCGCTGGCGTCGCTAGACGGCTGAGTAGGGTGTCGAACGGCGTCAGGGCGGCGTTCGACGACAAGAAGGGGGCGCGGCGTGACGCCGGTGGATCGCAGCGAGCTTGAGGCGATGGTCGCTGCGTCCTCGGTGGACTCGGTGCGGATGGTCGCGTGGCGTGACCTCGATGACCCCGAAGCCGGTGGCTCTGAGCTGCACGCCCACCGGATCGCCGCCGTCTGGGCGCAGGCGGGCCTCGCCGTGACGATGCGCACGTCCATGGTGGCCAACGCTCCCGCGATCGTCGAGCGCGAGGGCTACCGAGCCGTGCGACGAGGGGGGCGCTACGGCATCTTCCCCCAGGTCATCGCCGAGGGTCTCCGCCAGCGACGCAAGCACGACGATGCGCTGGTCGAGATCTGGAACGGGATGCCGTTCTTCTCACCGCTCTGGCGGCGGCCACCTCGGCTGATCTTTCTCCACCACGTGCACGGCGAGATGTGGGACATGGTGCTCTCGAGGGGCCTCGCCCGCGTGGGCGACACCTTGGAGCGTGTGATCGCGCCGCCGCTCTATCGGCGCTCGACGATCATGACCCTCTCGACGTCGTCCAAGGAGGAGATCGTCGAACGGCTGCACCTCCACCCTGATCGCATCCACGTGGTGCCTCCCGGCATCGAGGAGCGCTTCACCCCAGGTGGCGCCCGTGCGGATCACCCCCACGTGGTGGCCGTGGGTCGCTTGGTGCCGGTCAAGCGCTACGACCTGCTCATCCGGACGCTGGTCGAGGTGAGGCGCCAGATCCCAACGCTCACAGCCTCGATCATCGGCGAGGGCTATGAGCGGGGCTCGCTTGAGGCCCTGCGCACCGAGCTCGGCGCTGAGGGGTGGCTGGAGCTTCCCGGTCACGTCTCCGATGACGAGCAGCTCGCTGCGTACCGTCGCGCCTGGGTGGTGGCGTCGAGCTCTCTGCGAGAGGGCTGGGGTATGACGCTCACCGAGGCGGCGGCTTGTGGGACCCCCTCGGTGGCGACGGACATCGCCGGTCACCGAGATGCGGTCGAAGACGATCGAGGTGGCCTGCTGGTCGACGAGGACGGCCTGGTCCAGGCGCTGTGCTCGGTGCTGAGCGATGAGGCCCTGCGAGAGCGTCTGGGCAAGGGCGCGCTGAGCTATGCCGGCACGTTGACCTGGGAGACCACGGCAACCACAGCGTTTCGGCTCCTGACCTCCCCTTGAGCGATCCTCGAGCGATCGGGCATGAACACCCGCTCGGTACGGTGGGGGTCTTGAGGTCGACAGAGGAGGCAGGACCGTGCTGACGGTGGCGATCACGGGCGGCATCGGATCTGGGAAGTCAGCGCTGGCTGACCTGCTCGTCGCGCGCGGCGCGATCCTCATCGACGCCGATCAGATCGCTCGCGAGGTGGTCGAGCCCGGTCGACCGGCACTGACCGAGCTGGTCGAGGCCTTCGGGGACGAGATCGTGCGCGCCGACGGCAGCCTCGATCGACAGCGCCTCGCTGACGTGGCCTTCGCAGACCCCGACGGGGTGGCCCAGCTCAACGCCATCATGCACCCCGCCATCAGCGATGAGCTCCTGGCGCGACGAGAGCTGGTCCGCGAAGGTGACGGCGTGGCGCTCTTCGCCATCCCCTTGCTGACAGCTGGGCATCGCGACGTGCTCGATCTCGACCTCGTCGTCGTGGTCGACTGCCCGATCGACGTGGCGATCGAGCGCTTGATCTCGCAGCGGGCGTTCTCAGCCGCTGATGCAGCCGCCAGGGTGGCCTCGCAGATCTCCCGGGAGGAGCGAGCAGAGCTCGCCGACTTCGTGGTCGAGAACGACGGCGATCTGGCCTCGCTCGAGGCGAAGGCAGACGAGCTGTGGAGCACGCTGTGCCAAGGGATGTCAGACGGTGGCTAAGGAGCGTCGCTTTGAGGTCCAGTCCGCCTTTCGCCCAGCCGGCGACCAGCCAGAGGCTATCGCCGCCTTGGCTCAGGGTGTCGAAGACGGGCTTCGCTACCAGACCCTCGAAGGCATCACCGGGAGCGGCAAGACGGCGACAGTGGCATGGATGATCGAAGCCGTCCAGCGCCCGACGCTGATCATCGAGCCCAACAAGTCCCTCGCTGCCCAGCTGGCCTCCGAGCTCAAAGAGCTGCTGCCCGAGAACCGCGTGGAGTTCTTCGTCTCGTACTACGACTACTACCAGCCGGAGGCCTATCTCCCGAGGACGGACACCTTCATCGAGAAGGACTCGTCCATCAACGACGAGATCGACCGGTTGCGCCACTCGGCCACCTCCTCGCTGCTGACGAGGCGTGACGTGGTGGTGGTGGCCTCGGTGTCATGCATCTACGGCCTCGGCAACCCTCTCGAGTACGAGTCACGGGTCCTCGCCGTCCACGTCGGCGACGAAGTAGATCAACGAGATCTCCTGCGGCGTCTGGTCGATCTCCAGTACTCCCGCAACGACGTGTCCCTCACCCGAGGCACCTTCCGCTCACGAGGCGACACCGTCGAGCTCCACCCGGTCTACGAGGAGGAGGGGGTGCGCATCGAGCTCTTCGGCGACACCGTCGAGAAGATCTCGAGCTTCGATCCCGTCACCGGTGACGCCACCGGAGCCCTCGACGAGATCATCGTCTTCGCTGCCACCCACTACGTGGCCGGCGACGTCGCCATGCGACGAGCGATCCTCTCGATCGAAGATGAGCTGCGCGAACAGCTGACCGTCTTCGATCACGAGGGCAAGCTCCTCGAAGCCCAGCGCCTTCGGACCCGCACGGAGCACGACCTCGAGATGCTGGCCGAGACCGGGGTCTGCGCAGGCGTCGAGAACTACAGCCGCCACTTCGACGGTCGTGCCGCGGGGGAGCGGCCCTACACGCTGCTCGACTTCTTCCCACGGGACCTCTTGGTGGTCGTCGATGAGAGCCACGTCGCCGTGCCTCAGATCAGAGGCCAGTTCGCTGGCGACCGCTCTCGCAAGGACGTCTTGGTCGAACATGGCTTCCGGTTGCCCTCGGCCAAGGACAACCGGCCGCTCACCATCGAGGAGTTCTTAGCGGTGGTCCCCCAGGCAGTCTTCGTCTCGGCGACCCCCGGGCCCTTCGAGCTCGAGGTGTCGGACCAGATCGCCTATCAGATCATCAGGCCGACCGGTCTCCTCGATCCCTTGGTGGAGATCCGACCCACCAAGGGGCAGATCGATGACCTGCGCTCAGAGATCAGCCACGAGGTCGAGCGCGGCGGTCGAGTGCTCATCACCACGCTGACCAAGAAGATGGCCGAGGATCTCACGACGTACCTGGCTGAAGCTGGGGTCCGGGTCGAGTACCTCCACTCGGACATCGACACCATCGAGCGCATCGAGATCCTCCGAGATCTCCGTCTCGGGCGCTTCGACGTGCTCGTCGGGATCAACTTGCTGCGCGAGGGGTTGGACCTGCCCGAGGTCAGCCTCGTGGTGATCTTGGACGCCGACAAAGAGGGCTTCTTGCGCTCGCGCTCGGCACTGATCCAGACGATGGGGCGAGCGGCTCGCAACGCGGAGGGCCGCGTGATCCTCTACGCCGACTCGTTGACGGACTCGATGAAGGCGGCCGTCGGCATCACTCAGCAGCGTCGGGCCGCCCAGGAGACCTACAACGAGGAGCACGGGATCGATCCGATCTCGGTGACCAAGGCTGTCACCGACATCTTGGGCCGCCTTCGTCCACCGAGCGGGCAAGGCGCGCGCCGAGGGACCAAGGCTCGTCCGGTCTCGGCCACGCCCTCCACCGCCATGTCGGTCGCACCCGACGACGTCCAAGCGCTGGCCGCTCAGCTGACCAGGGCCATGGAAGACGCCGCCGAGGAGCTCAAGTTCGAAGAGGCAGCCCTGCTCCGAGACGAGCTCCACGCGCTGCTGGCCTCGGTGAGTGACCCCGTCGAAGCGTCGCTCGGTGCTGTCAGAAGCCCCGAGCGAGGCCGCTAGCCTGCCGGCGTGGCCGAGCGTCTCATCATCAAAGGTGCTCGTGAGCACAACCTGAAGGACGTCTCCCTCGACCTGCCTCGAGAGCAGCTGATCGTCTTCACCGGCCTGTCGGGCTCGGGCAAGTCGTCGCTCGCCTTCGACACCATCTACGCCGAGGGCCAGCGCCGCTACGTCGAGTCGCTCTCCGCCTATGCCCGCCAGTTCCTCGGCCAGATGGACAAGCCGGACGTCGACTTCATCGAGGGGCTCTCCCCGGCGATCTCGATCGACCAGAAGTCTGCGTCGAGGAACCCCCGCTCGACGGTGGGCACCATCACCGAGGTCTACGACTACCTCCGGCTCCTCTACGCCCGGGCCGGTCGGCCGCACTGCCCGACCTGCGGTCGCCCGGTCGTCCGCCAGACCCCACAGCAGATCGTCGATCGTGTGCTCGATCTCGAGGAGGGGACCCGGTTCTTGGTGCTGGCACCGGTGGTGAGGGGTCGCAAGGGCGAGTACTCGACGTTGCTCGACGACCTCGCCGCCGAGGGCTACGCGAGGGCCCGCGTCGACGGCCAGGCCGTAGAGCTGGCTGACCGCTCGACGCTCACCTTGGAGCGCTATGAGCAGCACACCATCGAGGTGGTGGTCGATCGACTCGTCCAGCGCGAGGGGATCCGCCAGCGGTTGACCGAGTCCATGGAGCAGGCCCTCGGGCTGGCGGGCGGGATCGCGGAGATCCAGGTGGTGGACAAGGACGGCGACGATGAGGGAGAGGCGCTCACGTTCTCCGAGCACCTGGCCTGCACCTTCTGCGGCACGAGCTTCGAGGAGCCGGTGCCGCGGAGCTTCTCGTTCAACTCGCCTTACGGTGCCTGCACGAGCTGCGCAGGTCTCGGAACCCGCTTCGAGGTCGATGCCGAGCTCGTGATCGTGGACGACTCGCTCAGCCTCGCCGACGGTGCGGTCGCCCCGTGGGCCGGCGCACGGAGCGCCTACTTCGCGGCGCTCCTCGCCGGTGTGGCCGGCTTGGGCAGCTTTGACGTCGACACGCCGTGGTCCAAGCTCCGTGTCAAAGACCGCAAGCTCGTGCTCTACGGGACAGGGTCGAAGAAGATCGACCTGCGCTATCGCAACCGGTTCGGACGATCTCGGAACTACGCCACCGCCTTCGAGGGCGTGGTGCCCTGGCTGCAGCGTCGCCACGGAGAGGCCGACTCCGACTTCGGTCGTGAGCAGATCGAGCAGTACATGCGCCTGGTGCCCTGCCCGAGCTGCCATGGGGCACGGCTCAAGCCGGAGAGCTTGGCGATCACCGTTGGGGATCGGTCCATCGCCGAGGTCTGTGCGCTGTCGATCGGCGACGCCGTCGACTTCCTGAGCGGGCTGTCGCTCTCAGAGCGCGAGGCGATGATCGCTGAGCGGGTGGTCAAAGAGATCCTCGAGCGCATGCGCTTCCTCTTAGACGTGGGACTCGACTACCTCTCGCTCGGACGCGCAGCCTCGACGCTCTCAGGCGGTGAGGCCCAGCGCATCAGGCTCGCCAGCCAGATCGGGAGCGGTCTGGTGGGTGTGCTCTACGTCCTCGACGAGCCGTCGATCGGGCTCCACCAGCGAGACAACCGACGCCTGATCGGCACGTTGGAGCGCCTTCGTGATCTGGGCAACACCGTCATCGTCGTCGAGCACGACGAGGAGACCATCCTGGCGGCCGACTACGCCGTCGACGTCGGACCGGGAGCGGGGGAGCACGGCGGTGCGGTCGTTCACGCCGGTCCCGTCACGGGCCGTGGTGGCCTGCTGACGAACAAGGCGTCGATCACAGGGCAGTACCTCTCAGGGAAGCGCAAGATCCCAGTACCCGACCTGCGACGAAAGGGCTCGGGCGACGAGCTGGTGATCAGGGGGGCGACCGAGCACAACCTCCAGAACATCGACGTGGCCATCCCCCTCGGGACGATGGTGGCGGTCACGGGTGTGTCGGGATCAGGCAAGTCGACTCTGGTCAACGAGATCCTGCTCAAGTCGCTCCTCCACCAGATCCACCGAGCCAAGGAGCTCCCTGGTGCCCACAAGGGCATCGAGGGCGTCGAGTTCGTCGACAAGGTCGTAGCCGTCGACCAGCAGCCGATCGGTCGGACCCCTCGCTCGAACCCCGCCACCTACACAGGGGTGTTCGACCACATCCGGAAGCTCTTCGCCCAGACCTCAGAGGCCAAGGTGCGGGGCTACCAGCCCGGGCGGTTCTCGTTCAACGTCAAAGGCGGGCGGTGCGAGGCCTGTGCGGGCGACGGCACGCTCAAGATCGAGATGCACTTCCTGCCCGACGTGTACGTGCCCTGTGAGGTGTGCGGTGGCGCTCGCTACAACCGAGAGACCTTGGAGGTGCACTTTCGAGGCAAGTCGATCGCCGAGGTCCTCGACATGCCGGTGGCCGAGGCGCTCGAGTTCTTCGAGCACCAGCCTCCGATCAAGCGGCACCTCCAGACCCTCGTCGACGTCGGGCTCGGCTACGTGCGCCTGGGCCAGCCCGCCCCGCAGCTCTCAGGAGGAGAGGCCCAGCGCGTCAAGCTCTCGACGGAGCTCAGCCGCCGCCCGACGGGCCACACCCTCTACGTCCTCGACGAACCGACGACGGGCCTGCACTTCGAGGACGTGAGCCGGCTGCTCTCCGTGCTCCAACGGCTGGTCGACGCGGGCAACACGGTGCTCGTCATCGAGCACAACCTTGACGTCATCAAGACGGCTGACTGGATCGTGGACCTTGGTCCTGACGGGGGCTATCGGGGAGGACGGGTCATCGCTGAGGGCACGCCTGAAGAGGTCTCGAGCGTCGCCGAGAGCGCCACGGGTCAGGTGCTCGGAGCCGTGCTCCGCTGAGAGGACCTGGCTCAGGTGATCGCCAGCATCCGCTCGAGGGCGACCAGCGCCCACTGAGCGGTGTCCGGATCGACCGTGATCTGGTTGCGGATCCGGCCTTCGACAGCCTCTTCCAGGACCCAGCAGAGGTGCGCGGCGTCGATCCTCGACATCGTGACGCACGGGCAGACCTCGGAGTCGAGACAGGTGATCTCCCTGTCAGGGTGCTCATCGGCCAGCCGCTTGACCAGGTGGACCTCGGTCCCGATGCCGATGGCGGTCCCGGGCTCGGTGGCCTCGACGAAGCGGATGATGGCATCGGTCGAGCCTGAGGCGTCAGCCGCAAGCACCACCTCATGAGAGCACTCCGGGTGGACCACCACGACGCCGCTCGGGTGCTGGGAGCGGAACTGCTCGATCTGAGAGACGTTGAAGCGCTGGTGCACCGAGCAGTGACCCTTCCAGAGCAGGAACGTGGCTTCCTTGACCTGTCGCTCATCGAGCCCACCGAGGGCCAGGGCGGGGTCCCAGAGGGTCATGGACGACAGGCTGTGGCCCAGCTCGAAGCCGGTGTTGCGCCCCAGGTGCTGATCGGGGAGGAACATCACCTTGTCGGCGCGAGCGCGCCCAGACTCATCGACGTCAAGGGCCCAGCGGAGCACGGCGTGGGCGTTCGACGAGGTGCACACCGCACCGCCGTGGCGTCCCACGAAGGCCTTGATGGCCGCAGTGGAGTTCATGTACGTGATCGGCATGATCCGCTCGACGTCGGTGACCTGGTCGAGCTGCTCCCAGGAGGTCTCCACCTGGTCGATGTCGGCCATGTCAGCCATGGAGCAGCCGGCGCTCAAGTCGGGCAAGACCACTCGCTGCTCATCTCCGGTGAGGATGTCGGCCGATTCGGCCATGAAGTGGACCCCACAAAAGACGATGAGATCGGCGTCGGTACGCTCGGCGGCGATCCGGGAGAGCCCGAAGGAGTCACCTCGCACGTCGGCGAAGTCCATCACCTCATCCATCTGGTAGTGGTGACCCAAGATGAGCAGGCGCTCGCCCAGCGTGGCTTTGGCCGCAGCGATGCGTGCCGCGAGGTCCTCGGCAGACGCATCGCGGTAGCCCTGTGGCATCGACGTGGTGATTCTGATCATGTAAGCCCCCAAGGGGATCGTCTCGAATAGCCGGCGGGGACAGCCCGGTCGCCCATCCGCGGGTATGTCGGCCTCGAGACTCTGTGAATGCAGGACACCGGGCCTGCACAGGGCATCTTAGGGTGCGTGCGCCGTCCGCGCACCGCCAGAGCGGTGCCACCATGGTGGGGTGGTGCAGCGGCCTGAGCGAGACTCCATCCCCGAGAGCCCTGGCTGCTATCAGTTCCTCGATTCCCAAGGTCGCGTCCTCTACGTGGGCAAGGCCCGCTCGCTTCGTCAGCGGCTGAGCTCGTACTTCCAGGATCCAGCAGCGCTGCATCCCCGGACGGCCCAGATGGTGGGCGCAGCCGAGCGCGTCGAGTGGACGGTGACGACCACCGAGGTCGAAGCGCTCGTGCTCGAGAACTCGCTGATCAAATCCTTCCTGCCCCGCTACAACGTGAGGCTGAAGGACGACAAGAGCTACCCCTGGCTGGCCCTGACCATGGCCGACGAGTGGCCGAGACCGGTGGTGACGAGAGGGGCTCGTCGCAAGGGGACCCGCTACTTCGGCCCCTTCGGGCACGTGCGGTCGCTCAGGCGGACGGTGGATCTGCTGCTGCCCCTCTTCCCGGTCCGGACCTGCTCTGACGCCAAGCTCGCCCGCCACCAGCGCTCTGGGAGACCTTGTCTCCTGTTCGACATCGAGCGCTGCTCGGGCCCGTGCATCAAGGCCGTGGAGCACGATGCCTACGCCTCCCTCCTCGACGGCTTCATCCGCTTCTTCTCCGGTGAGGTGGGCCCGCTGCTCGCCTCCCTCGACGCACAGATGAAGGAGGCCTCAGCGGACCACGCCTTCGAGAGAGCCGCACGGCTTCGAGACGGCATCACCGCGGTCACCGAGGCCGCAGAGAGCCAAGAGGTGGTGCTCGGCGATCGAGATGACCTCGACCTGGTGGGCGTGGCCCACGACGAGCTGCAGCTGGCCGTGGTGGTGCTCCACGTCCGCCACGGCCGCATCGTGGGTCGGAGCTCCTCGGTGGCCGACCTCGTCGAGCCCGTTGACGAGGCCGGCCTCACGGGTGCGGTGCTCCGCGACCTCTACGGCGAGCCGGCTGCCAGCGTGCCACCGGTGGTGGCCGTGGCCACCGCGCCCGCTGACGCGGACGTCGTCGAAGGCTGGCTGGCTGAGCAGCGTGGCGCACCGGTGCGCCTCCGGGTGCCCGCCAAAGGTCCGAAGCGGCGTCTGATCGAGATGGCGGAGCGCAACGCCGGAGAAGACCGAGATCGAGACCGCCTCCGACGAGCAGCTGATCACAACGTGCGATCCAAGGCCCTCTTGGAGATCCAGGAGGCACTTGGTCTGGCGCGACCGCCCTTCCGTATCGAGTGCTACGACATGAGCCACCTGCAGGGAACCTCCTACGTCGGCTCCATGGTGGTCTTCGAAGACGGGGTGCCCGTCAAGAGCGCCTATCGCCACTTCAGCGTCCGGTCGGTGGCCGGCAACGATGACTACGCAGCGATGGCTGAGGTCCTGGGCCGACGTTTGAGGCGTTGGGAGGAGGCTCCGGCCAAGGAGCGCCGACGGGGTTTCGCCGCACCCGCTGATCTGCTGCTCATCGACGGCGGGAAGGGACAGCTCGGGGTGGCCGTCGCTGCTGTGGATGCGGCCGGCCTCCGCGACAAGGTGGCGGTGGCCTCCATGGCAAAGCGCTTCGAGGAGATCTTCCTGCCAGGGCGCGAGAGCTCGATCCTGCTGCCCCGAGGCTCTGAGGGGCTCTTCTTGCTCCAGAGGATCAGAGACGAGGCGCATCGCTTCGCCATCGGCTTTCATCGCTCCACCCGAGGTCGCGCCATGGTCGAGAGCGCCCTCGAGGGCGTGCCCGGGCTCGGCGCTCAGCGCCAGGCCAGGCTCTTAGAGCGCTATGGCACCGTCCAGGACGTGCGTCGAGCGAGCCGAGCTGAGCTGCATGCCGAGCCGTGGCTGCCGAGACCGGTGGCAGACGCCCTCTTTGACCACCTCCACCCTTCGCGAGCCGCCGGTGCGCCGGTGAGCGCTGACAGGGAGGCAGACTCTTCTCATGGCTGAGTTCTTGGTGGTGACGGGCATGTCGGGGGCGGGGCGATCGACCGCAGCGGCAGGACTCGAAGATCTGGGCTGGTTCGTGATCGACAACCTGCCGCCCGCCATCATCCCGAGCGTCGGCACGCTTGTCAGCAGCCCCGGCTCTGAGACCTCTCGCGTCGCCCTCGTCGCGGGACGAAGTGGGGGAGGGGACGCCGACGAGCTGCTCGAGGCCGTCGAGCGCTTGGAGATGGGTGCGCACGTGGTGCGCGTCCTCTTCCTCGACGCCAGCGACGAGGTCTTGATCCGCCGCTACGAGGGCACTCGGCGTCGCCATCCACGCGCGGGGAGCGGTGTCGAAGAGGCGGTCCAAGACGAACGCTCCTCGCTCCAGGCTCTGCTCAACCGGGCCGACATCGTGCTCGACACCGGTGAGCTCAACATCAACCAGCTCCGGACGCGCATCGTCGAGCTGTTCTCCGACCAGCTCGGTCCCGACAAGATGCGAACCACGGTGATGTCCTTCGGCTTCAAGCATGGGCTGCCCCTCGACGTCGACATGGTCTTCGACGTCCGCTTCCTGCCCAACCCCCACTGGATCGACGAGCTCCGTGAGCAGAGCGGTCTCGATGAGGGCGTTCGAAGCTACGTCTTCTCGCACGCAGAGGCCGACGCCTTCGTCGACAAGGTGGTCGACCTGCTCGAGTCCCTCTTGCCAGACTTCGTGAGGGAGGGAAAGTCCTACCTCACGGTCGGCATCGGCTGCACAGGTGGGCACCATCGATCGGTGGCGGTGGCCGAGGAGATCGCACGTCGGCTCCGCGCCGCCGGCCACCCTCTGTCGGTCTTCCATCGCGACGTGGCGCGATGAGCGGGGCCAAGGTCGTCGCCGTCGGCGGTGGGCACGGCACCGCCGTGACGCTCCGGGCAGTCAGGCGCTACGCCGGCGAGATCACCGCCATCGTCTCGGCGGCCGACGACGGCGGCTCGAGCGGCCGGCTGCGCGACCTGCTCGGCGTGCCCGCGCTCGGCGATCTGCGCAAGTGCCTCTCGGCCCTCGCCTCTAGCGACTCGAAGCTCGCGTCGTCCCTTGAGACGCGCTACTGCGAGGGCAGCCTTGCTGGCCATGCGATGGGCAACCTGCTCTTGGCCGGGCTCATCGAGAAGACCGGCGACCTGACCGCAGCGCTCAGAGAGGCTGGGGTGCTGCTGGGCACGGTCGGCCGGGTGCTTCCTGCCACCACGATCCCGACGGAGCTCCGGGCGGTGCTGCGCCAAGGGTCGATGGTCGGTCAGGCGGCCATCGGGCAGAGCGAGTCGGTCCTCGAGGTCTCGATCCAACCCGAGACCGCACAGCCTCCGAAGCAGGCGCTTCGGGCCCTGGCGGAGGCTGATCAGATCGTGATCGGGCCTGGTTCCCTCTACACCAGCGTCCTGGCCGCCGCCGTGGTCCCCAGCGTGGCAGAGGCCATCTCGACGTCCAAGGCGACGAGCGTCTTCGTGTGCAATCTCGAGGCGCACGCCCCTGAGACCAGCGGCTACAGCGTGGCTGATCACGTCGACGCCCTCGCTCGGCACGCCGTCGTGCCGGACGTGGTGCTCTGCGACACGGCGGGGTCGATGGTGCTCGGCGACGTTGAGATGGCGGTCATCGACGTAGATCTGCGAGGATCAAACGGCCTGGTTCATGAACCAGGCAAGCTGGCGAGGGCGCTAGAGGCTCTCGTCAGGTGAGGGCAACGACTCAGGAGGCGGCGGCGTGACGGTTCGAGTGGGGATCAACGGCTTCGGCCGAATTGGAAGAGGGTTCGTCCGAGCCGCGCTGGCACAAGAGGCCGACGTCGAGGTGGTGGCCATCAACGACCTCACCTCTCCGGAGACGAACGCGCACCTTCTCCGCTACGACTCGACCCAGGGACGACTTGGTGTGGACGTCGAGGTTGACCACGGTGTCCTCGTGGTGGGCGGCCAGAAGATCGCTGTGCTCCAAGAGCGTGACCCGGCCGACCTGTCCTGGGGTGAGCTCGGTGTGGACGTGGTCGTCGAGTCGACGGGTCGCTTCACCAAGCGCGAGGACGCGGCCATGCACCTGGCGGCCGGTGCCCGCAAGGTCGTCATCTCGGCTCCCGCCACCGGCGCCGACGCCACCTTCGTGGTGGGTGTCAACGACGACCAGTACGACCCTGAGCACGACGACATCGTGTCGAACGCCTCATGCACGACCAACTGCTTCGTGCCCCTCGTCAAGGTGCT
>Ga0075017_100001330_pt1 | contig 14992 bp, 13 predicted proteins | sample AleBraG_ABR_2012_FD_71475 | JGI IMG/M metagenome (GOLD analysis project Ga0075017, IMG submission 71475) | Freshwater sediment microbial communities in response to fracking from Pennsylvania, USA - Alex Branch Run_MetaG_ABR_2012 | ecosystem: Environmental > Aquatic > Freshwater > Creek >... | reverse complement strand
AACGTGCAGAAAAAAGAACGCTCCCGGGGGGCACTTCCGCTCGAGCTGTTCGCGATTCACAATTGCGCCTCACAGGTGGGCATTGTTCCGCCGGCGCACTCGCACTTATCTACCCGTCATCCAATTTGAAGCCCTGACTTGCCACAATACGGCGCAACCCCTACCGACGATCTACCACGAGAGACAACTCCCGCGCTGAAAACCGGATCAACGGGCCTTTTCGGCTGACCCTCAGACTGTCGCGCAAAGTTGCTGCTGAAGGCAGCGGCGCCCCAATCAATTGACAGCCCTCGGAGAAGGCGGCTCAAATTGTTGAATTTCCGGTGTCGTCGGACTGTGAGCCCCGCGCCCGGCGCTCGCCATTGGTACTGGCGTCCTGCGTGGGAGTGGCGTCCTTGGACTTCCCATACCAAATAGGCTCAGGTCAATCAGCTTTCCTGCAATGCAGAAAACTGACCTGACTCCAATCGCGTCCCTTCGCCGGTATCTCCACGGCCTCCGTGAACTCGTATGATTCAAAGGCCTCCGTCGTTACAGGTGGCTTGCGTTGATCTTGCATGGTCATGGTGTAGGTGAGTTTCAGCCAGCGCTCCGCAAGACCGAGGGAGTAGCTGGCGCTCTCGTGTGCACGCTCATGCCCGGGGCGATCCAAATCGCACGACCACTTGCCAAGTAGAAAGCGATCTGACGACCAATCCGGGCCCTCCGAAGGGGCATCCGCATGAACGGCACAAACCCCCATCGCAAGGATCGTACCAATGATCGTACGCATGGGCGATCCTCTTGTGATTGTTACTTTTGGGGGCAGCAGAATCAGTCGGAGGTCCCTGGACACGGTCTTAACATTAGGTGAACGACGAAGTTGTCGTAAACCAACAAGAAGTACCTTCCCTTAAACATCCGGCAAAGATCGATTGGCGTAGGCGCGTAATAAAGCACCCACCGCGCTGTCGGTCAACCATTGCAGTCGTGAAAACATCGGCAATCAGCGGTCGTGTGCGAATGGCAGTTGCCAGGCCGTCATACCGAGACCGACACAGACCGAGGGTCTGGCCGAATTTGACCCGACGTCGCCCGCGGAACCGGACTCTCGCCCCGAAATGTGTCAGCTATCGGTCATGTCCCATTGCCGACGAGCGCGGACGTCGGCTATGGGGTTTCGAGTTCGCGTAAAATACTTGTCGAGCAACATCCGAGTAAGAGTGGATGCCGTGCCATTGCCATCGCTATGTATTGGAGACTACTTCCGTGTTGAACGGCCGATCCTTCAGGCGCCAATCGGCAGCTTGGCGACCGTCGGGCTGGCCGCGGCCGTCTCCAATGCTGGCGGGCTGGGCTCGCTGGCTTTGACCTGGACGGATTTGAATCTCGCCGTCGATCGCGTCAGGGCCCTCAGGGCGGCAACGTCCTCCCCTTTCTTCGTCAACTTTGCGCTTGCCTTCGAGCCGCACGCATTGCAGCATGTTCTCGATGCCGGCGCGCCCGCCGTGACGTTCTCTTGGGGTTTGCCCGGCGAACTGACAAAGCTCGTACACGGCTCGGGGGCGGCCGTGGGTGTGCAGGTCGGGTCTCTGGCTGGTGCCAAGAGTGCCCTGGACGATGGCTGTGATTTTCTCATATGTCAGGGTGTCGAAGCCGGGGGGCACGTCCAATCCTCAATCCCATTGCGGGAGCTGTTGCACGTCGTCGTAGCGGAAGCTTGCGGTATTCCGGTCATCGCCGCGGGCGGCTTGGCCGATGGTGCAGATATCGCCGACGTGCTGCGACTTGGCGCAAACGGGGCAATGCTGGGTACGCGGTTTGTGGCGACCACTGAGAGTCATGCGCATCCCGCGTACAAGTCGTTGTTGGTGGAGTCGAGTTGCCGCGACACTGTATTGACGTCGTGCTTCAACGGCGATTGGCCGCTTGCGCTGCAGCGCGTTCTCCGGAATCGGACTCTGAATGAATGGGAGCGAGCCGGCTGCGGTCCGCCCGGCAGGCGTCCGGGTGAAAACGAGGTCACCGTTCGACAAACTGATGGCAAGGCAATCATGCGATACGACGACACACCACCCAATGCGGGCATGGTTGGTGATGTTCTGTCGTGCTGTCTGTACGCGGGCACTGGCGTCGAAAAGATACAATCGATCATGTCGGCGCAAGCGCTTGTCTATGAGCTTTGCAGCGATGCCGCTGCGGCATTGGGCGGTTCCGGGTCGCAAGCGCCTTGATGCCAAAAACACTCGGCGGGCGTCGGCATCAATGTACTGAATGACGGATTAAGGGCAGCCACGTTTGCGTCACAAGCGACCGCTGTAGGTAGACTGCTGCCGGCGGAGTCTTCGGATACGGGCTATTCGACTCGGCCCGGCGTCAGGGTTTGAGGTGAGTAGTGGTGGTGGTGGTGGTGCAGGATAGGCGGTAGGCCGCTCTTGTTTAACAGTACCTCCATTTTCACCCGCGCTCCGCCGCCGCCTACCCAGGTGCGGGTACAGATGCGGGTACGTGCTTTCGAGGCGCTCATGGAAAGGTCTTCTGGACGATAGACTTAGGCTCGCCAATGCCGTGCCTATCTCCGCACCACTTCGACGCCACCGGCGTGGGCCCAAAGCCCGGCTGACGTGCTGCGGGGCCGTCCTGGCCCCGGCGGCGGCTCCGCTGGGCGTTTCCAAGGACCCGGTCACAGAATCGTCGCGACTTAGGCCCGTCCCGTGACGCGCCCGTGACACAGCCGGGGCCGGCCGGGACTAGCCTTGGCTCCATGAAGCTGGCTGAACTCCAAGTCCTCCACCTCGACGCCGCGGCCTTCAGGGTGCCACCGGGCGAGCTGGCGGCCGTGGGCGAGGCGGGCCGGGCCTGGGTCATCGGGACCTGCCAGCGTACCGTGATCGTCGGGGTCGGCCGCGAGGCACGGGACCAGATCGAGCGCCAACTCCCCGCGGCGGCGCGGGCCCAGGGCTTCGCCGGGGCGGAGGCCTATGCCTTCCTGCTGCGTTTCGCCTGTGGCCTGGAGAGCCGGCTGGTGGGCGAAACCGAGATTTTCGGCCAGATCAAGGAATCCTGGCGGACGTTCAGCGCCGTACCCACGGCCCTGTCCCGCCGGCTCGACAGCTGGGTGCAGTCGCTGTTCCAGGACACCAAGGAAGTGCGCGCGCGGCAGCTGTCGGGGCTCGGCAGTGCGTCCTATGGCTCCCAGGTCCGGCGGCTGCTCGGCGCGGCGACCGCGGGTCCGACGCTGCTGGTGGGTGCCGGTCAGCTGGCGCAGGCCGTGGCACCCTGGATCGAGACGTCCGAACTGGTCCTCTGGAACCGCACGCCCGACAAGGCCCGCGAACTGGCCCGCCTGGTCCAGGAGCGCAATTCGCAGCGCGCCTGCCGCGTGCTCGATGGGACTTGCGAGGCCGAGCTTGCGGCCTGGGCAGACGTGGGCGACGTCGTGCTGTGCGTCCCGGCGGACGAAGCCCGGGATGCGCAGCGGATCGCCGCCTGGACCGCGCGCCAGCCCCATGGCGGGCGCGTGGTGCACCTGGGCCTGGGCGAAGCCGGTGATGCGCATTGGGCCGGCGTGGCGGGCCTGACCAGCCTCACCGCACTGTTCGACATGCTGCGCGCCCAGTCGGACCAGCGCAGCCTGCAGGTGACACGCGCGCGGCGGGCCTGTGCCGAGAAAGCCGTGCTGCGATCGCTCGGTGCCAGCGCCACCCAGGCGCATGGCTGGGAAGATCTGGCTGCATTTGCGACCATAAGCCCGTAAGTTTTCTGCCAGGGGCTCGATCCGATGTCGCAACGGCCATTACGGCTAGGGACTCGTCGTTCACTGCTCGCGCGTGCCCAGAGCAGCGCGGTCGCGCACACGCTGGAACGCCTGCACCCCGGACTGCGTGTCGAACTGGTCGGCATCGATACCCGCGGTGACCGGATCACGGAGATTCCGCTCTCCCAGGTCGACGGCAAGGAGTTCTTCACCGCCGAGATCGATGCCGCACTGCGTGCCGGCACGGTCGATCTCACGGTGCATTCCTACAAGGACCTGAGCCTCGAGCGGCCGCCGGAACTGTTTCTGGGCGCCGTGCCGGCGCGCGAGAACCCGCGCGACATCGTGTTCTTTGCCGCCGACGTGACGCAGCACCTGAGCACGGGCACGACCCTGCGCATCGGCAGCTCGTCGCCGCGACGCCAGGCTTTCGTGCCCGGTTTCCTGGAGCGCGCGCTGCCGGGCGCACCGCGCGTACAGCTGTGCGAGCTGCGCGGCAATGTCGATACGCGGCTGCGCCGGCTGCGCGAGCCGCGCGGCAGTGAGCGGGCGCTCGATGGCGTGATTCTCGCCTTTGCGGGCCTGTCGCGGCTCTGGCAGGACGAGGCGGTGGGTGCGGCGGCGGCCGTGCGTGAGCTGCTGGCCGGATTGCCGCGCATGCTGCTGCCGCTGACGCTGTGTCCCGCTGCCCCTGCACAGGGCGCGCTGGCCATCGAGTGCCGTGCGGACGATGAGCGCAGCCGTGCGGTGCTGGCGGCCATCGATGATCCGGCGACGCGTGCGGCAATCGGCGCCGAGCGCGCGCTGCTGGCCGCGCGCGGGGGCGGCTGCCACCAGCGCTTCGGCGCGACGCAGGTGCAGGTCGATGGACTGGGGCCGCTGCTCTACGTCCGCGAGGCGGACGAGCAGGGTGCGAAGCGCACCGAGCTGCGCTGGACGCCGCCGGCGCCGCCCGCTGGAGCGCGCAAGCCCTGGGACGGCAGCGCGCAGCCGGCTCCCGAATTCGAGCGCCCGGCGGGCGTGGAAGCCGAGTGCAGCCGGCGTCTGGCCGCCGCCGGAGCGGCGTTCGTCGCGCACCGGCGCGCCCTGCCCGAGATGCCGGCGTCGCAGGTGAATCGCTGCCCGCACCTGTGGGTGTCGGGCACGGAAAGCTGGTTTGCGCTCGCCGCGCGCGGCGTGTGGGTGGAGGGTTGTGCGGAAGCGCTGGGTTTCGGCGCGCTGCGGCCCACCCTGGCAGCGCCGCTGCTGGCGCTGCCGCCCCCCAGCCAGTGGCTGGCACTGACCAACGAAGAGGCCGCGTCCGGCTGGGGCGACGTACCCGTGCTGGCCACCTACCGGCATGCGGGCGGGGCGGCGCCGGCGGGCCCGGCCCAGGGCGCGGATCAAAGCACCGGCCTGACCCCGGCCGCTGCGCGCCAGGTCTGGTGGCACAGCAGCATGCAGTTCGACCGCTGGCGGGCGCAGCTGCAGCCGGACTGCCAGCATGCCTGCGGGCCGGGCAAGACCGCCGAACATCTGCGCGCGGCGGGGTTGAGCGCACTGACCGTGTTTCCTTCCGTGCAGCTGTGGCGGGAGTGGGTGGCGCGGTGATCGCCAAGGCGGGCCAGGGAACCTTGAGCGTGGTGCCGACGCGGCGCACGCGCCTGTTTGCCGTGCTGGCCGCCGCCTGGATCGTGCTGGTGTTGAGCCTGGGTGCCTGGTGGATCACGCTGGTCATCCGCCAGGCGCACCGGATCGGGGAACTGCAGTCCCTGGCGGGCATCGACCACAGCGCCGTGGCGGCGGAATGGGCGAGCACGCGGCGCATGGTGATCGGCGAGTCCAGCGTGTTCCTGCTGCTGCTGGCGGCCGTCACGGCGATGCTGGCCTGGCTGTACTGGCGGGAGAGCCTGCGCGCGCGCGGCATGCAGGCCTTCTTCGCGGCCGTGACGCACGAGCTGCGCACGCCGCTGACCAGCATCCGCTTGCAGGCCGAGGCGATCGCCGAAGGGGATCAGCGCGTGGAACTGGCGCGTCGCCTGCTGGAAGACTCGAACCGGCTCGAGTCGCAGATCGACAAGACGCTGGAGCTGGCGCGCATCGAAGGCGGCGGCCCGCTCGCCGAGCAGTCGGTGCCGTTGCGGGGCTGGCTGGACCGGACCCTGGCCGCGATCGCCGCGGCCCACGGCCAGCGGCTCGACCTGAAGGTCGACATCGATGGCGCGCTGCCGCCGATCCTGGCGGACGCGGCGGCGGTGCAGATGATCCTGCGCAACCTGGTGGAGAATTCCGTGCGCCACGCCGGCATGGAACGGGTACAGGTGCGCCTGACGGCGCGCGCCTCCGGCAACCAGGTGCTGCTGGAATATGGCGACAATGGCACCGGCACGGCGGTGCCGCCGCGCGACCTGGGCCGCCTGTTCGGCCGCGGCAGCGGCTCCAGCGGCGCGGGGGTCGGCCTGTACCTGGTGCGTACGCTGATGCGGCGCATGGGCGGACGGGCGGAGTTCTCCAGCATCGCCGGCTCCGGATTCCGGGCGGAACTGCATTTCGCCGCCAGTCACGAGGAGGCGGCGGCGTGAGCAACGGTGCGCACCTGCTGGTCGTCGAGGATGAACGCAACGTCGGCGAGACCCTGAGCGAACGGCTGCAGGGCGCGGGCTATCGCGTGACGCTGGCCCCGTCCGCGGCCCGCGCGCGTGCGGCGTGGCGCAGCCAGCCCCCGCAGCTCACGCTGCTCGACGTCGGGCTCCCCGACGGCAACGGATTCGACCTGGCCGGCGAGCTGCGCGCAGCGGTGCCACAATCGGCCATCATCTTCCTGACCGCGCATGGGAACCCCGAGGAACGCGTGCGCGGACTCGAACTGGGCGCGGACGATTACCTGACCAAGCCGTTTCACTTTCGCGAGCTGCTGCTGCGCATCCAGAACTGCCTGAAGCGCGCCCAGGATCTGGCCGACCTGCCCGGCGAGATGCGCGGCGTGGTGCGCATCGGCCGCGCGCGCGTCGATTTCGAGCGCTTCACGGCCGAGGTCGACGGCGCCAGCCATGCGCTCACCCACAAGGAATGCGCCGTGCTGCGGCTGCTCGCCAGCCGTGCCGGCAAGGCCGTCAGCCGTGACGAGATCCTGGACAAGGCCTGGTCGGCGGATGAATTTCCGACCTCGCGCACGGTCGACAATTTCATCGTGCGGCTGCGCAAGCTCGTCGAACCGGACGCGGAGGAGCCGCGCGTGATCCGCAGCATCCGCGGCGTCGGCTATCTGCTGACCGAGGTGACCAGTGAGTGAGACCTTGCTGAGCGCGGCGCTGGCGCGGCGCAACCGGGGCCGACCGCCGGTGTGGTTCATGCGTCAGGCGGGACGCTACCATGCGCACTACCAGGCGCTGCGTGCGCAGCACGATTTCATCGCCCTGTGCAAGCGGCCGGAGCTCGCGGCGGAAGTCACCATGGGTCCGATCGACGACTTCGGGTTCGACGCGGCGATCCTGTTCTCGGACCTGCTGTTTCCGCTCGAGGCGATGGGCATGGGCCTGCGCTACGATCCGGGACCGAAGCTCGACTGGTACCTGCGCAGCAGCGCGGACCTGCCGCGCCTGCGCGGCGGGCTGGCGGCCGCCGCGGACATGGAGTTCCAGGCCGAGGCGATCCGCGCGCTGCGGCCACGGCTCGGCCGCGACAAGGGGCTGATCGGCTTCGTCGGCGGGCCCTTCACGCTCTATGCCTATGCGGTCGCCGGGTCGCATGAAGGGTTCACGCGTCAGGGGCTGCTCGGCCTCGATGATGGGCTCTACAGCGGCTTCTGCGAGCGCCTCATCGACCTGCTGGCCGGCAACATGGTGCTGCAGGCGCAGGCCGGCGCCGACTGCGTTGCGCTCTTCGATACCGCGGCCGGTGCACTCGACCCGGTGCGCTTCGCGGTGCATGCCGCCGGGCCGCTGGCGAAAGTCGTGGCGCGCTTTCGCGAGTCCTGTCCGGCAACGCCGCTGATCTACTATTCGCGCGACACGGGACCCGAACACTGGCGCGCACTCGATGCGCTCGACCTGCAATGCCTGGGCGTGGACTGGCACCACGATCTGGCGGCGACGCTGACGGCGCAGACGCCGCGCTGGTGCGTGCAGGGCAACCTCGATCCGGAATGGCTGCACCTGCCGCCGGACGATCTCGAGCGGCGCGTGCGCGCGGTGTTCGCCAGGGTGGCGGCGCTGCCGGCCGCGGCGCGGGCGGCGTGGGTCTGCGGGCTGGGCCATGGCGTGCTGCAGCACACGCCCGAGTCCAACGTCCGGCTGGTGCTGCGCGTACAGCGGGAGATGTTTGCATGAATGCAGCGCAGCACAGCGCGCGCTTTGCCAAATATGATGTGGCGGGACCGCGCTATACGAGCTATCCGACCGTGCCCTACTGGGAGGACACGCCCACGGACCGGCAGTGGCTGGAGCACGTCGCCGCCGCCCACGCCCTGAGCCGCGCCGCGGGCCAGGGGGCGTCGATCTATATTCACGTGCCGTTCTGCCGCGCGCTGTGCACCTTCTGCGGCTGCAACACCCGCGTAACGCGCACGCACGCGATCATCGGACCCTACGTCCAGGCGGTGCTCACCGAATACGAACTGTATCGCCGGCATCTGGGCGTGGAGCGGCTGGACATCGGCGAGCTGCACCTGGGCGGCGGGACGCCCACTTTCCTCGATACCGCGGAACTGGAGTCGCTGGTGGGCGGGGTCCTGGCCGCGTCGAACCCGCTGCCGGGCGCGATCTTCTCCATCGAAGTCGATCCACGGGTCACGCAGCCCGAACAGCTGAGACTGCTGGCCGAACAGGGCTTCCGGCGCATCAGCCTGGGGGTACAGGACTTCGATCCGCGCGTGCAGTCCATCGTCAACCGCGTACAGAGCGTCGCGCAGGTCGCGGCGGTCACCGACCAGGCCCGTGCGCTCGGCTTCAACAGCGTCAATTTCGACCTGATCTACGGCCTGCCCCTGCAGACGCTGGCCAGCGTCGATGCGACGATGGACGAGGTGTGCGCGCTGCGCCCGGATCGCATCGCGCTCTATGGCTACGCGCACGTGCCGTGGATCAAGCCGGGCCAGCGGCGCTTCACGGAGGCCGATCTGCCCGAAGGTGCCGACAAGCGCGCGCTCTACGAACGCGGGCGCGAGCGCCTGGAAGCCGTGGGGTACCGGGAAATCGGGCTCGATCATTTCGCGCTGCCGACCGACAGTCTCTGGCGCGCGGCCGGCGAGCGGACCCTGCACCGCAACTTCATGGGGTACACCGATCATTTCACGCGCCCGCTGCTGGGGCTTGGGGTGTCGGCCATCGGCGATGCCGGCGACGCCTTCGCGCAGAACGAAAAGGAACTGCAGGCCTACCAGGAGCGGCTGGCGCGGCGCGAGCTGCCGATCCACCGCGGTCATGTGCTGGACGAGGAGGACCGGGTGCTGCGCCGGCACATCCTCAATCTGATGACGCGCATGGAAACCCACTGGTCGGGTGCCGACTACACGCCGTTCCTCGACGGTGTCCCGGCGCGGCTGGCGGAATTTGCCGCCGACGGTCTGCTCGAACTCGAACCGCTCGGCTGCCGCGTCAGGGAAGCGGGCCGGGGCTTCCTGCGCAACATCTGCATGGCCTTCGATGCGCGGCTGTCGCGGCGCAGTCCGGAACGCCAGCTGTTCAGCAAGACCGCCTGAAGGCGCAGCAGCGCCCGGACGGGCGCTGCCTTCAGAACGGCTTGACGATGACCATGATCAGGATGGGGATTACGAGCAGCAGGGCGCCCTCGTTGAACAGGCGCAGCAGCACCCCGCTGGGAAGCGCAGCGTCACGGCGCAGGCGCTGCACGAACAGGCGGCAGACGAGGTGATAGCCGATCAGGCCCACGACCAGCACCAGTTTGACCTGCAGCCAGAGGCCTGCATAGCCATAGCCCTGCCAAAGCCAGGTCCCCAGCGCCAGCGCGATGATCGCCATCAGCGTCATGAATCCATAGAGCCTGCTGGCCATGATCACGAGCCGGCGCACGTCTTCCCCGGCGGCCCGGCCCTCCGCGTAATGCACGAAGATACGCGGCAGATAGAACAGGCCCGCCATCCACGCCATGACGCCCAGCACATGAAAACACTTGATCCAGAGCATGGATTACCCGTTGGCGGCCGCTGGCCGCCTGGCCGCAGTGCGGCGATTATCGCGGCGGGCGCGGCAATACGCCACGGACCGCGGTGCGGCCGACGCTGCCGGCGCCGCGGCCGGCAGGGCCGCGGTGTCAACGGCCGGGCCAGGCCCTACACTCCGCTCCCGTGAAACCGACTTCCGATGCCAGGCCACCGTGGTGGCTGCGGGCCCTGGGGCAGGTGCCCCTGCCGTTCATGTACGCGCTCGCCGCGGCCCTGGCGGTGCTGATCCGCGTCGTGTTCCGCTACCGGGTGGCCGTGGCGGGCGATAATCTGCGGCGCGCGATGCCGGAGCTGGACGCGCCGGCGCGCGGCCGCGTGCTGCGCGCGCATTATCGCGCGACCGCCGAGGTGCTGTTCGAACTGCCGCGCCTCAGTGTCATCGGCCCGGAGGAACTGCGCTGCCGCATGCGTTGTCCGGACCTGGCGCAGCCGCGGGCGGACCTCGAGGCCGGGCGGCCGGTACTGCTGCTCACGGCACACCAGTGCAACTGGGAATGGCTGCTGCAGATCATGGCGCTGGAACTGGGCGCCCCGTTTCTTGCCGCCTACAAGCCGCCGCACAGTGCGTGGGCCGACCGCCTGATGCTCGGCGTGCGCAGCCGCTTCGGGGCGCAGATGGTGCCCGGCAAGCGCCTGCTGCGCGAGGTGCTGCGGCGGCGCGGCACCGCGCATGTGATCGGCATGGTCGCCGACCAGATGCCCACGAGCAGCCCGGGGCGCGTCTGGCTGAATTTTCTCGGGCGGCAGACGGCCTTCTTTCCGGGGCCGGCGGAACTGGCGCGCGCGGGTGGCTATCGGGTCTACTTCCTGCCGTTGCGGCGCCTGCGTCCCGGTCATTACGAAGCAGGCTGCGAGCCGCTCACTGCGCCCGGGGAGCTGCTCGATGTGCCGACGCTGACCGCGCGCTATGCCGAGCGTGTCGAGGCGCAGGTGCGCGCCCGCCCCGCGGACTGGACCTGGACGCATCGGCGCTGGAAGCTGCAACCGCCCGCGCCTCAGAAGGTGACCATCGACGCGCCCAGCCCGACGAAGTAGGCGCTGTAATGCTGTCCGGGCGCGAGCAGGCGCACCCCGTTGCAGCTTCCGGTGGTGACCAGATCGCCGGCGCGCAGGCCCTGGCCCCGCCCCGACAGGTGATTGGCGAGCCAGAGGACCGGCAGCAGCGGATCCGACAGCGGATGACCGCCGCGGCCGCGGAACAGGCAGACCCCGTCGATGCGCACCTCGAGTTCGAGGTCGGCGATGGCCAGATCCCTCCACCCCGGAACCGACAGTCCCACCACCAGGGCTTCGTTCATGAACAGGTCCGCGACCCGCTCGAGCTGCGTCACCGAGTCGCCGTCGGCGTAGCGACTGGTGACGATCTCGACCGCCGCGTGTGCGCTGACGAGCGCGGCGCAGACCTGTTCGCGCTCATAGCGCTGGCCCGCGGCGAGTGGCGGCAGATCCTCTCCGACCCGGAAGGCGATCTCGGGTTCGACCCCGAAACGCGTCGTGTGGGCGGTGGCCGCCCGGTAGGTCATGAAATAGGCGGGCGCGTCGATGATGCTGTGCGCGGCCAGCGGCGCGCAGATGCCGTGCCGGGCATCGAACAGCGTGGCCTTCCAGCCCGCGACCCGGCCGCCGAGTTCGCGCAGGACTTCGTGCTGGATGGCGTAGGCGGCCTCGAGCGTCTGCGGCGCCACGGCGACCGGCAGCGCCGGCAGGCGCGGTGCGCCGCGCCGCACGGCCACCAGCAGCCGCGCCGCCTGGGTGGCTGCCGAGGGTGCCTCCGCGCTCATCGCTCAGGTCCGGCGCCCGCCTGGCGGCCCGCGATCAGCCGGGCCAGCTCGGCGATGCTGGGGTGATCAAAGATATCGGTGATGTCGAGCAGGCCCGGCCAGCGCTCCTCGATGCGCTCGTGGATCGCCATGAGCTTGATGGAACTGACGCCGACGTCGAACAGGCTGTCGTTCGGGCCGATGCGCCGTCCCTCCAGCTCGCGGTCGCAGAACCGCTGCAGCTGAGCCTCGATGGACGTGCCGGCCTCGAGCGGTGCGCTGTGCTGGGCCGCCAGAGCGCGCAGCTGCGCCAGCTCCGGCGCGTTGGCCCCCGCCAGGTACTGCTCCTCGAGCAGGTGCCGCTGCACCTTGCCGCTGGTCGTCTTCGGGATGCGCCGCACCGGCACCACGGCGGTGACCTCGAGTCCCGCATGCTCGCCGATGCGGTGCGCGACCTGCTGCGCCACGGGCAGGAAGGCCGCCATGTCGTCACCGCGGTGCAGGATGAACACGACGAGTTCGTCGGTATCGGCGCCGGGTGCGCGAATGCCGGAGACGACGATCCGGCCCAGTTCCACACCCGGCACGTCGAGCACCAGCGATTCCAGATCGTGCGGATAGTAGTTCTGACCATTGACGAACAGGATTTCCTTGTGGCGTCCGGTGATGTACAACTGCTGTGCGTGCATGACGCCCAGGTCCCCGGTCCGCAGCCAGCCATCGGCGGTGTGCGCGGCGGCGTTGGCTTCGGGCGCATCCAGATACCCGGCCGTGACGTTGCCGCCGCGGATCTGGATGTGGCCGACGTGTTCGGCAGGCAGGGGAGTGTCGTCGTCGCCGGCGATGCGCAGCTCGCAGTGCGCGACCGCCGTGCCCACCGCGACCAGCGACAGCGTGCCGCGATCGCCGCCCGGCAGCGTGGCGATGCGCTGTCCCGGATTGAGCCGGTGGCGGTCGAAGTGACTGGTGTGAACGCCGCTGTGCAGCGGCGGAAAGCTCACCGCGAGGCTGGCCTCCGCGAGGCCATAGACCGGGAACATCGCCCGGGCATCGAGCCGCGCTGGGGCCATGCGGTCCAGGAATTCGGTGCACAGGGCGGGGCTGATCGGCTCGGCACCGTTGAAGACCAGGCGCACGCTGCTCAGGTCCAGGTCGCTCACCGGACGGTCGCCCAGGACCTTGAGGTAATGCCGGTAGCCGAAATTCGGCGAGCACAGCACCGTGGCGTGCAGGCGCGAGGCGAGCTGCAGCCACAGCACCGGCCGCCGCACGAACAGTTCCGTGGGCATCAGGTGGATGTCGATGCGGTTGGCCAGCATGTAGATGTGGAACCCGATCAAACCCATGTCGTGGGTCAGGGGCATCCACGAGAGGCTCACGTCCCGATCGGTGAACTGTGCGCCGGCGGTCACGCCGGCGGCATTGGCCAGCAGGTTCGCGTGCGTGAGCACCACGCCCTTGGGCGAACTCGTGGAGCCGGAGGAATACTGGATGAAGGCGACATCCTCCGGACGCACGGCGTGCGCACGGCCGGCACGGCCGATGTCGTGCAGGTCGTCGGTGAGGAAGGTGCGCTGCGCCAGCTGCGCATAGGTGGCCTGGCTGTGGTGCTGGTCGGCGAAATTGCGGATCCGCTCGAGCAGCCGCCGCTCGGTGTAGAGGAATGGCCGGCCCAGCTGGGCGGCGACGCGCAGCAGCTTGTGGCGGTGCTCGTCGCTGATGCCGGGACCGACCGGGACCGGAATGATGCCGCCGAGGATGCCCGCCCAGAAGGCGTCGATGAAGGCCTCATTATTGTTGAGGAACAGCAGCAGGCGATCCCCGGGCTGTGCCCCCAGCTGCTGCAGGTGATGCAGAATGCCGAGCGCACGTTCGTACAGTTCGCCGTAAGCGACGGCGTGGCGTTCCTGCTCGCCGTCATGGTAGGTGATCGAACGCGCCGCGCCACGGTTGACCTGCAGCAGCTCGCTCAGCGTAGTGGCATTCATGCGGGCTGTGGCTGTTGACGCTGCGTGGCAAACGAAGGATTGTTACGGGAATGAACCATGTAATTCTAACCTACTCACGGCTGCCGCGGCAGTTGACCGCCGTCATGCGCGCGCGCTGGCGCGCACGGCTTGCCTATGGGCGCGCCTTGCGGCTGTCGCGCGAGCCGCGCGCTCAGTCGCAGTCGCTGCTGGGCATCGCGCTGGCCTGCCGCACGCTGGCTGCGCTGGCGGGCCGGGCCGTGGAGCCGCGGGAGCTGCGCTACAGCGCGCTCGGCAAGCCCGAGGTGCCGGGCCTGCCGCAGTTCAGCATCGCCCATGCGGGCAGCTGGGTGCTGTGCGCGGTCGCGAGCGCCGGTGCCGTTGGCGTCGATGCGGAGCCGCTGGTCGCCGCTGCGCGGCTGCCGCGCTGGACCCGGGCTTTCGATGGCGCGGAACGGGCCGCGACACGCTCGGCGCGCGCCGCGCTCGCCACCTGGACGGCCAAGGAAGCGGTGCTCAAGGCGGCGGGGGCCTCACTGGCGGAACTTCCGCTGGCAAGGGTGCGCGGCGCGCAGATTCAGTTTCGCGGGCGCCGCTGGCATCGCACCGAACCACAGCTCGCGCCACGCATCGTGGCTAGCCTGGTGACCGCGCGGCGGGTCACCCGGCTGTCGCTGCACGCCGTGACGCTGGCGGAGGCGCTGGCCTCGTGAGCCGCCGGCGCCTGCCCGGCGACGGCGGCCTGCGGGGCAGCCTCTACGGCCAGCTGGCGATTTCCGGCCAGCGCCTCAGTGCCGGCCGGCGCCTGGCTTACCGGGTGGCGGCACCGCTGGCGACGGGCCTGATGCGGCTGTGGTGGCGCAGCTGCCGCATCGTGCGCGTCGTCGGCGAGGAGCACCTGGACGAGGCCCTGGCCCGCCATCCGTCCTTTCTGCCCGTGTACTGGCATCAGCACCATCTGTTCTGCGCCTACTACCTGCTGTCGCAGCAGTTCGCGCGTGCGCTGCGGACCGGCTTCCTGATCAGCCCGTCGCGCGATGGCGAACTCGCCGCCATGATCGTGCAGCGGCTCGGGGGCCACGTGATCCGGGGCTCCTCCACGCGTACCGGGGCGCTGGCCATGAAGGAATACTTCCAGGCCCTGATGCGCGACCAGGTCTCGCCGATCCTGAACCCGGACGGCCCGCGGGGTCCCCGGTTCAAGTGCAAACCGGGCGCGATCCTGCTGGCGCAGATGTCCGGCCGGCCGCTGCTGCCCGTGGCCTATGCGGCGTCGCGGGCCACGCTCGTCCACTGGGACCGGTTCGTGCTGCCCTGGCCCGGTGCCCGGATCGCCATCGCGGTGGGCGAGCCCTGCACGGTCCCCCGC
>Ga0075017_100001329_pt1 | contig 14999 bp, 10 predicted proteins | sample AleBraG_ABR_2012_FD_71475 | JGI IMG/M metagenome (GOLD analysis project Ga0075017, IMG submission 71475) | Freshwater sediment microbial communities in response to fracking from Pennsylvania, USA - Alex Branch Run_MetaG_ABR_2012 | ecosystem: Environmental > Aquatic > Freshwater > Creek >... | reverse complement strand
GATGAACAGCGCGGATCCGATGGCGCGGTTCGATGCACCGTCGGCCAGGAGCGCGAGAACTTCACGCTCGCGCGGTGTGAGCACGTCGAGCCGGCTCGGCGTCCCCACGGCACCGTCGATGGGGAACCTGGCACGACGGGCGAACGTTGCGATCTGTTCCGCCAACCCGCGGGCGCCGAGCGCATCGGCCTCAGCCCAGGCGCGCACCGTCTCGGCGCGCGCCCCGTCGCGGTCGCCGGCGGCCAGTCGTGCTTCGGCGAGCATCAGCCGCGCTTCGGTCGCCGGGTACAAATACCCCGGCTTCGACCAGGCGGTGACGGCTGCCTCCCACGCCGCCGGGTCGGGCTCGTCCGCAGCCGAGCTCGCCCATGCTTTGGCCGACGCCAGATGTCCGGCGGTCAAAGTCCCCTGACCGGGCGGGGGTTGGTCGACAGCCTCTTGCAGCAAACCTCCTGCGACGGAGAGCGCTCGGGCGTGATCCGCCGGCGCCGCGCGTCCGCGGCCGGCGACGACGGCGCGATACAGCGTCGTGGCGCCGATCGCCAGCGCGAAGGCCGAGTCCCGATCACGTACGTGTTCAGCAACCTCGAACGCCAGTTCCATACCTTCCGGCCTGTCGGTGCGAATCGCGACCTGCGCCAACCAACCCAACGCCTCCCAGACCGTTCGGGTGTTGCCACGTTTGCGGGCGTGTTCCCAGATGAGACCGAAGGAACGGAGGGCGCCATCCAGATCGCCCCTCCAGTACCGAATAATGCCGTCGAATGTCTGGGCCGCACCCGGGACCGATGCGATCGACAGGTCGCGCTGGAGCTCGGTCATCTCGCGCAGGGACAGCTCGGCCGCCATCCAGTCGCCGAGCCACAGCTGGCATTCGACCTGCTGATTGACGCAGAAGCCGGCCATGGACCGCAGGCCGAGCGCTCCGGCCACACGCGCGGCGTCGGCCGCGAGGTCGACAGCTTCTCGGGCTCTTCCGGCCACGAACATCTGGAAGGCAAGCGTCGCTGTGCTGTAGGCAACCTCGAAATCACGGCCCATGCTTCGGGCGAGTGCAACGGCGCGCGCTGATTGCTCCAGTCCGTCGGATTCCCTGCCGGTGTTGACCAACGCCCACCCGACGGTAAGCCGCGCATGAGCCTCCTCGATCGGTGCACCGGCGCGTTCCGCGACAGCGACCGCACGCCGGCCGACGTCGAGAGCCTCGGCGAGGTGGAACTCGTAGCCGAGCATGCGGGCGAGAACTGCGAGGGCCTCCGCCTCCTCCACCGATGACGTCCCGCGAGCCAGCTCGACTGCTCGTTCTGCAGCGGCTGCCCGCCCGATCGCATCCACTCGCATCTCGCAGAAGCTGCCGCGCAGGCTGTAGACCCGGCTCGCGAGCAGCGGATCAGCGTCGTCGCGAAGACCGAGGATGGCCTCGTCGACAAGCGCCGTTGCGCGCTCGGAGTCGCCGGCCATGTCGGCTGCCTCGGCAGCGAGACGCAACACTTCGACACGGTCCGTCGCGGTCAGCTCGGCCGCGTCAGGCACGCGGTCCCAAAGCTCGAGCACTCGATCGAGGTGTGCGGAAGCCTCCGGCGCCGCGAGGACAGTCGCCTGCCGACCGGCTCGAAGCGACCAGACGAGCGCTCGCGGCAGTTCGTGAGCGCTGCTCCAGTGGTGAGCAAGTTGGGCGGCGTCGGTTATCGAATCCGGGCCCGGCGAATTGCCCACCCGCTTTTCCAGTGAATGCGCGAGTTCTGCATGCACCCGCGCCCGTTCGCCGGGCAAGAGGTCGTCGTAGGCGGCCTCGCGCAACAGCTCGTGCCGGAACTCGAGGCGCCCACATCGGACCGTGAGCAGGTTGAAATCGACCGCTGACCTGATCTGGGCGTCAACGAGTCCCGGGTCGAGCCCGAGCACGCAGGCCAGAAGCTCGCTGTCGATCCTCGAGCCGGATGCCGCGGCGACGCGCAGCATCCGCGCGGTCGCCGGTTCGAGGCGGTCGAGCCGGGCGCGAAACAGATCGGCGAGACGCGGCGGCAGCTCGGAGCCGTCGGCACCGGCTTCGATGAGCTCCTCGGCGAACAGGGGGTTGCCGCCGCTTCGGGCAAGGATCGCGCCCACCAACGCAGGCGTCGGCGGCCGGCCGAGCACGCCGGCGATCAAATCAGCCAGCTCGTCCCGGTCCAGCGCCTCTAGTTCGATCTGTTCGACCTGCGAAGAGCGGGCGATCTCGGTCAGGCACGCGCGGAACGGGTGTCGGCGGTGCAGGTCGTCCGATCGATAGGTCAGCATCAAACAGACCGGCCCGCGAAGGTTGCGAGCCACGTGCACCGCGAGATCACGGGTGGACGCGTCGGCCCACTGCATGTCCTCGAGCACCAGCAACACGGGAGCTGAGTCGGACACATGCAGCAACCCGGACCGCAACAGTTCCAACAGGCGGCCGGCCGGTTGCGAAGCCGAACGCGCGCCCGGATCGCGGAGAAGTTCGGCGAGCTGCGCACCGGCCGGCCCGAACCGGTCCGGATCGGAGCGCAGGAGCGGCCGCACCGCATCGACGACCGGCGAGAACGGCACATTGAGCTCGACCGCCAGGCACCCACCCTGCATGACCTCGTAGCCGAGTCCGAGGGCCGCTTCGACGACGTGCGCGGCGAACGTCGTCTTGCCGACTCCGGCGTCGCCGCCGATCAGGATGACGGAGGGCGCACCGCCGGCCGTTGCCTCCAGCGCCCGGCCGACCGACGCGAGTTCGGCGCCGCGCCCGACCATCCGATCAGTCGGACGAGCAGATCTTCCGTCACCCCACGGACGTGCATCCACTACTAGATCCGCTCCAATCCGATCACCCGCCCGCTCACCGAACCCGATCACTGGGCCCCGACCCGAGCCGGCCGAATCCTTCTCGACCACCGTACGCGCGCCGTCCGACGGGAACCGGCCGCCAAATTCGTCCGCTCAGCCCGCTTCCCGACAGCCCGGAAATGGGCAGCGGCATCTATCCGGTCGATGGTCTGCTCTTTGGCCGCCGCGGCGGTCAGATGCGAGTACATGACGCCTCCTCGATGTTCACGAGAACGACGGTTCCTCTAAGCACGCGAGGCCCGCATGGGGCAGATTCCCTATTCCCGCCGGGTGGTCGGCCGAGCGGGGCTGGCCAAGGCCCACCGGCGCTCGGCCGGCCAGCCGACGCCTGCCCTAGCCTCTTGACGTGGATCAGCGACGGCGCGCGCTCAGCGTCGCGGCCGTGCTGGTGCTCGCCGGGCTCGCGGCGTGCGGTGGAACGGCGGAGCAGCCCGCCCACCTGGCCGCCACCCCTGACCCGGCGACGACCCGGACGTCTGCTGTATCCGCCGGGTCGAGCCCGAGTGCCGGTCCGGCGCAGCCGACGCCGGCGGCGACGCAGGCCCCGCCCGCGGCCGACGCGGCCATCGCGCCTGTCTCCGCAGCCGAGTGGAGCCGGATGGTCGCAGTCGGAGCGTGGCATCCGGAGTGCCCGGTGGGGCGCGCTCAGCTCAGAGTTGTCTCCGTCAACTTCGTCGGATTCGACGGAGCCGTCCACCGGGGGGCGCTCGTGGTCAACGCGGACGTCGCGGGCAAGGTCGTCGCGATATTCACCCAGCTGTACGAGTCCCGCTTTCCTATCCGACGAATGGAGCCGATCGAGAATTACGGGGGGGACGACGCGGCAAGCATGGCGGCGGACAACACGTCCGCGTACAACTGCCGGCGGGCGAGTCAAGCCAACGCACCCGCGGCTGACTCGCCACATGCAAACGGACGAGCGATCGACCTCAACCCGTACGAGAATCCGTGGCTGGATCCGCGCTGTCATTGTTTCCAGCCCGATGCGGGATACGGATCTCGTCGAGCCGGGCCCGGCGTGATAGTCGCGCACGGTGTGGCGTGGCAGATCTTCGTTTCCGAGGGTTGGATCTGGCAGGACAATGCCACGCCCGACTATCAGCATTTCGACACGGGATATCCGTCGCGCCCGCTTTGACCTCCTCGTCGAACGGCCCTGGTGCTGGTCGGAGCGGTCCTGCTCCTCGTCGCCCGTCCGCGCAGCGCGATACGCATCCACAGATAGCCGTCAGGATGTATCGAACGGTCGGCCCCGAGCTCTACTGTGTGTGATCAGTTCAGCACACAGCGAGACGAGGTCATCATGATCGAGAACTTTGCTTTCAAGACCGGAAAACTGCCCAAGCTCGTCGACCAGCGCACCCTGCAGCTGTCGACCTACCTCACTTCGGCAGCCCCGACGCCGCCCGCATCAATTGACAACGGGAAAGCGGTCGAGGCGCTGGAACCCTGGGAGATGCTCGGCAACGACAGCGTCGGAGACTGCACGTTCGCCGCGCAGGCGCACGCGGACATGTTGTGGGTCGCGAACAGCAGCGGCCGGCGCCTGCCCATAACGACTGCGCAGTGCTTGGCCGCTTATTCGGCCGTCACGGGGTTCGATCCGTCGGCCGGTGGCCCCGGAGAGAACCCGACCGACCGCGGAGCGAGCTTGCTCGATGCGCTCAAGTATTGGCGGAAGACCGGCATCGACAAGCAAACGATCACGGCGTTTGCCGAAGTCCGCCTGGCCGACCAGTTTCGCATTCGGCAGGCCATTGACCTCTTCGGCTGCGTCTACATCGGCGTCCAACTGCCCGATGCGGTGCTGCCCACGTCCGCGACCGGCGCCTTCCCCACGTGGACGGTTACGCCCGATGGCAGTCCGGCCAAAGCCGTGAACCCGCAGAACGGTCATGCGGTGATCTACTGCGGGTACGACACCGAGGGCACGACCGCCGTGACCTGGGGCGCTACCGTCCGGGTGTCGTGGGGCTTTCACGAGGCCTATTGCGACGAGGCGTACGCCATGGTGGCGCCCGGATACTTCGCGAGCGGACGCGATCCACAAGGCCTCGACATGAACCAGTTGCGGAAGGACCTCAGCCTCGTCACATAGAAGGTCGCCCAGGACGTCAGGTCTTGGCCCGGATATGCGCCGTGATCGCGGGTATCACTGTCTCGCCGTACGCCTCGAGAGTCTGCACCTTGCCATCGTGCTGCAGGTAGATGGCGAACTGGTCGACGCCAAGATCAGCTAGTTCCCGGAGCCGTTCGACGTGGTGCGCGGCGGGGCCGAGAATGCAAAAGCGGTCGATGATCTCGTCGGGGACGAATGCGGTGTGCGTGTTCTCGGGCCTGCCGTGTTCGTTGTAGTCGTAGCCGGTCCGGCCCGCGATGTAATCAGTCAGCACGGCCGGCACACCCGACTCCGATCCGGCACCGTAACGGGCGACGATATCCGCGACATGGTTACCGACCATGCCGCCGAACCAGCGCACCTGGTCGCGAAGATGCTGCAAGTTCTCGCCGACATACGCCGGCGCGGCGACACATATCCGTACTCGATCCGGATCACGTCCCGCAGCTGCAGCCGCCTGACGCACCTGCGCGATCGTCCACGCCGTGATGTCCGGATCCGCCAGCTGCAAGATGAAGCCGTCCCCGCGCTCACCGGCCAGGGCCAGCGCTTTCGGCCCGTAGGCAGCGATCCAGACGTCGAGGCGTGACCGGGCGCCCCAGGGGAATTGAAGCGTCGCACCTTGATGCTCGACAGCTCGGCCGTTCGCCAGTTCGCGGATGACGTGGATCGCCTCGGAAAGCGTTGCGAGCGTCGTCGGCCGGCCGTTCAACACCCGAACCGCGGAATCCCCTCGGCCGATCCCGCAAATCGTCCGGTTGCCGAACATCTCGTTCAAGGTCGCGAACAGCGACGCCGTGACGGTCCAGTCCCGGGTCGCCGGGTTCGTCACCATCGGGCCGACGACGACCTTGCGGGTCGCGGCGAGGATCTGGCTATAGATGACGAACGGCTCCTCCCACAGCAGGTGCGAGTCGAACGTCCACACATGAGTGAAGCCGAGCGTCTCCGCTTTCCGGGCCAGGTCGATCACCCGAGAAGCGGGCGGGTTGGTCTGCAGCACGACCCCAATATCCAAACCGGCTCGCCCGCCTTTCGAGATCGTGACGTACAGATCCAAGCCTGCGGCTAGACCAGGTACTGCGACAAACCGCGGCGTAGATACTTCCCATGCCCAGCGTGCCCGACGAACTCGCCGCCGTCGACGACCAAGGCCCCCCGCGACAGCACGGTGTCCACGTGCCCGTCGATCTCGAACCCCTCCCACGCCGAGTGGTCCATATTCATGTGATGTGTCTTGCCCTCGCCGATTCCGATGCTCGTATGGCCGGCCGGATCGTAGACGACCACGTCGGCGTCGGAACCCGGAGCCAGAACTCCCTTCCGGGGGTAGAGACCGAACATCCGGGCCGGCGTCGTGCAACACAGTTCGACCCAGCGCTCCTTGCTGATCCGCCCCGTCACAACGCCTTGATAGATGAGGTCCATGCGGTGCTCGACCGAGCCGATCCCGTTGGGGATCTTCGAGAAATCACCCAGGCCGAGCTCCTTCTGCTCCTTGAAGCAGAATGGACAATGATCGGTGCTCACAACCGACAGGTCGTTGGTGCGCAGATAGCGCCACAGGGCGTCCTGGTGACCCTCGGCGCGCGAGCGCAATGGAGTTGAGCAGACCCACTTGGCGCCCTCGAATCCCGGCGCCCCGAGCTGCTCCTCGAGCGAGAGGTACAGATATTGCGGACAGGTCTCGCCGAAGACATTGACTCCCTGGTCGCGGAATCTGGCCAGCGTGTCGACCGCCTGTTCGGCGGACATATGCACGACGTACAGGGGCGCGCCGGTCAGTTGAGCCAGCACGATCGCGCGGTGCGTCGCCTCTTCCTCCGTCTGCCACGGGCGGGTCAGCCCGTGATTGATCGGCGACGTGTCCCCGCGAGCGAGCGCCTGCTTGACCAGAACATCGATCGCGATCCCGTTCTCGGCATGCATCATGATCATCGCGCCGTTGTTCGCCGCGGTCTGCATCGCACGCAGGATCTGCCCGTCGTCGCTGTAGAAGACGCCGGGGTAGGCCATGAAGAGCTTGAAACTTGTGATGCCTTCCGCGACGAGCTCGTCCATCGCCTTCAGCGAATCGTCGTCGACGCCTCCCACGATCTGATGGAAGCCGTAGTCGATCGCGCACTGGCCGTCCGCCTTGGCATGCCAGGCGGCTAGCCCGTCCTGGACGCGCTCGCCGAAGCGCTGCACAGCGAAGTCGATGATCGTCGTGGTCCCGCCCCAGGCGGCCGCCCGGGTGCCCGTCTCGAATGTGTCGGACGCGAAGGTTCCGCCGAACGGGAGCTCCATGTGCGTATGGCAGTCGACGCCACCGGGAATCACGTACTTCCCGGTCGCGTCGATCACCGTGGCGGCCGATGCGGCGACGTCGGAGCCTAGGACCGTCGAACCGGGCTCCAGGAGGGCGACCACCCGCTCACCGTCGATGAGAACGTCGGTCAGCGCCGAGCCAGTCGGGCTGACGACGGTCCCGCCCCGGATCAGTGTGGTCATCGCTCGGCTCTCCGTTCGTTCACGGGCGGGTCAGGTCGCCGTACGCCTCAGGCCGGCGGTCTCGGTAGAACGCCCAGCGATTCCTGACTTCGCTCAGCAGATCGAGTTCGAGGTCGCGCACGACGACTTCCGCGGACTGACCGTCCGCCAGGTCGCCGACGAAGTTGCCCTCGGGGTCCACGAAGTAGCTCGTTCCGTAGAAGTCGTCGGATCCGAGATCCTCGATTCCGACCCGGTTGATCGCGCCGACGAAATACTCGTTGGCAACCGCCGCGGCGGGCTGCTCGAGCTTCCACAGATACGACGACAGCCCGCGGCTGGTCGCGGACGGATTGAACACGATCTGTGCGCCGTTGATCCCGAGGGCGCGCCACCCCTCCGGAAAGTGCCGGTCGTAACAGATGTAGACGCCGACCTTGCCAACCGCTGTGTCGAACACCGGAAAACCCAGGTTGCCCGGGCGAAAGTAGAACTTCTCCCAGAACCCGTTGACATGCGGAATGTGATGCTTGCGGTACTTGCCGAGGTAACTACCGTCCGCGTCTACCACCGCCGCCGTGTTGTACAGATATCCGGGCTGTTCCTGCTCGTACACAGGCAGCACCACGACCAACCTGAGCTCGGCCGCCAGCGCCTGGAAGCGCTCGGTCGTCGGCCCCGGAACGGTTTCGGCGTACGAATAGAAGGCGGGGTCTTGGACCTGGCAGAAATACGGCCCGTAGAAGAGCTCCTGGAAGCAGACCACCTGGGCACCACGAGCTGCGGCGTCGCGGGCGTACTCCTCGTGGGCCTTGATCATCGACTCTTTGTCGCCGGTCCACTGCGCCTGAACCAGCGCCGCACGCACCACGCTCATCTGGCTCTCCCGTCTTCGCTGTGCCCAGCGACGAAACCGATCGCTCGGGCCGGCCGGGTCCGACCGCACTCACGTTCTACCGGAGCACGAGCCCGTCCGGAGCACAAGCTGCAATACCACTCAAGAAGTGACCAACACGCCTCGGTGGTAAAGCAGCGGCTCGCCCGATTCGGGAGGGACGCTGGCCCGCGTGACGCGGCCGAGCACGATGACCTGGTCGCCGGCGGCCATGTCCCGATCCAGCTGGCACTCCAGGATCGCGAGCGCTCCATCGATCAGGGGAAGGCCGCCCTCCCCGCCGTGCCACACGATGCCGTCGAACCGTTCGGCGGCGGGCAGGCCGCTGGTGAAATGCCGCGCGACAGCTGCCTGCTCGGCTGCCAGGACGCTGATCGCGAAGACGCCCGAGGAGAGAAGCACGGACAGCGCGCGCGATGTTCGCGGCAGCGCGACGGCCACCAACGGCGGCTCACCGGCCAGTGCCATGAAAGTCCGAACGGCAACGCCGACCGGCGTTCGATTCCCGTCGAGGGCCGTCACTACGACAACGCCGCTGGCAAAGCTGGCCGCAGCAGTACTGGCCGCTGCCGCGCCGTCGACAACGATAGTGTCGGTCGCGCCGCTGACCGGCAGCCCAGCCGCCCGCCACGCACGGAAGCCGCCGATCACATCGGTCGCCTGATGGACGCCGATGTCCAGCAGTGCGGCGGCCGCGAGGCTCGAGGTGGTCCCCACCGAGCAGATGATGATGACGAGTAGCCCGGGGTGTGCCATCGGCAACCGGTCGGGATGGTTCGGGTCGAAGCGCCACTCGAGGACGTTGCGCTCCAGGACGAGCGCCCCCGGAATGTCGCCGTCGGCGGCACGCTCGGCTGCCGGACGAATATCGACCAGAACGGCCCATCCCTCCAGCGCGGCTTCCGCCTCCCACGGCTCCAGACGACGCAGGCGCGAGCGCGCTTGGGCAAGAAGCGCGTCTACTCCGCCCTTCTCCGTGACGTCGACGACCTGCTCGACAGGCTGATCGGCCTCGGTCGCATCGTCCGTCTGACCCATGACCACCGTCCGTTCGGGTCGATCCTCGGAACCGCCCTCCCCGATCGCGCGCGCTTCATGTAGGTTTCCAAACATACTAAACCGATAGGGAAAGGGTCCTAAGATGAAGCGTTCTCGGCTCGCTGGAGCCGCCGTGCTGGCAGGGGCCTCCTTGCTCGTTGCCGCTTGCGGGTCGAATGCGTCCACTGGCAGTGCGTCCGGCGGGGACAAGGTCACCCTCGCCCTGGTTGCATACTCCACCCCGCAGGGTGCCTACACCAAGATCATAAAGGCCTTCCAGGCCACCCCGGCCGGCAAGAACGTCACCTTCACCACGTCCTACGGAGCCTCCGGCGACCAGAGTCGCGCAGTGGCGTCCGGTCAGCCTGCCGACGTGGTGGCCTTCGCGCTCACCCCGGACATCAATCGCCTGGTGAAGGCCGGAATCGTCGCATCCAATTGGGCCGACAATCAGTACAAGGGAATCGTCACCGACTCAGTCGTCGTGATCGGAACGCGCAAGGGCAACCCGAAGCACATCACCGGATGGGCGGATCTCACCAAGCCGGGCATCCAGGTCATCACCCCGAACCCGTTCACATCCGGCGGCGCGCGGTGGAACATCATGGCCGCCTACGGCGCGAACAGCTCGGTCGGCGCGAACCAGGCGTCGGGTGTCGCATACCTGAACGCGCTGTTCAAGAACGTTCCGGTACAGGACTCGAGCGCACGCAAGTCGATCCAGACATTCGTCGGCGGCAAGGGCGACGCCTTCCTGTCCTACGAAAGCGAAGCGATCAACGCCCAGGACAAGGGGCAGGCCGTGGACTACGTAGTGCCGTCCTCGACGATCCTGATCGAGACGCCGGTCGCCGTGACAACCTCGAGTCAGCACCCGACCCAGGCCAAGGCATTCCTCGATTTCCTGTACACGCCGACCGCTCAAGAGATCTTCGCCAAGGCTGGGTATCGGCCGATCGTTCCGGGAACGACAGGGCCGACCTACCCGACGCCGGCGAACCTCTTCACGATCAAGGACCTCGGCGGCTGGACCGCGGTCGCGACCAAGTTCTTCGATCCTCAGAAGGGGATCATGGCGAAGGTCGAGCAGGCCATCGGTGTCAGCGTTGGCGGATAGCAATCAACCCGAGGCTGCGACGAGTCGGTTGCTGACCGATCCGTCGCAGCCCGGCGCGGCCCTCGGAGGCGGTGACGGGCCCGTCGAGATCCTGGGGTCGACCGTCGCCGGGGTAGCCGGGCCGAAACAGCCTCGAAAGGCACGCTCGGCCCGGCCTCGCAAGCCGCGCCGGACCAGCGGAACCGTCGGGTTGGGGATCGGCGTCGGGCTCGCAACGCTCTATATGAGCATCGTCGTGCTCATCCCGCTCGGGGCGGTCGTCTGGCGGGCGCGAGACGGCGGGTTGGGCAGCTTCTGGGACTCGGTCACCACGCCCGAAGCTCTCGCGGCGCTCAAGCTCACGGTAAGCCTGTCCATCGTCGTCGGGCTGGTCAACCTGGTCATGGGAACTCTCATCGCGTGGGTGCTGGTCCGTGACTCGTTTCCTGGAAAGCGCGTCGTCGAGATGCTGATCGACCTGCCCTTCGCGCTGCCCACGATCGTCGCCGGACTGGTACTGCTGTCCCTGTACGGGCAGTCGAGCCCATTGCACATCAATCTCGCCTACGCGCGAAGCGGAGTGTTGGTCGCTCTGTTGTTCGTCACGCTGCCGTTCGTCGTTCGCACCGTCCAACCGGTACTTCTCGAGCTCGACCCGCAGATTGAAGAAGCCGCGTATTCGCTGGGCGCCGGCAAGGCGACCACGTTCCGTCGGGTCCTGCTACCCAGCCTGCTACCGGCGATGCTCTCGGGCGCGGCCCTCGCGTTCGCCCGGGCGATGAGTGAATTCGGCGCGACCGTCCTCATATCCGGCAACCTTCCGTTTCGCACAGAGGTTTCGTCCGTCTACATCTACAACCAGATCGAGAACGACAACATGGCAGGCGCAGCAGCGGTGTCCACGCTGATGCTCCTGATCGCTCTCGTCGTCCTGATCTGCATCAACCTCCTCACGCGATGGGCCGCCCGCCGTGGCTAAGATCTCGCTCCGAGTGACCGCGCTCACCTACCTGTTGTTCCTGCTGGTGCTTCCTGTCGGCGTCATCTGCTGGCGAACGTTCGACCAGGGCCTGGCCGCGTTCTGGCAGGCGCTGACGAGCCCAGAGGCCCTACACGCATTGCAGATCACCGTCGTGGTCGCGGTACCGGCCGTTCTCCTCAACACCGTTTTCGGGTTGGGCACGGCCATCCTCCTGGTGCGACACAAATTCTGGGGCAAGAGCGCGTTGAACGCACTCATCGACCTCCCGCTCGCGGTCTCGCCAGTGGTTGCCGGTCTCGCCCTGGTCCTCGTGTATGGACGTTTCACTCCGGTCGGCACGTGGTTCTACGACCACGGAGTCCAGGTGATCTACGCGCTGCCAGGCATGATCCTCGCGACGGTATTCGTGTCATTGCCGTTGGTCGTCCGGGCTGTCGCACCGGTCGTCGAGGAGATCGGCATCGAACAAGAGCAGGCCGCGTGGACGCTCGGCGCCACGTCGGTGCAGACATTCCGACGGGTCACGATCCCGGCCATCCGTTGGGCGCTCGCCTACGGGATGGTGCTCGCGCTCGCGCGTTCACTCGGTGAATTCGGGTCGGTGGCAGTCGTCTCCGGAAACATCTCGGGCCAGACCCAGACAGCGTCGCTGTTCGTCCAGGACGCCTTCGACAACTACAACCAGCAGGCCGCGTACGCCGTCGCCTTCGTCCTCGCGGTGATGGCCGTGACCAGCCTCTTGCTCATCCAGCTATTACGTCCGAAGGAGAGCCGGCGATGATCCGGGTTAGCAATGTCTCGAAAAACTTCGGCTCATTCGCCGCACTGACCGACGTCAGCGTCGATCTGCCTGCAGGCTCACTCACCGCCCTGCTCGGTCCCAGCGGGGGCGGCAAGTCCACTCTGCTCCGCATCATTGCCGGTCTGGAGGAGGCGGATTCAGGAACCATCGAGATCTCCGGAACGGACTCGACCCGCCTGAGCCCGCAGCGCCGCAACGTCGGCTTCGTCTTCCAGCACTACGCGGCGTTCAAGCATATGACGGTCGCCGACAACGTCGCTTTCGGTCTGAAGATCCGCAAGCGGTCGAAGGCGGATATCACCAAACGGGTCGATGAGCTTCTCGAGCTGGTCCATCTCGAACAATTTGCGCATCGCTACCCGTCGCAGCTGTCCGGTGGCCAACGGCAGCGAATGGCGCTCGCGCGCGCGCTGGCTGTCGAACCTCAAGTCCTGCTGCTCGACGAACCGTTCGGAGCGTTGGACGCGCAGGTGCGTAAGGAATTGCGGGCGTGGCTTCGTCGCCTGCACGACGACGTCCATGTAACGACGGTCTTCGTGACGCACGACCAAGAGGAAGCGATGGAGGTTGCGGACAGCATCGTGGTGATGGCCGACGGGAAGGTCCAGCAGGTGGGGACCCCCGACGAGTTGTACGAGCGGCCGGCTTCGGACTTCGTGATGAGTTTCCTCGGACCGGTTACCCGGCTCGGCGGCCGGTTGGTCCGGCCGCACGATCTCGAGTTGCTGGCTCAACCGGCGGAGGGCACCGTCGCCGGGACTGTGCAGCGCATCGTCCGCCTCGGGTTCGAGGTTCGAATCGACGTGCTGGTCGGAGACGATCCGGTTTGGGCACAGCTGACCCGCGATTCGGCTCGACGGCTCGCCGTACGTCCCGGGGACCCGATCTATGTACGTGCTGCTCCCGAAACACCATTGCTTTCCGCTTGATCCGCTGACTTTCGACCGTTTTGGTCCCGCCGAACGTACCGAAAGCCGGCTGACAGTCAGGTGCCGAGCCGATGTGGCTCTACTGCTTGGCCGAAGCCCAGCAGACGACCGGCGGCTCCCAGCTCGGCCCGGTGTGCGCCCGCCCGTCAGGATCCCGTCAAGATTGGCCTGACGGGCGGCGCGCACACCCCAGAATCGAAGGTATGGGGAACACATGGGCAACCGGCGATGCGTTCGCGGCGCCGCCGGCACTCGACGCCGGCCCCCTCTTGCCGCAGTCACTCGGCTATCGACTCAAGACCAAGCTGCTCGGACCCCCGCTGACCAGGGATGCCCTCAAGCATGAACGCTTGAGCAAACGGCTTGCCCTCGGAGTGCTTTCATCCGACTGCATCTCGTCCTCCGCGTACGGGACCGAGGAGATGCTGATCGTCCTGCTGCCGGCCTTCGGCGTGGCGGCGTTCTCGTTGATCATGCCGCTGACGTTCGTGATCCTCGCCGTTCTCTTCGTCGTCACCTTGTCTTATCGAGACGTCGTGATGATCTATACGAAGACCGGCGGCTCATACGTCGTCGCACGCGAGAACTTCGGCCCGATCATCGCCCAGGTCGCGGCTGTCGCCCTGATGCTCGACTACATCGTGACGGTGGCCGTGCAAGCGGCGGCAGGCACGCTCGCGGTGACCTCGGCGCTGCCGTCCCTGAAGCATCTCACCGTGCAGATCACGGTCGGTGTCGTGTTGATCCTGTTCTACGGAAACCTCCGAGGAATCCGCGAAGCGGGCCGGACCTTCGCCTTCCCGACCTATTTCTTCGTCATTTCGGTCGGCCTCGTCATCATCATCGGACTGGCACGGGCGGCACTCGGGGATCTTCCGCAGTATTCGCTCCATGCCAGCGGCGCGGTTCCGATCGGCACCGGCCAGTCGCTCTTCGGTATCGCTGCGGTCTACGCGTTGTTGCGAGCCTTTGCCAACGGCGGATCGTCCTTGACCGGACTCGAAGCGGTATCGAACGGCGTCAGCGTGTTCAAACCGCCCGAGGGGCGCAACGCCCGCCGCACGCTCGTCGTGATGAGTGTCATTCTCGGGTCGCTCGTGCTCGGCATCTCCTGGCTGTCGCACCTGACGCACGCACTGCCCTACGAGTCAGGCACTCCGACCGTCATCTCACAGGTCACCAAGTCAGTCCTGGGCGACAGCATCTTCGGGCAGATCGGCTTCTTCCTCGTGCAGTTCGCCACGATGCTCATCCTGTACACAGGTGCCAACACTCCGTTCAACGGCTTCCCGTTCCTGGCGTCGTTCGTCGCGGAGGATCAGTTCCTGCCCAAGCAGCTCACCAGGCGCGGGCACCGGCTCTCATTCTCCAACGGCATCATCGTCCTCACCGTCGCGTCGCTCGCGCTGATCATCGCCACACAAGCGCACGTCGACAAGCTCGTCGCGTTCTATGCGATCGGCGTCTTCACCGGCTTCACGTTCGCCGGATTCGGGATGGCCAAGTACTTCTCGCGCCACCGCGAGGGGGCCTGGCGCTCGAAGATCGGGGTCAACCTCGTCGCCGGGTCGGTGTCCGCCCTTGTCGTGATCATCTTCGCAGTGGTCAAGTTCACCGAGGGGGCGTGGCTCGTCGTCCTGATCTTCCCGCTCGGAGTGTTCGCGTTGGTCCGTCTGCACCGGCAGTACCTGCGCGAAGAGGCGGCCCTGTCGTATGTCGGCCAGCGCGGCTCCGGGCCGCCCAACAACTTCACCCGCGGCTCGACGGTCGTGCTGGTCGACGACGTCGATCTCTCGGTGATCGGTGCGGTCCG
>Ga0075017_100001328_pt1 | contig 15002 bp, 11 predicted proteins | sample AleBraG_ABR_2012_FD_71475 | JGI IMG/M metagenome (GOLD analysis project Ga0075017, IMG submission 71475) | Freshwater sediment microbial communities in response to fracking from Pennsylvania, USA - Alex Branch Run_MetaG_ABR_2012 | ecosystem: Environmental > Aquatic > Freshwater > Creek >... | reverse complement strand
CGGCAAATCTTTCTCAGGGGGGCGTCACCGCCCCGACGGCTACTGCGGTGCTCACGTGCGTGGCCCCCGTGGTGACGTTGTCCTCCGTTTCTGTGACGCCCGCGACGGCCTCGATCGCCGCCAATGCGACGCAGCAGTTCACGGCCACGGGGACTTACTCTGACGCATCAATCAAGGACTTGACGAGCACGGTCGCCTGGACCACATCGAACGCGGCCGTCGCAACCATTTCGAGTCCGGGAGGCCTTGCGACGGGCGTCGCGGCAGGAGGGCCGATCACGGTCAGCGCAACGGTCCCGGCATCGGGGCAAACCGCGGCGGTGACCGGTAGCGCCCAGCTGACGGTGACCGCATTGGCTTCGGCGCTGACCTGCAATGCGGCACCATCGCCTGTGGGCGGCGGTGCCTTACCGTTCGAAAATGAAGCCTACTGCATCACCTTTACCGGTCAAACGGACCAGTTGTATAGCTTTACGGCGACATTGACCTTTACGACGCCACTCGCTGCTGGGAATCTCATCGGTTGCCAATACGCCAGTACCGGGACGGTCACATCGACCAGCACACCCGCCAGTACGGGCCCGACGGCGTGCACCGGGACCTTGACCGTCTCGAGTACGACCGGAAATTTTTCGATCGTGGATTCCACGGTCAGTACCAACACGTTCACGGGCACGTTCTCGACCTTGGGCAATGTGGCCTCGGGCACCTATAATTTCGGGGTGTTCGGACCCGGAGGGGGAATTGCCGCGGGAAGCTTCAGCGGTCCCGTGGTGCCGTAAGTCGAGGGTAGCGTGCGCCTTGGCGGGCCATCCGTACTCTTGCCGTTGGCGGCGTGCCTGATCGCTTGTAGTTCAGGGACGCCGGCCACGTCGCAAGCACCGATTGTTCCCGCCGTGGCGACGATTACCGGTTTGGCTCGTGCCGGTAATTCGGTGATCAGCGGGGCGACAGTGAGGCTGTCGGTCGCATCGTCCTCGGGTGGAGCGGCGCGACAACTGGGACAGGCGACCACCGATTCGCGCGGCGCGTTTATTCTTCGGGCAGATTGCGCAAGTGCGGGGGGCTCCGGTTTCCTCTACGCGATCATCGACGGAGGGCGCGCATCGGCCGGTAACGGCCAATTCTCCAATGGCGCAAACCGACTGGTGGCGGTACTTGGACCTTGCAATCAGATTCGCGGAACCATGATCATCAATGAGCTGACGACCATTGCCGCCGCCTACGCATTGGCTGCGTTCGTCAATGGCAATGATATCGGCGGTCCGGAACCTGGGTTATCCAACGCAATGGCTACGGCTGCAACGCTGGTAGACACCAGTGCCGGCGCATTGGCGTCCGACTTGCCCAGCGCAGACTTATGCGCAGGCTCGACGCCGCCCATCAATTGTGAAACCGTCGCCAAGCTCAAAATCGTGGCGAGGGCGGTGGCGGCATGTTCCACATCAGCGGCGGCGAGTTCTCTGCCTTGTGAGCTGCTTTTGACGTGTGCGGTGCCGGGTGCCATCGATTCAGGTATTGGACCTTGCACCCCGCCGCTTGACTCCAAGGCACCCATGGACATTTGGCAAGCATTACTCGCAATTGCGCGCGGTCCGGGTTTGGTGTCCGCATCTGGGCTCTACCGGGCCGGCGTGGGCGCCGCCGACGCTGCGCCCCTCACCAGTGCACCCAACGATTGGTCCCTATCGTTGTCTTACCGCGGCGGCGGTTTGAGCGAACCCACGGCAATCGCGATCGACGCAGCCGGAGACATTTGGGTTGCTAACTACAATAGCAGCGCCAGTGAATTCGGCCCCACAGGCGTCGCTTTGTCGCCGGCGGCGGGCTTCACAGGCGGAGGGTTAGAAGAGTCATTTGGAATTGTCATCGACGCCGCGGGTCATATCTGGGTTTGTAATGAGCAGAGTGATGGGAAGTTCAATTCAGGCTTGGGCAGCATTACAGAGCTCGGGGCGGACGGCAGCATCCTCTCGGGCGCGGATGGATTCGCCGGTGGCGGGCTGAATTTTCCACAGGCGCTCGCCGTCGACGCCACAGGAAATATCTGGGTCACTAACTATGGCGATTCGACATTGAGCGAGTTCGCGAGCGATGGAAGTCCGCTGTCACCCTCGTCGGGATTCGCGGGCGGAGGCCTGAGTTTCCCGGTGGGTCTGGCCTTCACAGCTGGCAATTTGTGGGTGGCCAATCAAGGTGCCAACCAAATCAGCAGTTTCTCCACGACCGGTTCAGCGGTTTCACCGACCGTCGGGTTTCAAGGCGGAGGTCTCATGGTTCCGCAGGGTATTGCGACCGACGCCAGCGGTCATATTTGGGTCAGCAACTACTATGGCGACAGCCTCTCGGCCTTCGACAGCCACGGCACCGCGCTCTCACCCGGCGGCGGCTATGTCGGCGGCGGACTCGCGGCGCCGGGGAGTATTGCGGTCGACGGCGCGGGTCAAATTTGGGTGGCCAACTTTCAAGGGGCGAGCCTTACTGAGTTGAGCGGCGCCGGCTCCCCCGTCATGGGATCTGCGCTGACGTCATCCCAGGGCCTCTCGAGCAGAGAGATCATGCAGCCCTTTGCGCTGGCCATCGACGCGTCGGGAAATGTGTGGGTCAGCAATTTTGGCAATGACAGCCTGACCAAATTCATCGGTATCGCGACCCCGGTTGTAACCCCCCAGATGGGTTCGCCGCGGCAACCCTGACCTCGCTGGTCCGGCAATATATGAGCGCCGATAATGAAGCCGGCGCCAGAGAACTGTGCAACTTTAAGGTTCTATTTCGCCTTCATCCTGCCGAACGCGGCGAAAATCGAGGGCGTGCAGATCGATTTGGTATTCGACCGGCCGGACAAGGTCATCACTGCATTGTGAGGGAAGCGCCCACAGTGGAGTTGGTGCGCCGAGGCTATTTTTACCGGATTATCGAAGCGAGGGAGCTGTTTCAATAGCGAGCCTAGAAGGATACAGGGCGGGCGCACTGGTTTAAAATCAAACGAGCGGTAGGGTGGCGCACGGCCCGCCAGTGGGGCAGTATCGGCGACAAGTTGATTGTTGAGGGCGTTGCGCTCTTATTTAACCTATGCGCGTTCTATCCCAATTTCATCCCGCCGTAGCGGCGTGGTTTTCCCGGACATTTCCGGGCCCTACTACCGCACAAACGGCCGCCTGGCCCGCTTTGCAGGCCGGCTCCAACGTGTTAGTGGCCGCCCCCACAGGATCCGGCAAGACTTTTGCCGCTTTCTTAGTCGCTATCGATCAATTGGTGAAGGAAGGGCTAGCCGGTCCGCTGCCGGATGAAACTCGAGTTCTTTATATCTCTCCGCTGAAAGCGCTATCAAACGACATTCAACGCAACCTCATGGCGCCGCTCACCGGCATCCGTGACGAGTTAATGGAAATGCGGCTGCCGGATGTCGAGATACATGCGGTCGTGCGCACCGGCGATACGACTCAATCCCAGCGGGCCGCCATGCGCCGCAAGCCACCCCACATTGTCGTGACGACGCCGGAGTCACTCTATATTTTGCTGGGTTCGCAAAGCGGCCGCGACCTGCTCGCGACCTGCCGTACTGTCATCGTCGATGAAATTCATGCGATCGCCGGCAACAAGCGCGGAGCGCATCTCGCCCTTTCCTTGGAGCGACTGCAAGGTATCGCCCAGCACCGACTCATCCGTATCGGCTTGTCTGCAACCCAAAAGCCCATTGAGCTGGTGGCCCACTTTTTGACGGGCGCGCTTCAGGGCGTCTCTGCCCCACCCTGCCACATCGTCGACAGCGGACATCGCCGCGACCGTGATCTGGCCTTGGAATTACCACCGACTCCGCTCGAAGCGGTGATGTCGGGTGAAGTCTGGACTCAAGTCTACGATCGCCTGGCGCAGCTGGTGTTGCAGCATCGCACGACGCTGGTCTTCGTCAACACTCGCCGTATGGTGGAGCGCCTGGCACGACATTTATCAGAGCGCCTTGGCGAGGACAACGTCGCCGCCCACCATGGCAGCCTTTCGAAGGAGCGGCGGCTGAATGCGGAGCAGCGTCTAAAAGCCGGCGATCTTAAAGTCTTGGTGGCCACCGCCTCGCTGGAACTCGGGATTGACATTGGCGACGTCGATCTTGTTTGCCAGATCGGCTCAACCCGCTCCATCAACGCCTTTCTGCAGCGCGTGGGGCGAGCCGGCCACTCGGTCGGCGGCGTCTCTAAAGGTCGCCTATTTCCATCGTCGCGCGATGAACTCATCGAATGCGTAGCGCTGATCGATGCGGTGCGGCGTGGCGAACTGGACCGGCTCACCATCCCAGAAAACGCACTCGACGTGCTCGCACAACAGATCACCGCCGAGGTCGCGGCACGTGAGTGGTCTGAAGACGAACTGTTCACACTGGTACGACGGGCTTACCCCTATCGCAATCTATCGCGCCACGATTTCGACGAATGCATCACCATGCTCGCCGAGGGCTTCAGTACCCGCCGCGGGCGTCGTGGCGCGCTGATTCACTACGACGGCGTCCATAAAATGCTGCGGGCTCGCAAGGGAGCACGGCTCACAGCGATCACTTCGGGAGGCGCGATTCCCGACAATGCAGATTACCGGGTGATGCTTGAACCCGAATCCCTCTTGGTCGGCACGCTTAACGAAGATTTCGCTATCGAAAGTATGCAAGGCGACATCTTTCAATTGGGAAATGCGTCTTACCGCATCTTGCGCGTTGAACGCGGCACGGTGCGTGTCGAAGATGCTCACGGTCAGCCGCCCTCGATTCCCTTCTGGCTAGGCGAGGCCCCGGGTCGCACGCTGGATTTGTCCGCGGCGGTATCAAGGGTGCGACAGGGCTTTGAACAGCACGTCGAGCGCGAGACCAGTTCCGCACTCACCTGGCTCATGGCGACCGTAGGAATCGACGAAGCGGCCGCGCAACAAGTGGTGCAATATCTCGCTGCCGGACGCGCGGCTCTCGGTACCCTGCCCACCTTTGATACGATAGTATTCGAGCGCTTCTTCGATGAAGCCGGCGGCATGCAGCTCGTGATTCACTCCCCATTCGGCAGCCGTATGAATCGCGCCTGGGGGTTATCACTTCGCAAACGCTTTTGTCGCACGTTTAATTTTGAGCTGCAAGCGGCCGCGACCGAAGATCACATCGTGTTATCGCTCACGCATGCGCATAGCTTTGAGCTTTCTGAAGCCGCCCACTACCTCAATTCCAATACCGTTCGCCATATTCTGATTCAGGCCCTGTGTGCCGCGCCGATGTTTGGAGTGCGCTGGCGCTGGGATGCTGGAATCGCGCTCGCGCTACCCCGATTCCGCGGGGGTAAGAAGGTTCCACCGCAAATTGCGCGTATGAATGCCGAGGACTTGCTGGCCGCGGTGTTTCCCGACCAAGTGGCCTGCGCCGAAAATCTACCCGGCGAGATCGAGATCCCCGATCACCCGTTGGTCAAGCAGACCATTCGCGATTGCCTAGAAGACGCCATGGATATCGACTTGTTTGAATCCGTCCTCAAGAGGCTGGAAAATCACGAGATCCGTGTCGTGGCCTGTGACCTCACCGAACCCTCTCCTCTGGCGCTAGAAGGCTTAAGCGCGCGCCCTTACGCCTTCTTGGACGACGCGCCCTTGGAAGAGCGCCGCACTCAAGCCGTCATGAGCCGCCGCTGGCTTGATCCGGCGGAAGCTGCCGACATCGGTCGTCTGGACCCTGAGGCCATCGCGCGAGTGCGCAAGGAAGCCTGGCCAGATGCGGGCTCCGCGGACGAATTACACGACGCCCTCCTGTGGCTCACTTGCATCACCGATGCCGAATGCCGCGCGACGCCTCACTGGCCAGGACTGATGCAAGTTCTCGCTGACACGGGCCGAGTAGTCGAACTACCCTACGCTGCACAATCGTTATGGGTCGCCACTGAACGTCGGACGCTGTTTCCTGCCACTGACGAGTCGCTCATCGACATCGTGCGCGGCCGCCTAGAGGGCCTAGGACCTGTTGACGCTCATTCGTTGTCGCTGTCACTGCAAGTCCCGGTTCCAAAAATCGAGGCCGCGCTGATCGCGCTCGAGACCCAAGGCTTTGCGATGCGCGGCCATTTCACCGACCAGGCGCCGCAGGCAGCGGCGCACGAGGAATGGTGCGAGCGTCGCTTGCTCGCGCGCATTCACCGCTACACCGTGAAACGGCTGCGTGCCGAGATCGAGGCTGTGCCGGCGCGGGATTTTTTGCGTTTCTTGTGCGAGTGGCAGCGCGCACTGCCGGAATCTCGCATGCAGGGATCTGAAGCGCTGGGAGCTGTACTAACGCAACTCGAAGGCTTCGAGGCGCCCGCCTCCGCCTGGGAGAGCGAGATTCTGCCGGCGCGCATGGCCGAGTACGATCCGACGTGGCTTGATGAGCTCTGTCTCGCGGGTCGCTTTCTGTGGACGCGCTTAGCGCCACGGGTGATGGCGAAGCCGGACGAAGCCCCCCGCGGCGCGTCGCCCATAGCCGCCACACCGATCGTGTTGCTCGCGCGTCCCAACGCTCCGCGATGGTCGATTTTAAGCGCCCCCCTGGAGAACCTGCGACTGACTTCAAAAGCCCAGGCGGTGCTCGATGTGATACGCACTCAAGGCGCCTCTTTTTTCGACGAAATCACAGAGCAGGCCGGCATGTTACCGACAGAAGCGGAGACGTCGCTTGCGGAGTTAGTGGCGATGGGTCTGGTCAACTCCGACAGCTTTGCCGGCCTGAGAGTGCTGCTCATGCCGAGCGGTCGCCGCGGACGCCCGAATGGCCACCATGGGCGCCACAAGCGCATGGCAATTTCTGGTATGGCCGATGCCGGCCGCTGGGCGCTCGCGCGCCGCACCAACCACACCAATGAAAGCCGCGACGATATCATCGAACAGATCGTACGCACGCTCCTGAAGCGCTGGGGCATTGTATTTTGGAAACTGCTGACCCGCGAAGCCGATTGGCTGGCTCCTTGGCGCGAAATACTTCGCTGTTGTCGGCGCTTGGAAGCACGCGGCGAAGTCAGAGGCGGACGCTTCGTGGCCGGGTTCTCGGGCGAACAATTCGCGACCCCCGAAGCCATCGGGCTGCTTCGCGAACTGCGCCGCAAAACTCCGACCGGCCAATTGATGTCCGTGTCGGGCGCCGACCCCTTGAACCTGGTAGGCATTCTCACGCCAGGGCCGAAGTTGCCGGCCCTTACGGGAAATCGCCTGCTGCTGCGTGATGGATTGCCGCTTGCCCAGTTCTCCGGCGGCGAGGTGCAATTTCTGCAACCTCTGCCTCCCAACGAGCAATGGGAGGCGCAGAACGCATTGCTGCGACGCCAAGCCACCCCCGTGCGCGCAAATGTCCCTGAAATCGCTCGATGAGAGAGCATCTTTTATCAAAGTGAGTGTCTGGATGCAGGTGACTATATGGATGAAACGATTGATCGTGGTGGCATCAACACTGGCTTGTGGAATTGCTCACGCCGGAGGCGGTCCCCTCGGTTTGGATCACGAGTGGGCATTGGATCAAAGCGGGATCTGGGCGCGAAAATTCCAGAGCGGGCTGGAGATGGGCGTGGTCGCCGTGGAACTTGGCGGGGCGCTGTGGTTGGGTAATGACAGCCCGCTGGGGCACACCTTCTGGCAGTCGGTCGATTCCTCGATCATCTCCGGCATCGGCGCACAAGGGCTGAAATACGCCTTTAGTCGCGCCCGTCCCAATCAGGGTGACAACCCCAATCTTTGGTTTCAGGGCAGCGGTCATCAGAGCTTTCCCAGCGGCGAGGTTACTTTGCAGGCCAGCTTTGTAACGCCGATCATCCACAACTACGCCAAGAGCAATCCGTGGGTATGGACTCTCGAAGTGCTTCCGGTTTACGACGCAATCGCAAGGATGAAAAGCCAGGCCCATTGGCAGACGGATGTAATCGCGGGCTGGGTTATAGGAACCGGGATTGGCTACTGGACTACGACCTTCAATACACCGCTCAGCGTGCAGATCCTGCCGCGTGGAATCAGCGTGGGATTTTCTAAGCGTTTCTAGACCGTCGCTTGCCGGAGACAAGTGACCGATTTGCAAAAGTGACGCGATAATCGCCACAGTGACTCCGCGCATCGCGGGTACTGACAAAAAAGATTCCCGGATGACGAAAATTCTCGCCGCGGTGTTATTGATGATTTGCGCCGGCCAGGTAATTGGCGGCGACGTGGGCGTGTCAATTACTGTAGGCCAACCGGGATTCTTTGGACAAATCACTCTCGGAAACTTTCCTCAGCCACAACTGGTGTATTCACAGCCAGTGGTAATCCGACAGGCGCCGGAATTCGTTTCGGCCGAGCCGATTTACTTGCATGTGCCGCCCGGCCATGAGAGGCACTGGCGTAAGCATTGTGCTCAGTACAATGCTTGCGGCCGGCGCGTCTACTTCGTGCGCGATGACTGGTACAACAATGAATACGTGCCGCGATTCCAACATCAGCGCGCTGACCGCGAGCACGGCGAAGGCAATCGTGGCGGCCGCGATCAGCGCGACCAGCATGGCGACCGCGACCCTGGTCGGGGCCACGGGAATCGCGACCATGACGAAGGGCACGATCGTTAGGGCAATTGGTGCGCTGCGCGCCGGCCAGCCCGCTCCGATGAGTTGACGCGCTGCGCGCGCCATGGCCACGGCACGTTCGATTGCCCGATTGTGTCGTAGCGCGCGGCCCAGCGACGAGCGGGATTATGGTAAGCGCCGGAGCGGCGGGCCCCGAAAACCGTGAATGGCTCGACAGCGAGCGGCAGCGCTTCGGCGCAGCATGGCGCCGGTAATATGGGGCCTTCAATCTGTGACTAAGGAATTGACGCAAGTGCTGGTCGATCCGGACACCTATCAGGTGTCGCCGGAGCCGCTACTGTTAGTGGCCGATTTGCGCGGCGCGCTGGCGCTGTGTCTGCATGACGAGGGCCGCCGTGTGGGCGGCTTACTGCATCTGCGTTTCAAGGGAAATACCGAACGTCCGAGCGATGTGACCGACAATACTTTGAGTTCGGTGCTGGTGGTTCTGGACCGATTCAAACGAGCGGTGCTCGGCAACAATTTCAAACGCGACGAGGTGCAGGCGCGAATCTTGGCGCATGCGCTGCCGCCGACCGACGCCGAAGAACCCAGCGCTTCGCTGGTGGACCTGATCAAAGCCGATTTGACCGAAGGCAAGACCACCTGTGGTACGCAGGTCATGAGACGCCAGGAGTCGGTACGAGTGTATTTTCAGCCTTGCGCCGGGCGCGTGTGGATCGGCGGACCCAGGGACTCGCGCGCTGATGTGCCGGTGCACCAAAAGGTCGGCTGACTTCTAGCGGCGCGGAATGGAACCTACGAGTATCCTATGGGTCAACTACAGACCCTGATGCCCGAGGTGCGCCTTGCGATCCCGACTGATTCTGATATCGAGCTTGGGCCTGGCGCTCGGCCTCGCCGTAAGTTCACTGACTGGTTGCGCGGATCGGCCTCCTGAGGAGCCGCAATGGACTGGCGCGGATTTCAGCGGGCGCTGGGTGTTGAACCAGGCGGACAGCGACGATCCGCAGCGCATTTTGCAGAGCCAATTTAAGGTTGCGGTAGGTCGCACCAGCGATTCCGATGGTGGTAATGGTGGCGGGAGCGGCGGTGGTCGGCGCGGAGGACGCGGAGGCGGACGCAGCGGTGGTTCGGGTGGCAGGCAGGGCGGGTCCCGGGGTGGAACCGGTGATTCCGACGACGGAGGAGTCTCGCCTATCGGACGTGGGCCCTTGCCATCGATGGACCTAATGAGTTCCGCGGTCAGGTGGCCGGGAAAGTTCTTGGTCATCACTCAGGGCGATGCGGCGGTGACTCTGGCCTCTGACGAGGCGACGGTCGAGTGCAAGCGCATGTCTGGAAGGAAGACGCCGGGTAAGAAACCCTCTTCGAGTGAACATCGGCGCTCAGCGACGGACGCGGATCTCAGACAATTTTGCGGGCTGACCGGTAAGAGCCTGGTGCTTCACACCGGTAATATGGACGAGGACCATCCGCCGTTCGTCGAGCGATTTAGGATTTCCGCGGATGGCACCCGCTTGGTGGAGTTGGTGGGCTTCGGTCAGCGTGGCGGTGGGTTCAGTTTGACGCGCGTGTGGGACCGGGTCTCGGGACAGGTTTCGCCGACTGGGCAGGTTCCCGCCAATGGACAGCCTACACCATAAAAAAAGCCGAGCTAAGCCCGGCTTCTAGGTCCCCATGCCCACCCAGCGCACTTTTTGCGCGCTTGCGTGTCGATCGGTCTTCTTGTCCCTGGGACACACCTATTGCGTCCGAGCAACACTCTAGTCGCGACTAGGCCTACGCGCCAGCCCCTATCGATAAAAAACTGAAAAAAACTGTTGTATAAAAACGACGCGTTGGAAATGGCCGGCCGGTTGCGGTGCTAGGCGCTGGTTCCGCTTCGGGTATCCTTAGGCACATCGATGTTCATCCATAAACTCGGAGAGTTACTTGGCTAAGTCCGCTCCGCAAAAACCTGTGCAAGCCGCGGTTCGCAGTCGGCGTGCTTATTTTGATTGCAGGTTCGGTCAGCTCCATGTTCGCACCGCGTTCCCGATCACCGGTGGATTTGACGAACAAGTGACCTTGATATGTTTGCATGCGCGTCGCGATGCGAGCCGCAGCTTTCAGGCTTTGTTGTCCGACTTGGCCAAGGAGCGCTCGGTGTATGCGCCGGATATGCCGGGATTTGGCGAGTCTGATCCTTCGCCTGCCGGGACCGTGGCCGAATCGGCAGAAGCGGTGCTCGATCTTTGCAAGGATTTGCGCTTGCGGCAGATCGATATATTGGGAGTGGAGTATGGAGCGAGTGTTGCATTGAACCTAGCCGCCGTGCATTTGGGTCTGGTGAGGCGCATGGTCCTGGTGGGGCTTGATGCTACCGAGTCAAGGCGGGAACCAGGGCCGGATATTCTCGTGCTGCCCGAAGGATCGATTACCGCGACCTCCGATATTTTGGCGAGCCAAGTGCGTGGGTTTCTCGATGTTCGTGCCGCTAGATGAGGCTCAATAAATATATCAGCGAAACCGGTGTTTGTTCGCGCCGCGAGGCTGACAAGTGGATCGAGGCGGGGCGCGTGAGCCGTAATGGCGTGCCCGCGGTTTTGGGTACTCGGGTCGGCGATTCGGATGAGATCAGAATCGACGGCGAACTCGTGGTGCGCAAGCCGGCGCCGATCTATATCGCGCTTAACAAACCGGTGGGCATCACCTGTACCACTGAGGCGCATGTCGAGGGCAATATCATCGATCTGGTCGGGCTGGAGGCGCGCATTTTTCCGATCGGACGCTTGGACAAGGAGTCGGAGGGGTTGATTTTATTGACCAACGACGGCGACATCGTCAATGAGATTCTGCGCGCGGAAAATAATCACGAGAAAGAATACTTGGTGACAGTCGACAGACCGGTGACCGATCTATCGCTTGAGATGTTGGCGAGCGGTGTGAAAATCATGGGAATGCTCACCAAGCCCTGTGAGGTCAGGCGCATCGATGATTCAAGGTTTCGAATTATTCTGACGCAAGGGCTGAACCGGCAAATTCGCCGGATGTGTTCGGCGCTGGGCTACCAGGTGCGCAGACTACAACGAGTTCGCATTATCAATATTCGCTTGGGCGATCTTGGCTTGGGGAAGTGGCGAAATTTGACGGCCGCCGAACTTAAAGGATTGTTGCCGGGATAGATCAAGCGGCGCGCAATTGCGCGGGGGACAGACCCTCGGTCCATTGCCTGGCACTCGAGGTGCGCCATTCACGATCCTTGGTTTTAGCCGCCAGCCAATGGAAAAAATCGTGGCCGCGGTTGGTCCAGTACTTAAGGTCGTACAACAGCTCGTTGGTGGTCGAGCGCACGCTGAAGCGTCGGCGAAATCCGAAACCGGCGAGTTCGCGGGTACAGGTGATGCGCGGCGCGTGATTCGCCAGGGAATATCGATCCGTGCCGATTTGCAGAAGAAGATTACCGGCTTCGGCATACATGCAAATATTCGGCTGGGCGGCGCGAATCAATGCGACGCCGTGGACCAGCGGCGGGGCCACGTCGAAAGTGGTAAAAGTGCCCCCCAAGCGGTGCCATTTGAGCACCAGGCCCTGGCGGCGAAAATCGATCACCGAGACGGTTTCCATGCGCCCGCTATTTTAACGGAGAATCGGCTGGCTGCGAATCGGCCGCTTGTGTGGCGACTTCGCGATCGGGCAGTGCGGCGAATGCGGCTTGAACGATGGTCGGTGTCAGGAGCTGCGGAAGAATTACCGGCTCGCTCGATCCGGGTTTTGAATTGTAAACCAGGTACAGCGGTACACCGCCGCGGCCGAAGTCGGCCAATCCTTGAGTGATGGCGGGATCTCGATTGGTCCAGTCGCCCTTCATCAGAGTGACGCCTTTGCGATGGAAGGTGGTTTGAACCGCCGGATCGGCGAATGCATTGCGTTCGTTGACCAGACAAGTGAGACACCAGCTGGCGGTGAAATTGACTAGCAGGGGTTGGCCTGTGGCCTTCAATTCGGCGACGCGCGCGGCGTCATAGGGTTGCCACTCGTCGGCGGTTTTGGATGACCCTTGTGCGGCGTGGGAGCTTGCTCCATTGGCGGCGAATTCGATGGGCAGCATCAGCGCCAATAGTGCAGCCAGTATCGTTAGCCACTTGGCGCGGCCGTAGGCCCACGCGGCCAGTGCAACTAGAATCGCACCGGCCAGCGCGGCGGCAAGCGCGATGGAGCTTTGCTGTGCGAGTACCCAGAGGAGCCAGGCGGCGGACGCGTACATGGGGAAGGCAAAGACTTGTTTGAGCGTGTCCATCCAGGCGCCGGGTTTGGGCAGCACTGCACGCAATTTTGGCGCGAAGGATAACAACACATAGGGAAAAGACAGGCCGACGCCCAGCGCTGCGAAAATACACAGGGCGACGATAGGGCGCTGGGTGAGTGCGGCCCCGACGGCCGCGGCCATGAAGGGAGCGGTGCAGGGGGTGGCGACCAGGGTGGTCAGCACGCCGGTGAAGAACGAGGCCCTGAGTCCATCGCCCTGGGTGAGGCTGTCGCCTAGCCCTGCGAGTCCGCCGCCGAACTCAAACACGCCGGAGAGATTCAGACCCACCGCCATCAACAAATAAATCATCAGCGTGACGAATAGCGGCGATTGTAATTGGAAGCCCCAGCCGATTTGTTCGCCGCCCGCGCGTAAGGTGAGGAGGATGGATGCGAGTACCAGCATGGAACTGATGACGCCGGCGGCGAACACCAGACCCTTGGTGCGCACCGCGGCGGGACTCTTCTTGGCCTGTTCCACCAGGCCCAGCGCTTTGATGGACAGGACCGGGAACACGCAGGGCATTAGATTTAGGATCAGTCCGCCGAGGACGGCGAACAGGAGCAGGAGCGGCAGGTCTGTGGCGGGTGCGGCTTGGCCTGATGCGGAAATTGTGGATGGCAGTGGGGCGAATCGGGGGGCAGCCCACTGGGTTGCGCTGGTGCCGCTGAGATTCGCGGCGATCTCTAGAGCCTGCGGATGTTGGTCGCCGGTTGTGCTCAAGAGGATGCCGCGCAGCGGGCCGGCCTTCGGCGGCTGGTAGCCGAGTTTTAACGAAAGCGTTACGCCGTCCGCGGTATGGCTGAAGGTCTGCGGGGCGCCGTATTCGATACCGCCCTCGTCGTAGGGAAAGAATGACAAGGATTTTATCGCGTCTAAGCTCGGACCCCATTCCCTGCCCAGCGAGATCACCAATTTCCCGCCGTCGATGTGCGCCTGCGCGATGGCCGGTGCGGGGGCCGGCAATTGCGCGCGAGCGGCGACGAATAATGGCTCGTCTGTGGCGTCGATGGCGCCTGCACTCGGGGTTACCGGCAGCGTCAAATGCAGAGTGGCATTCTCGGGAATGCATACGTCGGAGCACACCAGCCACGAGGCTTTGGCTGCGAGGTTTACGTTCGACTTAAGTGCTGCCGGTGCGGTGATACGCACCAGGTGCATCACCTGTCCGGAATAGCCGTAATTCACCAGCGGCGGTAGATCAAAGCGGTGTGGTGTGACCCAGACGATATCGTCGGCTGAAAACCCTTTGGGCAAGTCCCAGGTCAATTGGGTGGGCCGTCCGGAGTCTCCCGGATTACGCCAGTAGGTATGCCATCCGGAGCGGATATCCAGCTCCAGCGCCACCCAAAAGGTCTGACCGGGCCCGACGCTTGCGGTTTCGCTGATGAGGCGCGCTTTGACGTTTTCGGTGGCGACCGGATCGCCGGACCGCGCCGCGACCGCCGCGGCGAGAACCAGGCTGAGAAATCCTATTGTGGCGATACGCATGCTCGTATGTTACCTATTTCGCGATGCTGCGGAGCGCGGCAGCCCTAAACTCGTGGAATGGCGCACAGTATCGCGGTATCGCGCGCGCACGGTCGCGCGGCTATTCCGCTTGGGTCTCGCTTTAAGATAAGGTAGTGGGGCGTTAAGAAAGATGGGCTCCATGCAAGAAACCTACGTAGAACGAATTCTCAAATCCAAGGTATACGACGTCGCCGTTGAAACTCCGCTGGAGGCGGCTCCGCGTCTGTCACGCCGCCTGCACAATCAGGTGTTGTTCAAACGGGAAGACCTGCAGCCGGTGTTTTCGTTCAAAATACGGGGTGCCTACAACAAGATTGCGCAGCTGTCGGCGATTAGTGCGCAGCGCGGGGTTATTTGCGCTTCGGCCGGCAATCATGCCCAGGGTGTGGCATTGGGGGCGCGCACCAGGGGTATTCCGGCGGTTATTGTGATGCCCTTGACGACGCCGGAAATCAAGGTTCAGGCGGTCGCCGACTTGGGTGGCGAGATCGTGTTGCATGGCGATGACTATGATCATGCCTACGAGCACGCGGTTGGAATCGCGGCCGAGCGCGGGCTGGTGTTCGTTCACCCCTTCGATGATCCCGATGTGATTGCCGGTCAAGGGACGATCGGTATGGAAATTCTGCGCCAGCGGCATGGCGACGATCTGCACGCGATATTCG
>Ga0075017_100001326_pt1 | contig 15003 bp, 18 predicted proteins | sample AleBraG_ABR_2012_FD_71475 | JGI IMG/M metagenome (GOLD analysis project Ga0075017, IMG submission 71475) | Freshwater sediment microbial communities in response to fracking from Pennsylvania, USA - Alex Branch Run_MetaG_ABR_2012 | ecosystem: Environmental > Aquatic > Freshwater > Creek >... | reverse complement strand
TTTCGGCAAGCGTCTAGTAATAATTTTGACAATACTCTTTACAGTGGTATTGTTTCTAAGGACAGCATCGCATATAGCGGCGATGCTGTTCATGGCGGTGTAGCTCAAAGGAAGAGCGCTCCACTCATAATGGAGAGGCAGTTTGGATCGATACCAACCACCGCTACGAGAATTTGGCTAGGAGATGTCATGACATCTCCTAGCCAAATTATTATGGGGCGGTAGTTCAGCCGGAAGAACAACGAACTAATAATTCGCATGTCCTAAGTTCAATCCTGAGTCGCTCCACTTTACAAAACTTCTAGGCTTGCTTCAGTTAGAATTAGGCATGCAATGTTCCTGTCTAAAATCCAAGAATAGAGATCAGAGTAAGTGCTCTTGCAGGCCTAAGAGGATCAGAAAATATGTTCCCTCTCACCCCTGTTCAAGATGTGGCGTGACTACCACGAACCCTTCTTACTGTTCTCAAGCATGCAATAATGCTGTTCGCCCCAAGACAGTCAAAGAGTTGGACTCTTGGCTCGCTGGAGAAATAGGCTTGTCTACTGGCAACGGTGAGCTAAAGGCAGTAGCGCGACAGTACCTTCTCAAAGAGGCTGGCTATGCTTGCACTGAGTGCGGATGGAACAAGCCAAACCCAAAGACTGGCAAGCCAATTTTGTGTGTTGATCATAAGGACGGGAATCATAGAAATAATTTTCGTAGCAATTTAGTTGTTCTATGCTACAACTGCCATGCTTTGACTCCTACTTTTGGGGCTTTGAACATAGGCACTGTCAGCCCTAGGAGTGTAACATCGAGGAAGGTCTGGGGATGACGGAGCTTATTGGGGCACTCAAAGAATGCGGTTATTCAGCATGTAGTAAAACGTTCAGGGTAGTAAAACGTGGCGGGCATGATAGGAAGTTTTGTTCTAACGAGTGTCGGGTTCTTAATAAGCGCGCGCTCTCTCTGGCTGTGGTCAGGTATTGCAAGCGAGATGGCTGCGGTAAAAAATACGCATCTTCACATGGAGGGACTAAGTTCTGCTCTAAATCTTGTTCAGCGAAAGTTGCCAACAAGTCAGAGAAGAGGCCATCTAGGAAAATGCAGTTATGTCTCAATTGTGGTAATGAGACAACTCGTCCTAAGTATTGCTCAATTGCATGCAGCAGTGAAGCAAGGAAGAATGGAACCTCACTGGACATAGAAAGCTGGCTTCAAGGCGAGATTCCTATGTCCAGCAAAAGTGGAGTACTACGGGATGCTGCGCGCAAGTTCTTGTACGAGCATGCCGGACACAAATGTACAGAGTGCGGATGGGCAGAGGTTAACCCGTCTCTCGGCAAGGTCCCTCTCTGCGTGGATCACATCGATGGTGACTGGCGGAATAACTTCATAAGTAATCTCAAGGTTCTCTGTTTCAACTGTCACACACTGACTCCTACTTTCGGTTCACTCAACGTAGGGTGACTGGTGATAACGACAAGGAGCGTCCATTATGACTGTTCTCTGCAAGGTCCAAGGCTGTGGTTTCACAAAGTGGGAAACTGGTCTCTGTTCGAAGCATTACGCAACTCTTCGAAGGTCTGGTGTGCTTGTTGTCAGCGAGTCTGAAACCCTGACTAAGGAATTGCCGCCTTGTTCTGTTGCAGGATGCGATAGTCGGGCTTTCAGTGTGGGGATGTGCATAACGCATTACTCGCGTTGGTATCGCTACGGTGACGTGGAAGCCGCCTCGGACCCTAATTCTGCTCCACAGCCGACTACTGAGGAGTTGTTCTGGTCGATGGTTGATAAGTCTGGTGATTGCTGGTTGTGGACAGGTGATACGGATCGTTATGGTGCTGGGAGATTCAAGTTTGACGGTTCCGTTAGGCCAGCGCATCGATACTCGTATATGCAGGAATACAATGTGAAGTTGGGTAGAAGAGAGATGCTTAAGCATTCTTGCAAAGTTAGTTCCTGTGTCAGGCCGGAGCATCTTCTCAGTGCTTCTGAGCTGAAAGAGAAACGGTTGCCTTAATCTGTAAATATGGGTTACAGTATCTAGGTAAGCATTTGCGGGTATAGCCCAATTGGCAGAGGCAGCGGACTTAAAATCCGCGTGTTGTGGGTTCGAGTCCCACTATCCGTACTGACGTTCATGTGTATCATAGTGGTATGAGCAAAACCAGTGATTTTTATCGGTTGGGGGTTAACCTTGATTCAGAGTCTAAGAAGTCATTGGATGGGATCGGGGAGCTGAAGTCGTGGAACCCTACAGAGACTGTTCGTCGGTCTTTGTCTGTCATGCACTATCTTGTTAAGGAGATAGCTGCTGGTAGGCGAGTGGTGACGATGGATGCTGACGGCAAGAATCCTCGGGATGTAGTTTTTCTTTAGTTCAGACAAGGAGCGTCACCATGCGCGGCATTTACACCTCTGGTGAGGAGTAGGTACCTACCTACACAGCGTGCGATGACTGCATGCGGGTAGTTGCTGGTCTTAGGAGGCCAACAACTATGTCTAGAACAGATAAAGACCGCCCTCTCCGGGTGAAGGTCAGGGATTCGTCGCTTCGGCGTGTTGAAGCCCATGATCACCGGGATGGCATTTGCGACTTGGATGATTGGCTCGCTGATTACAACGCTGGTTATTACAGCAGGTGGCGTAGCTGCGACATGGACTTGTTTCCCATGAAGTGGTTCGATGAGCCTACCAAGGAGGACCGTAACAACGGTTGGTATAGCCCGGTCCGCATGAGGGACCGGGATGATGCGATCCGTATGCGGAAAGAGTACAACTCGTCAGGTACAGTAGATGACGAGGTTTGGCTTCCTCGGCATCACCGCCACAATTGTTTTAATGGTGGTTGGTGGAACTGAGGGAAGATGTTGTAACCATGTTGACAAATGGCGTGGTTGCGGCTAAGTTAGAAAAGTCGGGTAGCTAGCTTCCCGCAATTGGAGACGTGGCAGAGCGGCCTATTGCATCACCCTGCTAAGGTGAAGTGTTCGAAAGGGCACCGGAGGTTCAAATCCTCTCGTCTCCGCAAGTTCACCCCAGTCAAAAATATTTGGCTGGGGTGAAATCGTATACAGCGTTGTCGTCTTGAGGTTAGAATGACGGTCTCGTAGCTTCTAAAGCTAGGGAGCCAAAATAACCGATGGAAGGCAGTAAGCAATGTCAAGTAACCCGTACGCTGTGCAGTCACCAGAAGGTCAGTCCAAGGCAAAGATTGCTCTTGTTCTCGGCATCATTGGCTTGTTTCTTTTCGGAATCATTCTTGGTCCGATTGCGATTGTTCAGGCGAACAAGGCTGAGTCTCTTGGAGCGAAGGCTACTGCTGGGAAGGTCCTCGGATGGATTGACACTATCTTTGGAATCTTAGGCATCGTCTTGGTGCTCATGAACATGTCGCACTAACCTTTCTTGGCTTGACATGGTGGCGTGGCAGCGTCGATGGGTAGTGGCTGCCACGCCACTGTTGTGTCCCTGAGACTAAAAAATTTTCTAGTTTGCTCGCGACTATAGTTGAAGAATGAGTTCAACCATATTGAGGGTGCTTACCTCGCTGGATGGATCATTGGAATCGCATTCTTCTGCCTCGAACTGGTGATTGTAAGGATTATCATCTGATTTTTCGCGCGTCTTCGAGTCGGTTTTGCTCACCCGCTATATTTCCGTCTAGTAGCTTTTGCTGTCCATTGAATGAAGAGAAAATAATGTCCACGTCTGCTTTTGACCAGTCCGCTCTGCCTGCTGCTTCTGCCTCACCGCTGATGTTCGGAGTGCTAGGCACGTTAGTTTCGGTGATTGGCCCTGTGACCCTGTACTCCGGCTATACCAACAGTGGCTGGTCGGCTGTTTCTGTGATCATCGGTATCTTGCTGTGCGGGGTTGCTGGTGTCTTCTGCGGTGTCTCTTCCCGATCTTCCATCCTGAAGGCTGGGAAGTCTTTGCCAAGCGGTGCGAGGTTGCTGTCCGGGTTTTCTATTATTGGTGGTTCGTTCGCTATCGGGGTCGTGCTTTTGATCGCTATGGTGCTGGGGCTGCTCATGGTTCTCTCGCCAAGGTGATTCGCTGGGTTTTCAAGCATTAGCCCCGACCTGTTGAAGCGTTTTCTTGCCCCCGAATTTCTGGTGCACTTAGGAGTGGTATTTCTAATAAGTCGCCTATACTTACAGAATATGGAAACATCAACTGAAAGGGCGAAGATGTCAAACCATCCGTTTGATGGAGACGACGGAAAACCCGCTTATGTTCCTCCAGCGGGAGATACTAACGACACCACGCCTCCGGCGATTTATACTCCTCCGTCAGGGTATTCGTCTCCGTACCAGCCTCTGGCAGACCACGCGAGGCAGCCGCAGAATCCTGTACATGGCGGCGTCACTCCTTACGGATATGCACCACCGCAGCAGGCGTCAAATGGGAGCACGTATGCGACTCTCTCCATTGTTGCAGCAGCAATTGGGATTTTTGTTTTGGGGATCATCCTAGGACCGGTATCGATATTCTTGGCTACCAAAGCTGAGAAGTTGGGTACTCGTGCGACGGTAGGCAAAATCATGGGTTGGGTGGTCACAGGTTTATCAGCGGTTGTTGTCTTGGTGGGGATGATCTCCATGATGGGCAGCTACCGCTAGGCTCCAGTAAGTTATCGCTATTGCTAGTCCGGATATTCATGTCAGAGAAAGTGAACTACCTTGTCAAATACTCCAGAGGAAACACCGGCAACAGAAACTCCATCTGTCGTGCCTCCGCTTCCTGCTCATGATCCTCAACAAGCTGAATCTCCGGATTGGTCCCAGTACGCGCCTGCTGGTCAGCCGCAAAGTAGCTTCGAGCAGCATTCTGAGCTTCCCTACGGCGTTCCAGTGCAGTCGCAGTCTCCTTATGAGGCACCGGTTTATTCAGGCGCTCAGCAGGTCTACCAGCAGCCTCAGTACGGTCAGCCGACTTATCCCGGCTATGACCCGCAGCTTCAGCACGGCTACCAGAATGCTTACCCCGCTTATGGTCAGCCGACCCCGGTAGACCTAGCCAGAAAAAGCGCATCGAATAGCATGACCATGGGTATCATCGCCGCGAGTGTCGCGGTCTTGATCGGCTGGATTCCTTTCTTCGGTCTCCTTGGTGTTGCTGGAGGAATCGGTCTGGGCATCCCTGCGATTCTTCAGGCGAAGCGGGCCGAGAGGAACGACATCAACGCGACTGTCGGCAAAGTCTTGGGATGGTTCGCCATCGGGTTCTCCGTATTGTGGGTCATCACGTATCTATGCCTGATCATGATCGGCAGTATGATGGGGCATAGAACCACTTCGGTGTGAACTATCACCGAGTATCAACTTGGTTGAAGGCTCCGTCCCATGAGGGTACGGGGCCTTCTCATTTGGCTCATGTTGTCAACATGATATACACTACTGAAAAGTTAGTCTGAAAGAATCGCTAATATTGTCCATAGAGAGCTACGAAAGGCAGGTGATGGTCATGAGCGGTGTAGTAGTACTGAATGCCTCCGAGGAGGCTGTCGCTGTCGTTTCGTGGCAGCGGGCAATGACGATGGTCCACGCTGGGTTGGCTGTGGTGCATGAGGCTGTCGAGGGTCGAATGATCAACTCGCCTACAGCTCAGTTCGTGTTCCCTAAGGTGATCCGTCTTATCAAGTACGTGTATGTCAAGTACCGCACGAGGACTCCCGCCTGCTCCAAGAAGGGCGTGTTGAAGCGTGACAACTGGACGTGCGTTTACTGTAGCCGTTCTGCGAACACGGTTGACCACATCATCCCCCGCGCCAAGGGCGGAAAGTCTACGTGGGAGAACCTTGCTGCTTGTTGCCAGCCTTGCAATAACAAGAAGGCTGACAAGACCTTGAAGGAAGCTGGGCTTCGCCTCCAGTGGATTCCACGTGCGCCAGTACCAAACCCTCTTGCCAGTTTGGTCTAGAAGTCACGGGTGCTGGTTACGAAGCAATAATGTTGTCACTCGGGAAACTGTGTGATAGTGTCCTTAGTGAGGGCGAGCGAAAGCCAAGTTCGCCCTCACTTCTTGGCGATGTGCCCGAGTGGCCTAAGGGAGCAGCCTGCAAAGCTGTAAATCACGGGTTCAAATCCCGTCATCGTCTCCAAGATACAGAGAAGCCCCCTACTGACTATCAGTAGGGGGCTTCTCTGTTATGCGGACCGATATTTACTACGGGTAGATAGTTTGAAAGAGAACGACTGCCACCATTGAACCGAAGAAGGCGATGAGTGATGCAAGCACAGTGACAATCACCATGCTGAACATCCGGAAACCACGACCGTTGTGGAACTTCCGACGTGTCTCGTGGGTGATGTAGCTGAGGGAGATGGAAGATGCGGTTAGCATCGGAGCGCAGTAGATGAAAAGCAGGCTGCTCCAGTGAGCCAACGGGTACTTTTCGATGCTTAGAAACTGGGGGCCAGTGGGCTGGATAACCCAACGACTAGCCATCAAGCTGCTAGCGTAGTCACCGAGCAAACCAATAATAGTGAACGCGACGAGTGTCGCTAGGAGAACTGTTATCTTCTTAGCGAATCGTCGCGCCACTTTAAGTTCGGTCTGGACCATAACGCGATCTGGTCGCTGTACGATGGTGCTCATTTTTATGGCCTCACAGATAAAAATGGTGATTCGATCTGGTCGCCCTTACAACTTTGATCGAAATTGGATGACTTATCTCAGTTTACGCGAAAAACCAAGCAAAAAGCGAGGTGAATTTTCTTCGCGGTCTTCAACTATGTCTTCACGCATTCTGATTTCTTGCTGAGTGCCGGGAAGCCCCCCGTTACCGCCGCCTTCGGACACCAGAGACGCCTCGTGGATCACGAGACCAGCTTCAATTCTCTGAGCAGATTGGATCACGACATTACTTGCAAGATGCGATGACCGTTCGAGGTCAGCGTCCTCTTCCTTGGCTGCGTCAATATAGGCGTTGGCGATGGCGATACCCTTGTTTTTGCCGATCTGGTGGTTCTTCGCAATGTCTAGTTGGTGTTCCTTACGGAGCTTCTCTTCGGCGCGCTTGAGTCCGTCCACGCGTTCTTTTGCCAGATCGAGTCGGAGCTGTCGTGCAACGCTCTTCGCTTCGTTGACTGCTTCAACACTTTGGCGTTCCCGTTCTTCCAATTCATGCTTCTGCTGGGCCAGCTTTTCAGTGCACTCGATTTCCATCTGCTTGTACAGTCGAATAGCTTCGCGCTTCTTATCAACGGCGATATGAAGGTCAGCAGCGGTTTTCTCTAACTCCAAGGAAACTTCAGAGTTCTCCCGTTGCAGCGCTTCCACCGAGTTCCTAAGAATCTTTTCAGCGTTCTTCTGGTTCTCGATCTCGCTGTTCTTCTTAGCTATCTCGTTTTGTAGCCCGCTGATAGTCCTGCGTAATTCTTCAACGACTTCAGGCGCGTAGAACTTTTCCTTCTGTTCAAGTGCTTTGCCCATCTCGTTTAGCTGACCGAGGAGGCTCGAAACGTCATCGAGCCAGCTCTGCATCAACGGGTTGAGGGGAGTGGTAGTCGCCACGCCTTCTATCATCTGTCGTACCTTCAGTCGTTTCGTTGCAGTGATTTCATTGTGCTATGAGGTTCAAACCAATAGTATCGCCAAACTGTCAACGTTATTTCCGATAGCATTGGTAGAGTTGAATAGACAAGCTACAAGGAGTTTTCACACGTGAGTACAGAATACGGCAGTGCACAGGTTGTCGCCCTTGAAGGATTGCAGCCGGTCCGGATGCGCCCCGGTATGTATATCGGTTCCACTGGTAAGCAGGGCTTCCACCACTTGCTCTGGGAAGTCGTAGACAACTCTGTCGATGAAGCGATGGCAGGGCACGCTGACCGCATCGAGGTGACCCTCAACGAGGACGGGTCAGCGACCGTCTCGGACAATGGTCGAGGAATCCCGGTTGAGCCACAGAAGGCTGGTTCCTACAAAGGTATGCCCACCGTTGTCATGGTCTGTACCGTCCTCCATGCAGGCGGAAAGTTCGGCACTGGTGCGTACACCATGTCAGGCGGTCTTCACGGCGTTGGTATCTCCGTTGTCAACGCGTTGACTCGATGGATGAACATCACCGTCCGCCTCGATGGCAAGATTCACGAGGTGGGATTCGCCGCTCAAGACAAGGTTATCAAAGGCAAGAGCGTTGTCGAACCGGGCGTCCTCGTTTCTCCGCTCAAGTCCAAGCGCAATCCCGGCAAGGACGAGCACGGAACGACCGTCACTTTCCTGCCGGACGAGCGCGTGTTCAGTCACAACGACTGGGACGTTGAAGTCATCGCCCGCCGTCTACGCCAGACCGCATTCCTTAATCCCGGCTTGACCTGCACCCTCACCGACGCGGAAGGGAACACGCAGGAGTTCCTCTTCCCCGGTGGCATCAGTGACTTCATGAAGGAAGTCGCAGCGGCACGCCTCACCGCTACTGACCACGCTGGTCAAGTGGAACGTCTCATGCCGCCGAAGGAGCCGATCAGCCTCAGCGGCGTCGAAGCTGAAGGCGAATGGGTCATGGCGATGCAATGGCACCCGGACAACAAGTATCAGGTACTCAGTTTTGCAAACGGTATCGAGACCATCGACCACGGTACTCATGTTGAGGGCTATCAGTCGATTCTGACCACCATCATGACCAAGTACGCTCGTCAGGACCACATCGGAATCCTCACGGAGAAGGACAGTAACTTCGAGGCTTCGGATGTCCGCAGTGGTCTCGGCGTCATCATCTCCATCAAAGTCGCGGAGCCGCAGTTCCAAGGACAGACCAAGGGCAAGCTCGGCAACGAGGAAATCAAGACTCTCGTCCGTCAAGGGTTCAACGCTCAGTTCTGGGACTGGATGCAGGAGCACCCGACAGAGATCAAGGCGATCCTCACCAAGGCTGTCAACGAGATGCGTATGCGCAAGAAGCTCGCTGAACTGGCTGAGAAGGAGCGCGCGAAGTCCGGTGACGGCGATGCTATCGCTCCCCGTTCCCAGCCCCTCCCGGCGAAACTGAGCGATTGCGAGTCCAAGGACCGCAAGAACACTGAGCTTTTCATCGTGGAAGGCGACTCTGCCGCTGGTCCTGCCCTGATGTCACGCAACCCGGCGTTGCAGGCTGTCCTGCCGATTCGAGGTAAAGGCCTGAACGTGGAGAAAGCCATTCAGGCTCGTCAGTCCACCCGTGGCGACAACAGGGACCGCATTGCCAACAACGTTGAGGTGCAGTCGATCATCGCTAGTGTCGGGGCAGGTTCGGAGAGCAAGTTCGACATCGAGCAGTCACGGTTCTCTAAGATTGTGATCTTGACTGACGCCGATGATGACGGTGCCCACATCGCGACCCTGCTGTTGACGACCTTCTACCACCTGATGCGACCGATGTTGGAGCAGGGCCGCATCTATGTGGCGCGTCCCCCATTGTTTTCCACGATCATCAAGGACGAGAAGGTCTACGCCCACACCGTCGAGGATCGCGACCGGATTGACCGCGAGTCACGTGCTCAGCTCACGTGGACCCGCTTTAAGGGACTGGGCGAGATGAACCCGGATGAACTCGGTGACACTGCCATCAACCCTGCTACCCGCAGGCTCGCTCAGATTTCCATGACGGATGTTGAAGACGCTGCGTTCACGATCTCTCAGCTCATGGGTAAGGACCCTGCTCCGAAGTGGGCTGAGTTGAGCACGGTAACTGTATCGGGTGAAGACAGCATCATCTAGTAAACCCAAGTCTAGAAAAATTGACCGCATGACTAAAGAGAGCAGCACATGGCTATAAAAGAAAGCATCGTGGAGGGAATGAGACTGACCCACACCACACATGGTGATGGCAGGATTCAGGGGATCGTGGATCGGGTCAGCCCCAAGACCAAGGCTATTGAGTCATACGCCACGGTGTCGTTCTCGGCAGTCAACGGGAAGATCACATGGTCTTCACTGGTCAACAACACGAAGTCTCATCGGGACGCTGATTTGTCTCTGACGTTGATGGTTCCCGTCAGGGACATCTCGGATGGTCCTCAGTGGTTCCTTGCCAACGACTACGGCGATCTCAGTGACATCATCGTGGATATCGAGCGCTTGGGGACGAAGAGTTCCTCTATCGCACCGATCAATTTCACCGAGTCCGTCGCAGCCCAGATCACGACCCTTGGCAAGAATCTTGATCGTGCTGATCTTTCTCCGGAAGGCGATCCGATCAACATTCTGAAGATCGTTACTGATTGGACGGCTGAACGCCTACTCAGGAACTCGGAATCCACATCATCTCGCAGTGCCGTGGTGCGTTGCTCCGAGCTGAACGGCTGGATCGAGTTGATGGAGGAAAGGGAGCTATGGTCATCCAAGCTCTACCCGAACCTGCCGGACGTGGTGAAAGTCGGAACAGAACGCGTCCTTATCAGTGTTGCCGGACTGATTTCCTGTGAGCATGAAGTTGAGATGCATGAGGCGGCTAGAATATTGACGGACGCACTGGAAAACCGTGTCGTGAATATTCATGCCAGAGCTTTCAAACTTGCCCAGTCGAGGCTGGAAGCACAGATATCCAAAATTGGTGTAAACTAGGCTGACAACATACTCATTGAAAACAATGTTCAGCCTTGGCAAGAAAAATAAAGGAAGGTCTTACTATGAGCAGCTTTGATCCAGAAAACTTCGGTGCACCCACTAAAGGCAGGGGACGTGACTCCTACAGCGACTACAGCTCCAACGATTCTCGTGACAACGAGTCTCGTTTCCGCATGGTTCCGCTGGTGCTGTCAGTAATCTTTGGGATCGCCGCTATCATCTGCGCTGTGGGTTCCTTTAGCCTCAGCGGCACGGACCTCACGACTGCCCAGCAGTCGATTCGGTCCACGATGCTTATGGTCGGTATCGTTTCATTCATTGGTCTGATCATCACAGCACGCAAGGTTGTTCGGAGGCGTTAGGCACTTTTTAGTTGCCATAAAAATAGTCACCGGTTGGGATCAAACAACCGGTGACTATTTTTATGCACTAAAATTATTCATGGGGCGCATAGGGTGCTCTTCTTAAAGGAGAAGGTTTAATGTCTGTCAGCAAAAACCCCGATTTCTGGCGTTCTCAGGAAGTCGGGGTATCGAAGCCAGCTCAGCCAAGCGCTTCGAGTGCTGAGACCCCATTGAATGATTCAACTAGGCTACAGAGTTCTTCCGGTTCCGATGCTAATACCAGATCGAATAACCCATCGTTGACAGATGGCGGACAGAAAGCCCAAGCCTCTGCTCGCAGAGGGAACACATCATCAGGATACGATGGGCGCTTAGTTGAAATGACTCCTAGTGATCCGGGAGCCAAAACAGGAAGGCGTTCCGCTAGCGGTGCTCCTTCTAATTCCTCTGTGCCCGGTTCAACCACGTCTGGTCAAAGAACCTCCCCGCAGAATCGCAATTCTGGCACCGCTGCTGGGGCTGGTCGCGGAACCATTGCTGGGAAAAATTCCGGATCGAGTGTCACCCCATCTGCTAGTTCAGGAATAGCTGACAGGCTGCGAACTGCGCCAAAGAAATCTGGAACGTCGAATAACTCAAGCAGTAAAGGTGGAGAGCCGTCTAAAGTCTTGAGTAAGGAGACTGGTAAAGCTGCTGCTGGCGAAGCCCTGAAGCAAGGTCTTAAAGGCGCTGCCAAAGGTGCTGTTACTGGGGGTCTTCACGGTGCAGCGGTAGGTGCAGCAGGTGGCGCAGCCGCAGGAGCAGCAGACAAAATCAACGAAGCTGCTGCTCGGCAACCAGCAGGAACAACCCGAGGACCTAGTAACAGGTCCGGGTTGCTTGCTTCAGCAGGAGAAAGCGCGTTAGATAAGGGACGCGCTTCCTTACAGAGTAAATACGGTTACGGATCGGGCGCAGCAGGCAAACTTCCCGTGACGCCAGAACAAGCTGAAAGCATAGCTAAAGCTTCGATGACGTTGCAGAAAGAAGTTACTACAACTGTTATCAAAAAGGTTGGAACAGCGGTTGGAGTGGTTGTCGCCTTAGTCTTTGCTCTCGTCATGACGATGATTTCGGCGGTGAGCGGACCGATTGCCGCTGCGACGAGTGTCTATAAAGCTCAATCGGTTAGTTGCTCAGACTCAAGCAGTTCGAGCAGTTCATCACCCTCGCCTTCTCCAACCCCAAGCCCCAGTACGAGTGCTGCAAGCGCTGTTTCTGTTGGAGGCAATTCCGGATTCAATCTTGCTTCTAACGTGAGTATTTTGTCTCAGGTTCCTGCCACCGCTGATCTTTCAGACCTAAATACGAATCCTTCGAAGTACGGCTTGGCTTCTGACCCGGACACTCGTGCTAAACAGATTGCCAACGCAAAGATAATCATCGGTGTCGCTAAAAACATCGGGTTCAACCAACCGGGTGCGTTAATCGGAATCATGACCGCGATGACAGAGAGCAGTTTGATCAACGTTGATCATGGTGACGGGGCGATAAACTCTGATGGTACCGTCGCCACTTCTCTTGGATTGTTCCAGCAGCAGTACGGATTGGGCTGGGGTTCAAAGGAAGACGTGATGAATCCTGCCTATGCTGCACAAGCTTTCTTCTTGGGAGTAAACGGCATGGGAAACCCCGGACTTGATTCTGTTGCAGGATGGCAGACCATGCAACCGGGAGAGGCAGCTCAGAAGGTCCAGCATTCCCAACCCAATCACTACCAAGGGGCATTCGGAACGGCAACAGCATTGACCAACGCGCTCTATGACAGCTCCGACCCGGTGCCCGCTGTAACTTCCGGGAAAATCAACCCACCGAAGGCTGGCGTGAACGTTCAGACCAGCGCCAATGGGTGCAACGCATCTAGCTCTGGGTCTTCTGGTGGAGGTCCAGCTACGGCTGCCGGAGATACTTATCCGGCAAGGAACGAATCGTATTGTCATTCTGATGCATGCTATGCCGAGCAGGCTGCTGACCGTGTAGCTAGTGGTTACCGTGGAGAGTGTGTTGACTGGGCTGGGTGGAAGCTTATCGAAGATACAGGTACTTACGGTAGCTATATCCCTATTGTAATGGGGGACGCTAAAGACTGGGGAGCGGCTGCGAGCGCTCACGGAATTGCTGTTGACATGAATCCTCGTCCCGGTGACGCAGTGTTTTGGGCAGCAGGTCAAGGTGGCTCGGGAAGTTCAGGGCACATTGCTACAGTCAGCGCAGTCCTTGGGAATAGTGTAGTCATCGAAGAATATAACTTTGCAACAGTGATTGGTGGCGGGGATAGTCCGGCAACCGGTGGAGGGCGCTATCACACGCGCACCATTCTGGCGAACACTGCCAGCGGCTATATTCATTTCATAGACACAAGCAAAAGCAAGGACGAGAACAAGCAGTACTTGATCGATAAGGGAATTTTAGTCCCCGGTCATACCAATTGGCCTCGCAGATAACACGTAGTCAATAATATTGACACGTATGCCCCAAATAACATATGTTGGATATGACATATGTTGGAAGGGTTATAAATAGGACTGAAAGCAAGGTATTGAAATGAGCGGGAAAAAGTTGGCCTTGGTGGTGATCGCAGCCATCGCAGCAGTAGCTGTAGCGGTGGTGATGTTTATATCCCATCAATCAGCGTCGAAGACGGATGCCACAACAGGCATATCATCGTCCCCGTCAGACACGTTTGTTCCGATCCCGAAGCAAACGCTTCAAGGGACTCCAAGCTCTGCTCCTTCTGTATCTCTCGCTCCGACTGCATCTCCTTCCGCCAGCGTGCCGCCCAGCGGCAAGGTTCCGGTAGTAGCACCGGAACTAACACCGATCACGATGTCTGATGGCATAAGTGGGTCGAGTGACGCTTTGGAGAAAAACCTAACTCCTGAAGAAATCGCCGTCCGAGCTAATATCTTCAAAGTAATTCCAGTGATGGCTAACGTGACCTCGCCCTACTACAAATCTCCTTTTGATGCGCGTGATGAACTCCTGAGTCAGGGCTTGATCACGCAGAATATGGCTAACACAAACTTCATCAGCCAGTATTCTAACTTCCAGCGTGACCTGCACAAGACCGGTTACACAGTTCAGACCACAGGGCTGAAATGTAACATGCGTACGCTTACCCCACAGACTGCCCTGCAACTTGGTAAGGTCTCCTGTTTCTTCACCCGTCACTATGTTGATGCCAACGGTGCACCCGTAAGCAATCAAGCCTATATACAAGCTATAGGTGGAGTCGGATCAATTGACCCGACTCAGATTTCCAATGTCGAAGTCAGTATCAAGCAAGAAGGCGGTGCTTGGAAAGTTGACGACATCCGATTCGACTAAAGACGAAGTGCAGAGGACAACATCATGGCTAAGTTAATCGCTTGGTTGATCAATATTGTCAGGATTGTCGTCTTGGGGATCATCATCTTCACCGTGTGGCCCACAGCGGTAGCTCTGTGGAACGGCGATATTCTGTGGAAAGAGGCAGTAGACTCGCTGTTCTCAAACACAATCATCACTATGTTGCTGGTGGTTTTAGTGTTGACTCTTCTGGTTTCTATCTTTCGAAGTTCGGTTGCAAGATGGGCTGTCACTATCGCTGCCGTAGCCATCCTCGTATGCTTTGTCACCGGGACGATAACACTGGAAAGCGTCTCTCAATCAGTCACGGCATATGGACTTGCTGACAAGGCGAAAGATACGATCCAAAAATGCCACGTTTCTGTCGCTGTTGAAGAGTTCGGAGGCCAGTTCCGTGCCGTCATGAAAGACCCCAGTCAGGACCGTATCGTCGGCTATGTCGGAGAAACCGTTGGCGGCGTCGTGAAGCTCCTTGATGTCAACGGTACGCCTCTTCCCTGTGGAGCGTCCTGATGAGCCAGATACAGCGATTTCAGCCATGTCTGCACTCCGGTGGATGCACCCGTGGAACCGCAGACCCGAGCCGCCTCTGCCACAAACACCGTCACCTTCAAAAAGGTTTCACCCGTGGAGGTCAACTTGTGTTCAGCAGCGGCGGTCCTCTGGGCATGCTCCCACGCCTCGCCCGCGAGAGAGCCGTAGCGCCTCCTCAGGGCGATGAATCGATGGAGAT
>Ga0075017_100001325_pt1 | contig 15005 bp, 14 predicted proteins | sample AleBraG_ABR_2012_FD_71475 | JGI IMG/M metagenome (GOLD analysis project Ga0075017, IMG submission 71475) | Freshwater sediment microbial communities in response to fracking from Pennsylvania, USA - Alex Branch Run_MetaG_ABR_2012 | ecosystem: Environmental > Aquatic > Freshwater > Creek >... | reverse complement strand
GCCCTTCTTCCTTTGGTACAACACGACGGCGATGCACTTTCGCACCCACTGCGCCGAGAAGCACAAGGGCAAGAGCGGCCAGGGCGACTACAACGACGTGATGGTCGCGCACGACGAGAACATCGGCCTGATGCTGGACAAGCTCGACGCGCTGGGCATCGCCGACAACACCATCGTCATGTATTCCACCGACAACGGCGTGCACTACAACACCTGGCCGGATGCCGGCATCACGCCGTTCCGCTCCGAGAAGAACACCAACTGGGAAGGCGGCTGGCGTGTGCCGTGCTTCGTGCGCTGGCCGGGCCAGTTCAAGGCCGGCACGGTACTCAACGGCATCTTCTCCCACCAGGACTGGCTGGCGACCTTCCTGGCCGCCGCGGGTGTGCCAGACATCAAGGAGAAGCTGCTCGTCGGCCACACCGCCGGCAGCAGAACCTTCAAGGTCTACATCGACGGTTACAACATGCTGCCCTACCTCAAGGGCGAGGTGAAGGAGAGCCCACGCAATTTCTTCTTCTACATCAGCGACGACGGTGACATCATGGCGATCCGCACGCAGGACTGGAAAATGGTGCTCATGGAGCAGCGCGGCACGCAGTTGGCTTGCTGGATGGAGCCGTTCGTGAAGCTGCGAATCCCGAAGCTTTTTCACCTTCGGCGCGACCCCTTTGAGCGGGCCGACGAGAACTCGAACTCGTACTACGACTGGATGATATCCAATGCCTTTGCCATCTACCTGATGCAGGGCGTGGTGGCACAACAGATGGAGAACTTCGTCAAGTTCCCGCCGCGGCAGAAACCGGCCTCGTTCAACCTCGACGCCGTGATGCGCGACCTGGAATCCGCGGGCGGCGGCGGCAAGCACTGAGGACTGTACCCATCCGTGGCAGGAGTGGGGGGCGCGTCCCGTCTGGAGGGCCGGACGCGCTGAGCCAACAGCCCCCGGGGGCCGAGCGATCGGTCGCCCGGGTTTCTTTTTTCTGGCCGGGGCGTGGATGCCAGCGCTGATTGGAGGACTCCTTTGAACTCGAACCCAGCAACCAACGCAGCGTCAGGCGCGTCCACCGACCCGCTTCCCTCCTGGAACGAAGGGCCGGCCAAGCGGCAACTCCTCGGCTTTGTCGCGGCGGCGACCCAGGAAGGCTCGCCGGCGTTCGTTCCGGTTGCCGAGCGCATAGCCACCTTCGACAACGACGGCACGCTCTGGTGCGAGCAGCCGGTGCCAGTACAGGTGTATTTCGCACGCGACCGTCTCAAGGCCATGGTGTCGCAGCACCCGGAGTGGGAGACCCGGGAGCCGTTCGCCTCGCTGCTCAAGGGGGACTTGAAAACCACGCTCGCCGCCGGCGACGAGGCGCTGCTCGAAATCGTCATGGCCACCCATGCGGGCATGACTACCGCGGAGTTCGGCCGGATCGTCGAGGATTGGATCGCCGCCGCGAAGCATCCGCAGACCGGCAGGCGCTTCACCGAAATGGTCTATCAGCCGATGCTCGAACTGCTCGCCTACCTGCGCGCCCATGGGTTTAAGAACTTTATCGTCTCGGGTGGCGGCATCGAGTTCCTGCGCCAATGGGGCGAGCGGGTCTACGGCGTCGCGCCGGAGCAGGTCATCGGCAGCAGCATCGAGACTCGGTACGAGATGCGCGACGGCAAACCGGTGCTCATGCGCCTGCCGCGATTGAGCTTCAACAACGACAAGGCCGACAAGCCCGTCGCCATCAACCAGCATATCGGACGCTGCCCCGTTGCCGCATTCGGCAATTCGGTGGGCGACCAGCACATGCTGGAATACACGCAAGGCGGCAGCGGCGCGCGCTTCGGACTGCTCGTGTTGCACGATGACGCGGCACGCGAATATGCCTACGGCCCGGCGCTGGGCTTGCCCACGCCCCAACTCGGCGCCTTCACGCCGGCGCTTTACGAGCAGGCGAAGACAGCCGGCTGGACCGTCGTCAGCATGAAGGACGATTGGAAGCAGGTGTTCCCGGCCGAGGCGAGCCCGGTCACCGCCATCAACATCCTGCTGGAGCCTGACGCCACGATGCTGCAGCGTTGCGAAGCCAACAACGCCCGCTTGCTGAAGGTCTTTCCGAAGGGATTCGCGCTGGACGCGACGCACCGCCCGCATGTCACGCTTCTTCAGCGTTTCGTGCGCACGGCGGACCTCGACAAGATCTATGCCGCCGCAGGCAAGGTTTTCGCCGGCACCGATGTGCTCGGCTTGCGTCTGGAGGCTTTCAGCTACTACTACATCCCGAGCGGCGCCATCGGACTTGCGGGCATTGTCGCCAGACCGAGTCCTGAATTGCGCGAGTTGCAACGGGACTTGATCGATGCCTTGGCCCCGTTCACTGTGGCCACCGGAGGCTCGGACGCCTTCGCGACGAAGCCGGATGATCCCGTCATCGACCCGCTTCTGATCGACTACGTTTCGACGTTTGTGCCGAAATCAACCGGCAAGCATTTCAGTCCGCACGTCACGACGGGCATTGCGCCGCGTGACTATCTCGACAAGATGCTCGCTGAACCCTTTGAGCTGTTCACCTTCTCGCCGGCCGGCACAGCCGTCTACCAGCTGGGTCAGTTCGGCACCGCTGCGAAGAAACTGCATGAATTTGGATTGACGCGCTGAGGTGGGGCAGCGCACTGCCGTGCGGGTGCTGTTAGACAGGCGCTGGTGGTGTGACCAGAACCGTGTTCGTCGCTTCGGCGCGATCGGGTCGAACTTGCGCTGACCGCTCACGTCCCCAGGAGAGCGGCCCTGGGCCACAATGAGAAAGTGCGTTCCGCACGGGAGAACTCCATGCACGGATGGCTGACTGCAATCGCCGGACACGCGGTCACGAGCATTCATGCGGTCGCGCTGCTGGTTGTCGTCTTCGGCACGGTGCAGGCTGCAGTCAGGAGCATTCGCGCGATGTTCAACCCGTCGGCGACGGGCAGCCAGTTCCAGACGGGCTATATCCAATACGCACGCTGGCTGGTGGCCGGACTCACGTTTCAGCTCGCCGCCGACATCATCGAAACCGCGTTTTCGCCTAGCTGGGACGAAATCGGGCGCCTCGCGGCCATCGCCGTGATTCGGACCTTCGTCAATTTCTTCCTCGAGCGCGATCTTGCCGAGTTGGAGCGGCGCGAGTCCGAATCCCAGGAGGCGCTCGGCAAGCCGCCGTAGTGCACCGCGGTGGACCAGATCCCGGCGCCGGTTCGACCTCGAGCGCTGCATCGACCTGCGAATCCTGAGCGGCGTCCCGGACCGAGCCTTCGACCGCCCGCCGGCGGGGCCGGGCAACTGAGTTTCGGTTCAGGCGAATTCCTGCCGGATCATCGGCGACATCAACCGGCGGATGGTCCAGGCCAGCAGGCTCGTAATTGCGGGCAGCCACTGAGTCTCAGGCAACGACGCGAACACCAACCCGGCGGGTCGAAGTGCGGGCGACGCGCAGCAACATCGCCCCGGGCTGACGATAGGGGCAGGGATCGGGCGCCAGACCGAGCTCGGGGGAAGTTGGGATGTGCGTTGGCCAATCGCCCTTGAATTGCGCATGCCGCCCTCCACGCGAACCCTCATCACGCAAGATGCCTCGTCGAGCGATAGTAAGTTCGCCCTCCTGTCGAGTGGTGGCCGTCGATTAGCCACACTAACTGCGACAATCGTCATTGCTTACGAGCTTCGTGACTCTGACGCCTAAGCGCGCGCAAGCCGACGATGCAGCGAGGCCGACTTATGTCGGAGTCGAGGTTTGCGCTGGCTGCCATCAGACCCAGGCGGAACGCTGGAAGACATCACACCACGCGTTGGCGATGGAGAAGGCTACCCCGGCAAAGGTATTGGGCGATTTCTCTGGCGTTTTAATCGAGAACTTCGGCGTGGTGAACACGTTCTCGCGTGTCAGCGACACACGCTGAAGTTATTTAGACAATATGTTCGTCCTTGCCCATCTCTTTCCAAGCGAACTTGTTCACCGCGAAATGAAATCTTGGAACGCCGCTACGCCCTCCTCAATGTCGTAGCAGACGCAACTGTCGACACTCGATTGTGCATCGTGATCGAAAAGGCCTATCGAAAATAGCCGTGCAGTGCCGAAACTGCTTTGCGAGCATTCAAACATGCGAACTTCGTAGCTCCCAATGCGCGCGAGTGAAACCATTTTCGCGTCGCCCTCCGGAATGCATAAGAGCTTGATGTAGGCTCGTGTAATCCGCAGCTTGCTAAACTCTTGGTCGAATATCTTGCACACGATGAAGCCTCGGAGCCGCTGAATATTGGTTACTTCCGCAATCCTCGCATCGTGGCACGAGGGCTCTCGTTCAAGAGCTACACGCCTGTCCGCGCCAGAGATAATGTCGGGTAGAGGTCGGTAGGGACGCGGCGCCTAGATTTAAGAAACAATTTTTGGATCACCGCCATCTGAATACTCGACGAATTTTTTGTAGACCCACCGGCGACCACTGCTACGTCGCCAGACCGTACCCCAAACGAGCCGACCGGCGATCGATCGCCTCGGAATGATGACGGTCCAAAGGTGCCAGGTATCCGCCCGCACCGTTTCTCGATGGGAACTGATTGATTGACCAATATCGTGGCTGTTAGCGATCATTTGGTGGTCTCCGCGAAATTGAAAACCCGCCGAACTTCACATAGCGTCGATAAAGACTTGGCAGCGGCCATAACAGCCGCTGCCAACCTTCGCGTTTTAGCCGTTGCCTAGCGGCACTGCGACGTAGTGTGACGCATCGCCCGAGCGAAGGCGCATCAACACGCTGTTCTTTTTGTCCGTGCGCGCAGCTTCGATCGCCTCACGAACATCGCCGGGGCTTTTCACGCTTTTCCCGGCAACTTCCAAGATCACGTCGCCCTTCTTGAGTCCGCGATCCGCAGCCGCACTCGTCGGCTCGACATTCATCACAACGACCCCTTCCTTGCCCGCACCATCAACCTTGCCAGCCGGAGCGACCGTCATACCCAGTCGCGGCACATCCGTGCCATGGGGCGCCCCTTTGCCTTCGGCATCGATGTCAGCTTTGGCTTCCTGGGCATTGGGCAATTGACCAAGGGTCAGACTGACGACTTTGCTCTTGCCCTTATGCAATACGTCCAGCTTGGCGCTGCTGCCAGGCGCGATGCCACCGATGACGCGGGCCAGTTCCCGGGCATCCTTGACCGGCTGTCCATTTACTGCGGTGATGACGTCACCCGAGTCGATGCCAGCGTTGGCCGCGGGCCCGTCCTTCTGAGGATCCGCTACCAAGGCGCCCTCCGCCTTCTTCAGACCCATGCTATCTGCGATATCCTGGGTTACCGGCTGAATCTGGACGCCGATCCAGCCGCGGCTGACACTTCCCCTGTCTTTGAGCTGAGCGACCACGTTCTTGACCGTTGCTGCCGGGATTGAAAATGCGATGCCGACGCTGCCACCGGATGGTGAATAGATCGCGGTGTTTACGCCAACGACCTCGCCCTGCATATTGAAGGCCGGGCCACCCGAATTGCCCTTATTGACGGGCGCATCGATCTGAATGAAATCGTCGTATGGACCATTTCCGATGTCACGGCCGCTGGCCGAAACGATACCGGCCGTTACGGTGCCACCGAGACCAAATGGGTTGCCGACCGCAAGCACCCAATCGCCGATGCGAGCCTTACCCTCGGATAGCTTTGCGAATGGAAAGTCTGAACCGCCCTCGACTTTGATCAAGGCAACATCGGTGCGCGGGTCGGTTCCAATCACCTTCGCTGTATACGTCTTGCCGTCATCGGTCGTAACTTCGACCTTGTCGGCGCCATCGACGACGTGATTGTTCGTCACCGCATAGCCATCGGATGAAATAAAGAACCCGGAGCCCTGTCCCATCATTTCACCGTGCCGACCGCTACGCCCGGGATTTTGAGGCATGCCATCGGGGCCGCCGAACTGACGAAAGAAACGCTCCATTGGCGAGCCCGACCCGTCGTCATCGGTCTTGCTACTCGCGTCGGCCGCCCTGTCCTTCATTGTCACTTTGACCGAAATGACCGACGGCTTCACTCGCTCTACCATATCGGCAAAGCCCGTGGGCTGCGTGGCGCTGGACACGGCGTTACTGACTTCAGCGTGCGCTGCGGTGCCAAGCATACCAAGGCTGCCTGAGGAAGGGGTGAAGCCATACATTGCAACGCCGAGACCGGTTACGACCGATGCCATCAATGCCAATCTTCGTGCCGAGAATACGGAGCGTGTCTGCTCCAGATGTGAGGATGAAGTAGGCTTCGTTCGTTCGTCCGTCATAAGAACTCTCCAAGATGGGAATCGGCGTGCGGTTGCCCGCCCCTACGACGTCGTAAATGCAGACTCTCGCATTACGTGATGCTGGCCGGAAAATTAATGTTTCGAAATAAATTATGAAATTGACCGCGACGTTGGATCAACACACCAATCCGGTGATACGTCGTCTCACCGACGGGCTGCCGTGCCCTGTGTGGCTCGCAAATGAGCGACGGAGCGCCTGCCGAGAGTTTGAAAGCTTGCCAATTCCTGATCGGACTTCTCGCGGATCTCGCCTACCGTTTTAACACCTCAACACTTCGGGCTCTTTGCATGCTTGTCGTGAACTGAAGCTTCTCAATTGGCATTTCGTGCGGCAAATCAGGTGTCCGCGCGATCAATCGATCCTCAGCCATCTGACTTGCCTGTCGCTCACCCGCGCTTCGGGATGACCCGGTAGCTGCAAACGACAATTCAGACATATTAGCCACCGATGGTCATCGCCAACGTGGGTGATTGCGGTCGGCCGGCGGCGACCCAACCTTGAGCGGCATTGTCAGCCGCCACTTGCCGGCGAAGCTCGACACTTTGTCGCGAAGACACCCCCAACAGGTCCGCTGCTCGCCAAATGATATTAGCCTCAAATTCGTTTGCGTTTCCGTCAGCGTAAACAACCTCCCACATCATCCGAACGGTGTGGCGGCGGTCTTCATCGTCGAACTCTTCATTAAGCTGGCGGGTGTAATGGTAGAGATCAATCGCTTCACGGTCGACTGCAGTTGACTCTTCGATCAATTGAGCGGTGGTGGGGTCGTCGAGTCTGAAAGTAGACCTCAATACAGTGTAAAGCTTTTTCCGCCGGTCTTCGGACATCTCATTGTGAACGGTCGCCACCCGCGTTAGCAACGCGGCGGTCGCAAGCCAGTTATCGTAACCATTAGCTGAGTTGCTCGGCTTCGCATTTTCAACGAGATTCGAGATCAAGGTCTTGATCGATCCAAACATCGCATGCCCACTTTCGAAAATATGAGGACGCTTTAGCGGAACCTCTCGCGACTCCAATAGGCTGGTTGCCCAACGCGTCCGCGATGTCCAAATCCGAAGTGGTCAATTCCGCCCCACACTACAACCCTGCTTACCAAACTTTAATCTGAGCTATCAAAGCGCGCTTGCAAGAATGATTGACGAAATTTCACTAGGCCCCGCAGAAACGCCCAACTAGATGGGGCCATGTCCCGCACTTCGAATCACCGAGGTCTCTATGTTCATGTCCGTCGCGAAGTCGATGGACGCGACCTTTTTAGGTGGAATATTTATCGACGAAAACCGCCGTTGGGAGTGAAGCTGACTGAGGGAGGCTTTACTTCTTTCCATGCTGCCGACGCCACCAGCTCGAATGCTTTAGAACAGCTGGTAGAGAGATTTCTGAGGAAGAAAAGAACATATGGCATGAGCAGATTCAAAACTAACAAGTCACCTCAGGCGCTGTTTCCACGGGTTGACTAGGGACCAAACCATGTTCCTATCGTTCTTCCCTCGCCCAACGATTTTCGCAGTTTCAGCCGTCTTGTGGGCAACCTTCGCGATCGGCCTTTGGTACACATTCGGCCCTCAGCTGGGCGAATTACTGGGATTTCACGTCCAAGCCTCCGGCGACAGGATCGTGGGAGCCGCCGCATTCTGGTCGCCCCAATTCCTGTGGTTCTACCTTTATTTTATCGTGGCCGTGGGGTTGTTTGCATCAGCCTGGATGCTTCTATCTCCCCACCCTTGGTCGCGCTGGTCGATACTCGGCTCAGCCTTGATCTTGTTTACATCCTACTTCCAGGTTCAGGTCAGTGTAGCGATCAATGACTGGTACGGCCCATTTTACGATCTCGTCCAGGCGGCGCTTTCGAGATCCGCGCCCGTTACGCTGCTTCAGTTTTATCTCCAACTTGCGACCTTTGCCGAGATTGCCTTCGTTGCCGTGAGTGTCGGCGTCTTGACCAGATTCTTTGTCAGCCATTACATCTTTCGCTGGCGTACTGCGATGAACGAATATTACGTCGCGTATTGGTCGCAGCTTCGAACCGTTGAGGGAGCATCACAGCGCGTTCAGGAGGATGCGATGCGGTTTGCGACGTCAATGGAAGGGCTCGGCGTCAATCTCGTCGATGCGGTAATGACGCTGATTGCTTTTCTACCGGTGCTGGTCAGGCTTTCGAGCAACGTGACCGAATTACCGTTGATCGGTGCGATTCCGTATCCGCTGGTTGTCGCTGCTTTGCTTTGGGCAATGTTTGGGACGGCATCCCTCGCACTGATTGGCATTCGGCTGCCGGGGCTCGAATTTCACAATCAACGTGTGGAAGCGGCTTATCGGAAGGAACTGGTATTCGGTGAGGACGACCCGGTTCGCGCCGCGCCGCCCAAACTAGTTGAGCTCTATTCCGCCGTCCGCCGGAACTATTTTCGGGTCTATCTCAACTATATGTACTTCAACGTCGGCCGTATTCTGTATCTGCAGACCGACAACATCTTCCCTTACATCGTGCTCGCACCGACTATCGTCGCGGGTAAGATTTCGCTTGGTCCCATGAACCAAATTCTTAATGCTTTTTCTCAGGTTCGATCGTCATTCCAATACCTGGTAAACTCCTGGTCTCAAATCGTCGAACTTATTTCGATCTATAAGCGCCTCAGAGCTTTCGAAAGCTGCATTGGTGGCAAGCCCGAGATATTGGTCGAGGTTTTTGTTAAGGCATGAGAGCTGTGGCCGCCAAGATAGCTGTAGCTCTCATAGCCGGCCCATTTCAGGTGGCCGGATGAACTGCGAGTCTTTAAGTGACGTGATCTGAGCGTCAGATGCTTGCGTCGCCTATCGAATCGGCGGCGCGTACTGGATGCCGCCGGCGCTCCAGAGCTGATTGAGCCCGCGCGGAATCTGGAGCTTCGATCCTCCGCCGACGTTTCGTTCGTAGACTTCACCGTAATTGCCGACGTGCCTAATGATGCGCGCAGCCCAGTCCTTGCTCAGCCCGAGTTCGTCACCGTAGGCGCCCTCAGTACCGACCAGCCGCATCACGTCCGGCTTCTTCGACTTTAGCGCCTCGTCGATGTTCTTGGAGGTAATGCCTAACTCTTCGGCATTGATCATCGCATATAGGGTCCACTTCACGATCATCATCCAGTCGTCGTCCCTTTGACGAACGACTGGAGCGAGCGGCTCCTTCGAGATCACGTCGGGAAGGATCACTTGGTCGCCCGGCTTTGAAACCCGCAGCCGCAGGGCATAGAGCTGGGACACATCGGAAGTGAACGTGTCGCACTGGCCTGCCTCATAGGCTTTGATGGCCTCGTCTAGCCTCCCGAACTTCATTTCCTGGTACTTGATATTGTTAGCGCGGAAATAATCGGCGAGATTCAGCTGCGTGGTGGTGCCTTCCTGGACGCATACCGTGCTGCCATCGAGCGCAAGCGCGGAGTCGATGTTGCGCGCCGTCGGGATCATAAATCCCTGGCCGTCATAATAAGCGACGGCCGGAAAATACAGATCATTGGAAGTCTCGCGCGACATGCTCCACGTCGAGTTGCGAGAAAGGATATCAACCTTGCGGGCTTGCAGTTCCTTGAATCGTTCATTGGCTTCAAGCGGAACGAACCGCACCTTTTTCGGATCGTCAAAGATCGCCGCAGCGACAGCGCGACAGAAATCGACGTCGAAGCCGGACCAATTGCCTTTATCGTCAGGACTCGAGAAGCCGGGCAAGCCGGTGTTGACACCGCACAGCACTGCGTCGCGCTTGATTGTGCGGTTCAGGGTCTTGGTGTCGTACCGCTCATAGGTGATAGCAACAGCCGCTACCGCGACTGCGACCGCCAGCCCAATCAAGAGGCCGCCTCGGAATGTCCGCATGATCTCGTCTCACCGGTATTTCTTGAAAGGGATCGGCCGTAACAGTAGCCTTCGAGATTACAATTCTGGCTTCTGCCGCACGATAACCTTGGTACCGACCGGGACGCGCTCATAGAGATCGGTCACGTCTGCATTGACCAGACGGAAGCAACCGGACGAGACGGCGGTGCCGATCGTGTCCGGCCGGTTGGTGCCGTGGATGCGATAGACGGTAGAGCCGAGATACATCGCCCGGGCACCGAGCGGATTGCCCGGCCCGCCGGCCATGAAGCGCGGCAGATAAGGCTGCCGTGCAATCATCTCCGGCGGCGGCGTCCAGTCCGGCCACTCCGCCTTGCGCGCAATGTTCACCAATCCTTGCCACTGAAATCCGTCACGGCCGACGCCGATGCCGTAGCGCAGCGCGCGGCCGTTGCCCTGAATCAGATAGAGATGGCGCTCCGTAGTCGAGATGATGATGGTGCCCGGCGCCTCGTTGGTGCGGTATAGCACGGCGGCTTTCCTGAACTCCGGATCCAGCTCCACCGAGTCATCGGCGATAAGTCCCGGCTGATCGCCGACATCAGGCTGTTGCGCGTAGCTCTGCGAGGCCGAAAGCATCAGTCCGGCAGTGGCGAAAACAGTCGAAATAACCTGGCAAAGCCTCATCATTCCAAGTACTCCTTCTTGATATTGCGGAGTGTCTATCACTTAAGCCTAATCTCTGGAACAAAAAAATCTTTGGAAAAACATCAATCCGTAGCCGAGATTGGGCTATGCTTTATCTTTTACTTGCGCCATCGCGCGCCGAACTCCTCAAGATTGTCAGATCATTGTCCGGGACAGGAGGAGCTCCGCGCAGCGTGCCCTTTGGTACATCGAAGCTTTCATAAGCACGTGCGGTCTCAGCGATCGCCGCCGCCGAATCGATCAGGAAAGGTAACGCTTTCGGGCCCTGTTGAAAAACACCGCGTACGAGCGACAATTATTTTTCAGGCGAGGGGATCACAACAAGCAGCGCATTGACCTCTTTAGATTGAACGACTTCCTGGCATCCGCCAAGGCAACATCCTTAAAAACCTCTGCTCGATACAGGCCATATTCCTTACTCAGGATATCGACGACCTTGGCATTCGCCTCCCGCCCCAATGACGCCTACCCGGCGTCCCTTCAATTTGTCTATGCTGTCGAGGGTCAACTCCGGCGGCGCGATTGCTGCCCAGGGCATCATGCAGATCATCACCCGGTCCAGCACCGCCGCGTCGCGCCTCAGGCGGCCGAGCCGAAGCGATGCTGATCGACGCGCATTCCGGCGGTCAATTAAAGTTCTTCAACACCCATGCCGGGCTCGCCGATCAGCGAAACTTCAAGAAGTTCGTGGCGCCGCTGCGCCGGATCGAGTGGGTCGTCTACTGCAAAGAGCCGCTCGCCGGGCCGCAGCAGGTGTTGCGCTATCTATCGCGCTACACCCACCGCATTGCGAGCTCCAATCGCCGGCTCGTCGCCGCCGATGGCGGCGGCGTGTCGTTTCGCTGGAAGGACTATCGCATCGAAGGTCCTGGCCGCTGGAAAACCATGACGCTCACGCCGCACGAGTTCATCCGCCGGTTCCTCGTCCACGTGCTGCCGAAGCGCTTCCATCGCATCCGACACTACGGCCTGCTGGCCAGCGCCGACCGTGCTGCCAACATCGCGCGGGCCCGCGAACTGCTCGCCGTACCGACCACACCCAGACAACCGGAGACGCCCGAAGCCGCAGCGGCCGATGAAACCTGCATGCTGCCGCGGCCGTGCCCGTGCTGCGGCGGCCGCATGGTCATCATCGAGACCTTCGCACGCGGCTGCGAGCCCAAGCACCGGCCCAAACCGTCACTGGGAGAAACCAGGATCGACACCTCATGAGGCTGTCGCCGCTGATCAATGGCCGTCCCGCCACTCGCTATACTTGCTGGTTCGCCGCCGGTAGCGATGGAACACGCATCATTTCCCTGGATTGGACCAACGCCGCCTCAATCGGATCGCCCTTCGCGCGCTCCACACGTTTCCACCCACGCAAACCTCGGCCCTTCGAGCTAAACCGAGCGCGTCGACCGCAGCGATCCAACCTCAGCAAGCCCAAACCCGCGGCGAAATCCCCATAGCGCCTGCAGCAACGCCGCCACACACCTCCCGCGATTTCCTGCCTCGGCGCTTTTCGGCCGCCGGCCGTCTTACCGCGTGGATAGGCCGTCGTCCCGGCGGCCGAAAACCTACACAACAACGGACAATGGGCGCAGGCCGTAAGTGATGGTCTGGGCCGTCCTGCGTGCCGCCTCCACAAACTGCGCCGTGACGATGTGCCGTCTGATGAATGCGCAAGGATATTATCCGTCCACCAGATCATGGACCTTGGTCGAGGCGAGGATGATCGAGCTGGCCGCCGGACGCGAGCCCAACGTCGAAGTTGTTTCGACGGATCGAACCAGCCCCGACCATGACGGAATACCAACGCGAGCAACTGGCGATCCGTGCGAACTTTGAACGGCTCAGGGCTGAACATGGATCAAATTCTGCCCCCAGAGCTAAATGATTTGGAATTTGAGGCCCTACGGCAGCTCGCGGCGCATCCGGCCACTCATCGCATTCCATCCCGCATTCAATCCCGGCTCAAGGATATCGGCTACGCGAAGGAAGTCTTGGGTGGCATCGTCCTGACTAAAGACGGCCTGCAGCGGATTTCGGAAGGCAAATGACACGAGCTCCCCCCAAATCCTGGGCTCGCCAGCGGCCTTCCTAGAGTCGTTCAGAAGCTGTCTCGGCCTGTTGTACAGCTGCGTGCCGTTCGTTATACGAGATCTCGCCTGGGGCTTTGTCCCAGCTGTGCGTTGTCTGAGGCGCATCTCACCGGTCTACCTGGCAAATCGGCCCGCAGACCACCGGCGTTTCTGTTTATTTGATCGCTGCGAAGGGATGGCGCAAAGAAAAAGCCACCCAAAGGCGGCCCTCACTTCAGAGCTAATGATCTTGGTTCAGCCGCGAAGCTGGGGGTCTTTCCGCGTCTTGCTGGGTTGCACCGTAAGACGCAGCGCCACTTCTCGGGAACCGTCGAAAACCTCAAGCAGGTGGTTGCAACTCAAGCAACGGAACTTGCCCTTGGTCCCTGGGCTAGTCATAAGCTCAACACGGCGGTATCCCGCCTGGCATTTGGGGCAGGTGACGTCCGACTTTTTCATGTCGGTCAGTCTAGGGGCCACTCGTCACTTCCCTGTAACAAAACATTCATCCTGGGCTAGTTGCCCACCTCGCGCAAAAGTAAGCGGCGAAACCAAAATCGGCTGCTTTCGCGAGCTATTGCCGGGGTGGAGATTTGACCGACAAATCGGCGATAGTCAGATTGGATTCTTCGCGATCGGCGAGCTGGACCCAGTGCTCGGCAATGCCGAGCATGCGATTTGCCACGGCCTCGTCCGGTTCCTCCCCGGCCTGACGGGCAACTTCAGCCGCCCACTTCCTGAAACGTGATCCGGGCGACATTGCGCGATCCAATCAAAAGACCAGTCCGCGCCACGTGGGTCGCGTCCAGCAATTTCAATGTGGGTTAGATCTTCAGGGGTAGAGCAAAAGCCTAGGGAAAAACCGTCATTGCTGCGAAATCGCCGGGCATTCCACCCGATATGGCACCCAGGTAGATAGCGATCAGAAGAACGACCGCAAAAGCCGCATAGCCCAATACGATCGACATATCGTAGCTTTTGACTTCGCTTCGCGCAGTTTCGAATCCGGTACGTCGAGCGATTGCCATTGTCATATCTCCAATGCGTTCGCCGCGATCACGCGGCGCTATAAATATAACTCTGAATGCTATGGGCCCGTGTGATTTCGTTCACATCGGCAAAGTTTAAGTGCGATCTTGTTTAAACACTGCAATACGCAAACTACAGGACGTCAGTATTTCGAATTTGCGACGCGCCAAATGCCGCCACTTAAGCAGCCTAATTGTAGCAGCGCTTGCCTATAAAAGAACATGCCTACCTGTAGATACCTACCGGCGAAAGAAGCGAGATGCCTTACCGGTAGACCTGTCGGCGGAAGAGAACACACGCGGCCCGCCGCGCCCAACCATCCTTGAGCGATTGCCGTTTCAACTACCTTCTTTCTAGACGGAGGTCCTGCCCCATACTCGCCGGTCATGAGCGGCCGATGATTGTCGCCGCCGCTGAACCAATGGCGTCAATCTTTCGGAATGTACCCACCTCGGGTTGAGCCCAATTGAACGAGCGGGTCGGATTGTCTTGCCTACTCTGCTCAGGCATCAACCGCACAAACCATATTGGTCTGCAAACGTCGACCAGCCCGCACCACAATGCTCGACCAATTGGCAGGCCCTGCTATTGGCCACTCGTCCCATGGTGAGGCATCCGTCCCGCCGTTTGCCAGCATCTCATCTAACCCGGAGTATTTCGCCCGCGGTGCGCCCGATGCGGCTTGATCAGCTATCAGCAAACGATCGCTGCCTAACGAAAACGAACCCGCCAGCGCCTTTCGGCTAACACCGTTGTGGTCGCCATGCGGAAAACGCGGTACCGCTATGCGCCCCATTTTGTTGCATTGCAGCACAATGGCTAGCAATTTCGGATTGGAAGCTATTGCCTCCAATCGGACTGGCGCAGTGGCACGAAATCGTAGTCGAAGAAGGCTAATTATGATGGTACCGAGCGGGCGCGAAAGGTGCATCAAGGCCAACTAAACCGATGCGCTTGGTTTCCGCGCACCTGGGCATGATCCCTGTGGTGTTTTTTTTGGGTTCGATGGCCTTCTCAATCAGGGGCCTTGTGACAGACCCGTTTCTAACGGTCATTTTCCTGTCAGCGGTCCATGTCATCTGGTTCGGGCTCGAT
>Ga0075017_100001324_pt1 | contig 15006 bp, 13 predicted proteins | sample AleBraG_ABR_2012_FD_71475 | JGI IMG/M metagenome (GOLD analysis project Ga0075017, IMG submission 71475) | Freshwater sediment microbial communities in response to fracking from Pennsylvania, USA - Alex Branch Run_MetaG_ABR_2012 | ecosystem: Environmental > Aquatic > Freshwater > Creek >... | reverse complement strand
GTTCACGATCACGTGATCGATCCCGTCGGCGCCGCCGTAGAGCCGGGGTGCGCCCGTGGGCAGGTCGAACTTCATGCGCACTTCCTGCGCACCGACGGTCTCGGGATCGATGACCACGATGTCGGCGTGCCACCCCGGTTGCAGTTGGCCCCGTTCGGTGAGGCCGTAGAGCCGCGCGGGTACGTCGGTCAGGAGGTGGATCGCCTCTTCGATGGGCATCAGCCCGCGCTCGCGCACGGGCCCGCCGAGGAGCACGGTCGAGTAGTTGAACGTGGCGAGGAAGTCGAGGTGGGCGCCGGCGTCACTGGCGCCGATCACCGCGCGCCCGTCGCGCCACACCTTCATGCGGATCTCCCACGCCTCGTCGTCGTCCGGCCGGCTCGGGAAGCCGAATCCGGTCATGAGGTCGTCGGCGACGACGATGTCGCACAGTGCGTCGAAGTCGTCGACGCCACGCGCCTTTGCGATCTCGGCGACGGTCTTGCCCTCCCACTGCTTGTTCTCGGGCGCGAACGTCTCGTTGATCACGTAGATCGACCAGTTGGAGACCTTGAAACCCGTGCTCGGTTCGAGGGCGGCCTCGCGCAGCGCGTTGCGGCCCTCGGCCGACGCCAGCATGGCCTTCTTCTCGTCGTGCGGGAGGGCCATCGGCTTCTCCCACCCGGGAATCGTGTCGAGCAGGAACCCGCTGTCGAAGCAGATGCGCGGCGACGGTGTGAACGGCACGGTCAGCGCGATCACGCGCGCGCCGTGCTCCGTGGCGTAGTCGGACGCGGCGAGGTTGTGCTCGGTGATGGATTCGCTGCCCTTGCCGACGAACAGCACGTTCCAGTTGACGGGCCGGTTCGCGGCGAGCGACATCTGCGTGAGCAGCTCGGGCGCGAAGTCCTCGAACAGGCCGACGCAGGGGATGAACTCGAGGGTCGTTCCCGGATGATTCTTCACGACGCTGCACAACGCGAGGATTTCTTCCTCGCTCGCGTAGCGCGACGGCACCATGTCGCCGGCCGCGTCGTTGTGCGTGCGGGCCCAACTCGACGAGAAGCCGAGCCCGCCCGCCGCCAGGCTCGCGTCGAGCAGCGTCCGCATGGCGTCGAGGTCGGCGGCGGTCGCCTCGCCCTGGGTCGCGCGATCTCCCATCGCGACGCGGCGGATCGTCGAGTGGCCGACGAGGAACCCGGCGTTCGGGGCGAGCGTGCCGTCGATGCGATCGAGATATTCGCCGAAGGTCTTCCAGTCCCAGGGGACGCCCTCGGCGAGCGCGGCGAGGGGCATGCCTTCGACCCGCGCCAGCATGCGCATCAGGTAGTCGCCGTGCTCGGGTCCGAGCGGCGCGATGGTGAAGCCGCAGTTCCCGCCGATCACCGTGGTGACGCCGTGCAACGGCGACGGGGACAAGGTGGTGTCCCAGAACACCTGCGCGTCGTAGTGCGTGTGGATGTCGACGAAGCCCGGCGCGACGACCTTGCCCTCCGCATCGATCGTGCGCGTGGCCGGTTCGTCGATGTCGCCGATCGTCGTGATCCGGCCGTTGCTGATTCCGACGTCGGCGATCCGGCCGGGCGCACCCGTGCCGTCGACGACCGTGCCACCGCGGATGATCATGTCGAGCATGACCCCACTATTGTCCAGCCGCCATGGGTGATGCACTTGCGGGTCGGGTTGCCCTCGTCACGGGGGCGTCGCGTGGCATCGGCGCCGCGATCGCGACTCGGTTCGCGGGCGAGGGCGCGGCCGTCGCCATCGTGGCGCGGAGCCTCGAACCGGGCTCGGGCGGTCACCTCGCGGGCTCACTGCGGGAGACGGCCGCGACCATCGTCGCAACCGGTGGAACCGCGTTGCCGATCGTCTCCGACCTCGCGGATCCTCGGTGCGATCGAGCCGCGATCGTCGCCCGCGCCGCCGCCGAGCTCGGACCCGTCGACGTGCTCGTCAACAACGCGGCCGCCTGCTTCTACCTGAGCATCGACGAAACGTCGGAGCGCCGTCTGCGTGTCGCGTACGAGGTGAACGTCATCACGCCGTACCTGCTGACGAAGGCGGTCGTCCCGGGGATGCGCGAGCGCGGCGCGGGTTGGATCGTGAACATCACGAGCGCGATCGTGGACACCAACCAGCTCGACAGTCCGCAGCAGGCGCGCTCGTCGACGTACGCGCCGAGCAAGGCCGCGCTGGACCGTTTGACGATCTCGTTCGCGACCGAGCTGCGCGGAACGGGCATCGCCGTGAACGCGCTGGCGCCGGAACGCGCGGTCGCCACCGAAGGCGCCACCGCGTTGGTGGACCTCCCGCCCGAGTGGTGCGAGCCCGTCGACGTGATGGCCGCGGCAAGTGTCGCGCTGGCGACGTGCGATCCCGAGCGAGAGAACGGTCTCGTCGTGCGCTCGGGCCCCTACCTGCGGGAACGAGGATTGGTGTCGTGACGGTCGCACTGGTGACGGGGGGCGGAAGCGGGATCGGGGCGGCGACGGTCGGCCTGCTCGCGGCGCGTGGTGTGCAGGTCCTGGCGGCCGACGTCGACGGGGCCGCGGCGCAGGCCTGTGCTGCGGACGCGGGTCCGAACGCGGCGGCCCTCGAGGTCGATGTGGCTGACGACGCGGCGGTCGAAGCCATGGTCGCCTTCGCGGTGGAACGGTTCGGCGGCCTCGACTGGGCCTGCAACATCGCCGGCATCGCCCCCGAGCCGAAGCCGTTCGTCGACCATTCGCACGCCGACTGGCAGCGCACGATCGACATCAACCTGAGCGGTGTCTTCTTCTGCATGCAGCACGAGCTCCGGCAGATGCTGGCCCAGGGTCGCGGCGGCGCAATCGTGAACATGTCGTCGGGCGCGGGCATCGTTCCTGCGCCCGGTCAGCCGCAGTACACCGCGGCGAAACACGGCGTCCTCGGCCTCACGAAGCAGGCCGCGCAGGAATACGCAGCGAGCGGAATCCGGGTGAACGCCGTGCTCCCGGGCCAAACGGAGACCGGACCCATGCGGGCCTACCTCGACGCCATGCCCGACGGCGGGGAGAGGATGCTGCGGCGGCTGCCGATGAAGCGCATGGCCACGCCCCTCGAGATCGCCCAGGCGGTCGTGTGGTTGTGTTCTGATGAGGCCAGTTACGTCAATGGAGATTCACTCGTCGTCGACGGAGGACTCATCACGCGGTGAGCGGCACACCGGGGTTTTGCGTCGACACGAGCCGAGCGGCTGTCGGAGACTGACCGAATGTCGTCCCGGGTTGCCGTCGCCACTGCCCTCGCGCTCGCGACCGCGCTCTTCTACGCGATCAGCAACGTCCTCGAGTTGAGCGAAGCGGAGAAAGTCCCGGACGAGTACGCGATGCGACCGGCGCTGCTGCTGCGCCTGATCAAGGAACCGCGCTGGCTGTTGGGTCTGCTCTCCGACTTCGGCGGGTACGTGTGTCACGCGGTCGCGCTCGGTCTGGCCGCGGTCGTGTTCGTCGAGCCGATCCTCGCGTTGGGCATTCTCATGTCGTTGTTCATCGGCGCGGCCTTCATGCACCGACCGGTCGTCCGTTCCGACTGGATCGCGGCGGGCGTGTTGTCGGGTGGACTCGCGCTGTTCCTCTACGAGGTCTCGCCGACGGGCGGACGCCAGATCGGACGGACCCGCGAATGGATGATCGCGGGCCCGAGCGCGGTGGGTGCGGTCGTGTTGTGCATGGTCATCGGCCGCGCAACCAAGGGCCCGGCGCGCGCCGCGTTCCTCGGCGTCGCGGCCGGCATCGCGTTCGGCGTGTCGGCACTCCTGACCAAGGCGCTCGTTCACTATCTCGGCGACGGGATCTTCGCGTGGGTACCGCACTGGGAGCCGTACGCACTCGCGGTCGCGGCCATCGGCGGTGTGATCGTCGCGCAGAGTGCGCTGCAGACCGGCGCGCTCGGTGCCGCGGTCGGATCCATCGAGTCGATGAGTGTGATCGCGGGGTCGCTCTATGGCCTCTTCCTGCTCGACGAACGCGTCGGGGCGCACACGCCGTTCCAGATCTTCGCGGTGGTCGTTTCGATCGGGGCGATTCTCGCGGGAATCGTGCGGCTTGCGCAGTCAGAGGAGCGATTGATGGGCCCCGGCGGGTCCGACGCGGGCGCGACTCCCTAGCGATATTCGGGTGCCGGGCGCCGGAGACACCAGCGCGTCCACAGCAGTCCGAACGAGGTCAACACGAACTGCCCGAGCCCGTAGAGCGGGCTGTACCGGATCGTGTAGACGACGATCGAGACGACGGAAGCAACCGAGTAGATGACCGCCAGGACGACGCGTCCCTCGTGGGTCAGCAGCAACCAGCGCAGGCGATCGACCACGCTCGCCATGTTAGGCGCGACCCTCGGCCCGGGCCTCGGCCGGCACCCATGCCGGCGGTCGTTTCTCCACGAACGACGTGAAGCCCTCCACGACCTCGTCGCCGTTGACCGATTCCTCGAAGGTGATCTTGTCGATGGCTCCGTAGCGGGCGTTCATCAGGCGCTTCAACGCCACCCGCGCCCGCGGCGCGGCGTACATCAGGTCGCGGACGACCTCATCGGTGGTCGAGATCAGGTGCTCGTGGGGCACGACGCGCGCGACGAGACCGTGCCGCTCCGCCTCGGACGCGGTGAGCCGGCGTCCGGTGAAGAGCATGTCTCGCGCGATTGCGATCCCGACGTGTTCGGGGAGGATCGCGGCGTGATACGCGTCGGCGACACCGCGCCGCAGTTCCGGGGCACCGAATGTCGCGCGGTCGCTGGCGATCGCGACATCCGAGAGCATGGTGATGAGCAGGCCGCCGCCCATGCACAACCCGTTGACGGCCGCGATCACGGGCTTGCGCGAATCGCGGATCGCGTCGAACGGTACTGCGCCCGTGCCGAGGAGCGCGCCGATGTCGAGGTCGCCGTCGTCGTGCTGCCCGCCGAGCTCGCCCCCGGGTGCGAACACGTCGCCGGTGCCGGTGACCACGAGCGCGTGCAGCGACCGCGAAGCGTTGACGCGGTCGACCGCGCGGCGGATGCCGAAGTACATGTTCGAGGTGAGGGCGTTCCGCCGTTCGGGGCGATCGATGGTCACCCAGGCGGTCGCGCCGCGGCGCTCCCATCGGAGGAATCGTGAACCGAGGTCGACATCGTTGGTCATACCCTTGGTTAGCCTTCCGGAGTGGTCCGGTTCAACCCGTACAGCTACGAGTTCCATGACGATCCGTTCCCGGTCTACCGGCAGCTGCGCGACGAGGCGCCGTGCTACCGCAACGACGACCTCGGGTTCTGGGCACTTTCGCGCTACGACGACGTCGTGCGCGCGTTGCACGACCCGGACTCGTTCTGCTCGCGGTTCGGTATCACGCTCGAGGGCGGCAACTCGCTCCCCATGATGCTCACGACCGATCCGCCCGAGCACACCGCACTGCGCCGGCTGGTGAGCCGCGCGTTCACGCCCCGGCGCGTCGCCGATCTGGAACCGACCATCCGGGAGCTCTCGACGGCGTATCTCGACGGTATGGGGGAACTGGCGTCGGCCGACCTCATCGGCGACTACGCCGCGTTGCTCCCGATGGACGTGATCTCCAAGCTGCTCGGCGTGCCCGACGGCGACCAGGACCAGCTGCGACGCTGGAGCGATGCGTTGCTGCACCGCGACGAGGGCGACATGGAGGTGACACCCGCCGGCATCGACGCCGCGTACCAGCTCTACAAATACTTCTCCGCCTTCGTGGCCGAGCGGAGGGCCGAGCCGGGCGCGGACGATCTCGCGGCCGCGCTCGTCGCCGCCGACGCCGACGGCGATCACCTCACGGACGACCAGGTGGTCGGGTTCCTCTTCTTGTTGATCATCGCCGGGAACGAGACGACGACGAAGCTGCTCGGCAACTGTCTGCTCGCGATGCAGCGGTTCCCGAGCGAACGCCGGAAGGTGATCGCCGATCCGGGTCGTATCCCGGATGCGATCGAGGAGATCCTCCGCTACGAAGGTTCGACCCAGGTGATGGCGCGGACGCTCACGCGCGACGTGGTGCTGCACGACACGACGTTGGCGGAGGGTGACAAGGTGCTGTTGCTCCTCGGTTCCGGGAACCGCGACGAGCGGGTCTGGGAGCGCGCCGACGTGTACGACATCGACCGGTCGTGGCCGACGCACCACCTGGCCTTCGGTCACGGCATTCACGTGTGTCTCGGTGCCGCCCTCGCGCGCCTCGAGATGCGCGTCAGCCTCGAGGAGTTCCTGCACCGCCACTCGGGCTACGAGATCGACGAGCTCGGGCTCGAGCGCGTGCACTCCGGCAACGTGCGCGGCTACTCGCGCATGCCGATCCGGCTATGAGCGACGTCGACGAGATCACCGCCCTCGTCCACGAGTACGCGTTTCGCCTCGACCGGGGCGATCTCGACGGCGTCGCGGCGCTGTTCGCGAACGCCGAGCTGCGCTCGACCCGCCACGATCGTGTCCGGCGGGGCTCGGCCGAAGCGCGGGAGCTCTACGACGCCGTCATTCTGTACGACGACGGCACGCCCGGCACCGTCCACCAGCTGACGAACGTGACCGTGACCGTCGACCGACCAACGGCGAAGGCCCGGAGCTACTTCACCGTGCTGCAGGTCACGGGCCAGGGTCTGCACCCGATCCTCGTCGGGGAGTACCGCGATCGCTTCGCGGTCGTCGACGGCCGCTGGGAGTTCACCGAACGGATCTTCGACCCGCGGCTGTTCGGTGACCTCTCGAAGCACATGCGCACGTGAGCCGTAGCATGACCTCCACCGCATCCTGAGGAGCCGCTCGTGAGCAATCCGTCGACGCTCGTAGTGCTCGGTGCGTCGGGCGACCTGGCCGCCCGGCTCCTGTTTCCGGCGCTGTTGTCGCTCGAGTACCGCGAGCGCCTCGAAGACCTCAAGATCATCGGCTACGCGCGGCAGGAGTGGACGACCGACCAGTTCCACGAGAACCTGCGCGCCGCGATCGACATGCACGGTGTCGACGTCGAGCAGAAGTATTTCGACAAGTTCGTCGAGCGCATCGAATTCCACGGCGGAGACATCTCGATCGAGTCGTTGAAGAGCCTGAAGTCGGTGCTCGACGGACCGGCGATCTTCTATCTCGCCCTGCCGCCCGGCGTGTTCGCCGACGCGGCGGAGAAGATTGCAAAGGCGGGACTCACCGACGAGACGAACGGTTTCCGCCGGCTCGTCATCGAGAAGCCCTTCGGCACCGACCTCGAATCCGCGCTCGCGCTCAACCGACAGCTGCACAGCCTCTGGCGAGAAGACCAGATCTTCCGGATCGATCACTTTCTCGGCAAGGAGACCGTGCAGAACATGCTCGTGTTCCGTTTCGCGAACCGGTTCATCGAGCCGGTGCTCAACTCGGGTCACGTCGACGAGATCCAGATCACCGTCGCCGAGACCTTGGGCGTGGAAGGCAGGTCGCGCTACTACGACGGCATCGGCGCGCTGCGCGACATGGTGCAGAACCACCTCATCCAGATGCTGACGTTCGCGACGATGGAGCCACCGGCACTATGGGACGCGGAGATGATCCGCGACCACAAGGTCGAGGTGTTGAAGTCGGTGCACCGCGTGGATCCCGATGTCGACGCGGTACGCGGCCAGTACTCGGCGGGCCTCGTGGACGGCGAACCGCGCATCGCGTACCGCGCCGAACCGGGTGTCGATCCCGTGTCCCACACTGACACCTTCGCTGCGGTGCAGTTGCGCGTCGACACGTGGCGGTGGGAAGGCATCCCGGTGCTGCTGCGCTCGGGGAAACGGCTCGCGGCGAAGGCGCACGAGGTCGTTTTCCGTTTCCGTGAGCCGCCGACCAGACTGTTCCGCCACACCCCGCTCGAACACGCCGAGCCGAACTGGCTCGTGTTCCGCATGAGCCCGTCCGAGGCCACCGAGTTGGTCGTTCGCACCAAGCAGCCCGGTCTCGAGCTCGAGGCGCGTGAGTCGGTGTTGCGGGCCGACTACGCCACCGCCGACGACAGCGAGGCGACCGCGTACGAATCGTTGCTCCTCGACGTGCTCGAGGGTGATCACACACCGTTCCTGCGGTTCGACGAGGTCGAGTGGTCGTGGCGCATCGTGCAACCGATCCTCGACGCGTGGCAGCACGGCGCGCCCGAGGACTACGTCGCGGGCAGCGACGGGCCGCCCGGCCAACATCGTTTCCTCGGCGCCGGTCACTACTGGCGCCCGCTGCGAAACCCCACGTCGTAGCCGAAATTCGCACGCGCTAAACCTCTTGAACCGGCCGTCCGGATCGGGAACGATTTCTCCTGCGACCTGCGTTTGAGCACGAGTGTCTTCCCCGACGAGGAGGTGGCCGTGCAGGTTCACGAACGTCCCGTCAGCTCTGAGACGTCAACAACCAGACCCTTCGGGCTCGCCGAAGCGATCGCCGGTTTCCTCGGCACCGATCTCCCGATCGGGATCGAGTGCTACGACGGCAGCCGGCTCGGCCCGCCCGACGCCCGGACCCGGATCGTCGTCCGTTCGCAGAAGGCGTTGCGCTACGTGCTCACCGCCCCGGGCGAGCTCGGCTTCGCCCGCGCGTACGTCGCCGGCGAGCTCGATGTCGAAGGCGACATCTTCGACGTACTGTTGCTCCGCGATCATCTTCCCGATGTCAAGGTGACGCCGCGCGAATGGCTCGCGCTGGCACGCACCGTCGGAGTCGACGGTTTGAAGCCGCTACCGCCGCCGCCGGAAGAGGCGCGGTTGCGCGGGCGAGGCCGCCGGCACAGCAAGGAGCGCGACGCCGCCGCGATCGCGCACCACTACGACGTGTCGAACGACTTCTATCGTCTCGTCCTCGGGCCGACGATGACCTACTCGTGTGCCGTGTTCGGCGCGAGCGGCACCACACTCGAAGCGGCGCAGACGGCGAAGTACGAGCTCGTCGCGCGCAAGCTCGATCTGCGTCCCGGCATGCGGCTGCTCGATGTCGGGTGCGGTTGGGGTGGCATGGTCGTGCACGCGGCGCGTGAGCACGGTGTGTTCGCGGTCGGCGTGACCCTGTCCACCCGGCAGGCCGAGTGGGCCCGCGACGCGGTGCGTGAGGCCGGTCTCGCCGACCGCGTGGAGATCCGAGTCCAGGACTACCGCGACATCGACGACGGCCCGTTCGATGCCATCAGTTCGATCGGCATGTTCGAACACGTCGGCGTCGCGAAGCTCGACGAGTACTTCACCCGTCTCTACTCGTTGCTGAAGCCCGAGGGCCGGCTCCTGAACCACGGCATCGCGAAACGTCCGTCGCCGCGCGCCGCGTTCGCGCACCGCGGTTTCATCGACCGCTACGTCTTCCCCGACGGCGAGCTCCACGAAGTCGGGTCCGTGGTGACGCGGGTGCAGCGCGCCGGGTTCGAGGTGCGCAACGTGGAAGGTTTCCGCGAGCACTACGCGCAGACGCTGCGGCACTGGGTGGCGAATCTGGAGACGAACTGGGACGAGGCCGTGCGGCTCGTCGGAGCCGGCCGGGCGCGGGTGTGGCGCCTCTACATGGCGGCTTCGGCGATCAACTTCGACGCCGAACGCACGCACATCCACCAGGTCCTCGCCGTGCGCAACGCTCCCGAAGGAACCAGTGGAATGCCCCGCCGCCCCGACTGGGAGTAGCTCCTCCCGCTCGCTTACTTACTTCTCTTCGTGGCCGCCGAACTGCTTGCGCATCGCCGACAGGAGCTTGTTCGTGTAGTCGGCCGAGCCCTGGGAGATGAAACGGTCGAACAGCGCGGTTGCGATCACGGGGGCGGCGACGCCCTCGTCGATCGCGGCCGTGACCGTCCAGCGCCCTTCGCCGGAATCGCTCACCCGACCGCCGAACTCGGCGAGGTCGGGTGACTCGTGGAGCGCTGTCGCGGTGAGGTCGAGGAGCCACGAGGCGACCACACTGCCGCGCCGCCACACTTCGGCGACCTTCGGGATGTCGATGTCGTAGCTGTACAGCTCGGGATGCGTGAGCGGCGCCGTCTCCGCGTCGGCGTCGCGCGGACGGGTTCCGGCGTCGGCGTGTTGCAGGATCGTGAGCCCTTCCGCGTACGCGGCCATGAGCGCGTACTCGATCCCGTTGTGCACCATCTTCACGAAGTGGCCCGCGCCGGCCGGCCCACAGTGGAGGTAGCCCATCTCCTCGGGTGCGGGGTCGCCCGTGCGTCCGGGTGTTCGCTCGATCTCGCCCGATCCGGGCGCGAGCGCGCGGAAGATCGGGTCGAGTCGCTGCACGACGGCGGTCGGTCCACCGATCATGAGACAGAAGCCGCGGTCCAGGCCGAACACGCCCCCACTCGTCCCGCAGTCGACGAAGTCGATCCCGCGGGCGGCCAGCTCCTTCGAGCGCGCGATGTCGTCGACGTAATGCGAGTTGCCACCGTCGATGATCGTGTCGCCCGCGTCGAGATGGGCCGCGACATCGTCGACGACCGCACCCGTGATCCCCGCGGGCACCATCAACCACACCGCCCGCGGTCGCGACATCTTGGTCGCCAGCTCCGCGACCGACGCCGCGCCGACCGCTCCCTCGGCGACCAGCGCGTCGACCACGGTCGCGTTCCGGTCGTACACGAAGCACTCGTGCCCCGCGGCCATCGATCGCCGCACCAGGTTGGCGCCCATGCGGCCGAGCCCGATCATTCCGAGTTGCATCTCAACTCCTGTCGGTCGTGACCAGCGGCACGTGCTCGCTCGCCATCAGCGCGGCGCCGACGATGCCGGCGAGATTGCCGAGCTCGGCAATGCGCACTTCGCATCCGGGATCGACGCGATCGATGAACTTGTCGGCGTGTTTGACGATGCCGCCGCCGATCACGATGAGCTCGGGCCACAAGATCGTGTGGAGGTGCGCGAGGTATCGCTCGAGGCGACGCGTCCACTGTTTCCACGACAGCTCCTCGGCGACGCGGGTCGCGTCGGACACCCATGTGTCGACGAGGTGACGATTGACGAACACATGGCCGAGCTCACTGTTGGGAATGAGCGCGCCGTCGTTCAACAACGCGGTGCCGACGCCGGTGCCGATCGTCACCATGACCACGACGCCGCGGTGGGCGCGGGCGGCACCGAAGCGCGCCTCCGCGAGGCCGGCGGCGTCCGCGTCGTTGAGTACCACGCACGGACGATCCGTTGCGCGCGAGATGACCGTCGCCGCGTGCGCGCCGATCCAGGTCTTGTCGATGTTCGTCGCGGTCTGCACGACCCCGTTCACGACGGCGGCCGGGATCGTGCAACCGATCGCGCCGCGAACGGGGAAGTGTCGCACGAGACCGGCCACGGTGGACGCAATCGCTTCGGGGGTTGCCGGTTGCGGGGTCTCGATGCGTACCCGACCCGAGGCCTGACCCGTCGCCAGGTCGACCAGCGCAGCCTTGACGCCGCTGCCGCCGACGTCGACACCCACGAGCGCGTTGGCGCCGGTCTGCATCGTCATTCACGTTGAACCTACCTGCTCGGGGGCTAGGTTCCGGCCAGTGCCGGCGCTCGAGGACTATGCACTGCTGGGTGACCGCCGGACTGCGGCACTGGTATCCCGAGCGGGATCCGTCGACTGGTGGTGCGCGCCGCGCTTCGATGCACCGGCATGCTTTGCCGCGCTGCTCGGAACCCCGGAGCACGGGCGGTTCTCGATCGCGCCGAAGGACACGGGTCCGCACGGAGGTGTTCTCGACACGACCCGGCGTTACCGCCCGGGGACGATGGTGCTCGAGACCGAGCACGAGACGGCGACCGGCAGGGTGCGCGTCGTCGACTGCCTCGCGCTCGGCCACACTCGGCCGGTGCTCGCACGCCTCGTCGTAGGCGTCGAGGGTCACGTCGACATGGGCGTGGAGCTCATCGTGCGGTTCGACTACGGCTCGATCGTCCCGTGGGTGCGCCAGGTCGACGGCCGCTGGCGCGCGGTCGCCGGGCCCGACGGTCTCGAGCTGTGCACGCCCGTACGACTACGCGGTCACGGCCCGACGTCGGTCGGCGAGTTCACCGTCGCCGCGGGCGAAGAGGTGTCGTTCGTGCTGGGCTGGTTTCCGTCGCACGCGCCGCGTCACGTTCCCGCGGAGGCGGGTGAGCTGATCGAGAAGGCCGACGCCACGTGGACTCAGTGGTCGGCGCGCTGCGAGTACTCGGGGGAGTGGCGAGAGCCGGTGCTCCGGTCGCTGCTGACACTGGAAGCACTCACCTTCGAACCGACGGGTGGCATCGTCGCCGCACCGACCACCTCGCTGCCCGAGTCGCTCGGGGGCACGCGCAACTGGGACTATCGGTTTTGCTGGATGCGCGACGCGACGCTGACGCTCGAGGCATTACTGATCGGTGGCTACCAGAGCGAGGCGTTGCGGTGGCGCGAGTGGCTCCTGCGCGCGGTCGCGGGTGATCCGAAGACGTTGCAGACGATGTACGGGGTCGCGGGCGAACGACGGCTCACCGAGCTGGAGCTCGACTGGCTCCCCGGCTACGCGGGATCGCAACCGGTCCGCACGGGCAACGGTGCGCACGAGCAGCTGCAGCTCGACGTGTTCGGCGAGTTGCTCGACGTGCTGTGGCAGGCGGCGCGCGCGGGCACACCGCCGAGCGCCAACTCGTGGTCGATGGCGAGCCTCCTGCTCGACGTGCTCGAAGACCTGTGGCGCGAACCCGACGAAGGCATCTGGGAGGTGCGGGGCGGCCGCCGGCACTTCACCCACTCCAAGGTCTTGTGCTGGGTCGCGTTCGACCGGGCGATCGCGATGATCGAGCAGGCCGGCTACGAGGGGCCGCTGGATCGGTGGCGCGCGATACGCGACGAGATCCACGCCGAGGTGTGCGCGCGGGGTTACAACGGGGAAGTGGGCGCGTTCACCCAGTGTTTCGGCGGCCGTGAGCTCGACGCGTCGGTGTTGATGATCCCGCTGGTCGGGTTCCTCCCGGGCGACGATCCGCGGGTGCGGTCGACGATCGCGGTCATACAGCGTGATCTCACGCACGACGGTCTGGTCTCGCGCTACGACCCCGCGGACGCGAGCGTCGACGGTATCGGCGAGCCGGAGGGTGTGTTCCTGCCCTGCACCTTCTGGATGGTGGAGGCCATGGCCCTCGCGGGCGAGCACGACGAGGCGCAGGCGTTGTTCGAGCGGCTGCTCGGCCTCGCGAACGACCTCGGACTGTTCGCCGAGGAGTACGACCCGAAGGCCGGGCGGATGCTCGGCAACTACCCGCAGGCCTTCACGCATCTCGCGTTGGTCGCGGCGGCCCACACGCTCGCGCCGGATCGTTCGCCGATGTCCCGGCGGCGGCGTGACGCCGGCGGCTGAGGCCGAGTCGGTGCGGTGACCGAGCCGGAATTGTCGTGTCGTAACCTGCACGCCATGGCGCTGGTCACGAACGTGGTGAAGGGATCGTCCGCGCAACGGCTGCTGCTGCTCGTCCACGGCTACGGCGCCGACGAGCAGGATCTCGGTGGTCTCCTGCCGTATCTCGATCCCGACGGTGTCTTCGTGGCGGTCATGCCGCGGGCGCCGATCGCGGCGCCGGGAACAGCCGGGTACATGTGGTACGACATGATCGGCGGCGACGACATCACCGGTCAGTTCACGAGCGCGCTCGCAGAGCTGGACGCGCTGATCGATGAGCAGTGCGAACAGTTTGGCCTCGACCGTTCGAGCGCGATCTTCGCGGGATTCTCACAGGGTGGAGGGCTGGCGCTCGCGCTCGGCCTGTTCTCCGCGCCCGACGATCTGCCGCGCGTGCGGCCGGCGGGCGTGCTCGCCATGAGCCCGGCCGCGATGACCGGCCCGGTCGACGACGGTGCGCGCGACGTTCCGGTGCTCGTGCAGCACGGAACGAACGATCCGCTGATCCCGGTGCAGCGATCGCGCGATCTCGCGCGCGACCTGCGCGAGTTCGGGATCCCGACCGTGTACCGCGAATACCCGATGGAGCACCAGGTCGCGATCGAAGGTCTGCGCGACGCCCGTTCGTGGCTTGCGGAGGTCGTTGCGGGCGAGTCGCCCGACGAAGCGGTCCCCGACGACCCGATCGAGCTGGTTCCGTCGGTGACCACCGCGCAGTGGGAGAACGAAGTGCTGCGCAGCGAGCTCCCCGTGATCGTCGACTTCTGGGCGCCGTGGTGTCAACCGTGCCGGCAGGTGTCGCCGATCGTCGAAACGATCGCCGCGATGCGCACGTCGTCGTACAAGGTGGTCAAGGTCAACATCGACGACGAACCGAAGCTCGCGCAGGAGTACGGCGTGCAGAGCATCCCCATGATCGGACTCTTCCGCAACGGCCGGCTCGAGCGTTCCTCACTCGGGCTCAAGCCCCGGCCGCAGCTCGAAGCCGAGCTCGGCATGCTCGTCATTCCGTAATTTGCAATTCGCGCGAACTCGAAGCGAGGCTCCCCGAGAATTCGAGAGCGGGGGTTCTCAGTGCGGGATATCCGCAAAGCGCGCGGAGTTGGTCTTGTGTTGGTGCTCTGTGTCGCGGGGTTCGCGATGTTTGCGAGCTCGGCGGGCGCGACCACCGCGAGCGGAACTGATCCTGCCGGTGACAACGGCCCGAGCAATGACGCCCGGGGCGACGTGCGGACCTATTCGATCGCCTATGCGGGTTCGACGATTACGGTCAGCGCCACGACCACGACTTTCGAGAATCCCGCGACGAGCGCGAACTGGATCAGCGCGCCGACGGGAATTCTCTACGGACTCGACACGAACAATGACGGCAATCCGGAGTTCGTTGCCGTCTATACGAATGACGGGTCCGGGAATGTTGTCGCCGGCTTGTTCGATTTCGTGACCAACGCCTTCCTTTGTAACGCCACTCCGGCGTTCAATGCCGCGGCAAAGTCCTACTCCGTCACGTTCCCGAGCTCGTGCATCGGCTCGCCTCCGAACGTCGAGCTGTCAGTGTTCTTCGACTACGTCTCGACCGCAGGAAAGGAGTCCGTGGACATCACGGACTTCACCGCGCCGGCATCGCCACCGACGACCACGACATCGACGACGTCCACTTCGACGACGTCCACTTCGACGACGTCCACTTCGACGACGTCCACTTCGACGA
>Ga0075017_100001323_pt1 | contig 15009 bp, 11 predicted proteins | sample AleBraG_ABR_2012_FD_71475 | JGI IMG/M metagenome (GOLD analysis project Ga0075017, IMG submission 71475) | Freshwater sediment microbial communities in response to fracking from Pennsylvania, USA - Alex Branch Run_MetaG_ABR_2012 | ecosystem: Environmental > Aquatic > Freshwater > Creek >... | reverse complement strand
GATCGAGAAGCCCTTGGCCACTTCGACGAAGGAGGCCCTGCAGATCTGGGCGGCGGCCGACGCGGCTGGCGTCGTCAACATGGTGGATTTCCACCTTCGCTGGAGCCCGGACTACTTGTTGATCAGCGATGCGATCAAGAAGGGCGACCTCGGGGCGCTATACATGGCCTACATTCGCATCAGCAACGCGGTCGATGTGGCGATGCAATGGCTACCATGGTCCAATCGTTCCGGGCCGGAGTGGTTCCTCTTGCCGCACATTCTCGACCTGATGGTGTGGATCCTGGAGGAGACCCCGAAATCGGTGTTCGCGCGCGGCGCCAGGAACATTGTCGGAGGCGTACGGAAGGACTGCCTGGATGCTTTGCAGGCATCCTTCCAGTTCGAACGCACGTTCGTCACGGTCGAGACGTCGTGGGCGGTTCCGTCGTCGGTGCCTTGGGTGGTGGATGCCGACTTCGCGCTCTACGGAGCCAAAGGCCGTGTCCATTTCAAGCCCAATGACCGCAACCTCACGATCGCTGCCGAGCGCTACTATTGGCCGGTGCCTGGCGAGGACCCAGACCGATACGGACGGCTCGCGCACTGGTTCTACGATTCGATGCGCTACTGGGTTGATACCTGCCTCGGTCTGGTTCCGCCAACGTCGACCGCAGCCGATGGAGTGCGGAACACCGTCCTGGTCGACGCAGTCCTGCGATCGATCAGTGAGCACCGTGAAGTGGACATCGCGTTCCCCAATCTCGAGAGCCGTCACGTCGCATCGGCGGCGGCGGTATGACTGATAGCCCTGATGAGTAGCCCTGAGGCGGAACGCGCCGATGGGTGACGGTCCCTCGCGCCTCGGCAAAGGGTTGGCGACGGCGACTCGAGACGTCATCGGGATGAACGCGCTGGACAACGCGATCGCGACGCCGCTCATGATCATTCGGCGATCGGCGCTCGAGGCCAATATCGAGCTTCTGGCGGCGTATTGTCGGGCACACGATGCGGTGCTCTCGCCGCACGCCAAGACGACCATGTCTCCTGAGATAGTGGACCGGCAATTGCGGGCCGGTGCCTGGGCCATTACCGTTGCCAACACGTCGCAGGCAATTGCCCTGGGCAATCACGCTGGACCGCGTATCTTGATCGCCAACGAGGTTGTTGATCCTGCAAGCATTTCGTGGCTCGACTCGGTCATCGGCAGGGGCCATCCCAAGATCTACTGCTACGTCGACTCCGTAGAAGGCGCTCGTCGCCTGGGTGACGGAATCACTTGCGGCGTGCTTGATGTCCTGCTCGAAGTCGGCGTGCCCAACGGACGCTGCGGCGTGAGGTCTGACGCTGAAGCGCGGAAAGTCGTCGCTGCCGTTGTTGCACGATCGACGTTGCGGCTCGCGGGCGTCGCAATCTTCGAAGGCATCATCGGCTCAGACCGGCGTGACGCGGCCTCCGAGCAAGCGGTACGTAATTGTCTGACTCAAGCGCACAAGGTGGCTTCGGGCCTGGCGGCGGACGGCCTTTTCCAAGGCCTCGACAGCGTCATATTGACCGCCGGCGGGAGTGCCTATTTTGACATTGCGGTGGATGAGCTCTCCCGCCCGATCGCGGGGATCGAGACCAGGATCGTAATCCGAAGCGGATGCTATGTGACACATGACCACGGCGCGATCGCGCGGCTCACGCCGTTTCACGCTCCTAATCCGACTTTTCGGGGCGCCATTGAAGTACTGAGCTCCGTCCTGTCGCGTCCCGAACCGCGGATGGCGATCTGCGACATCGGACGGCGCGATGTGCCCTTCGATGCGGGCTTGCCGGTGGCGCTGTGGGTGAGGCGCGGCGAGACAGGCGCCGTACAGGGCGCGGGTGCAATCGAGGTGGTCCGGCTCAACGACCAGCACGGTTATCTCAGGTTGGGGGACATGGAGGTCAGCGTCGGTGATGTCATCTCATTCGGGATCTCACATCCGTGTACGGCATTTGACAAGTGGCGCGTCATCCCGCTCGTCGATGATAACCTCGATATCGTAGAATTGATCCATACGGTTTTCTGACATGCCAACCGCGCAACCCGTCAGCCATGGGCGCGTCGTTCTCGTGACGGGAGCGCGCAGGGGCATCGGCGCCGCTCTCCTGGTTGCTCTTTCGGAGCCGGGTCGCACGATGATCGCTCATAATCATCGCGAGGCTCAGATAGGGGAGACGGAAGCTGTTGCCATCCGCGCGCGGGCCAAGGGTGCTCACGTTGAAATCATGGCGGCGGATTTGTCGTCCTGTGACGCAACCCGCGAGCTGGCACATTCGATCATTGCAAGGCACGGCAGGGTCGACATCCTGGTGAACAATGCCGCCAGGAGCTCCTACGTAGCTGTTGACCGCATAAGTCCGGAGGAGTGGGCCGCGACGCTCGCGGTCAATCTCACCGCCCCTTTTCTGCTCGCTCAGGCGGTGCTGCCCGGCATGATCGAACGTGGCTGGGGCAGAATCATCAACGTGACGTCGATTACCGAGAGCCTCGGCGGCCCGTCCGGCGCAGCATACGTGTCGTCGAAGGGTGGACTCGTGGCGCTGACGCGTGCGCTGGCGCGCAATGTCAAGGTCGAGGGCGTCACCGTCAATGCGCTGTCCCCCGGGGCAATCCTGACTGAACAGGAACATGAATACGTTGCGCAACCCGAGCAGGAGCAGGTGAACGCCCGTGTAATCGGGCTGCAGTCACTCCCACGTCGCCTGGTTCCCGATGACTTGGCAAGTGCAGTCCGATTCCTTGCGGACGAAGGCAGCAATTCCGTCACGGGCCAGGTGATCGAAGTGAACGGTGGCTGGGTCTTTCGATGATCGTGCGTGGGCAGTCGTGCGCACGACGGGAGCGCGAGCTGACTGCTGAGCCGGTGTGCAAGCTCATTTCGGAGCTGGGAGAAGGGCCACGATGGGACCCGGAGGATCGGGCGCTTGTGTGGGTTGATGTTCCCAGCACGCTGATGCACCGTTTGGATCTCAATGGCGCCGTCACGACTGTCCAGCTAAGTACTCGGGTAAGCGCAATCGGCTTGTGCGTCTCCGGGCACCGTTATGTCGCCGCGACTGAATTCGGCTTTGGATTCGTTGACCCGATGACGGGTAGTGTTGAGCCGATAGTGACCGTGGAGGAAGAGGCATTGGCGCGTATGAACGACGGCGGCGTCGATTACGCGGGCCGCTTCTTTGCCGGCTCTGTTTCCGTGAATTCGGAGCAGGCGAATGGAAGCCTCTATTGTCTGAGACCGGATGGATCTGTGCATCGCGTCTTTGGCGATGTTCGCCTGTCCAACGGCATCGGATGGAGCGCTGACAGCCGCAACATGTACTACGTCGACACGCTTAGACGGTCTCTGGACCGCTTCGACTACGATATTGTCACCGGCGCGGTACACGGGCGCCGGACCATCGTGGATTTCCAGGACGACGACGGCTTACCCGACGGACTCTGTCTTGACGCGGAGGATCGCATATGGGTGGCCATGTGGGGCGGCAGAGCGGTTCGCTGCTACGCGCCGACAGGTGAAGTGGTTCGGATCGTACGGGTGCCGTGCGACAACGTTACGGCGTGCATTTTTGGCGGTCGAGAGAATGACACTCTTTACGTTACGAGCGCGACAACTGGCACTGAGAAATGTACTTCCGCGGGCAAGCTTTTCGCTTGTCGTATTGGGGGGCAGGGAGCGACCGTAGCGCGGTTCGATGACCGCCGCTGGCCGATTGGTCCGAGCCGCCTGCCGACGGCCCGCTAGGTCGGCGCAAGGATATCCGGAGCCGTCGTGCCGGAAGATCGCAAGTGTCACATCCGGAGTTGCGGTCAGGCGCATCCATGAGGTCCGGCAGGTGACGAGGTGATGCGGCGCTTGGGGAGCATCCCCGTCGCATTCGCCGATCACGGCGACGGTGGCCTCGCGTCTTGCCTCTGACTGGCCCAAGGCGGTGTCCGGACGCGCGTGGCAACCGCCGGCCAGCCAGCTTCCATGCTAATTCACAGGCCTCCATCCTGTAATTCCCGATCTTGGTCTGCGGAACGCACGAGCCCCCTTATGGAACAAGAATCGACTGCAGGGTAGGCTAGCAGCCTCAGACCGCCGCCGAGGGCCTTCAGGTCGGGTGAACCGGTGCGTCGACCACGGGAATGGAATGAATGACAAAGTCTGGCACGCGCACCGCGGAAAGAAGGGTGAGAAAAGCTGAACGTATCGGCGCTCCCCGGAAAGTCCAGCCCGCGGGGCCATTGAGGGCGTCCTCCAGCTCGAGCCGACTCGGGTCGAAGGCGGGCAGGCAAGAGCTTGCCGGCACGACGGACAAGCTGAGCGGGAGCCGGTCGGTTGCGCGGACTTGCGCAATTCTGCGCCTCATTGGCCGGAGTGGCGATGAAGGGGTAACCCTCATCGACGTCGCGGCCGCGACCGAGCTGCCGAAAAGCTCGGCCCACCGCTATCTGCAAGTGCTTGAGACTGAAGGCTTTGTCGAGCGCGATCTGCGCAGCGCCCGCTATCGGCTCGGCATTGGATTCATGTCGCTTCACGTCGGTCATGTCGATAGATTGATTCAGCGTACGCGCCCATTTCTAACCAGGATTCGTGATCAGTTCGATGAGACAGTCAACCTCGGGATGCTGATCGGACACCAGATCGTCTACCTCGATATCCTGGAAAGTCCTCGCGCGATGCGCCTTGCAGCACGCAAAGGCGATACCGAAAGCATTCATGCAACGGCGCTCGGCAAGGTCATTGCGGCAAAGCTGCCGGACCGGGATGTGCTCGAGCTCTTGCGTCGGACGGGCATGCCCAGACTCACGCCGAATACCATCGTCACGCCGGAGCTGTTCCTTCGCGAGCTACAGAGCGTGCGCGAAGCCGGCTATGCCATCGACGACCGTGAGAATGAGGAAGCAGGCCGGTGCGTTGCGGTTTACGTACCTGGGCTTAGCACACCGACCGCCATCAGCCTCAGCGGTGTTGCTAGCCGGTTTTCGATCGAGAACGCGTATGAAGTCGCGAACAGCCTCCGTATTGCGGCGATCGAGATCAGTGGTGAGGAATTGCCACCGATACAGCCGCTGCGACCCCGTCCTACGCAGTAATTCAGGACCCCGATCCGGGATCCGTTGCGACTGAGCGGTCGATTGCCGCACCCGGCCCAGGTTTTCTGCGAGCGCGACATCTCGGCCCGAATCGCGCTTCCGGGGTCCCGGCGCGTGCGGATGCTCGACTCCCTGTGATCGACGTGGAATGCCGCGGGAAAGCGGCCACCTCAATGTCTTGCGGAGCATCGAGATGCACGAGATGCGTTGGCTAGATTTCGCAGAACTCCCTACGATCACGCACTCATTTGACGACCGCGACGCATTCAATCTCAAACTTCAAGGTGTCCGTCAAACAGCTAGTGATCGTTGTGCGTGCGGGATAAGGCGGGCTGAAGAATTCTCGATAAACCTCGTTGAATGCAGATAGATTCGCCGGGTCATGGACGTAGTTGCGCGTTTGCACAACGTGCTTGAGGCTGCTTCCAGCATCGTCCAGGATCTTCTGCAGATTGCGAATTGACCGGCGCATCTCGCCTTCGAACGTGTCAGAGACGATTGCGCCGGTGGCGTCGACGCTTGCTTGACCCGAAACGAAGAGCAGCGATCCGACCTTCGTACAAGCACTGAAGGGCAGGTGGCTGCGAGGCGTGTCGGCGGTTCCCGGATACTCGATCATGGATATCCCTTTCCGACTCCTATGCCCCGGAGGACGGCCTCCGGTGTTCAAGGGCATGGAATTCGGGTTCCATGATCGACGAATGTGCGCATGCCCCGCAACAAGCGCGGTTCGTCCGCAAAATCGATGGCGTTCCCGCATCGTCTCACTGAAACCTGCGAGGCGCCCGTGCTGCTGGACTTTGCCGGACCGTCGAGTCCCGCCAACGTGAGCACCTATCGCAAATACCCGCGAAGTGCACTTCGCAGGAACGTCGAAATTGCGCCGTGGCAGAACTCCAGGCGGAGGGGTGCGACGAAGGCACCCGATGTCACCGCTCGTCGGTCTGGTTGTCTCAGCAGCCTCGGGCATAGATGCGGGTCATCTCAGCACCGAAGGGCACGCCACGAAGCTCGACATCCGCTGCCGCCCGCCAGCGGCGGCGGGCCCGCGAGGCGTATCTGCTTGAACATCAGTTGGTTACAGGCCGACGAGGGTGCCGCACCTGGCGCACGCTGCAGAGAGAACTGTCAGCAATCTAGGGACAAGCCTGGTGCGTGTTGACAATATGTAGGAAAAATGAAATTGTAATCACAGAGGGGGACGCCGGTTCCACCTGGTGGGATTTGTTGACGGTTGGGTGCTGTGCGGATTCGCTCGAGCGCGCAGACACGCCAACCAGTTAATAACAGACAATCCGAACGAGGGAGGGGCCGATGCATTCAAATTTCCAACGCCGAGTTGTTGCAGCCGCTGCAGGCGTGACAGCCGCCGTCAGTTGCCTGATCGCTATGCCGCCAAAGGCGGCGGCGGCCGACGTCGGCCCTCAAGAATCGCTCGCCGAGGTGATAGTTACCGCTCAGAAGCGCGCGGAAAGAATTGGCGACGTCCCGATCAGCATCAGCGCCTATACAACCGAAGATATGGATCGCCGGGGCATCAGGGACGTCAAGGATATTGCCGAGGTTACCCCCGGCGTGATCTACACCGAGAATGGCGCCTTCAACAATATCTCCATTCGCGGGGTGACCTCGACAGCTACCTCCGGGGCCTCATTGTCGGCGATCTACGTCGACGACGTGCCCGTTCAAGTGCGCACCGGCCTCGGTGCCTTCAGGACGACTATTCCGGAGGTCTTCGATCTTGACCGCGTCGAGGTTCTTCGCGGTCCACAGGGAACCTTGTTCGGTGCCAGCGCGATGGGAGGGGCGATCCGCTTCCTGAGTCGCCAGCCTAGCTTGACGGAAACAAGCGGCTACGTGCACAGCGAGGTGGCCCAAACGAAGGACGGGGCGCTTTCGGATGAAGCGGGGGTTGCGTATGGCGGCCCCATCATCAAAGACGAGCTCGGATTCCGGGTAAGTGTCTGGCACCGGACTGATGGCGGGTATATCGATCACCAAAGTTACCTGCCGGGAGGCGCGAACGAAACAAATGCCAACTCAACGGAGCGCTACGCTGCGCGCGGTGCGCTGACATACGCGCCAAGTAGTACCCTGAAGCTGACAGCATCCCTGTTTGCGCAGGAAGTGAACGACCGTGACCTGTCGAGATTCTTCCCGGTCGCGTCCAATCCAAGCGCGAATTCCTTCGTTGAGACAGATCTGCTGTTCAACCCGGTCAAGGACAGGTTTGTAATACCTTCGCTGAAGATCGAGGCCGGGCTTGGCTGGGCGGATTTGACGTCCAATACGAGCTTTATGAATCGCCACTTTAGTCAACTCGTCGATTACACAACGGTCATACCGTTCGCATTGGGCCAGCCACGGCCGACATCGGCCAACGACTACCAGCAACTCGGAGAGCTGACCACGCAAAACACGTTTATCCAGGAGCTCCGGCTCAGCTCGCCATCTGCCTCGGCGCCTCTGAGGTGGACGGTCGGAGCCTACTACTCCGATGCTCGCCAGAATGGCGTTGAGCCCATTGCCGCACCGACGTTCCCGGGCAATCTCGTCAACGGACTGTATTCATTTTATGCGGGAGAGAATTTTGATGATGAGGAGCTGGCAGGGTTCGGCACTCTCGAGTATGCGTTCACGCGGGAGCTGTCCGTTCTTGCAGGGGCGCGTGTCTCTCGTTTGACCGGCCACTATCTCTCGCAAGGTGCGGGACCGCTTTTCGGGGCGGCTCGAACGGTGACCGGGTCAAACAACGCTTCTCCAGTTACTCCGAAAGTCGGGGTCAACTACAAGCCGACCGAGGAGAATCTGTTTTACGTGTCGGCCGCCAAGGGGTACCGCACTGGCGGCTCCAACGCGCCGATCACCATCCCCAACAATGCCTGTCAGCTGCAGCTCAATGCGCTGGGCCTGAACAATAACCCGACGTACAAGTCCGATACACTCTGGAGCTTCGAGGTCGGCTCAAAGAACACCCTTCTCGGGGGGCGCCTGGTGGTGGACGCGAGCGTCTTTCATATCAACTGGAAGAATATTCAGCGAACCGTCCAGATTCCCGTCTGCACAGCCGGCCTGACGCTCAACCTTGGCGATGCAACGAGCGACGGAGTTGACCTGAGTCTGGTCGGACGCATTACCGATCAGCTGAAGGTGAGCTTGGATATGGGTTACACGTCGGCCAAGACCAATGGGACCGTGACGTTCTCGGGCGTGCAGTATGCCGCAGACGGCGAGCAGATCTCGGATTACCCGCCGTGGACCGTGACTGCTGCGCTTCAGTACGATTTCGGAGTTGCGCGAGAGCACAACGAATACATCCGGATAGAGAATCGGTATAACGCCAAGAACAACGGGCGCTTCTCGTTTCTGAACCCTGACAATACCGGCGCGTACAATCAAACTCAGGGAATCGACGCGTCCGTCGAACAGCTCATCATTCGTGCGGGTCTAATCCGCAGCGGGTTCGACCTGTCGGCGTTTGTTGATAACGTGACGAATGCACATCCGCTGCTAGGGGTCGTCACTACTCAAGCGAGCTCTGCTTATGGAGCCAGAACAATCCGCCCACTGACCGTAGGCCTGACCGCCATCTATCGTTGGTAACGCTCTGACACGGTACCGGAGACGGACGGAAGCGGCTCAGATGTGGCCAATCTGACCTCAGCGGGTCGGAGAACTGCCAGCAACAGCGGGCTATAGGGGCTTGATCCTTCCGACGGCTCACGGTTTTCCGGTACCGTGGTTGAGCAAGCGTCGACGACGATCACGGAGTACCCTCGGGTCTATTTGCTCACCATGCCAGCAGGGCATTGATGACCATCCGCATTGCACTCCTCGGAACGGACAACACTCACGGGCATCAGTTCGCGGGCTTCATCAATGGCTGGTCGAAGGAAGTGCCCATTCCGTTCGAATGGAAGCATGGATTTCTCCCCCAGTTCTATATCTGGGCGAAGGCCCTGCGGGAGGCGGAACACGATCCGAGAGTTCCGGTACCTTCGCCCGAAGCGCGCGTCACCTCGATATGGTGTTCCGACAACGACAGCGCTGCGCTCATCGCCCGCGCCTGCGGTATCGAGCGGCACACTGCGAATGCGTACGATGCCATTGAAGGCAGCGACGCCGTCCTGATCCTTACGGAAGACCCGGCGAGCCATTACGAGCTCGCGAAAGTGGCGCTTGAACTTGGACTGCCGACCTTCATCGACAAGCCGTTGTCGCCGGATTCACAGACGAACCGAAAGATTGCCGATCTCGCGGCAACGCATCGAGCGCCCTGGTTTACTGGATCCGCCTTTCGTTTCTCGCATTCGCTGCGGCGCTTCGCGGGCACGCTGCCGGACACGGTCGGCCGAGCCACAGCGCTCTATGTCGAGGTGGCGGGGCCGCTCGACTATTATGGAATTCACGCCGTCGAGATTGCGAACGCATTAGTGCCTCTCGGCCAAGTGACCGAGTTACAGGGTTTTCAGTCCTCCAACCGTGGCGGCGCCCTTTTGACCCTCGACTCATCGGTCACCGTCATGATCGAGACGATCCGCACCAGTCTTGATCCGCCTGCGCACGCCATTGTCTATGGGGAGCGCGGGTTCTCCCGGTGGGAACCGACCGATGGCTTTCTGGCCACGCTCGGAATGGTCTCGGCCTTCATTCAGATGGCAAAAACGCGTGATGCGCCGGTAACACCTGAAGAAAACCTCCTCCTGGCGAATCTCGCGTTGGAAGTGACAGGGGCGGCGGCACGGGGCGCAAATGCTCGCATCTTGCGGAACCTGGAGAGCGGACATCCGTAGCCCGTCACCGATTCCGCTATATCCGCAAGCCGCACTGTCCCGCGTTCTGGTGTTCGCCAACCCGATGCGCCCTGCCGTCGTGGTCTGGATGTGAAAGCCACGTCCAACTATCGGGCTGTCATCGCGCTGACGGTCAACTACGGCATGTCCTACTTGGGACTGCTGCTCGTCGGCCTGCTCGCAGAGCCGATCAAGCACTCCCTGAAACTGTCGGATCTCCAACTCGGCGTGTTGACGGGCCTCAGTTTCGGAATCGCTTTCACTGCGTTGCTCTTGCCGTCCGCACGGGTGGCCGATCGCTGGAATCGACGGCTGGTAATAGTCCTCTGCGGTTTGGTATTCGTTGGGGCAACGCTGCTCACTGGCCTGGCCAGCAGTTTTTACCTGATGGTCGTCGCACGCGTCCTGGTTGCAGGCTGCCAGGCCTTTCAGTATTCCCTCACCGTTTCCCTCATCGCCGATGCCCTGCCCCCGGAGCGCCGACCTCTCGGCTTCTCGATCTTCACTGCGGGGACCTGGCTCGCGTTGGCTCTCGGCTTTTCGTCAGCCGGCTATGCAGAGAGTCTTCTGGGATGGCGGGGTGCATTCTATTCGGTCGCGGCGCTGTATCTGCTTATCCTCCCTGCCGTGGCGTTCGCCGTGCGGGAGAGCCGCACAAGGGAGTCCGTGACGCCACCATCGTTGGGATTCGTTTTCAAGAAGCTGATTCGCAAGCCGACGTTTGCCGCCATGGTGGCGATCGCCTGCCTGTATGGATTTGCTATCAACACCACGGCGAACTGGACAACTGCGTTCTTGATCCGATCACACGGGTTCAGCCAATCCCACGCCGCGAACTTCATGGCGCTGAGCATGGGACTGTTCGCCGGCTTGGTCACGCTTGCTTCGGGGAAGGTATTGCTCATCGCGCGGGGGAGAGGCCCATCTGGGCCGCTTCGTGTCGCGAGAAATACGACCATTGGAATCCTCGTCCTATACCTATTAGGTCTGACGACGACCACGGCCATCGCGCCGTCGTTTCTATGGATCGGCCTGGGCATCGCAGGCTTCATAAACGCAGTCATCATGTCCGCTGTCCAGGAACTCGCCGAACCGCTATATCGGGCGACGGCTGCTGCGCTGGTTCTGCTTCCGGATTGCCTGCTCGGCAACGGCGGCGGCCCGTTCATCGCCGGACTGCTGAGCGATGCTTTGGCGCCCGCATTCGGTAGCGAAGGGCTCCGGATCTCGCTCCTGATTACGACCTGCGGCGCGTGGGCGCTGGCAATCCCCATTTATGGGATTGCGATAAAATGGATTGAACGCGATGTCGTCTAGCGGCGACCAGACATCGTGCGCGCGAGGCGTCCCTGTTAGCCGCTTCTGTGGGTGGCTCCGCGGACCATCCCGTCCTGCTTGTCAACGATCCGGATACAGGTCCGGTGGTGCCTCACATCGGCCACGATCTTGGAGTACGCGATGAGCGCTTATGCTTCGACCGGCGATCTCTCCCGGAAGACGGTAATCGTAACCGGGGCGGGTGGAGGCCTGGGTCGTGCGATGGTGCATCGGCTCCTCCGTGACGGATTTCGCTGCGTTCTTGCGGACAAGAATGAATCGAATGTCAACGCAACGCGCGCGTCGGTCGGGACGGAGGCCGCCGACCGCAGCATTGCCGTCGTGTGCGACATTCGCGTGGCCGAAGATCGCGATCGTTTGATTGCGTGTGCGGTGAGCCAGCCGGGTGCTCTTTTTGGGCTCGTCAATAATGCCGGCGTCGGACGGCTTCGACCATTACTTGAGGAAAGCGTAGCGGACTGGCGCGACACGCTCGAGACGAATCTTGAAGCCGCGTTCTTTCTCTCCCAAAAGGCGATCGAGTCCATGCGGTCGCACGGCGAGGGGCGCATCATCAATATCGCCTCGATGCACGGCATCGTCGGAATGAACAACGAGGGGCATGGGGCGCGGGCGCCTGACACGTCGCCGGGAGATCGAGGACCGGTCAGGTGCTCCGCCTACACAACGAGCAAGGGCGGCTTGATCCAGCTCACCCGGGATCTGGCGGCAGCGGTGGGGCGGTGGGGCATCACTGTCAACGCGATCAGTCCGGGCCAAATACCGCACTCCGCGAATGCCGCGGGCACTAAGGACGTCGCTTCGCAGAGCGGTAGCCCCGGCTCTGGGAGTTCCGGGAGGCCACCGGGCCTGGGCGATACGCTCGACGCCGAGATAATTACGGCCCTGGGGCTGCAGTGCCCGCTCCGACGGGTCGGCCGCGTCGAGGAAATTGCCGGCCCGGTTCGGTTTCTCCTCTCCGAAGACGCCAGCTACATCACCGGTGCCAATCTGGTCGTAGATGGAGGCTTCACAATCTGGTGAAGGCGGCCATTCGGCCGTTTCCGCCCATGGTATCTCCTCGGCCGGGATCGTCGAATCGGCCCTGGAGACGGCCGTCTCAAGGGCGCGATACGTGGATGACTCGCACCACGGTTTTGGGCGGCCAATGTATCGCGCGCATCGCGCAACTGGTCGGGCTCATTGATCAGGGACTTCCACCATGGAGATCACATGTCCGCTTCAGACACACAACTCGCGGTCGTAACAGGCGCAGGTACCGGTATCGGGCGTGCTACTTCGCTCCGTTTAGCGGCGGCCGGCTACATCTGTGTCCTCGTTGGGCGGCGGCGGCAGCTGTTGGAGGAAACGGCGAACCTGATCGCGGACAAAGGGGGCCGCGCGATCGTGACTAGCGCCGATGTCACGACCGAGACTGGACGCGCGGGCATATTCGAGGTCGTGGATGCTCAAGTTCAGCCGCTCCGCGCTCTGGTTAACAACGCGGGGGACACCTACCTGGCGCCACTATTTGCCCAGGAGCTTCAACGCTTCCGCGACAATTTCGCTCTGAACGTAGAGTCGTCGGCGTTCCTATCGTTCGAGGCAATGCGTCGAATGAGCCGTTCGGGAGGCGGCGCTATCGTCAATGTCGCCTCCATGTATGGAATTATTGCGCTACGTAATGTGTATTACGGAGACATGATCCCGGCGGATACCCCGAATGGGCCGGTTCGGGGGGTAGCCTATGCCGTCTCCAAGGGGGCCGTGCGTCTATTGTCGCGCGAGCTCGCGGTCGCCGGCGCCAAGATGGGTGTGCGCGTCAACACTGTCTCACCTGGGCCTATCCAGGTGGAAAAGTACCAGGACCTGCAGTCGGAGACCGTCAAGCGTTTTAACGAGGCCACTCCAATGGGGCGGTTCGGCCGTCCGGAGGAGGTCGCCGGAGCCGTCAATTTTCTGTTGTCGTCGGAGGCAAGCTATATCACCGGAGCGGAACTCGTGATCGACGGCGGCTTCACTCTCTGGTAACGCCGGGACTCAGTGACCGTAATGGCGTTGATGTACAAAGTGGAGCGGCCGCAAGGCTAAGGGGCGCGGCCATCGGGTAACAAGATCGGATGCTAGCCGGAAAGAAAATGAGATTGATTGAACCCATTCTGTCTGACGTCGCCGCTATTCGGGCCCTGAGACGGGACCTGCATGCCCATCCGGAGTTAAGCTTTCAGGAGCACCGTACTTCGGACTTAATTGCCAAGACGCTTGCGGACTGGGGGATCCCGGTACATCGGGGTTTGGGGGGTACAGGCGTAGTTGGCATAGTCAAGAATGGCCGTTCTGCGCGCGCCGTCGGTCTGCGCGCGGACATGGACGCACTGCCGGTGACGGAGCGCAACACCTTCGCACACGCGAGCGTGGACCGCGGAAAGATGCACGCCTGTGGTCATGATGGTCACACGGCCATGCTGCTGGCCGCCGCCAAATACATGTCCACGAACCGCGGTTTTGACGGTACTGTCTATTTGGTCTTTCAACCGGCCGAGGAGAGCGGCGGTGGTGCGCGCGAGATGATCAAGGACGGGCTTTTCCATCGGTTCCCGATGGAGGCCATCTTTGGCGTGCACAACTGGCCCGGACTAGAGGTCGGTCAGTTTGCAATCAAGTCCGGGCCGGTATTTGCGTCCACCAACGAGTTCAAGATTACCATCCATGGCAAAGCCGCGCACGCAGCTATGCCACACAACGGCATCGATCCATTACCAGTGGCGTGCCAGATGGTAGCGGCGTTCCAGACCATCATTACCCGCAACAAGCGCCCGATTGATGCGGGCGTAATCTCGGTCACGATGATCCGGGCCGGCGAGGCGACAAACGTGATTGCGGATTCCTGTGAGCTGCGGGGTACGGTACGGACGTTCGCTATGGAAACGCTGGACATGATCGAGAAGCGCATGCGGCGGATTGCAGAATCGACATGTCAAGCTTTCGAGGCCACATGCGAGTTTGGTTTCAAGCGCAGTTACCCTCCCACAATCAACCATCCAAAGGAGACCGAGTTCGCCCGCAATGTGCTAGGCGAACTCGTCGGAGCGCACAATGTGAAGGAGTTCGAACCCACGATGGGCGGCGAGGACTTCAGTTTCTTTCTGCTCCAACAGCCAGGATGCTATTTTGTGATCGGCAACGGCACTGGTGATCACCGCATCGGTGGCCATGGGGCCGGCCCTTGCATGCTGCATAACCCGAGCTATGACTTCAACGACGAGCTGCTTCCGCTGGGGGGATCGATGTGGGTGCGGCTTGCTGAAGAGTGGCTGAGGCGTGGATAGAGCAGCGGCCGGGCGATGACCGGGATTGTCGGCAAAGGAGCAAGAGCTGAGCGCCGGACAGGACCAGCCCTTCTGTCTCGATAGGGCGCTTCAACACGTCCAGAAGCCACCGGCTTGGCGCAGGGACGCGGGCAGCCAGCTAGCTAGGCCGCGCAGCACGCCGGGAACTATGCAGGCGATGGCTTCGGCCATCAGCACGTCATCAGTGAGCTCTCCGCAATCCCCTTTCGTGCCCGCTCTGGCGATGCCGGAAACGGCGCCTGCACCTGTGTCTAGCCAGTCCGTTGCGGGCGCAGTCCCGACCTGAACAATCGGGGGCGGCGATAGCGTGCCAAGAAATTGCAGGTGGCGCCGGCAAGTTGGTAGTGCAACGATTCTTTCGCACTTTGGTTAGCGGTGGCCCGGTCTGAAGGTCAGGCGGCTACCTCCTGTCTTGCCGGATTCAGTAGATTGTCCATCGCCATGTACCGCCGTCGCCCCC
>Ga0075017_100001322_pt1 | contig 15013 bp, 16 predicted proteins | sample AleBraG_ABR_2012_FD_71475 | JGI IMG/M metagenome (GOLD analysis project Ga0075017, IMG submission 71475) | Freshwater sediment microbial communities in response to fracking from Pennsylvania, USA - Alex Branch Run_MetaG_ABR_2012 | ecosystem: Environmental > Aquatic > Freshwater > Creek >... | reverse complement strand
GTCCAGCTGGTCGGTGACGACCTGTTCGTCACCAACGTCGAGCGCCTCGCTGAGGGCATCGAGCGCGGCGTCGGCAACGCCATCTTGGTCAAGCTCAATCAGATCGGCACGCTGAGCGAGACGCTTGACACCGTGGCGCTCGCCACCGAGAGCTCGTACCGCTCGGTGATCTCGCACCGCTCAGGGGAGACCGAGGACGTGACCATCGCCGATCTGGCCGTAGCCACCAACGCTGGGCAGATCAAGACCGGCGCGCCGTGCCGCTCCGATCGCGTGGCGAAGTACAACCAGCTCTTGCGCATCGAAGAGGAGCTCGGTGACGAGGCTCGCTTCTTGGGCGCGCGCGCGGTCCTTCGACAGGGAACTCGTGGCTCGCTCTAAGACCAGCGGCCCGGCACAGCGGACGGAGCGCCAGCGCCAGGCCCAGCGCCGCGGTCGGGTCATGCTCGGCTGCTCGGTGCTGGTCTCGGGCTTGATGCTCGCCGCGTGGTTTCCCTTCTCCTCGCTGTTCTCCCAGCACCAGCACCTGAGCATGGCGAACGCGCAGCTCGCCTCGATCAGCGCCCAGGACAAGGCGCTCGCCCACCAGCAATCGGCCTTGAGCTCTCAGAGCGACATCGAGCGCCTGGCCCGTGAGCAGTACCAGCTCGTGGAGCCCGGCCAGCGTCTCGTTCAGGTGCTGCCGCCCTCAGGCACCCCGAGCCAGGCAGGCGCTGGTCAAGCTCCCTATCCGGGTGACCCCGGCTTGACGAAGCCCGTCGCTCCGTCTGCCATCGCTCTGCTGACCACCTCCACCACGACACCCAGGAGCTCGACCGCCACCTCGAAGGAAGCACCGTCGAAGCACGCCGCTCCAGGGATCGTCTCGCGGATGCTCGACACGCTCGCCTTCTGGCGGCGATGACGCCCGAGGTTCCCTCGGCTGACGAGATCAACCAGGTGGCCCTGCTCCTCGGTCGCCCACCCGGAGGACGCTTTCGCATCGTGGTCCGTCGGCCCCGGGGAGCTCCGGTGGTGATCGAGAACGCTCCGCACCTCGACGACGGCACCCCCATGCCGACGCTCTTCTGGCTGGTTGACCCGTCGCTGCGCGAACAGGTCAGCCGCATCGAGTCTCACGGCGGGGTGAAGCGGTTCGAGGCTGCGCTTGACCCTGCGCTGATCGAAGCGGCCCACAAGGACTACGCCGCTCGCCGAGACGTCCTGGTCGAGCACCCCGAGCTGCCGCAACCCTCAGGGGGCGTGGGCGGAACGCGCACCGGCCTCAAGTGCCTGCACGCACATCTGGCTGCGTACTTGGCGGGCCTCGACGACGCCGTGGGACGAGCAGTGAGCGAAGAGATCGAGCTCGGCTTGCTCCTGCCAGCGCCACCTGGCTCTGTGCAAGGCTGAGACCCGTGAGCGACGCTGTCTTGGCCGCCCTGGATTGCGGCACGAACTCCACGCGACTGCTCATCGAGACGGCAGGCGGCAAGGTCCTCGCCCGAGAGATGCGCATCACGCGCCTCGGCCAAGGCGTCGACGCCACGGGTCGCCTGGCCGACGAGGCCGTCGAGCGCACGCTCAGCGTCCTGCGCACGTACCGCGAGCTCATGGATGGCGCTGGGGTGTCCGAGGGTCGACTCGTGGCGACGTCGGCGGCTCGTGATGCGGCGAACGGACCTGCGTTTCTGGTCGAGGCGTCGACGACGACCGGTGTCACTGCCGAGATCCTCACGGGAGATGAGGAGGGTGAGCTCTCCTTCAACGGAGCGACGGCCGACCTCGAGCCGGCGCTCGGCGACGACGTGGTGCTGGACATCGGCGGTGGCTCGACCGAGCTGGTGCTGCGCCGCGGGCCCACCCTCTTCGCCCACTCGATGCAGGTGGGCTGTGTGCGGGTGACCGAGCGAGTCCTCACGAGCGATCCTCCGACTCCCGCTGAGCTCGAGAGCGCACGGGTGATGGTCGGAGAGGCCCTGGATCGAGCGTTCGTGGCCATCCCCGCGCTGAGCGAGCTCCACGAGGCGAGCCGGTTGATCGGGCTCGCGGGGACCGTGGCCACGCTGGTGATGATCGATCGCCAGCTCGTCGACTACGACCGTCGCCTGGTGCACCACCACTGGCTCTCCCTCGAGGCGATCCGCCAGTGGCTCGACGTGCTCGCCGCCGAGCCAGCAGCCGCTCGAGCGCTCAGACCGGGCATGGTGCCTGGTCGGGAGGACGTCATCGTCGGTGGCCTCGTGGTGCTGGTCGCCACCTTGGAGCGCCTGGGGCTCGATGGCTGCCTGAGCTCGGAGGCCGACATCCTTGACGGTCTGATCTCCTCGCAGCGGCGTTGATCGGCCTTCTGGCGCGCGTCGTGCAACCCTGTCAGCATTCAGCAGTGTGGGCAAAGAGAGCAGGTTCCTGATGCGATCGGCTCGACAGCCCTCGACGGGCACCCTCGTGCGCCATGGTCGTCGGGTGATGCTGAGGACCCTCGCGGCGAGCGACTACGCCGAGTGGATCGAGATCAGGGAGCGCTGTCGAGACTGGCTGCTCAAGTGGGAGCCACGCCCGGCGGGAGCACCCTTCCCACCTGAGGACCGGAACAGCTTCGTCGCACGCTGCTCGCTCAGAGAGCGCGAGCGCCAGCTCGGGACGGGCTTCGGCTTTGGGATCTTCGCTGGCGGCCGCCTCGTGGGTGAGCTGACCTTGTCGTCGGTCCAGCGAGGTCCGTTCCAGTGCGCCTACATCGGCTACTGGGTCGACCAGGGCCAGGCCGGCCGGGGCTACGTCCCCGAAGCGGTGGCGGTGGCGCTGGCCTTCGCCTTCGATGATCTCGAGCTCCATCGGATCGAGATCTCGATCATCCCGCGCAACGACCGATCTCATCGCGTCGTCGAGAAGCTGGGCATCCGCAAGGAAGGCGTCGCGCAGCGCTATCTCCAGATCGACGGGGTGTGGGAGGACCACACCCGCTATGCCATCACCGCAGAAGAGTGGGTCATCCGACGAGATGAGCTGAAGGAGACCTGGCTCGACCTTGACTGATCGACGGCGTCGATCAGCGGAGCGCGGCGACGATGCGCCGGGCCCCGGCAACCTCGTCGAAGCGCACGGGCCGGACGATCCCGCCTCCGAGCACGGTCCTGAGCCGCTGGAGGGCTGGGGAGGCCTCGGCGGGGACGTGGAGCGCGGCGAGCACGATGACCCGTCCGTCTCTCGTGGTCACCACGGGCGCGGCTTCAAGGGAGCTGTCAGCGCACCCAGCGCCGAGCCCCTCGTCGGCGCCAGGCTCGAGCGTCAAGCCGAGGAGCGACGGTCGCTTCGACGCCCTGAGCCGTGCCTTGGCGAGGTCGCGGAGCATGGTGGCGGAGTGGCGCGCCACGTCGACGTGGCTGCCGGCCACGTCACGCCACGAGACGGGGACCTCGGCCACCTGCCACCCGAGGCTCCCGGCGTTCGAGAGCATCTCGACGTCGAAGGCGAAGCCGTCGATCGTGGCGTAGTGGAAGAGGATCTTGGCGTGAGCGGTGCGGGCTGCCTTGAAGCCGCACTGAGTGTCGCGCATCTCGATCTTCGACAGCGAGCGCACCAAGGTGTTGAAGCTCCGACCAGCCCACGTGCGGAGCGTCGAGCCGTAGTCGATATGGCCTCCGATGGCTCTCGTACCGACGGCGACGGGCGCGTGTTCGAGCGCTTCGAGGAGAGACGGGGCTTGGCGGGGGTCGATGGCGAAGTCTGCGTCGGTGAAGAGGACCGTGGCCGTGCGGGCGGCCCGGACGCCAGCGCGGATTGCCGCTCCCTTGCCGAAGTTGCGACCCAGTCTGAGGACGGCGCCATGCGGAAGGTCGCCCGCCAGCTTCTCGGCGACCTCCGCGGTGGCATCGCCGCTCCCGTCGTCGATGAAGAGGATCTCCGTGCGCTCGAGATCGATGCGACCTTCGTGGCTTGCGGTGCGAAGGCGCTCGACGCCCTGAGCAAGGCGATCAGCTTCATCAAAGGCTGGGATCAGGAAGGTGGTCTCATGACGAGGCACGCTGGACACTCTCTCACGACCGGCCAAGTGGCTTCGCGCACGCTTCGGTGACCTCAGAGCTGTGTGACCATGACTACGGTGCTTCATAGCGTTCGCTCGGGGGCGTAGCCCAACGGCAGAGGCAGGGCGCTTAAAACGCCCACAGTGAGGGTTCGAGTCCCTCCGCCCCCACCCAAGAGTCCTGGCCACGGCCATTGGTGTTTTGACCGTGCTGGCGTTGGAGACGAACAGAGCGATGTCCGGGCCTGGCTGCATCCGCTGCGCAACGGCATCGGGGGGAGAGGCTTCGACGCCCGGAGCCAGGAGCGTCCATCGTGACGGCTAAGGACGGTCGCGGCCAGGGGATTGCCAGGCGTGCGGTGGCTGAGTGCTCTACCCTTACGTGGCTCGAGCACCGCTCTGATGGTTGGGTGCATCGTGGTGCAGTCTTGAACACTCAACTGGGGGAGACAGGAATGAAGGCGAGATCAGCAGTCATCAAGACGGCACCGAGCAAGGACTCGCCGGGCCGGTACGAAGTGATCGATGTTGAGCTAGATGAGCCTGGCCAGAACGAGCTGCTGGTCAAGCTGGCGGCTACCGGACTGTGCCACTCCGATGACCACGTGGCGACCGGCGACATGCCGTTGCGGACCTATCCGTTCATTGGTGGTCACGAAGGTGCTGGCATCGTGCAACAGATCGGGCCTCATACGGTTGGGTTCGAGGTTGGGGATCACGTCATCTTCTCCTTCATCCCCAGTTGTGGTCATTGCCGGTGGTGTGCCTCGGGAATGCAAAACCTCTGTGACTTGGGAGCGACCATTCTTATGGGCGGCCGTACCGACCGCAGCTTCCGTGCGCACCTCGCTGATGGCACCGATGTCGGGCAGATGGCGGGCCTCGGAACCTTCTCTGACTACACGACGGTGCACGTGAACTCAGTCGTCAAGATCGACAAGGACCTTCCACTCGACAAGATGTGTCTGCTCGGGTGTGGCGTCGGTACCGGGTGGGGTTCTGCAGTGAATTCTGCGCAGGCTGGACCCGGCGACACGATCATCGTGATGGGGGTCGGAGGAATCGGGATCAATGCCGTTCAGGGCGCGGCATCCGCCGGAGCGGACAACATCATCGCCGTTGACCCCGTTGCCTTCAAGCGAGAGAAGGCTCTGGAGCTTGGTGCCACTCATGCGTTCGAGACGATCGCCGAAGCGGATGCGTTCGCCAAGAGTGTCACGAACGGTCAGGGTGCCGACAGCGCCGTCGTCACCGTTGGCGTCATAAAGCCTAAGCACGTGGGGGAAGCCTTCGCGGCGATTCGCAAAGCCGGCACGGTGGTCGTGACGGGCCTCGGTGACGTGACCGACGTTGGGATACCGGTGTCACTGTTCGAGATGACCCTCTACCAAAAGCGCATCCAAGGGTCGTTGTATGGCGAGATGAACCCCACCTGGGACATCCTCAAGCAGGTCCAGATGTATCGTGACGGCAAGCTCAAGCTCGACGAACTCGTCACCCGCACCTATTCACTGGACGACATCGCGCAGGGCTATGACGACATGCACGCCGGGAAGAATATTCGGGGCATCGTCGTCTTCGACTGACGGGTGTGCAGCGAGATCGTGCGACGTCTCGCTTGGGGCGATGCTCGCCCGCGGCCCGGGCGGTGGCTCGTTCATCGATCGCGGCCCTGTCGAGACTGCGCGGACCAGCGGGACCCCATTAGTGTCGAGTTGGGCCGTTTCGACATGAGGGAGCGAACGTGAGTTCATCGACTGACAACAAGGCACCATTGCAGCACCCCGACCAATTCTTCATCGGGGGTGAGTGGGTGGCGCCATCTACCGACGCCCAGATCGTGGTGACCGATTCGGCCAGCGAGGAGTTCTACTTTTCCATTGCCGAGGCGAAGGAGGCAGACTTGTCTCTGGCCGTGGCCGCCGCTCGAAAGGCATTTGACGAGGGTCCATGGCCCCGTCTGTCCCATGCCGAGCGATCCGTCTACCTTCGGGCAATTGCTGAGGGAATACGAGAGCGAATCGATGCCTTCGCCCAGGTTTGGCCGCGCGAGACCGGAGCGCTGCACTCGATTGCGCGTGTTTCTCCCTATGGGTCCGCTGCCACGTTCGACTACTACGCCGGGCTTGCCGATACGTTCGCATTCGAGGAGCCGGCCACTCCGTCAGCTGGCGAATTCGGGCTCCTGACCAGAGAGCCGGTCGGAGTCGTCGGAGCGATCATCCCTTGGAATGGTCCTCTCGGCCTGATTGGCTACAAGATCGCCCCTGCTCTTCTCGCCGGCTGTCCCGTGATTCTGAAGTCGTCTCCTGAGGCTCCGGGCGAAGGCTATCTCTTTGCGGAGATCGTCGAGGCGGCAGGACTGCCTCCCGGCGTGGTCAATGTGGTGACTGCCGACCGGGAGGTGTCGGAACTCCTCGTCCGTGACCCGCGGGTCGACAAAATAACGTTCACTGGATCGACCGCGGCTGGACGGCGAATCGCATCGCTGTGCGGAGAGCGGATCGCACGGTGCACACTGGAGCTGGGCGGCAAGTCAGCTGCGGTCATCCTCGATGACAGCGATATCTCGGCGGCCGCCCTGACCTTGGCCAAAGCGGAGTGCATGATGTCGGGCCAAGTGTGCTCCTCTCTCACCCGCATCATCGTCACCCGGCAGCGTCACGATGAGATGCTCGAGGCATTGGCGTTCGAGTTCTCCCAGATTCAGGTGGGAGACCCCTTCGACGAGGAGAGCCAGATGGGACCACTCGCTGTCGAGCGCCAGCGGGACAGAGTCGAGGGCTATATCTCCAAGGGCAAAGCGGAAGGTGCCACCTTGGCGACGGGGGGCGGCCGTCCGAAGCATCTGGACAAGGGCTGGTACATGGAACCAACGGTCTTCGGCAACGTCGACAATTCTTCCACGATCGCCCAGGAGGAGATCTTCGGTCCGGTGCTGAGCGTCATTCCTGCCGATGACGAAGAGCACGCGATTGCTCTGGCTAACGACACCATCTATGGACTGAATGCCTCCGTCTTCACTGAAGATGTCGATCGGGCGCGTGAGGTGTCGAGGAGGCTCCGATCGGGCACCGTTGGCCACAACGCATTCGTCACAGATTTCGGCATTGCCTTTGGTGGCTTCAAGCAATCTGGGATCGGTCGCGAAGGGGGAACCGAGGGACTGCTTCCCTTCTTGGAGACCAAGACTGTCGTTCTCCAAGGGCGCCCTGCTCGCTATCGCGACTAGACCCGCTCACGAAACCGGCTCACGTCGACCCGCACCAGATGCCAACTCGGGAGGTCCCAACGTCGCTTCTTGTGCCCCAGGACGAAGGCAAGGGTCCTGCGGTGACGCCAGACACCGAGCCGTGATGCTTTGGGCGTGGTGCTTGGTCGGTCGATGCGGATACCGGCGGCGCCCAGATCGCCAAAGAGCATCGTTCTGAGCGGTGCGGGACCGACGCCTGCGAAGTCGACCACCCTGACCCCAGCGAGTGGCGGATGATCAGACGCGCGGACCTCGGTCAATGAAGGTGGGGATCGATAGGCGATGGTACGTCGCTAACCCGACGCTTTCGGAACACGGGCGAGTTCTCGGAGCGCTCCCGCCTAGTCTTCGGGCCCTTTGCCCACGACGACCTTTGCAGAAGCTTTGGTGACACGATCACCGCTCTCATTTTCGGCCCAGACGTCGAGGTCGTAGACAGTCCCGCCAGCTGACTTCTCGATTCCCACGGTCTCGCCTCGACAGGTGACGGTGTCACCCCGGAGCACCGGCGACCGGAACTCGCACGTCATCTGCAGTATTCGGCCCCGGCCCTCAAAGGCGTCACGGACAAAGCAGTGGAGCCATGCAAACGTGAGATTCCCCATTGCGATGGCCCGGGGGAATCCCTTGTGGACGGCGGCGGCGTCGTCCATGTGGAAGTCCACGAATTCATCATTAACTGCCGCGAATCGATTGAAGTTCTCCAGCTCAGCGACGCGGACGAAGGGTTCGAGCGGGAAAGGGGCCGACGGATCAGTCAGAACATCGTCGCTCACGAGAGGATGGCCCCTTCTGGCCTCACCGGCGGATCACCGTCATCTGCGAAACCTTGACGAGATCGGCTTTCTGGTTCAACCACCGGGTTTCCACGGCAGTAAAGAGCATGGATCCGGATTTGCCTTCCCGCTCGGTGTAGGAACCAATCGCGGTGCTGCTGTCGATGACGTCTCCCACGCGCATCGGCTCACCGTATCGAACGTTGAGGCCTCCGTTCATGGTGGTCTTGAACGGAGGCGGGGTGATGCCTAAGCGCGATTCGATCGGTCCAAGGACGATCGATCGTTCGACCTCGGTCCCGTCGGGCAAGATGTTGACCTCCTCGAGAGACTTCCAGGCAAACGGATTGAACTCTGAAGGCGCTTCGAGCCCGCCGGGTGTGTCGGGATCCCAGTAGCGCCGTGGTGGCGGCAGCGGGTGGTACACGGCCACCGCCCACCAGCGGATGCTGTTGGCATCGATGGGAAACGAGCGCCGTCGCTCAAAGGGACGCCCGATAATCTCCTTCATTTCATCAGTGATCAACCCCATCGTGACCTTCTCCTCGGGGCTCGGCTCGCGTCACGGGAGGTGACGAGGCTTTCGACGGCGTCACCATAGCGTCCTCCGCCTCGACGCCTTTGGGCCGCGCCGCTTCGTTGGCGAACATAACAGGCAGGCATCAGAGGCATCGGTTGCCAGAGAGTAGGTACTAACCACCTCGGCTGGGCAAGGGCCACTCGTCAACGTTGGGCCGCCCTCTTCTCAACCCGCCGACGATGCCGTCTGGAACGGTCCACCATGAGCGCCCGCTTGAGGTAGTTCGGAAGTGGACCTAACTTGATCGGAGGAAGGGGCACCGGTAGTGTTGAGAGGGCCCACGGGGGGCGGCTGTGCTGGCAAAAGGAGACCGAATCATGCGCTTCGAAGGCGCTTTCGACCTTGATTCACACGAGTTCATGCCGACGCACCTCTTCCCGGAGGTCTATGGCGACGTTGGCCAGCGCATGATGGAGGTGTACAACACTCGGCGCACCTTCGACTCGGAGCCGCACAAGAACGACCTGAACCGTCCGGACATCCAAGGCGATCTCGCCGTCATCGACCCGTCGACGATCTGGGAGGTGAAGGGACCCGACTCGCCAGGCGCCATCGACATGAACAGACGCCTTGAGGTGCTCGACGCAATGGGCGTGGAGCGTCAGCTCGTGTTCCCTTCGTTCGGCTTCATCGGCCTGCTCTTGGCCTCGTTGGGCGACGATGTCTTCGGCGAGTACTTCACCCATGAGCCACTCGACCATCGGAAGCTGGGGCTCGAGGCAATCGCAGCTCACAACGATTGGGCGTTAGGGCTCAACCGGTTGGCGGGTCGGCAGCGCCACGTGGTGATCGTCCCGACCTGGGACTTCGATCACATGATGGCGGAGACAGAGCGCCTGGCCGCCGCCGGTGCCGCCGCCATCTGGCTGCCATCGACAGTCCCCCCGGGTGGCACGTCGCCAGCCAACGAGCGTCTCGACCAGTTCTGGGATCTCTTCGAGAGGTATGACGTTCCAGTGGTGCTGCACCTCAATACGGACCGGTTCACGGATCCGGCCTGGTGGGACTACAAGATGTTCCGCCGCCAACGCAACTCGGTCCTTCCCCAGAGTGCCTTCTTCTCGACCACGCAGCACTACTCCGTGGAGAACTACCTCGCCACCATGGTGATCGGCGGCGTGTTCGAGCGACACCCGCGCTTGCGCATGGGCATCATCGAGTGCGGTGCGTCGTGGCTCGGACCGATGGTCGAGCGCATGGAGCTGTTCTGGGATTACTACCCGACGACCAAGACGTCTCTGTCTCGTCGGCCCATCGACTACGTGGTCGACCACGTGCGGGTCACGCCATTCTTCATCGAGCCGGTGGATGTCTGGGTGGATCGCTGGCCACGCTTGGCTGACGTGTACGCGTTCTCGAGCGACTACCCCCACATCGAGGGAGGGACCAACCCGGTCAGTAACTTCGCAGACAAGTTGAGCCGTCATGGCGATGTCGTGATGAACAAGTTCTTCCGGGAGAACGCACAGCTCTTGATGCCCGACTTGGTCCCTGTCCCGGCGTGATCCAGGGGGATCGAGGGATACCTGCGCGGCTGGGAGTGCGCTACAACCGTGAGGTGAGACCCAACTCACGATCACCAGAATCAAGTGCACCGCGGTCCGGAGCGATGGCAGGTACCAAGGTGCGAGTGGCTTCGTGAGCCAGTCTTCGGACGATGTCGTTCTCTTAGACGAGAGTGACCAGGTCTTGACGGTCACCCTCAATCGACCTGACAGTCTGAACGCACTTGACCACACCTTGATGGCGGCACTTTCTGCAGCGTGGGCTGAAGCCCGGGACCCACGCATTCGAGCCATTGTCCTCACCGGCGCCGGACGGGGGTTCTGCTCCGGGGCGGACCTCCGGGCCCCTCGAGCTCCGGGTAGAACGCTTGGACCAAGGGCGCGTCTGAATCCACTTGTACTTGGACTTGCGAGCCTGGGAAAGCCCGTCATCGCTGCCATCAACGGCGTGGCGGCGGGAGCAGGGCTCGGATTGGCGTGCGCTGCCGATATTCGCATCGCCTCATCCGAAGCCCGGTTTGTACCTGCATTTTCGGCGATCGGCATCACTCCTGATGCTGGCGCCTCCTTCTTCGTCCCACGCCTGATCGGCGCGGCACGGGCCTTCGAGTGGTTCGTGCGAAGTGACCCACTCGATGCCAAGACTGCTCTCGACATCGGCCTCCTCTCAGACGTGGTGGCTCCGGACCAGCTAGCCGAGGTGGCCTGGGAGCGGGCTCACTCTCTGGCAAAGATGCCAGGAGAGGCCGTGGCCCTGACCAAACTGCTGGTGCAGCAATCGCACGCCTCCACGCTGGCAGAACAGCTTGAGCTCGAGGCAGAACTCCAGCTCCAGGCCTTGGAAGCTCCGGGACGCGAAGAGGCGAGGGCATCGGTGGTGGCAAAGATTCAGCACGACAAAGGAAGTGATCGATGACCTTCGAGTACGACTACACGACACTGCTCATCGAGCAGAAGGATCGGCTCCTCAAAGTCACCCTCAATCGACCCGAATCGCTCAATGCAGTCGGTGGCGGCATGCACGAAGAGCTCGAGGACTTCTTTTACACGGTGAGAGATGACCGCAGCGTCGGAGCCATTCTCCTGACCGGCGCAGGTGAGAGGGCATTCTGCGTGGGTGGCGACGTGAAGGGCATGGCTGAGACGGCGGAGACCGGAGGAGGTATCAGCAAGGCCGAGAAAGTCGGGAGCTTGCTCGGAAAGGCCAAGCGGTTGCTCACGAACATGCTCGAGGTGGAGCAGCCAGTCATCTGTGCTGTCCGCGGATATGCGATGGGCCTCGGGGCGACCATCGCGCTGTGCAGCGACATCGTGTTCACTGCGGATGACGCCGTGTTTGCCGACAGTCACGTGGCGATTGGTCTCGTGGCAGGGGACGGTGGCACCGTCATCTGGCCGCTGCTCATGCCTCTCAACACCGCCAAGTACTACCTCCTGACCGGCGACCGTATGTCCGGCAAGGAGGCCGCCCGGCTCGGACTGGCAGTGAAATCCTTCCCGCCCGATGAACTCGAGGCCGCCGCTCTCGAGGTGGCTGATCGGTTGGCGAACGGGCCCGCGCTTGCGTTGCGGTGGACGAAGACGGCGATCAACAAGATCCTCCGTGATCGGGTGAATCTCCTCCTTGACACTTCGTTGCTGCTTGAGGGAGCCACCTTCATCAGCGAGGACCACCTTGAGGCCACCAAGGCATTCGCGGAGAGCCGCGCCCCGAAGTTCGATGGCCGATGAAGCCAGGGCACGAGATCCTCGTCGAGAACCTGCATCCAGCCGCCACGTTCGAGGAAGGTTTGGCTCAAGGAAAACTGCTCTATCAGCGATGCGATGACTGCGGCGTCGCACAGTTCTACCCAAGGGTCATGTGCAGCACCTGTGGCAGCGTCCGGGTCCAGTTTGCGCAGAGTGACGGGACAGGCGTCGTGTACGCCGTCACCGCCGTAGCGGCTACCGGCGATCCGTACAGCGTCTGTCTGGTCGATCTCGACGAAGGCTTCCGAATGATGTCGACTGTTGTCGAGATGCCGGCCGCAGAGGTCTCGATCGGGCTACGTGTTGCGTGCCGCTTCGAACAAGAGGCCGACGAGGTGTGGCGAGCCGTCTTCGTGGCGGCGCCGGCCCAATGAGCGGCGCTCATCCTCTCAGGGGCTCTGTTGCGGTGGCCGGTGTGGCCGAGTCCGACCTTGGGGAGGTGGGTCCCGGCCGATACTCCATTGAGCTCGCTGCACAGGCAGCGGTGCGAGCGCTGGCCGATGCGGGCATCGACAAGCGGGAGGTCGACGGGCTCTTTGGGGTGATGTCCCGCCACACTCTCCCAGCTGTCGACCTCGGTGAGTATCTAGGCATCCGTCCGAGGTACAGCGACAGCACCATGATGGGAGGCAGCTCGTTCGTCTCGTATCTGCATCATGCCGCCGCCGCGCTCCATGCTGGAGTTTGCGACGTGGCCCTCATCGCCTACGGTTCGGCTCAACGCTCCATCGGCCGGTACGGCAAGCCTGTGCCGGTGTCGAGCGAAGGACCCAACTACGAGCGGCGCTACCGACCGCGCGGGGCCATGTCCGGCTATGCACTTGCCGCGTCACGGCACATGTACGAGTACGGCACCACGCGCGAGCACCTGGCCGAGGTAGCCGTGGCTGCCCGAGCTTGGGCCCAACTCAACCCGATGGCGTTTCGACGCGATCCTCTGACCGTCGAAGATGTTCTGAATCGCCCTGTTCTGTCGTCGCCGTTCACGTCCCTCGATTGCTGTCTCACCACCGATGGTGGTGGCGCAGCCGTTCTCGTCCGATCAGAGCGGATGAAAGACCTGCCTCACTCTGCGGTGTACCTCCTCGGAGCCGGGGAGGCACATTGGCACAGCTCGATCTCCCAGATGCAGGATCTCACTGTGAGTGCCACCAGCGACTCCGCCGCCCGGGCATTTGCCATGTCGGGACTCAGGCCGGCCGACATCGATGTCGTCGAGCTCTATGACGCCTTCACCATCAACACCATCATGTTTCTCGAAGATATGGGCTTCTGCCCCAAGGGCGAGGGTGGACCGTTCGTCGCCGGAGGGCGGATCGCACCGGGAGGCGAACTTCCGGTCAACACCAATGGTGGGGGACTTTCGTACTGCCACCCCGGGATGTACGGGATCTTCACGATCATCGAGGCCGTTCGACAGCTTCGCGGTTCCGCCGGGGATCGACAGCAAGCGGACGTCCACACCGCCGTCGCACATGGCAATGGCGGCCAGCTCTCTTCACAGGCGACCGTGATTCTGGGTGACGAGTCCACGTTGTAACGACCGTTGCTGTCGCGTTGGACCGTAGGCAGGGGCCCGTCGACGCTGGTTGCTCCCCACGGCCCACGTGGCTAGTGTTCCAAACTATCTAATTGGGTCAAGAACGCTGAGGGGGGTTGCGATGGGTGGCTTGGTCGATGGCAAGGTCGTGATCGTGACCGGCGCGGGACGGGGCATAGGCCGCGGCGAGGTGTTGGAATTCGCCCGGCGCGGTGCCCACGTGGTGGTCAACGACTTCGGTGCCGATCGTGATGGCAAAGGCCGAACATCTGAGGTGGCTGAATCTGTCGTCGAAGAGATCACCGCCGCAGGGGGAGTAGCTGTCGCCAACGCCGATGACGTTTCGGATTGGGAGGGTGCCAAGCATTTGGTCGAGTTTGCCATTGCGACCTTTGGACGGCTCGACGTGCTCGTCAACAATGCCGGGATTTTGCGTGATCGCACGATCGCAAACATGAGTGCCGAAGAGTGGAACGATGTTGTGCGGGTTCACTTGGGGGGCACATTTTCCATGCTTCACCATGCGGCCGCCTATTGGAAGGATCTGGCCAAGGCTGGCGAGTCCCTCGATGCGCGAGTGATCAACACGACCTCAGGGTCGGGACTCTTTGGCAATCCAGGTCAGGCAAACTACGGTGCCGCCAAAGCAGGTATTGCGTCGCTCACCATCATCGCCTCGAAGGAACTCGAGCGCTACGGCGTGAAGGTCAATGCAGTGTCACCGGTCGGGCTCACGCGGATGACCGAGGATCGTCCGATCGCCGCCGCTGCCAAAGAGAAGCGGGATTCCGGCTCCACGGAGTTCATCCCCCTCGACCCTGACAATGTCGCACCGATGGTGGTCTGGCTGGCCACCGAAGCGGCAAAGGACGTGACGGGGCGAGTGTTCCTGGTCAGCGGGGGATCGGTCGCCATCGCCGAGCCCTGGCAGCGGGGGCCGAGCGCTGACAAGGACTCTCGATGGGATGTCGCTGAGCTGGACGAAGTTGTTCCCGACCTCTTGGCCCGCGCCAGCGGAAATGTTCAGACGGGGAAATCGTCCTGATGGAGCCAGCACGGGCCGACAAACTCGGCCGAATGCTCAAGCCATCGTCCATCGGTGTGGTGGGTGCCACTGACAAGAACCCGCTGTCCTTGGGGGCTCGGGTCTACGGCAACCTGAAGCGTGATTTCAAGGGCCAGTTGTACCCGATCAATCCCCGCAGTGCCGTTGTCATGGGGGACGAGGCGTACCCCTCGGTACGCGAGCTCCCGACAGCTGTCGACCTGATCGTGGTGCTCGCTCCGGCGACTGAGGTAGTAGAGGTGATCAAGGATTCGATCGCGGCTGGCATCGGCGGGGCCTGCATCATCAGCGCCGGCTTCGCAGAGACGGGTGAAGACGGGCGACAGATCCAGGACCAGATCACTGCCTTGTCGATGGAACATGACTTCCCGGTGATCGGTCCGAACTGCGTCGGCATCATGGATCTCCATGAGGGACTCATGGCTAACTTCGCCATGAAGCCCGAAGAAGACCGTCCGCAGGCTGGTGCCATCGCCATTGTGTCCCAAAGTGGCGGCTTCGGCTCCTTCATGCTCAACCGAGCCGCTATCCGCGATGTCCC
>Ga0075017_100001321_pt1 | contig 15020 bp, 12 predicted proteins | sample AleBraG_ABR_2012_FD_71475 | JGI IMG/M metagenome (GOLD analysis project Ga0075017, IMG submission 71475) | Freshwater sediment microbial communities in response to fracking from Pennsylvania, USA - Alex Branch Run_MetaG_ABR_2012 | ecosystem: Environmental > Aquatic > Freshwater > Creek >... | reverse complement strand
GCCTATTACTTCCGTGCCACGCCTATGGCACACACGTGCCTTGTCCCGCGGCACACTCGTTGCTATTGTCCCATTAGAGTTTTGCTGTGTTCCTCCCCTGAGGATCGGTGAGCTGGTCCTGAAGGGGGTGTGCAATGCGAATGATTCATATTTGCTATGCGGCGGTTGGCTTTGCGGTGGCCCGCTGGATTTTCAAGCGGCAAGCAGTAGTCGATCCGGTCATTCGGTTCCGGTCGCAGGGCCTGCTGTAGAACGAGTTTTCGAGCTTGGGCGTGCGCCCCGTTGCGCCAACCATTTCGTTAGCGCGCGCCCACTGCTTTCACGTCAGGTTTCTGGCCGAGGCCTGACGGTACCTTGGTTATTTCAGTCTTCCTGCAGTCACTCCATACAATTGGATCGAGGGATTATCTTAACCTCTCGGCCTCCATGCCCAGAATTCCGCAATTTTATCTTGCGTTAGGACTGCCCGTGTTGGCGGCGTCAATTTTGTGCGCGATCGGCGCGCCAGCGGCCGCGCAGGACGATTCCAATGAGACCCCGCTCGGCGATGTGGCCCGCAATCTCCGCAAGCCAACCGCAAGCCCGCAGCAGGTCATCGACGATGACAATCTCTCGAACGTGATGAAGCAAGCTGAAGTTCGCCACAGCGCGTGGTCCGGGCTGCGCTACGTCATGGGCGGAGGAGACAAGGATTTTCGTGTCTCGGCGCCCGATGTGACTTGCAGCCTGGCATTTTCGGCGAAAGCGAAATCGCTTCTCTCCAGCCAGTACGCGCAGATGGAACTACCGCCCGCAGACCTATTGAAACTCCAGGGTCCGGCAGCGATCGAGGGCGATGCGCTGACCGTTTCACTTCTCAACGGCACCGACTGGCATGTGAGCGAGATTGTGGTCGCGGTCACGATCGTGAACAAGCCCGCCGACGTTTCGCCGGCGCTGAGAGGGATGAGCCCCGAGTCGACGGTCCGCCCGGAGAAAAAGCCGGACACGACCTTCATCTATCGGATGCGAGCCGCGGCTGCGCCCTGGGCGACGACAACCTTCAACGCGCCGCTTAACGGAGATCTCTCGGAAGGACAAGAGTGGCATTGGGCGATCGTCCAAGCCCGGGGGTATCCGCCGCAGACCGACTCCGCGCCAGCCCTGACGCAGAAGGATCCCATCACGGCCGAGCCCGGAGCGCCGTTATCAACGGGTTCCGTGGCTGCACTTCCCGTAAATCCGCAGTAAAACCTCGTGCTAGACTAGCGCTATCCCATCAACCGAGCGCGCAATGAAATTTGGCGTCATCATCTTCCCCGGTTCCAACTGCGACCACGATGCCCGCTGGACGGTAGAACACGTCCTCCAGCAGCCGGCTACTTTTCTCTGGCACGAATCGCATGATCTGGAAAACTGCGATGCCATCATCGTTCCCGGAGGATTCGCCTACGGCGACTACCTGCGGACGGGCGCCATTGCGAAGTTTTCTCCGGTTATGGACTCGGTGCGCAAGTTCGCTTCCTCCGGCGGGCTCGTGCTCGGCATCTGCAACGGATTCCAGATTCTCTGTGAGTCGGGCCTGCTGCCGGGAGCCCTGATGCGCAACGTGGGTCTCAAGTACGTGTGCAAGCCGGTGCAGGTGCGGGTCGAGAATACCGACACACCTTTCACGAATGCCTGCACGCCCGGTGAAGCGCTGACCATCCCCATTGGACACATGGAGGGGAATTATTTTTGCGATGCCGGCACGCTGGATGAACTTCACCGTGACCATCGCGTGGTCTTCCGCTATTGCAATGCCAGTGGCGAGGTTTCCAGTTCCGCCAATCCCAACGGGTCTTTGGACAACATCGCCGGTGTCTGCAGTCCGGGACGAAACGTGGTTGGAATGATGCCGCATCCCGAGCGTTCCGCGGAGCCGGAACTCGGCTGCAAGGACGGGATCAAAATTTTCCAGTCGATGGTTTCCGCGCTCGTTTCCCGATAGTCAAATATTTTAATTGGTTATTCACAGCGCGCAGGTGTATTCTTCCGCCTTCTTCCCCCCTGTAGTGCGGGCCCTGAACCTAAATGTTGCTTTCGCAAGCACACGCAGGGAGGCGTGTCTCCACATGACCCCGAAACAAATTCTGGATTCCTTTTCAGAAACATTGATGCGCGATGACCGCATCCTGAGCGCGCAGGAACGTGCATTGCTCACGAACCTGCTTCACCATGCAAAGATCACCGCGGGCGAGAATCAAGCGACGAGAGAGGCAGTGAGGGCGGTGATCGCGTCGGCGGTTGGCGAGACGGTTGCGCAGCGGGCGTTTTCCGTGTTGGGAGCCAGCATCGTCGACAAGATTCTGGAGAACGGGGGAGTCGACGACTCTGCTTATGCGGCCACGCTGAGGGACCCGCAGGCGCCAGGTAATCCGCTCCCGATGCCGGATGTTCCGCAAGCACCCGGGCACACACCGGGCCAGCCCCAACCCCCCGGTGGCCCAACTCGCTTCCCGCTGGTGCCGGAGACTCCCGGGATTTCGCCGGGTGCTCCGCAGACTCCGGGGCACATGGCGACTCCGCCCCAGACTCCGCCGAACCCCGTTCCGCAAGCGCCCGGGCACCAGCCGCAAACCCCGGGTGGGCCAGTACGCGTGCCGCCAGTGCCCCAAACTCCCGGGATTTCGCTGGGCGAGCAGACTCCGGGGTATATGGTGCGCCAGCAATCGCCCGCTTTGCCCGTCCCGCAAGCGCCCGGGCACCAGCCGCAAACGCCGGGTGGACCGGTCAAGCCGTTGGAGCCGCAAACGCCCGGAACGCCACAACCCCAGGCTCCCGGCAGTGTTTACGCCAAAGCATCCTCGGAGACCGGCGTTGCGGTTATGGAGCAGCCGGAACTGCTGCCGGCCAGATGCGTTGTGCTCGACGAATTTCTGTCTCCGCAGGAAGTCGAAGAGCTGACTCGATTCACGCTCGAACACGAGGCGGATTTCACCGCGAGCGAAGTTCTCTCTCCCCATGCGGAAGACGGTGTCGTCAACTACGAGCACCGGCGCTCGCGGGTCTTAATGGACTTGGCTCGTTATCAAGACCTGATGGTGGAACGGATCAGGAGTGTGATGCCCGAGGTACTGCGCAAGCTGAACCTGGAACCGTTCACCATTGCCGGCGTGGAGGCGCAAGTCACCGCCAGCAACGACGGGGATTTCTTCCACTTTCACAGTGACAACGGCAGCGATCGCGTGGCCTGCCGCTACCTGACGTTCGTGTATTTCTTCCACCGCGAACCGAAGGCCTTCGAGGGCGGAGAGCTTCACATCCACGATTCGCGCCTGCAGGACGGTCTGTATGTCAGCCAGGGCAGCTACCAGACGATCGTGCCCCGGCAGAACCAGATCGTATTTTTCCCGTGCGAAATGCGGCACGAGATCACTCCGGTGAAGTGCTCTTCACGTGCCTTTGCCGATAGCCGCTTTACCTTGAACGGATGGTTTCGACGCTAAACAATCCGGCGTGGCTGGAATGGATGTCCAGTCTGATGGGAGGAGGGTCGCGGCAGACCTATGCCGCGACCCTGCCTCCCGATCGCTTTTATTGCCTGTTGGATGAACTGCCGTTGCACTTGATCCCGCGCCATGCGGCCAGTCTGCTGCATGCGCGAGACGAACACCCACTGTTTCTAAACCCTGATTGCGCGATCTGCTCTGACGGCCAACTTCCGGACGAGTTGGCCGCGCACCGCGACCTGCTTTCCGGGTTCGCTTTGCAGGGAACCATCGCGTGGGTGGGCCAGCCCGAAGAGCAGAACCCGATTCCTTTCTGGCTGGGGCCGCAGATGGAAGACGTGGTGCGGGAATTGCGTCCGGGCGAGCCAGCCCCTTCCAACTTGTCGGGCGATTTGCGCAGTCTGCTATCCGCAGCGGGAATTCTGATTTCCGAGACTACGGCTTTGGATCGCCCGCAGCGCGGCGATATGCTCCATCGGTCAGGCTCTCTCTTCCGGCAGAAAGGCTATGCTCCGCTCACGGGCTTGATTCATCCCTTCCACGTGGCCGCGTTGCGCCGCTACTACCGGTATTGGATTCGGTCCGGCGCAGTCCCACTGGGCGACGGCCAAAGCCTGCGCCGGTATGCCGTGTATAACGATTCCGTTGCCCGGTTTTTTCACCGGCAGATCACGGCTACGCTGAGCGCGGTCGCGGGCGAGCCGTTGAAGCCTTCCTATGTCTACATGGCTTCTTATCTAAGCGGGGCTGAATTGAAGAAGCACGTTGATCGGGCGCAGTGCGAATTCAGCGTGACCTTGTGCCTGGATTTTTCTCCCGAGCCCGAACTCGCAACTCCGTGGCCAATTCATCTCGACACTTCCGCCGGGACGGTAACTGTCTATCAGGCGCTGGGAGATGGCCTCGCTTACCGCGGAACGCGGCTGCCGCACTATCGCAGCAAACTGGACGACGGTCGAACCTCGACCTCCATTTTCTTTCATTACGTCGCTGCGGATTTCACTGGCTCTCTGGATTGAGAGCGGTTTTCGGCGATCTATCGCAGCCCCGAGATCAAATACAGGGACGAGAGTGTCTGGTTGTAACTATAGGCGAAGTGAGTGCCGTCGCGGCTGACGACGACCGGAGCGATCATGACCACACCGGCCGAGACCGCCGGCTTCAATTGTTGAATTGCAGTTTCTGTGCCGGTCGCAATTTCAATTTTGTAAACGATGGTTGGAAGTTCGCCCATGTGATAACCAAAAAGGTAGCGGCCATCGCTCGACCACTGCACCGCGGCGAATCTGGGATTCCAGTGGGGGATGAATCGCGGCGCGCCGCCGTTCAGATCGTAAAGAGCGAGTGAGTGATTCGAGCCCAAGCCGACCAACGACTGACCGTCAGGCGCCAGTGAGCCGCACCGCACTCCTTCAGGCGTAATAGGTTTCGCATTTCCATTCGACAGGTCGACCAGGTAACAGCGAGCCCCATGTCCAGTCTGATCGCCGCTGATGGCGAAGGCTTGGCCGTTCGGGAGAAAGCGCGCCCAGCCATTTTGAATCTTGTCGATGCCCGTGATGGTAATGGATCGAGGCTGGCCCGGTCCGATGGGCAACAATGTCACCTGCGGAACCTGTCCCAGGGAAGTCGAGATCGCCCATTTTCCATCGGGCGATAGACCTCCGGAACTGCCATCGCCCAGCCGAATCGGAAGCGTGCCGTCAATCTTGCGGACGGCGACGGCATAATTCGGCCCAGCTGCCTCGCTGGCATCCTCGAACAGGACATACTGTCCGTCTGTGGAGATGTCGCGTGCCGAATTCCAGTCATGCCAGGAAAGCTCGATGTCTTCTTTCGCCCCCAATGTGCTCGAGGCCATTGCCAGACGCTTGGAACTCAGCACTACCAGGACTCGACCATCCGCGGAAATATCCTGCAGCGTGATGCCGACTGGCAGGTCCAACACCAACCGCGTCTTCCCCGACAGATCAACCGCCATCAAATTCAGGTTCTCCCCTTTTTCGACGGCGGTGAACCAGATCTCTTTGCCATCAGGCCTCCAGGCGACGCCTTGTTCGGAATCCCACGACCGCGTGAGAGTCGTGACATGCCCCGACAAATCCACTGCCGCAACAGTCCCGCGATCGTCCCAAAGCGCCGGGTGGTCCATGAAGGCGATGCGGTCATGGCGCGGTGAGAAGCGGATGTTGCTGATCCATCCCCCGCTGCGATAGAGCACGTTGCCAATGGGATATTCGAGGCTGCTGTGGCCGTCGACCTCATGCACTACGGCGAGTTTGCCATCTGCGTCCCAATCGGCCCAGCGTACGTCGGAGAGCACCTCGCGAGGCGCCCCTCCTGCCATGGGCGCTGTCGCCAGCACTCCATCGGTGGTTTCAAGCTGACCGTTCGGTGTACCGTGCTGGACGACAGCCAATTCGTTGGCAGGAGAAATCGCCAGCAGGTTCGCGTCACCCAGTTCGAGCGGTTGCGCCAGCAGGGAATTGCCGACCGTGGAAAAGGTCTGAATGGGCTTATTGTTCCAGGCTGCGCTGTAGACGATGGATTGTCCATCGGGCGCGAAGCGCGCCGAATAAATGGTCCCCGCCTCGAACGTCAGCCGGCGGTAGCTGGCCGGAGGCGCAGGGCGGATGATCGGATTGATTGCCACCACGATCGCGGCAACCGTCAAAAGGCCAACCAGCACCCACGGCAGCAGTCGCGGCGGGCCGGATTTCGGCTTGATCGTCAGCGCTGTTTTGCCCGGGGATGTGCCGGAGATGGTCTGCAGGGCGAAGGCCAGATCGGTAGCCGACTGGAAGCGATCCTGCGGCTCCTTTTCCAGACAGTGCTTCACGATGTCGCGGTAGCCGACCGGGACGGCCGCTTCGTCCAGCTTGCTATCTTCGGGTTGCTCGCGCAGGACAGCGGTCATCGTGTCCACTTCGGTTTCACCGCTGAAGGCGCGCGAGCCGGCCAGCATCTCGTAAAGAATGGCGCCGAAGCTGAAGATGTCGCTGCGATGGTCAACGGGCTTGCCGCGCAGCTGTTCCGGCGACATATAGGCCACGGTACCTACCACCGCGCCACTCTTGGTTACCGTGGTCAGGCTTTCCACGGGACGGCCATCTTCGGTCGCCTGCAGCTTGGCAACGCCGAAGTCCAGGATCTTCATCCGGCCTTCGGTAGTCAGAAAGAGGTTTTCCGGCTTGAGATCGCGATGGACGATGTGCCGCTCGTGCGCGGCTATCAGAGCATGCGCGATTTGCACCGCGTAGTCGCTGACTTCCCGCAACCCGAGGGCGCTTTCCAGCAAACGAACCCGCAGCGTCTTGCCCTGCAGCAGTTCGGAGACGATGTAAGGCGTGGTGCCGGCGAATCCAACGTCGTAGATCGCGAGAATATTGGGATGATTCAGCGCGGCGGCTGCCCGCGCCTCCTGCTCAAAGCGGCGCAGATGCTCGGGATTCTCACTGGACGCAGGGCGGATCAGTTTTATGGCCACGTCGCGGCCGAGCCTCTCATCCCGCGCCCGAAACACTTCGCCCATCCCGCCTGCACCGATTTTTTCGAGGACCCGGTAATGCCCGAGGAGTTGGCCAGTCATAAGCGATTACAAGGGCGCGCGCCTTGTCACGGCATGTTAGGGAGGAATGATAACCCAGTCAATGCCGACGTAGTGTTACATCCAACGGCCAGCGTTCGCGCCGCTTCTTTAGACCCAGTCCGCTTCTGTCATGTTATAATTTCTGTTCGCCTGCATGCTTATTGAGGCAATCCAGTGATCTCCTCGAAAGGCGAATCCTGCGACATCCGTAGCTCTTTAAAGAAGCATCTTTAGATACGAGGTCGAACCATGTCCGGCCACTCAAAATGGGCCACAATTAAGCACAAGAAGGGCGCGCTTGACGCCAAGCGCGGCAAGATTTTCACCCGGCTGATCAAAGAAATCAGCATTGCCGCGAAGAATGGCGGCGGCGATCCCGATGCCAACCCGCGTCTCCGCACCGCCATCCTGGCGGCCAAGGCCGAGAACATGCCCGCCGACAACATCAAGCGGGCCATTCAGCGCGGCACCGGCGAACTCCCCGGCGCTACCTACGAAGAGTTCTCGCTGGAGGGCTACGGTCCCGGCGGCGTTGGCGTCCTGCTCGACATCAACACCGACAACCGCAACCGCACGGTCAGCGAAATCCGGCACGTCTTCAGCAAGAACGGCGGCAATATGGCCGCTGCCGGAGCCGTCGCCTATATGTTCCAGAAGAAGGGCGACATTATCATCCCCAAGTCGGCGGCAAAGGCGGACGATCTGATGAACATCATCATCGACGCGGGTGGCGAGGATGAACCCATTGACGATGGCGAGAACTGGGAGATTCTGACGGCGCCTTCCGCCTACGAAGACATGCTCGAGGCCGTGAAGAAGGCGGGCATTACTCCGGCATCTTCCAGCGTTGCGTTCATTCCGCAGAGCTACATCAAGCTGGAAGGTCAGGCTGCCAACACGATGATCCGCTTGATGGAAGCTCTCGAAGAGCACGACGACGTGCAGAACGTTCACGCCAACTTCGACATCGATCAGAAACTACTGGAAGAAGTCGCCGGATAGTTTTGTCCCAACGAAATGACGAGCCGCCCGCAACCTGGGCGGCTTTTTCATCGTTTGGAATACGGCAGATGCTGTACTCGAAGAGCTTGTTGCAAAAGTTTTCAACACATTAGTGGAAAAATCTGTGGAAAAAGGGCAAAGTGTTGACATAAGTGGTTCACTGACAGGCGCTTTAGCACTTTGCACTGGAGCGGGTGCTGGCACTTTCGGGGTAGAACCTCCAGCACACATTTCATCTTGAGAGTTCGACTCGACAAACTTCTGGTAGATCGCGCTCTGGCTCAGTCGCGGGAGCGGGCGCAGGCGCTGATCATCGCCGGCAAGGTTCTCGTCGATGATCAGAAAATCGAGAAGTCCGGGGCGCAAGTCGCCGATAACGTCGATATCCGGCTGCTTAGCGAAGATCTCAAGTATGTGAGCCGGGGCGGACTGAAGTTAGAGCGCGCGCTTGAGCACTGGAACATCGACGTGACCGGTAAGGTCTGTCTCGACGTCGGGGCGTCCACGGGCGGATTTACAGATTGTCTGTTGCAGCACGGGGCCGCTCGGGTCATTGCTGTCGATACCGGTTATGGCCAGATGGATTTCAGACTCCGCCAGAATCCGCAAGTACGACTGCTGGAAAAAACGAACGCCCGCTATCTGACGCGGGCAGCTCTGCTAGAACTCACAGACTTCATTGCCATGGATGTCTCCTTCATCTCCGCAGCTCTTGTCTTGCCCGCCGTAATCGCCGCTGCTTTGCCCGAGCCAAGGGGCGAACGGCAGGGAAAGCCGGTCGTCGTGCTGGTAAAGCCGCAATTCGAAGCGGGAAGGGAACACGTCGGCAAAGGCGGCATCGTGCGCGACCAGACGGCGCAGCTGGCGGCGGTTGAAAAAGTCAGGACGGCGGTCATGAGCCTCGGCGCCCAGCACACCGATGTCATCGACTCGCCGATTCTTGGCGCGGAAGGCAATCGCGAGTTCCTCCTCTACGCCGCGTTTTGAGCCTTTCTGTGCAGAAGGTCGAATTTCGATACAATCTCTTTTTCCCATGGCCAGCCCGCAAGCACCCTCCCGGAAACTCGCAGCCATCATTTCCCGGCCCGACCGCTCCAAGGTGGCGGAAGTGATCCCCGGACTTCTGACTTGGCTGGCCGAGCACGGCTACGATGTCATCATTGACGAAGAATCAAGCACGTATGCGTCTGGCCCTGAAGTTGTGCCTCGGTCGCAGATGGGAGCGAGGCCGCTCGATCTGGTGGTCGTTCTCGGAGGCGATGGCACGCTGTTGTCGGCGGCCAGGGTCACGGCGGCCATCGATGTCCCGTTGCTCGGGGTGAATCTTGGTTCCCTCGGTTTTCTCACCGAAGTTCCGCTGGAATCGCTCTATTCCATGCTGGACGGAATCGCCCAGGGCCGCGCCGCAGTGGAGCAGCGCTCCCTGGTGCAGTGCGATCTGCTGCGAGACGGAGCCGTACGCGGCAGCTATCTCGTCTTTAACGATGCCGTCGTCAACAAAACCGCTCTGGCCCGACTCAATACCTACGACCTCTACGTGGACCAGGTTTTCGTCTCCAGTTATCGCGCGGATGGCATGATTGTGGCCACGCCCACCGGATCGACTGCTTATTCATTATCCGCAGGCGGGCCTGTGCTGATGCCCTCGGTGAGAGCGTTAGTCATTACTCCAGTTGCACCGCATGCGCTGACGCATCGTCCTCTGGTCGTGCCGGATTCGTCCGAGATTGAAATTTTGCTGCATAGCGAGGATGAGGTCGCCTATCTGAGTTTGGACGGACAGCCCGGCCTCGACCTGCGCGACGGAGATCGCGTCCGCTGCCGGCGGTCGGAACATCAGGTGAATCTGTTTCGCGCCGGGTCAGACTTTTTTCAGGTGCTGCGCAGCAAGTTGAAGTGGGGAGAGCGGCAAGCGTGAGGTCTTGGCAGGCTCCGGAAAACTCTCTCGAGTGGGCCGGATCGGGAAGGGCACGAGTTTCACGCGTGCCGTAAGTCACGCAAAACCAGCGTGGCTTTAGCCGCTGAGGTGATCTCTTCTTGCCCCACCCCGATTTTCCTCGCAGCCTGTTATTGAGTATCTGGTTTCTCTTCTATAACTCCGCCCGCAGCAAGTCCGAGACTCTCTCCCGCTTGCGGATAATCTTGGCTGCCTTTCCTTTGACGAGAACCTCCGCGGGCCGGGGGCGCGTGTTGTAGTTCGAGGCAAGCACCATTCCGTACGCGCCAGCGTCGAGAATCGCAAGTAAGTCTCCCTCGTCGGCCGAAGCGAGTTCGCGGTCGCGGGCAAAAAAATCTCCGGTCTCGCAAACCGGGCCGACGATGTCCGTAACCTCGAACTTAGAATCTGCGCCTTGAACGACTGGAACGATTTCGTGGTATGCGCCGTAGAGTGCGGGCCGAATGAGGTCGTTCATCGCGGCGTCGACGATCAGAAATTTCTTCCCGTTGTTGGCCTTCCTGTACACGACAGACATAAGCAGAACGCCCGCCGGACCGATGATCGCGCGGCCCGGCTCCAGAAGGAGCCGCACCTCAAGCTCGCGCAGCGGCTTGGATAGCTGCAGGGCGTAAGCCGCCACCTGCGAGGGAAAGGCTTTCGCATCGGAGCCGTCATAAGAAATCCCCAAGCCCCCGCCGGCGTCCACGTAGTCGATACGATGGCCGTCACTGCGCAATTGCCGAACCAGTTCCGCGACCCGCTCCATGGCCTCGCCAAAAGGCACGACATCGGTGATCTGCGAGCCGATGTGAACGCTCACGCCGCGCACGGCGAGATATTTCGATCGCGCCGCCTCAGCATAGAGTGTCCGCGCGGAGCCGATCGGCACACCAAACTTGTGCTTGTGCAAGCCGGTCGAGATGTAGGGATGGGTCTCGGCGGCGACATCGGGATTCACTCTTAACGCAACCGGAGCCGTCTTGCGCAGTCGTTGGGAGCACTCAGCGAGCGCCTGCAATTCCGATTCGCTCTCCACGTTAAAAAGCAGAATCCCGGCTCTCAATGCGGCCGAAAGCTCTTCCCGCGTCTTGCCAACGCCAGAGAATACGACATTCCTCGCGGCCTTGCGGTCGGCGACGAGCACGCGCTCCAGTTCTCCGCCGGAGACCACGTCGAAGCCGCATCCCTTTTTCGCCAGTAGACGAAGAATGCTCAGGTTGGAATTGGCCTTGACCGAATAGCAGATCAGGTGTGGCAGCTTGCGAAACGCGGCGTCGAACGCCGAGTACCGCTCGTCGATCATCGCCGTCGAGTAAACGTACAGCGGCGTGCCACAGCGCTGAGCGAGCTTTGTCAGGTCGACGGATTCGCAATGCAGCACCGCGGGCGCACTCCGTTTCGCAGCGCGGTCAGCGCGATAGGCAAATCCGGGCGGCCGTGCCGCTTGTGAGCGCTCACTGCCGATGGTCATTTTTTCTTTGAGGGAGTGTGAGTCCCGGCGTGCACGCGAATGGCGACCACCGTCTGATCATCGAAAGTTTCCACTCCGGCGGAGTGCTCGGCCACTGCTTTAAACAGCGAATCGACTACGCAGGCCGCGGTCTGGTCCACGCATTCGAGAATTGTTCTTTCCGCGCGGCCTCGCCCGAAGAGTTCGCCCTTTCGGTTGCGCGCATCCAGAATGCCGTCGCTGAAGAAAACGAACATCTCCCCCGGCTTCATGCGAAACTTGAATTCTTCGTAGTCGGTTTCGTCGAACAAGCCCAGCGGCAGTCCTGTGGCCTCGATAATCTCGTTCTTACCGCCATGGACATAAATGGGGCGGGGAAGTCCGGAGTTCGCCACCGTCAGAGTGCGGTGCTCGTCGTCCCACACCGCATAGATGATGGAAACGAACTGCGCCTCAATCCGCCGCTCCGCCAACGACAAATTGACTGCCGACAACATCTCCGCCGGACCCGGCTCAATGGGCGCATGCGAGCGGATGATCCCACTGACTAGCGCGGCATAAATGGCGGCTGGCGCCCCCTTGCCGCTGACATCGCCAATCGCGATGCCCATCCGCGACATGGAATAAGGAACAAAATCGTAAAGATCTCCGCCGATGGTGCGCGCTGGAACGAACTTCGCCGCTACATCGAGGTGTCCGAGCTTCGGGCTGGTCTGCGGCAGCAATCGGCTCTGCAGTTCGCGGGCCAGCGAAAGATCGCGTTCCAAACGCCGCTCCTGCCGTTCGATCTCTTCGTAGAGGCGGGCATTCTCCACGGCGATCGCGATTTGCGCCGCCAGGGTAGTCATGGTCCGCTGATGCTCTTCGGTAAAAAATCCGCGCCGGGTGTGCTCCAGGTCGAGCACTCCAATCACCTTGCCCTTGTAGATCAGCGGAACCGCCAACTCCGAACGCGTCTCGGGATTGCTCTCGATGTAGCGTGGATCCTTGCTGACATCCGGCACCAGAACCGCTTGCTGAGTCGCAGCCGCCGTGCCCACTAATCCCCGACCCAGCGGGATTTCGTGCTTCAGGTGAATGTTCTCGTTGAACCGCAGAGAGAAACGGTGCTGCAGCTTCTCGCCCGCTGCATCCAGCAGCAGGATGCTGAACATCTGATAGTCGATCAGACGCCGCACCAGTTCCGCAATCCGGCTGAGAAGTTCATCCAGATTCAGGATCGAAGTCAGCTCGCGCGCAATTTCATTCAGAATAAGCAGGATGCGGGCCTGCTTGGTGGTACGCGTATACAGCTGGGCATTTTCAATGCCTGCCGCCATGCGCGAGGCCACCAGCGTCAGAACGCGCTGATGTTCTTCGGTAAAGTAGCCCACCTCGCGCGCCTCGATGTCGATGACTCCAATCACCCGGTTTTTCGTAATGAGAGGGATCGCCAGTTCTGACCGAACATTCGGCACGGCTTCGATGTAACGAGGATCTTTGCTGACGTCGTCGATCAAGACTGCCTGCCGCGATTGTGCAGCAGCTCCGCTGACCCCCTGGCCGACCTTGATGCGGCCGCGCTCCACGAACTCCGGCGGATAGCCGACCTGGAAGCGTAAGCGCAACTCCTGTGTCTTTTCGTTCAGCAGAAGGATGGCGAAAATCTCGTAGTCGATGACTTTCCGCACCACTTCCGCCACGCGACGCAGAGTCGTATCCAGGTCGAGCGAGGTGGCCAACACATCGGCTACATCGAGCAGCAGTGATTCGAGTGCCGAGCTCTCCGGCTTCGTCAAAACAGACCCCATTCTTGGTATGATAGCAGCCGCGCCTCAGGCCTCTTGCGCGCTTGCCTGTGAGAAACGCTCACGCGCTGCGCGGCACCACACAGATATCGGCGAGATTGCGGTATTTTTCCGCATAATCGAGGCCGTAGCCCACTACAAACTCGTCGGGAATCTTGAAACCCACATAATCGCCCTCCAGCGGAAGCTTCCGCCGCGACGGCTTGTCGAGCAACGCCGCGATTTTCAGCGTTCGCGGCTGGTGCGCTAGCAGCAGCTTCTTAAGGTAAGTCAGTGTCAGGCCGGTGTCCAATATGTCTTCGACGACGATTACGTTCTTGTCTTTCATCGACTGGTCCACGTCCTTCGTCAGCCTCACTTCGCCCGTGGAATCCCAGCCGCTCTTGAGTTCCTGGCTGGGGCTGGGACGGTTGCCGTAGCTGGAGACGCCGATGAAATCGAAGGTCGCTTCGAGATGGACCTCTCTTGCCAGGTCGGATAAAAAAATTGCCGCACCCTTGAGGACGCCGACAAAGATCAGCGACTGCCCGGCGAAATCTCTAGTGATCTCCGCACCCAATTCCTGCACCCGTTTCGCGATCTGCTCCCGCGTGATCAGCACCTTCAGGTCGGTCATGGCGTTTCATATTAAACTAAGTCAGTCGCAGATGTTCCGCACCCCGATTAAATTTCGCTCAAGTCTAAGCTAGGAGCTATTCTCCGATGAATCTGAATGGCGTCAAAATTACGTGGTTGGGTCATGCCACATTTCGCATTGAAACTCCCGCCGGAAAAACCGTAATTATTGATCCCTGGGTCATGAACAATCCCATGTGCCCGGCAGCCGAGAAACACGTCAAGAAGGTGGACATTCTGTTGTGCACGCACGGTCACGGCGACCACATCGGCGATGCCGTCGAAATCTGCCGGCAGCACAATCCGGTGGTTGTCGGGATCCCCGAACTGGCGCGCTGGCTGGGCAAGAAGGGCGCGAAGCAGATTGCCGAGATGAATAAGGGCGGCACGCAGACCATTGCGGATATTAAAGTCACCATGGTGCACGCAGATCATTCCTGTGGCATTCAGGATGGGGATGAGACGGTCTACGGCGGCGAGGCGTGCGGCTACGTCGTCGAGTTCTCGACTGGCCTTAAGATTTATCATGCTGGTGATACGAACGTCTTCGGTGATATGGCGATCATTCGCGATCTCTATGCGCCGACGATCGCGATGCTCCCTATTGGCGACCACTACACCATGGGCCCGCGCGAGGCGGCCTACGCCTGCAATCTGTTGAAGGCGAAGACAGTCATTCCGATGCACTTTGGGACGTTCCCGCCGCTGGTGGGTCGTCCGGCCGACTTGCAGAAGCTTGTGCCAGGTGTCGAAGTTCTCGAGATGAAGCCCGGGCAGACTCTCAGCTAGCCCTGGAAAGGTAAACGATGAAAAATAAGCCCGCGCCCACTACCCAGACGAAAGCCGCTCCCAGTTGGCGGCACTATAACTTCGTTACTGCCGGCCCGGTGGACGATTACCTCTATTCTTTGCTGCCCAAGCGCAACGAGGTGCTGGCGGAGATGGAAGATTACGCCACTGCGCACGATGTCCCCATCGTCGGCCCGGCGGTCGCGCGTGTGCTGCAGCAGTTGGCCCTGATGATCGATGCGCGGTCAGTCTTCGAGCTAGGCTCTGCGATTGGATATTCGACTATCTGGTGGGCCGAGGCTGTGGGCCCAAACGGCCGCGTCATCTATACCGATGGCGACTCTAAGAACGCTGAGCGTGCCTCCGGCTACTTCGCCCG
>Ga0075017_100001318_pt1 | contig 15029 bp, 15 predicted proteins | sample AleBraG_ABR_2012_FD_71475 | JGI IMG/M metagenome (GOLD analysis project Ga0075017, IMG submission 71475) | Freshwater sediment microbial communities in response to fracking from Pennsylvania, USA - Alex Branch Run_MetaG_ABR_2012 | ecosystem: Environmental > Aquatic > Freshwater > Creek >... | reverse complement strand
AAGGCCATGGCGGCGGGGGCTCCCATCGTGGTGGCCATCGGCGCACCCTCGAGTCTCGCCATCGAGCTGGCCGAAGCGGCGAACATGACGTTGGTGGGATTTTTAAAGCCCCAGAGCTACAACATCTACGCCGGAGCCGAACGCATCGTTTGAGCGGCAACGCTCAGTGCGCTCGGTCGGAGGCCTGACATCTGGCGCCTGCCGCTGGCCTCCGCCGGTGTATATAATTTGACTCGCGAGGGTCGCCAACTATCGGGGGAAGGGTATGAAAGTTCGTGCCGCCATTGCTTTTGCCGCGGGCAAGTCGCTGGAGATAGTGACGCTGGATCTGCAGGGTCCGCAAGCTGGGGAAGTGCTGATCGAGCTGAAGGCCACGGGGGTTTGTCACACCGACGAATTCACCCGCTCCGGCGCCGACCCGGAAGGATTGTTTCCCGCCATCTTCGGTCACGAGGGCGCTGGGATCGTCGTCGATGTTGGCGCTGGCGTCACATCGGTCAAAAAGGGCGATCATGTCATTCCCCTGTACACGCCCGAATGCCGACAGTGCAAAAGCTGCACGTCGCGCAAGACCAACCTGTGCACGTCGATTCGCGCTACCCAGGGGAAGGGTGTGATGCCGGATGGCACCAGCCGCTTTTCCCTGGATGGCAAGATGGTGCATCACTACATGGGTTGTTCGACTTTCGCCAACTACACCGTGCTGCCGGAAATTGCGGTGGCAAAGATTCGCGAGGACGCGCCGTTCGACAAGGTGTGCTACATCGGTTGCGGCGTCACCACCGGCATCGGCGCTGTGATCAACACGGCCAAGGTGGAGGCGGGCGCCAATGTGGTGGTGTTCGGGTTGGGCGGCATCGGGCTCAATGTGATTCAGGGGGCGCGTCTGGTGGGCGCCAATATGATCATTGGCGTGGATCTCAATCCGAAGCGCAAAGCGCTGGCGGAAAAGTTTGGTATGACGCACTTCGTCAATCCGAAGGAGTTGGACAGCGGCGTGGACCTGGTGCAGCACCTGGTGAGCCTGACGGGCGGCGGGGCCGACTACAGTTTTGAGTGTGTGGGCAACGTCGATCTGATGCGCACGGCCCTGGAGTGTTGCCATCGCGGTTGGGGTGAGTCGATCATCATCGGCGTGGCCGGTGCCGGTCAGGAAATCCGTACCCGGCCCTTTCAACTGGTCACTGGCCGGGTGTGGCGGGGCACGGCTTTTGGCGGTGCGCGGGGCCGTACCGACGTGCCGAAAATCGTCGATTGGTACATGGACGGCAAGATCAGCATTGACCCGCTGATCACCCATGTCATGCCGCTGGATAAGATCAATTCGGCCTTCGATCTGATGCACTCGGGTGAATCGATTCGCAGCGTGATTACCTACTGACGCGGCGCTGGTGCGGTGGCGGCGCCCCGGACCTCCGGCGCGTCAGTCGACCAACCAGAATGGAGTGCCTTGCTCCTCCAGAAACGCGCGGGCCTGTGCGCCGTGGAGGAGGGCGAGGGTGGAGATCAACCCCGCCTCCGTGCAGGTGGCGGCGGCCACCGAGACCGAGCGCGGAGCGTCCATGACCGGCCAGCCGGTGCGCGGGTTGAGTACATGGCCGTAGCGCACGCCATCCTTCAGCAGGTAACGGCGGGCGTCGCCGCTGGTGGCAATAGCACCGCGTTCGAGCTTCAGCGCGAGCGCCATTTGCTGTTCATGGTCGGGCCGTTCAATGCCCACTACCCAGGGCGCGGACTTAAGCGGCTTATTGGCCCGTAGGTCGCCGCCAAAATTCACCAGGAAAGGTCCGCTGTGGCGCTGTGCCAGCAGTTCGAAGGCACGATCGACGGCGTACTCCTTGCCGGCGCCGCCGAAATCCAGTTCCATGTCCCGGGGCAACACGAGATTGGGCGCTTGCCACTGCAACTTGTCGAAGCCGATCAGCGGCAGCAGACCTTCCACGGCGGCGGCGTCGGGCACGTTGTCGGACCCGTCGAATCGCCAGGCGCGGCGCAGTACGCCGCAGGTGATATCGAACAAACCATCGCTGAGTTCAAAACACTGTCGGGCAAAGTCCAGCAGCAAGGCGGTCTCGGCATCCGCGTGATACACGCTGCCGCGGCTCCGGTGAATGTCGGCTACCACGCTGTTGTCCAGGTAACGGCTGAATTTCGCCTCTATTCGCCAGGCTTCCTGCGCTGCCACCAGCCCCAACTCCACGGCCAAAGCTTGTGCGCTCGCAGGCAGCAACACTTCGCACGGGCTGGCCATGGCCGTAAAGCACACCGCCAACAGATTGCCGGAACGCTGCTCGACGGTGAGTTCCCCCACGCGGGAAGTGGCGTCTGTTCCCTCTCTAGACATACCACGCATAGTGCCTGGAATAGTAGACTGCAAGCCAGTCGTGGGAGAGGAAAATCATCGGTGTTCGACGCATTATTGCCTCTATACCAGCGTGAGCGCGCGGCGAATCGGCCCATGGTGCTGGCGGTGGTGCTGAAGACGGACGGCTCCACTTACAGCAAGCATGGCACGCCGCTCTTGATCGCCGGGGACGGAACCTATGCGGGTTTACTTTCCGGCGGTTGTTTTGAAGCAGATTTGCGCGAGCATGCGCGGCGCGTCGGCGAGAGCGGCGCGGCGCACCAGATCAGCTACGACACCCGTGGTCCGGACGACCTGCTGTTTGGGTTGGGTGCCGGTTGCGAAGGGGCCATGGATATCTTTCTGATGCGGGTTGGGGCGGAGAATGACTGGCAACCGCTCGCTCACTTGCAAGGTGCACTGGCGGCGCATCGCGCCACGGCAGTGGGCCTGGTCGTCGAGTCGCAGCGCGCGACGCTGCAACGCGGCGCAGTACTGTTGCCAGACGCTGCCGGGGAGTTTTCGGATTTGTTGGCTGCGGCGGCTCAGGCGCGCGAGCCAATCTGGTTGGAGTCAACTCCACAGCTGCGGGTGTTTGCACTGCCACTGATACTGCCGCCGCGAATCCTGTTGCTGGGGGCAGGTCCCGACACGGTGCCAGTGGTCGAATTCGCCGCGCGTTTGGGATGGAAGACGACCATCTATGATCATCGCCCGGCGTTGGCGGACCCGACGCGCTTTTCCAGCGCTGAGCGGGTGCTGCTGGGAAGACCTGAGGCGTTGGCCGCCACCGTGGAACTGGAGACTTACGCGGCCGCTGTGGTCATGAGTCACCACCTTGTGGCCGATGGCGCGTACCTGGGGGTGCTGGCGGCCAGCGGCATGCCTTACGTTGGGTTGCTGGGCCCAGCGCCACGGCGCGAGCGCTTGCGCGCCGGCCTCGGCCGCGAATTTGCGGCCTTGGGTGAACGGCTTCACTCGCCGGTGGGCTTGGCACTGGGTGGGCGAACCAGTGCTTCCATTGCTCTGGCTATCGTGGCTGAGATTCATGCCTGGCTGCACGGGCGTAGCGGCGGACCTTTCGCCGGTCGGACCGGGTAGTGAGCGAGCACAAATTGCACGTTGTGGTACTGGCCGCAGGCGCCAGCGCACGATTTGGCAGCCCAAAGCAGTTGGCGCTCGTCAAGGGCGTACCGATGCTGCTGCAGACGGTGCAGTGCGCGAGCGCGATCACGCTGGCGGGAGACACGGTGAGCGTGGTGTTGGGCGCGAACGCCGCGCAGATCGCGCCCGTGCTGGCGCCATTCCAGGTCGAATTGGTGATCAATCACGCTTGGGTCGAAGGTCTGGCGGCCTCGATTCGGGCCGGCATTGAACACGTGCCAGACGGTTGCGCCGGGGTGCTACTGTGCCTGGCCGATCAACCGGCCGTAACCGCCGCTGATCTGCAGCGCCTCATTGAGCTTTGGCGGCGTGATCCGGGTGCCCTGGTCGCGGCCGAATACGGCGGCGGCCATGGCGTGCCCGCGATTTTCCCCCGCAGCCACTTTCCCGCGCTGTTGGCCCTGCGCGGTGAACGCGGCGCGCGCGCTTTATTGGCCCGACCGACGGGCCGACTGCTCAGCGTTTCGATGCCCGCTGCCGCGTTGGATGTCGATACGGTGCAAGACCTGCAATCGTTCTCCGGCCTTTAAGCGACTACGATCAGGCTTGTTTCAATGCGCTTGAGTCGAAGGGCAACGAGCGCAGTCGCTTGCCAGTGGCCGCAAAAATCGCATTGCCCACGGCGGGCGCGATCGGCGGCGTGCCAGGTTCGCCAATCCCACCCGGATTTTCGGTGCTCGGCAGTATGTGCACCTCCACTTTGGGCATTTCGCTCATGCGCAGCACCGGATAATCGTTGAAATTACCCTGCTCGACTCGGCCCGCCTTGAGTGTGATTTTTCCGTACAACGCCGCCGACAGCCCGTAGACGATGGCGCCTTCGATCTGACGACGAATGATCTCCGGGTTGACGATCATGCCGCAGTCCACGGCCGCCACGACCCGATGAACCTTGGGGACGCCATCGACGCTCACCGAAACCTCGGCCACTTCGGCCACGTAGCTGCCAAAACTCTGTGCCACGGCAATGCCGCGGAACACACCAGTCGGAAGCGGTTGGCCCCAGCCGGCATTGGCCGCAGCCGCTTCCAACACGCCGCGGTAGCGCGGTTGCAACGGCATTAGATCGCGACGATATTCAAACGGGTCCTTCTTGGCCGCCGCCGCCAATTCGTCTATGAAGCTCTCCATAAAGAAAATATTTTGCGAATGTCCCACCGAGCGCCAGAACCACACCTTGGGTCCGCTCTCGCGCCGGCCATAGGCGATATGCTGGTTGGCAATGTCGTATGGATGATCCGCGATGCCCTCCATCGCGGCCTCATCGACGCCGTTGTCCGGCAGTTTCATGAATCCCGACGCGACCGCCACCGACGGGCAGCCCACGCCGATCTTAAGCGAAGCGGGTTTGCCCGACGCATCCACCACCGCCGTGAAGCGCGCCACGGAAGCGGGCCGGTAAAAGCCCGCAGCCATGTCGTCTTCGCGGCTGTAAATCAGCTTCACCGGTCTGCCGCTGAGCTTGCTGAGGAGGGTGGCATCGACCGTAAAATCCGGCGCAAAGCGCCGCCCAAACCCGCCGCCCAGCAGCATCGCATTCACCTTCACTTTGGCGGGAGTGGCCTGTGCCACCTGCGCCAGGATCCCTTGGGCGGGCCCCTGACTTTGGGTGCCGGCCCAGATCTCAACCTCGTCACCGTGGACCCAGGCGGTACAGTTCATCGGTTCCATGCAGGCATGGGCCAGGTACGGCGCCTCGTACCGAGCCGTCAACGTCGTCGCGCCGGCCGGACCCGGCAGCGTCATATCGCCGGCCGTGCGGGCCACCGCGGAGGCCGTATCCGCGCCCTCCGTGAAAAGGGCGCTGATCTTTTCCGACGATAGGTCGGCATAGTCGCCCAGATCCCACTGCACATTGAGCGCGTCGCGCCCCTTCTTGGCGGCCCAGTAGCCGTCGGCCAATACTGCTACTCCTGTGGCCAGGGTGATGACCTGGTGTACCCCTTTGACAGCCTTCGCCGCCGCTTCAGTCATGCTCGTCGGTTTGGCGCCCGGCAGGGGCGCGCGCGCCATCACCGCCACCAGCAGGTTCGGGACGTGCGCATCGAGCCCAAATTTGGCGGTGCCATTCACCTTGCCGGGCGTATCCAGCCGCTTGAGCGGCTGGCCCAACAACTTGAAATTCTTGGCGTCCTTCAACTTCGGATCGGTGGGCACGCTTTGCGCCGCGGCGGCCGCCACCAGCGCCCCGTAGGTCAAGGTCCGGCCGTCCGGGCTTATGACGCGGCTGTTGGCCGTGCTCAGCGCGGCGGGATCGAGCTTCCATCGCTGTGCTGCAGCACTCACCAACATTTCACGCGCCGCGGCGCCGGCTTTGCGCAACGGGCCCCAATGGGCACGCACCGTAGTGCTGCCGCCGGTGGCCTGCATGCCAAACATCGGATTGTTGTAGGCCTTATCGGCCGGCGCTTGAATGACGCTGACCAGGCTCCAGTCGGCGTCCAGCTCTTCGGCCAGCAGCATGGGGATGGCGGTGAGCACGCCCTGGCCCATTTCGGCCGATCCGCACACCACAGTGACACGATTATCGGGAGTGATGCGCAGGTATGCATTGGGGCTGAACACGGGCGTCAGATCGGCCGCCAGCGCCCTGCCATTGCCGGCGGGCCATGCGAAGCCAAGGACCAGGGCCGCGGCGCCACTGCTTTGAATGAACTGGCGGCGTGAAGTGCTCATGATTTCACCCCTGGCGAGAGCGACTGCGAGGCCTCTTTGATCGCCGCGCGGATCTGGTTGTAAGTGCCACAGCGGCAGATATTGCCGCTCATGCCATTGTCGATGTGAGCGTCGGTGGGTTGCGGATGTTCGCTCAGCAGGGCGCAGGCGCTCATGATCTGCCCGGACTGGCAGTACCCACACTGCGGCACATCGTGGCTGATCCAGGCTGCCTGAACGGCCTTGCCTACCGGGCTGCGATCCACACCTTCAATGGTCGTGATCTTCCGGCCCGCCGCGGCCGAGAGGGGCGTGGTGCAGGAGCGAACGGCCTGACCGTCCAGATGCACGGTACAGGCGCCGCACAGTGCCATACCGCACCCGAACTTGGTGCCAGTCAGTTGCAGCTGTTCGCGCAATACCCACAGCAGAGGCGTGTCGCCCTCGGCTTCGACCGTAACCGACTTGCCGTTTACCGATAACTGCATGGCCAGCCTCCTTCCCTTTGAAGGGCGGAGCGTAACGCATTTCGGGCCCTACCGGTTCAGGTAGTGGCGGCGGGCTTAAGCTGCTCCCACTCGGCGTCACTGTAAAGGCGGGAGCGCGTCAAGAAGCGCAGTCCCTCAGAACCCTCCAGGGAGAACATGCCGCCCCGGCCCGGCACCACATCGATAATCAGGTGGGTGTGCTGCCAGTATTCAAATTGCGCCGCGCCGATGTAGAACGGCTGCCCGCCAATGTCGCCTAGCAGCACGTCCTGATCACCCACCAAGAGATCGCCGCGCGGGTAGCACATTGGGGCGCTGCCGTCGCAGCAGCCCCCGGATTGATGAAACATCAATGCCCCGTGCTTGGCCTGCAACAAGCTAATGAGCTGCAGCGCCGCCGGTGTAGCACTCACGCGACGGGCTGCGCTCATCATCAGGCCTAAAAGAACCCCAGTGCCTTGGGCGAGTAACTCACCAGCATGTTCTTCGTCTGCTGGTAGTGATCCAGCATCATGCTGTGGTTTTCGCGCCCCACGCCCGACTGCTTGTAACCGCCAAACGCCGCGTGAGCGGGATAGGCGTGGTAACAGTTGGTCCAAACACGGCCGGCTTGGATGCCGCGCCCCATTCGGTAGCAGGTGTTGGCATCACGTGACCAGACCCCCGCGCCCAGTCCATACAGGGTGTCATTGGCGAGGGCCAGGGCTTCGTCCTGGTCCTTGAACTTGGTCACGGACACGACGGGGCCGAAAATCTCCTCTTGGAAGACCCGCATCTTGTTGTGACCCGCGAGCACCGTGGGCTTGATGTAATACCCATCGGCCAGATCGCCTGCGAGTTTGGCCCGCTCGCCGCCGATCAGCACCTTGGCGCCCTCCTGCCGAGCAATATCGAAGTAGGAGAGGATCTTCTGCATCTGCTCGCTCGAGGCCTGAGCGCCGATCATGGTGCCCGAATCCAGCGGATCTCCCTGCTTGATTTGCGCAACGCGCTTGACGGCGCGCTCCATGAAACGATCGTAGATCGATTCCTGGACCAATGCGCGGGACGGGCAGGTGCACACCTCTCCCTGATTAAGGGCGAACATGGCAAAGCCTTCCAGGGCCTTGTCGAAGAAATCATCCTCCTGGGCGCACACGTCGGCGAAGAAGATGTTCGGCGACTTGCCGCCCAGCTCCAGCGTAACCGGGATCAGATTCTGCGCGGCGTACTGCATGATCAACCGGCCGGTGGTGGTCTCGCCCGTGAAGGCGATCTTCGCAATGCGCTTGCTTGAAGCCAGCGGCTTGCCCGCTTCCAGACCGAAGCCGTTGACGATATTGAGCACGCCTGGAGGCAGCAAATCGCCGATCAAATCCACCAGCACCATGATGGACGCCGGAGTCTGCTCGGCCGGTTTGATCACCACGCAGTTGCCCGCTGCCAAGGCCGGCGCCAGCTTCCATACGGCCATGAGTATGGGGAAATTCCAGGGAATGATCTGACCGACCACACCCAGGGGTTCATGGAAATGGTAGGCGACCGTGTCGTCATCGAGCTGCGACAGGTGGCCTTCCTGGGCCCGGATGCAGCCCGCGAAATAGCGGAAATGGTCGATGGCCAGGGGCATATCGGCCGCCATGGTCTCGCGGATGGGTTTGCCGTTATCCCAGGTCTCGGCGTGGGCCAACAGGCTCAAGTTCGCTTCCATGCGGTCAGCGATCTTGTTCAGTGCAATGGCGCGCGCTGCGGGTGGGGTCTTGCCCCAGGCCACTTTGGCGGCATGGGCGGCGTCCAGTGCCAGCTCAATATCCTCAGCCGTTGAGCGGGCTACTTCGCAGAGCTTTTGGCCCGTTACCGGCGTGATATTGTCGAAATACTGGCCCTTGACTGGCGCAACCCACTTGCCGCCGATGTAGTTGTCGTAGCGGGTCTTGAAGGCGATTTTTACGGCGCCGTGTGTGCTGGGTGCGGTGGTCACGATGCGTTCTCCTATAGGTGCTTGGGGCGGCTGCTAAGAAGCAAACCGCGTGCCAACGGCCGAGTGCGCCGCTGGGGCGGATTGGAGGCACTTTTGCGGACTTCAGGGATCTTTGATTGTATCAATTCGATACGGTGGTTGTGTCACGGTGGAACACTGTACCGAGCTAATGCTAGAGCCCGGTCGCCTCCCGGACGCCCGGCTCGAGGAGTGATCGCGCAACCGCCGGTTGACGCGCAACCGCCGATTGACCAGCTTACGGCGTGCCGACTGAGCTTTCGGCGCGGTGACCCAGGGTAAGCGCGCTGAAAGCCATCGCCAGCCCTGAGCACACGCACATCGTGCCGATCACGCCGCCCCAGCCCCAGTGATCGGCAATCCAGCCCACGCCGGTGCCGGCAAAGGCAGAACCGAAAACATAGCCAAAGAAGCCGGTGAATCCTGCCGCGGTGCCGGCGGCTTTTTTCGGCACCATATCCAATGCCTGCAGGCCAATGAGCATGATCGGCCCGTAGATGAAAAATCCGATAGTTATCAAGGCCGCAATGTCAATCCACAACGGGCCATTCCGGTTCATTCCGTACACCATCAATCCCAGCAGGGTGGGTACCATGAACAGTATGGTTGCCGGCGCCCGTCGCGAGTGAAACACTTTATCCGACAGCCACCCGCACAGCAGTGTGCCCGGCACCGCCGACCACTCGAACAGCGCCCACGCGGTGCTGGATTGTTCGAAGCTGAAGTGCTTCGCGGTTTGCAAGTAGGTGGGGATCCAATCCACCACGCCGTACCGGACCACATAGACAAATGCGTTGGCGCAGGCGATGGCCCATAGCAGGCGGTTGGTGAGCACGTGTTCGAAGAAGATTTCGCGGAATGTGAAGGTACGCTCGTGCTGGGTGCTGTAGTTGGTCGGGAAGTCGTTCTTGAATTGCTCAATCGGCGGTAAGCCGCAACTCTGCGGTGTATCCCGGATCAGAGCCATGGCAAGCAGCGCGATGATCGCCGCGATGATGGCGTTGAAGTAGAACTTTGCGCCCCAGTCGTGAAACAGGAGTACGCCCAGGAACGCTATGGTGGCCATCGAGGCGCCACCGACATTGTGCGCAACGTTCCAGATGGAGACGGCCCGACCGCGCTCCTTGGTGCTGAACCAATGCACCATGGTCTTGCCACACGGCGCCCAGCCCATTCCATTGAACCAGCCGTTGAGAGTCTGCAGCACGATCATCAAGGTGATGGACAGGTACACTGCCTTGACGAATCCGAACAGCATCAATACGGCGCACGAGAGCAGCAGGCCTGTGGGCAGAAAGTAGCGCGGGTTGCTCCGGTCCGAGACGCTCCCCATCAGGAATTTCGAGAAGCCGTAGGCTATGGACAGCCCCGTCATCACCGTGCCGAGTTGCGCTTTGGAGTATTGCGGGTAGTCCTTGAGGATATCCGGGATGGCCAGCGAGAAGTTCAGGCGCACCAGGTAATAGGCCGCATAACCGATAAAAATGCCGATAAATATCTGTCGGCGGAGTCGGCGATATTCCGAGTCAATTCGCTCCGTCGGGAGTGGGGGCGCGTCGGGGGCGGGACGGAGAAATGCGAACATAACCCGGGCCATGCTGGCAGAGTGTTGGGGCAGGCGTCAATGCGACAGCGCCACCAGTCGCCTCGTTTCCCATTACACTCCGCCCCCATGAAAATTCCCAAGGGGCTGCAACCCCTCATCGACGATGGCCTGATTGATACGGTGGTGCGCCGACTCAAGAGCGGCAAAGAGGCCTCAGTGTACCTGGTGGCGGCCGCTGACCAGATCAGCTGTGCCAAGGTCTACAAGGAGGCGGAACAGCGCGGTTTCCACAAGATGGCCCAGTACCAGGAGGGTCGTAAGACGCGCAACAGCCGCGATGCGCGCGCCATGGGTCGGCGTGGTCGATATGGGCGCGATGTGCAGGAAGCGGAATGGAAAAATGCCGAGGTGGACGCGCTCTACCGCCTGGCGGCCGCCGGTGTGCGCGTGCCCAAGCCGCGGGGCATTTTTGACGGCGTGCTGCTGATGGAGTTGGTGCAGGATGCGCACGGCAATCCCGCGCCCCGCCTGGTGGACGTCGCCATGAGCGCCGAGCAGGCGCGCGTCTGGCACGCTTTCATGATCGAGCAGGTCGTCCGGATGCTGTGTGCGGGGCTCATTCACGGGGACCTATCCGAATTCAACGTACTCATCGACGCGCACGGGCCGGTCATCATTGATCTGCCCCAGGCCGTCAATGCGGCCGGGAACAATCACGCTTTCCAGATGTTTGAGCGCGACGTGAATAACATGCGCGCTACCTTTGCACTGGCCGCACCCGAGCTGCTGGCAACGGAGTATGCGCATGAAATCTGGCAGCTCTACGAGCTGGGCGAACTCAAACTCGAGAGCAAGTTGACCGGGCAATTTGCGCGTGACCTGGCACTTGCCGACGTGGAGGCAGTGCTCGACCAAATCGAGGGTGCGCGCCGCGAAGAGGAGGCGCGACAGCGTGGCCGTGAGGCGCGTGAGGCGAGCGAGTTGGTGTGATGCGGGGCGAAGGAGCTCTTCCCGCAGGTCGGCGCGGCGTTAAGATGTCGCATGGTTAAGCGGCGCACGACGAACATCGATGTCCTGTATGGTTTGGAGCCGGTGTTGGAGCCGGGGCGGGAAGCCGGAAGCGATGCGCTCGAGCGCTTTGTGGAGCGCGCCTGCCCGTATTGCGACGAACAGTATGGCGTAACGGTAGACCTCTCCGCCGGTCCGCAAACGTACGTGGAAGACTGCCAGGTGTGCTGTCAGCCCATAAGTACGAGCATCGTGGTGGGTGAGAACGGGGAGTTCCTGCGCCTGGAGGTCCAGAGACTGGAGTAACTGGCATGAACCGCACTCAGGTCGCAATCATCGGTGCCGGACCTTCGGGTCTGATGCTCGCCCAATTGCTGCAAGGTCGCGGCGTTGATTGCGTGCTCATCGAGCAGCGCTCGCGAAGTTATGTCGAGGCACGGATCCGGGCCGGATTGCTTGAGCAGGGGACGGTCGATCTGCTGGCGCAGGCGGGTGTGTCGGCGCGCCTGGCTCGCGAGGGATTGGTTCACGATGGGTTGGAACTGGCCTTTGCCGGGCGCGTGCATCGGATCGACCTGAAGGCGCTGGCCGGCGCCACCATGACGGTTTACGGGCAGACCGAGATCACCAAGGACCTGGGCGACGCGCGAGCCGCGAGCGACGGTCGGACTTATTATCAGTGTGATAACGTTGCCCTGAGCGGGTTGGACAGCGCCCGTCCGCACGTAACTTTTACCCACCAAGGCGCAGCGCAAGATCTTGAATGCGATTTTGTCGCTGGCTGCGACGGGTTTCACGGCGTCAGTCGCCGGAGCATTCCGGCCGCATCGATGCGGATTCACGAGCGCGTCTATCCGTTTGGCTGGCTGGGGGTGCTAGCAGAGACTCCGCCGGTCGCCGATGAGCTCATCTATGCCAACCACTCGCGGGGTTTTGCCCTGTGCAGCATGCGTTCGCGCACGCGCAGTCGCCATTATGTGCAATGCACGCCCACCGATAAGGTGGAGGAATGGTCGGACGCGCGGTTCTGGGACGAGCTGCGCGCCCGGCTGCCGGAGGACTATGCTAATCGGTTGATCACAGGGCCTTCCATTGAAAAGAGCATTGCGCCGCTGCGCAGCTTTGTCGCGGAACCCATGCGATTTGGGCGGCTGTTTCTGGTCGGCGATGCGGCGCACATTGTGCCACCCACGGGCGCCAAAGGGCTGAATCTGGCGGCTGCCGATGTGCGTGTGCTGCACCAGGCCCTCGGGGATTTCTATTCCTCGGGTAAGGAGTCGCTGCTGGAGCAGTATTCAAGTCGGGCGCTGGCGCGCGTGTGGAAGGCGACGCGTTTTTCGTGGTGGTTTACCACACTGACGCATAGATTTTCCGATGACAGCTTCGCCCACCGGCTGCAGCTGGCCGAGCTCGAATACCTGTCGGAATCCGCAGCCGCCGCGACGGCGTTTGCGGAGAATTACGTGGGACTGAAATTCAGCTAGCGAGTGCAGCGCCGGATCGCGACCATCGCGACCAGCGCCAGTGCCAGAAGACCACCCGCGACACCCAGCGCCGCGAGAGCCGGATGGGAGTTCCAGGCGGCGATCAGTACGGCCGCAGCGGCGAATTCCACCGCGGCGGATATCAGCAGCGTAATGAGAATCGCCAAAATGATCAGCGTCAGGAGCCGGCGAATCTCGCCGTACACCGCGGCGCGAACGGCCAGGACGCGCGATTCCAGTTGCTGTCGGATCGTGACACACAGCCGCTCGATGGATCCGAGTAGCTGGGCGGTGGCGCTGCCGGTTGCACTCACGATGGCCCGCGCCTTACTCGTGCCGCGCCGCGAGCGTGCCCAAGGCAAATGCGAGGGCCGCCGCTATCGCTACACTTTGCCAGGCGTGTTCGCGGACGTAACCATCGGCTGCCTTCGAGCCCTGTGTCACGCCAGTGGCCAGTCCGCGCTCTACCGCTTGAATTCGCGAGCGCGCCGCCGATAATGCGCTAGTCAGGCGTTCACCCAGCCCCGCGCCCTCGGCGGCGAGTGCGCCGTTCGCGGCCCTGGTGAGGCCCTCCAGTTCACTGACCACCCGGTGAAGTTGGCTGAGCAGTTGGTCGGCACTTGCATTCACGGCGCGGCTCCTCCTCTGCAGAGGGATTGTCCGCCCCACACCCGGCGCGGTCATCCGCAATAATGCGTAGGCGACGTCGTGCCGGAATCGGAGTAGTACTTACCGCCGTGCTGGGCAGGGGCTGCGAGCATCAGGGGGTGGACGTGCGTGGTGCGAGGAGGGGCAGATCGCTGGGTCGGATTGGCGTCGTGGTGGGACTGGCCAGCTTGCTGGGTGAATTTTTCAGTCCCCTCGCGCCCGCCCAGGTGTCAACTGCACCCGCTACAAGCGCGGCCAGTGATCGGGCTAACTCTTGGCACGACTGGCTGTATCAGTCGGTGCAGGAGTTCATTGAAGGGGCCGACCGTCGACTTGGAGAGTCGGGTGCCGACGCGCTGCCCGTTGCCAGCTCGCCGTTTCGGCTGGGAGCGACTTTTGGCTACACAAGCCGCGCGGCCAGCGCCATTCCAACTTTGGACGTTGCTGTGGACGCTGACCTGCACCTCCCGAACATTGAACGGCGTCTGCGCTTGTTTCTGACATCCGCGCCGATCGGCGAGGACCCGTCCGCACCGAACAGCAGCGAGGCACCACGGCTGGGCCTGCGCACAGGCATGGCGCAGAGCATAGATATGGAACTGGGCGTTAAGGTGGCATTGCGGCCGGATCCGTTCGCTTCTCTGGGCTGGCATACCTTCGGGAAAGTCCGGTCGTGGGAGCTTTACCCCTCCATCAAGCTGTTTGCCGAGGTCAACCTGGGGGTGGGTGCGACTTCTACCGTCACCTTCGATCATTGGAGCGGTACGCACCTACTCCGAGAGTCGTTGTACGGGCAATGGCTGGAGCGCGAGCACGCCACGGAGTGGACGGAGTCAGTGATTGTGGCGCGGGTGCGGCAGCTCATTCAGCCCAATCGACGCCCGCTGCGCGTGGTGGGCACGGACCTTGGGGCCGGTCAGGGCCTGCTGCTGCTGGTCGGCGGTGCGACGACAGAGCGCAGCGATTACCGCGAGGTGGAGTTCTTCTACAAGCGGCCGCTGCTGTCTCATTGGCTGTTCGCCTCGTTCGCTCCCTTGATCCGCTGGGAGCGCGATAATCAGTGGAAGCCGGCATGGGGCGCACAACTGGGGTTCGACGCACTATTTTGGGGAGCGGCCGGTGGTCAGTCACACTAGGGGTTGCGTCGCCCGGGTGGAATATCCCTAGTCCGCTGTGGACGTTACGACTACACGATGCTTGCGCCAACGACCACGCTCGGCAAGGTACGAGGGCGGGTGACCGCCTCGCCAGATGGGATGGACATCAATTGGGTAGGCGACGAGTGGCAGTGCTTACCAGCGGGGGCGATGCACCCGGCATGAATGCGGCCATTCGGGCCGTGGTTCGTTGTGCGGTGGCGTACAACTTGGAGGTGATCGGATTCAAGCACGGCTTCACGGGGCTGATTGGCGGCGAGTACCGGGTGTTGGGTGCCCGAGATGTGGGCGGCGTCATTCACCAGGGCGGCACCATGCTTGGCACCACGCGCTGCCAGACACTGATGAGCGAGCGCGGGCGGGAATTGGCGCTACGAGCGCTGTCGGATCTCAACGTTTCGGCCCTGGTAGTGATCGGTGGGAACGGCTCGCAAACCGGCTCCTGGGAACTGAGCCAACGTGGGGCGCCGGTCATCGGTATTGCCTCCACCATCGACAATGATCTCAACGGGACGGATCTCAGCCTCGGCGTCACCACAGCCGTGGACGTCGCCCTC
>Ga0075017_100001316_pt1 | contig 15037 bp, 25 predicted proteins | sample AleBraG_ABR_2012_FD_71475 | JGI IMG/M metagenome (GOLD analysis project Ga0075017, IMG submission 71475) | Freshwater sediment microbial communities in response to fracking from Pennsylvania, USA - Alex Branch Run_MetaG_ABR_2012 | ecosystem: Environmental > Aquatic > Freshwater > Creek >... | reverse complement strand
CCAGGAGAAGAGCAAGTAGATGGGCCAGAAGGTAAACCCCTACGGCTTCCGCCTCGGCGTGACGACTGACTGGAAGTCGCGCTGGTTCGAGGAGCGCAACTACAAAGAGTTCGTCATCGAAGACTGGAAGATCCGCGACTACCTCAACAGCCAGCTCGAGACCGCGGCGGTCAGCCGCATCGAGGTCGAGCGCACCCGCGACCGCCTTCGTGTCGACATCCACACGGCTCGCCCGGGCATCGTCATCGGACGTCGTGGCTCTGAGGCTGACCGTCTCAAGAAGAAGCTCGAGGAGATCACCGGTCTTCCCAACCGCATCCAGCTCAACATCCAAGAGATCAAGCAGCCCGAGCTCGACGCCGCGCTGATCGCCCAAGGCATCTGTGACCAGCTGGTGCGTCGCGTGGCGTTCCGCCGCGCGATGAAGCGGGCCATCCAGACCGTCCAGAAGGCCGGTGCCCTTGGCATCAAGGTCCAGTGCTCGGGTCGTCTCGGCGGTGCTGAGATGAGCCGCAAGGAGCAATACCGCGAGGGTCGTGTGCCGCTGCACACGCTCCGTGCCGACATCGACTACGGCTTCCGTGAGGCCCGCACCGCGACGGGTCGCGTGGGCGTGAAGGTCTGGATCTACAAGGGCGACATCCTCCCCTACAAGGTCTCCGTCGAGGACAAGATCAACCGTGAGGCCGCCATGGCCGTCGGTGAGACCTCGGGCCAGGGCGCGTCGGTTGACGGCGCCCCTGCGGCTCCGAGCGGTCCCAAGCGCCTCGTGACCGCCGGCGGCGGTCGACGCAAGGCGGCGATGCCCGAACCGGGCGCCGCCACGGAAGACGCAGTGGTTGACGAGGCAATCGAGATCGACGCAGTCGTCGAGAGCCCTGAGAGCACCGAGAGCACCGAGGAGACCGAAGTCGTCGTGACCGAGCTGGTCGCCACGCCCGACGAGAACGATGAGCTCGAGAAGCGCCTTGCTGCTGAAGAGGACATCGAGCGTCGGGCCGTGCATGAGCACCACGAGGCCCCGCACTTCAAGAAGGAGGTGGACTGACCATGCTGATGCCTCGCAAGGTCCGCCACCGCAAGCAGCAGCGCGGCCGCATGTCGGGTCAGGCCAAGGGTGGCACGGAGGTCTCCTTCGGTGACTTCGGCATCCAAGCGCTCGAGCCGGCATGGCTCACCGCCCGACAGATCGAGGCCGCTCGTATCGCCATGACCCGTCACGTCAAGCGTGGTGGCAAGGTGTGGATCCGGGTGTTCCCCGACAAGCCGGTGACCGAGAAGCCAGCCGAGACCCGGATGGGCTCGGGCAAGGGCAACCCAGAGCACTGGGTAGCCGTGGTCAAGCCCGGTCGCATGCTCTTCGAGCTCGCCGGCGTGGACGAGCCGTTGGCCCGTGCTGCGATGGAGCGGGCGATCCAGAAGCTCCCGATGAAGGCCAAGTTCGTGGTTCGCCCCGGGACCCATGGCATGCCGGAGGTGACGGTATGAGCTCCAAGGCAGCCGAGCTGCTCGACCTCAACAGCGACGAGATCCTCGACCGTCTGGCCGAGTCCCGACGTGAGCTGTTCAACCTGCGCTTCCAGCTCGCCACCGGCCAGCTGGACAACACCGCCCGCATGGGTGAGGTGCGCAAGGACATCGCGCGGCTCCTCACGGTGCTGCGTGACCGCGAGATCGTTGAGGCTGAGGCCTTGGCGGAGAGTCAAGGAGAGGCCTGATGGCGGCCGACACGACCGAAGAGACGACCGAGAGGGCCCAGCGCAAGGTGCGCGAGGGCATCGTGGTCTCCGACAAGATGGACAACACCGTGGTGGTGGCCGTCGTCGAGCGCGTGCGGCACCCCCGCTACGGCAAGACGGTGCAGCGCACGAAGAAGCTCTACGTCCACGACGAGAGCTCCGAGGCCAAGGTGGGTGACCGCGTCCGCGTGGCCGAGACCCGTCCGGTGTCCAAGCTCAAGCGCTGGCGCTTGGTGGAGATCTTGGAGCGTGCCCGATGATCCAGCAGGAGTCTCGCCTTCGGGTGGCTGACAACTCAGGGGCCAAAGAGGTGCTCTGCATCCGGGTGCTCGGCGGCTCGCGCCGCAGGTACGCCTCGATCGGAGACGTCTTCATCGCCACCGTCAAAGACGCCATCCCCGGTGCCGCCGTCAAGCGCGGTGACGTGGTTCGCTGCGTCGTCGTGCGGACGAAGAAGGAGAAGCGTCGTCCTGACGGCAGCTACATCCGCTTCGACGAGAACGCGGCCGTCCTCATCAACGAGCAGCTCCAGCCCCGAGGGACCCGCATCTTCGGTCCTGTCGGTCGTGAGCTGCGTGACAAGAAGTTCATGCGAATCGTTTCGCTGGCGCCGGAGGTGCTGTGATGCGCGTCAAGAAGGGCGACATGGTCGTCGTGCGGACCGGCAAGTGGGCCGGTCAGCGCGGAGAGGTCATCAGAGCGATGCCCGAGAAGGACCAGGTGGTCCTCGACGGCATCAACATCGCGAAGCGCGCCACGAAGCAGCAGGGCTCGACCATGCAGGCCGGCATCATCGACAAGTTCATGCCGCTCCACGTGTCGTCGGTCTCACTGTGGTGCACGAAGTGCGACCAGCCGACCAGGGCTGGCATGAAGCTCGAGGGCGACACGAAGGTGCGCGTCTGTCGGAAGTGCGGAGCAGATCTATGACCACCACCACTCGACCGAGGCTCAAGGAGCGCTACGACGCTGAGCTGCGAGCCAAGCTCCAAGAGGAGCTGGGCCTGGGCAACATCATGGAGTCCCCGCGCCTCGTCAAGATCGTCGTCAACTCAGGTGTCGGCAAGGCCACCCAGCAGCAGTCGCTGCTCGAGGGCGCCCAGCGCGACCTCGAGGCCATCACGGGCCAGAAGCCCGCGGTGACCACGGCCAAGAAGTCGATCGCCGGCTTCAAGCTGCGCGAGGGCCAGCCCATCGGGGTCAAGGTGACCTTGCGAGGCGATCGTGCCTGGGAGTTCCTTGATCGCCTGATCAGCCTGGCCATCCCTCGCATCCGTGACTTCCGAGGCTTGAACCCGAAGTCCTTCGACGGCCACGGGAACTACACCTTCGGCGTGACCGAGCAGCTCATCTTCCCGGAGCTCGAGTACGACAAGATCGACAGCCCCCGCGGCATGGACATCACCATCGTGACGACCGCCCGCACCGATGACGAAGGCCGCGCGTTCCTCCGTGCGTTCGGCTTCCCGTTCCGACAGGAGAACAGCTAATCCCATGGCGAAGAAAGCACTCATTCTCAAGCAGCAGAAGACGCCGAAGTTCAAGGTGCGCGGGTACACCCGTTGCCAGCGGTGTGGTCGGCCCAAGGCCGTCTACCGCAAGTTCGGTCTCTGCCGCATCTGCCTTCGTCAGATGGTCCACGCCGGTGAGATCCCGGGTGTGACCAAGGCGAGCTGGTGAGGGAGGTCGACCAATGACAATGACTGACCCCATCGCGGACATGCTGACCCGCATCAGGAACGCCAACAAGGCGCAGCACGACTCGGTGACGATGCCTGGTTCCAAGCTCAAGGAGTCGCTCGCGACCATCTTGGAGCGCGAGGGCTTCGTCGGCGGCTTCAGCACGACGCCCAACGAGGACCGTCCCGGCTCTTCGCTGACCATCACGCTCAAGTACGACTCGGAGCGCCGCTCGACCATCGCCGGTCTCAAGCGCGTGTCCAAGCCCGGCTTGCGCATCTACGCACGTGCCGACAACATCGACCGCGTGCTCGGCGGCTTCGGCGTGGCCGTGCTGTCCACCTCGGCTGGTCTGATGACCGACCGAGAGGCGCGCAAGCGCCACCTCGGCGGGGAGGTGCTCTGCCATGTCTGGTAGGACCATCACCACGAAGGGGGTGCGCTAGATGTCGCGCATCGGACGTTCACCCATCGCCGTTCCCTCGTCGGTCACCGTCGAGGTCCAAGGCGACCACGTCAAGGTCTCTGGTCCCCAGGGCACCCTTGAGCGCTCCATCCCGGCGACCATCTCGGTCCGCCAGGAAGGCGAGACCCTGGTGGTCGAGCGGCCCAACGACGAGCGCCAGAGCCGCGCGCTCCACGGGCTGACGCGCTCGCTGGTGGCCAACATGGTCACCGGCGTGACCGAGGGCTACTCGAAGGAGCTCGAGATCGTGGGCGTGGGCTACCGCGCTCAGGCCAAGGGTCCCGGCTCGCTCGAGCTCGCCCTTGGCTTCTCGCACCCCGTCTTCTTCGACGCACCTGAGGGCGTGACCTTCGAGGTCCCCGCCCCGACCAAGATCGTCGTCAAGGGCAACGACAAGGAGAAGGTCGGCCAGGTGGCCGCCAACATCCGCAAGATCCGCAAGCCTGAGCCCTACAAGGGCAAGGGCGTGCGCTACGCCGGCGAGCGCGTGTTGCGCAAGGCCGGAAAGGCAGCGAAGTAGTCATGGCGAAGCGATCAACTCGTGACCTTCGGATCCGCCGTCACAAGCGGGTTCGTCTCAGCATCACCGGCACCGCGACGCGTCCGCGCGTGGCGGTCTCGAGGTCGAACAAGCACATCAGCGCCCAGATCATCGATGACGAGTCGGGCCGCACCCTGGCTGCCGCCTCGTCGGTGGAGAAGTCGCTGGACGCACCTGGAGCAAACCGCGACGGCGCCGCCGCTGTGGGCAAGGAGCTGGCTGCTCGTGCGAAGGCCGCCGGCATCACCACCGTGGTGTTCGACCGCGGCGGGTTCAGCTATCACGGCCGCGTGGCGGCCCTGGCTGAGGCGCTGCGTGAAGAGGGACTGGAGTTCTGATGGCAGACATCGAGCAGTTTGAAGAGCGGACGATCAACGTCAACCGCGTCGCCAAGGTCGTCAAGGGTGGTCGTCGCTTCAGTTTCGCCGCCCTCATGGTGATCGGCGACGGCAAGGGTCGCGTCGGTCTCGGCTACGGCAAGGCCAAGGAAGCCGGCCTGGCCGTGCAGAAGGGCATCGAGGAGGCTCGCAAGAACCTCTTCGAGGTTCCCTTGGCCGGCACCACGATCACCCACCAGATCCTGGGCGAGGCAGGCGCGGGCCGAGTGCTGCTCAAGCCAGCTGCTCCGGGAACCGGGGTCATCGCCGGAGGAGCCGCTCGGGCCATCTTGGAGATGGCCGGCATCCGCGACATCTTGGCCAAGTCGCTCGGTTCGTCGAACTCGATCAACGTGGCCCATGCCACCATCGCTGGTCTCAAGGAGCTCCGTCGTCCTGAAGAGGTCGCCGCGCTTCGTGGCAAGACCCCTGATGAGGTCGTTCCCGCCGGCGTGTTGCGCGCCTATCGCGAGCGTCAGCGCGAAGACGGTCTGTTCAAGGAGGCCACGCACTGATGGCTGATCTCAAGGTCACGCAAGTTCGCTCCGCTATCGGCACCAAGCCCAAGCACCGCGGCACGCTGCGCGCGCTCGGGCTCCGCCGACTCGGTCAGTCCAACGTGCTGCCGGATCGCCCCGAGATCCGCGGCATGATCGCTCGTGTTCCCCACCTCGTCTCGGTGGAGGAGGTCGCCAAGTGAAGATCCACGATCTCAAGCCCTCAGAGGGCTCAACCAAGAAGCGCCACCGCGTCGGTCGCGGCATCGCAGGCAAGGGCGGCAAGACCGCTGGCCGTGGTACCAAGGGCCAGAAGGCTCGTGACACGATCCCGGCCGGCTTCGAAGGTGGCCAGCTGCCGCTCATGCAGCGCATCCCGAAGCTGCGGGGCTTCAACAACCCGTTCCGCGTCGAGTACACGCCGGTCAACGTGGATGCCTTGGGCGCCCTCGGTGTCAGCGAGATCACCTTCGACGTGCTCGTCGAGCGCGGCCTCGTCCGCAAGAACGCCCTCGTCAAGATCCTGGGTCGAGGCGAGCTCTCGAGCGCGCTGAGCGTCTCCGCACACGCCTTCTCGAAGTCGGCTGAGGCGGCGATCGTCGACGCAGGTGGCTCCGTCGAGCGGATTCCGCTGCCCTTCGGGGGTGGACGCCCGCCAGCTTCGGGCAACCAGCACATGAACCGGTAGGTTCTCTACGTGCTCTCGCGACTCGCGAACATCTTCCGGGTCCCGGACCTGCGGAACAAGGTTCTCTTCACGCTGGCCGTCATCGGGCTGTACCAGCTCGGTGCGAACATCCCTGTTCCGGGAGTCTCGTACTCGAAGATCCAACAGCTCCAGTCGACCGCGGGCGCCCACGGCGTCCTCGGCTTCTTGAACCTGTTCTCCGGCGGTGCGCTCACGCGCCTCGCCATCTTTGGCTTGGGCGTGATGCCCTACATCACGAGCTCCATCATCATCCAGCTGCTCACCACCGTCATCCCGAAGCTCGAAGAGTGGCGCGACCAGGGCGCGGTGGGCCAGAAGCGCATCACCCAGACGACCCGGTACCTCACCGTGGGCCTCGCCCTCATCCAGGCCACGGGCCTCGTCTACGCCTTCCACGGTCACGACCAGGCGCTGATCGGCACCACCATCGACCTGATCCCGAAGTTCAGCCTGGGCCTGGGCGCCTTCATGGTGCTGTGCCTCACCGCAGGGACGGCGTTCGTGATGTGGCTCGCCGAGCTCATCACCCAGCGCGGCATCGGCCAGGGCATGTCGATCCTCATCTTCGCCAACGTGGTCGCAGCCATCCCCTCTGGCGGCAAGGCGATCTACCAAGAGGGCGGCAACATCAAGTTCACCGTCATCGTGCTGGTCTCCCTGGCGCTCTTGGTCTTCATCGTCTTCATGGACCAAGGTCAGCGCCGGATCCCCGTCACCTTCGCCAAGCGCGTGGTGGGCCGCAAGATGTACGGGGGGAGCTCGACCTACATCCCGCTCAAGGTCAACCAGGCGGGGGTGATCCCGATCATCTTCGCCTCCTCGGTGCTCTACATCCCTGTGCTGCTGAGCAACATCATCCCGTGGGCCTGGTTCCAGAACTTCGTGACGCGCTCGCTCCAGCCGACGAGCTTCGTCTACATCTCCTTCTACTTCCTGCTCATCGTCGGCTTCACCTTCTTCTACGTCTACATCGCCTTCGAGCCGCACCAGCAGGCCGACATCATCCGCAAACAGGGTGGCTTCGTCCCCGGCATCCGGCCCGGACCTCCCACCGAGCGGTACTTCGCCCACCTGCTCAGCCGCATCACGGTGGTCGGCGCCCTCTTCTTGGCCTCCGTGGCGGTCGTGCCCAGCTTGATCATGGCGCTGTGGCACTTGAACAAGTTCCCCTTCTACGGGACCACGCTGCTCATCAGCGTGGGTGTCGCGCTCGAAACCATGCGCCAGATCGACAGCCAGCTGATGATGCGCAACTACGAAGGCTTCCTGAAGTAATCCCATGGCAGCCGGGGTCAGGCTCGTCGTCCTCGGAAAGCAGGGGGCAGGAAAGGGGACGCAGTGTGAGCGTCTCAGCCACCGCTATGCCATCCCGCACATCTCGACCGGTGACATGCTGCGCGCCGCGGTGCGAGCGCGGTCGCCTCTCGGCATCAAGGCCGCCTCGCTCATGGACGCTGGTGAGCTGCTGCCTGACGAGCTGATCATCGAGGTGGTCGCCGAGCGCCTGAACGAGCGAGACACCTCCATGCGGGGCTTCGCCTTGGACGGCTTCCCTCGCACCGTGCTCCAAGCCCAGATGCTCGAGACCATGCTCGAGGGCCGACCGCTGCACTGCGTGATCGATCTCGAGGTCACGACCGACCTCGTGATCTCGAGGCTCGTCTCGCGTCGCGTCTGCCAAGACTGCGGGTCGATCTACTCGCTCGCCGCCCCACCGTCGACGCGCTGGCTGTGCGACACCTGCGGTGGCGACGTGGTCCAGCGCCCTGACGACACCGCCGAGGCCATCATGGTCAGGCTCCAGGCCTATGAGCGAGAGACCAAGCCGCTCATCGAGTTCTACCGAGGGCGAGGGCTGCTCGAGACGATCGACGCCACCGCCAGCCCCGACGAGGTGCTCCGCGCCACCGTCGAGGTCATCGAGCGACGACGGGAGGCATAGAGGATGCGTCGCAACGAAGAAGAGCTGAACAAGATGCGCAAGGCCGGCAAGGTCGTCGCCGAGATGCATGCGGCGACTCGAGAGGCCATCCGTCCTGGGATCAGCACCATGGAGCTCAACAAGGTGGCAGCCGACGTCATCGAGCGCCGAGGAGCTACCTCGAACTTCCTCAACTACCACGGCTTCCCAGCGGTGATCTGCACGAGCCCGAACGACATGATCGTCCACGGCATCCCGTCTGACGACGTGATCTTGGTCGAGGGTGACGTGATCTCGATCGACTGCGGAGCGATCATCGAGGGCTACCACGGCGACGCCGCCTACACGGCGGGGGTGGGGGAGATCTCGAAGGAGGCCGCCCGCCTGCTCGAGGTGACCGAGCGGAGCCTCTTCGCTGGCATCGAGCAGCTCACCAAGGGCAACCGGCTCCACGAGGTCGGTCGCGCTGTTCAAGACGTGGCGGAGGCCGCAGGCTTCACGGTGGTGCGCGAGTACGTCGGCCACGCCATCGGCACGGCCATGCACGAGCAGCCCCAGGTCCCCAACTACTGGCCCGGGAGCCCAGGGCCCACGCTCAAGACCGGCATGGTCTACGCCATCGAGCCCATGGTGAACGTCGGCGGGCCGGAGACCTTCACCCTCGAAGACGGGTGGGGCGTGGTGACCGCGGACGGCTCGCTCTCCGCTCACTTCGAGCACACCATCGCGGTCACCGAGCACGGACCAGAGATCTTCACCCTTCCATAGCGCTCAGCTCGTCGCTATCGTGTTCATCTGACGAGGGGAGATCGATGGACGAGCGGGACCAGCCTGGGTTCGAAGCAACGCCTGCTGGCCTGGCCGCCCCGATGATCGAGAGCGATGAGGCGCCGACCCCAGACGAGGGTTCATCGCGTCGGCGACGACGCTGGCCGTTGCTCGCAGGAGCCGCTGTCATCGTGGCCGGGGGGATCACCGCCCTCGCGGTCGGTGGCTCGTCGAGCTCAGCGAACGCTGCGGTGGCCGTCGCCAACGCAGCGACCGACTCGCTCTCGGCGGGCAGCTATCACTTCACCCTCGAGTCCAAGACGACCCTGGGTGCCTCTGGCGAGAGCGTGTCGATCGCCGGCTCGGGCTCCGCCGACCCGCTCCAGCGCGCGATGGAGATGACCGGGACGACCACGAACCCCGCACTCAGCACACCGATCACCGTCGACGAGGTGCTCGTCGATTCCACCCTGTACTTGTCGAGCCCAGCGCTGGCCAGCCGCCTCCCCTCCGGCAAGTCCTGGATGGCCGTCGACTTCTCGGCGCTGAGCGGCGTGGCAGGGAGCTCGAGTGGCATCGCCGCCCCTGACCCGACCGCCTTGCTGCGCACGTTCTCCGAACCCGGCAGCGGCATCGCAGTGACCGATCTCGGCACGGGCGTCGTGGGGGGCGCACCGGTCCACCGCTACCAGGCTGTCATCAGCCCCGACGCCGTCAAGTCGCGGATCGAGGCGTCCGGGATGAGCCAGGCGCTCAAGAATCAGATCCTCTCAGGCCTCGGCACGTCGGAAGAGACGGTGACCTTGGCCATCGACGGCGAGCATCACCTCGTCCAGATGGGCGTGAGCGCTGAGCTGACGGAGCTGGGCCAATCGATCAGCTCGACGATGACGATCAATCTCTCCGGGTGGGGAGAGGCCACATCGATCACCGCTCCTCCTGCGAGCGACGTCTATGACGCCTCGTCGCTGCTCCCGTCCCTTGGCGGTGGGGCTGCAGTGGCGAGCGGCTCCAACGGTGGTGCTTCGATCTCTGGGACCTGAGCAGGCTCGAGCGGACTAGCTCGACACCGGTTGGCCAATGGCCAGCGAGCCGCAGAAGGCGGGCCCAGCCGGGAACAGCGCCGTGAGGGCTGAAGCCGTGGCTCCAGGGTACGTCGCCACGTAGGCGATCGTGTGGGGATCGACGGCGAAGGGCACCACGTCAGAGGTGGTCCCTCCTCCTCGAGGGACCAGTCCGAAGCTCGTGGTCCCGAGGGAACCGCTCTCGGCGCTCACGCGCAGGAACCAGGTGCTCGCACCGATCGGCTTGGTCAGCGTGAAGGTCTCGACGAGGGCACCGAAGCGAACGGGGAGGCAGAACTGGCCCTCCGGCGTGATGGAGCTCGTGCCGACGAACGACGTCGCCGCCACGAACCCGGCCGGCACGAGGGTGCCGTCCACTGTCGGCACGTAGCCCTGCGAAGCCTCGGTCGTGGCGCCCGACCAGGTCACACCGGGGACCTGGTAGCCGATCGTGATGGAGAGCAGGTTGGTGGGGTAGAAGGGCGGCGGCATGAGCCACTCGGGCAAGGTGGTGTCAAAGACGAAGGCGCCCGGCGAGGTGGCCTTCGCCTTGGACCAGGTGGACGAGAAGTGATCGACGTAGGTCCGCATCTCTCGACCCGGTGCGCCGAGGTCGTTGGCGATGGCCGCCTGGCCGTGGACGGCGAGACCCACCACGATGGCGGCGAGCAGGAGGGTGACCCAGCGGCGAGGGCTCACCGTGTGAGGGGTGGGGTCTGCTCGGTCGTCGAGGCTCGCGTCGTCAGCGTCGAGCGCCTCTGCTCGGCGCGGCGTGACCGTCGGGTACCAGGCCAGTGCCGCGCAGAGGGCGAGCAGCCAGGCGAAGGAGCTCAGGTAGAGGTAGTTGGTGCCGACCGCTGTGCCGAAGGAGCCGCTGCGGATGAGCGCTTCGAGCGAGAAGTAGAGGACGAAGCTGAGCGCGAAGAGCCCGAGGGCGCGCAGCGCTCGGCGTCGATGGCGAACCACCGCCCAGGCGAGGCCGGCCACGAACACCGCCTGGCCAGCGAGGATGGTCCACACGGGGTGAGCGATGAGCTTGTCGCAGGTGTTGATCCCCGCGAAGGTCGGGCCGATGCCCTTGAACCAGGCCACGAGGAACGATCCCACGACAGTGCCCGCCGAGGGGGAGGGTGAGCCCGAGGAGTAGTGGTTGTGCTCGTAGTAGAGGAGGAAGAGCCCTGCCGGGATGGCCATCGCCACCCAGGCCGGCCAGCGGACCCACAGCGAGCGAGCACGTTGGCGCAGCGTCTCACCGTGGTCAAGGGCGATCACGCTCAAGAAGACCACGAAGACCGGCACGAGCAGCGCCGTCTCCCAGAAGGCGAGGCCTCCGGCCAGCGAGATCGCCATCGCCAGCAGGAAGCGACGCTGGCGTGTGGCTTCGAAGCGGAGGAAGAAGTACACCGTGAGCAGCGTGCCGAGCATCGGCGGGACCGAGTCGAGGTAGGCCGACCACCAGAGCATCATCGGCGCCATGAGCATCGAGAACCCGAAGGCGGCGGTCAGGATCGGCACGCCTGGTCGAGGACCGACCAGCTGGACGAGGACGCGGGAGAAGACCCAGACCAAGAGGGCGTAGGTGCTCACCATGATCACGCAGGCCAGCGCGTAGTTGTAGGGGGAGAGCTTGTCGAGCGCCCAGTAGCCGAAGCGATAGCCGATGACGAAGTGACCAAAGACGCCGTTGGTCAGGTAGTGCCACGTGAGGCCCTCTTGGCGTGCGGTGGCGAAGTCGAGGTAGTCGTCTGAGAAGAACGAGCTCTGCGAGACCATCCACGTCATCCACAGAGCGTTGAGAGCGACCACGACCAGGCTCCAGCGTCGACACAGGGAGGCCGCGGAGGCCCGCGAGGACGTGGGAAGGCTGGGCGCGTCGGGGGAGCCGTCGAGGAGCTGCACGAGGCTTCAGTCTGGCATGGGCGCTGGCGCGCCTAGGCTCTTGGCGCTGCTCACGACCTCCCTTTGAGGTCTCTTGAGCGCCCACAGCGGGCGCGATAGGGAACCAAAGAAGGTGGGCTGGCGTTTTGCGCCTGAGTGAGTAAGATATTGGACCCGTCCAGCGCGGCCCTTGTGGAGCGCGTCTGGCGGAGAAGCCCCCAGCTTCATTTCGGCGTGCTCACGTGCGCCCAAAGGGGGGTGGAAATCCCAAGGAATCCTCAAGGAGTCGTGAACTGCCCAAGCCCAAGGAAGATGCCATCGTTCTCGAGGGCACGGTCGTCGAGCCGCTGCCCAACGCCATGTTCAAGGTGGAGCTCGAGAACGGGCACAAGGTCCTCGCCCACAGCTCAGGAAAGATGCGCATGCACCGCATCCGCATCCTTCCTGGCGACAAGGTGCAGGTGGAGATCACTCCCTACGACCTCTCCAGGGGTCGCATCACCTACCGCTACAAGTGAGCGGTCCCGGTACCAGAAAGTCTCGAAGGAGCAAGTTCGATGAAGGTTCGACCAAGCGTCAAGCCGATGTGTGAGAAGTGCAAGGTCATCCGGCGGCACGGCAACGTCCAGGTGATCTGTGAGAACCCGCGCCACAAGCAGCGCCAGGGCTGAGTAGAGGACGAAGGAACTAGATGGCACGTATTTCTGGCGTCGACATCCCCCGCGAGAAGCGGGTGGAGATCTCGTTGACCTACATCTTCGGTGTTGGGCTCACCACCTCGAAGCGCGCCCTCGAGGCGACCAAGGTGAACCCCGACACGCGAGTGAGGGACCTCACCGAAGAGGAGATCACGCGACTGCGCAACTGGATCGACGCCGAGGTCATCGTCGAGGGTGACTTGCGCCGTGACGTGGCCCAGGACATCCGTCGCAAGATGGAGATCAACTGCTACCAGGGCGTGCGCCACCGCAAGGGCCTGCCGGTCCACGGTCAGCGCACCCACACCAACGCACGCACTCGTAAGGGTCCGAAGAAGACCGTCGCCGGGAAGAAGAAGGTCAAGAAGTAATGGCTAAGCCCCAAGGAGCCAGGCGTCCTCGCCGTCGCGAGCGCAAGAACGTCCCCTACGGCGTCGCGCACATCAAGAGCTCGTTCAACAACACCATCGTCTCGATCGCTGACCCTGAGGGCAACGTGCTCGCCTGGGCCTCCGCCGGCAACGTCGGCTTCAAGGGCTCGCGCAAGTCCACCCCCTTCGCCGCGCAGCTGGCGGCCGAGCAGGCCGCCAAGCGAGCCATGGAGCAAGGTGTCCGCAAGGTCGACGTCTATGTCCGCGGCCCCGGCTCTGGTCGGGAGACCGCCATCCGCTCCATCGCTGCTGCTGGCATCGAGGTCGTCGGCATCAAGGACGTCACACCCATCCCCCACAACGGCTGCCGCCCCAAGAAGCGGCGCCGGGTCTAAGCAAAGGAATCTGATGGCCCGCTACACCGGACCCGTTTGCCGCCTCTGTCGGCGCGAGCGCACCAAGCTCTTCTTGAAGGGAGAGCGCTGCTACTCGATGAAGTGCCCTGTCTCTGACCAGGTCACCGATCGTCACAGCCGCGCCTACCCGCCCGGCGAGCACGGTCGCGATCGCATGCGCCAGGGCTCTGAGTACCTCTCGCAGCTTCGTGAGAAGCAGAAGGCTCGTCGCATCTACGGCCTCCTCGAGAAGCAGTTCCGCAACCTCTACGAAGAGGCGAACCGTCGCCCGGGCATCACGGGTGAGAACCTCCTCCAGATGCTCGAGCTCCGCCTCGACAACGTCGTGTTCCGTGCTGGCTGGGGCGCAAGCCGCAGCCAGGCCCGCCAGCTCGTCCGTCACGGCCACGTGACGGTCAACGGCAAGCGAGTCACCATCCCCTCGTATCGTCTGCGCAAGGACGAGGTCGTCGCGCTCAAGGCGGCCACGAGGGAGAACTTCCACGTCGTTCGCAACCGCGACACGCTCGACCGTCAGGTCGCCGCTTGGCTCGAAGCCTCAGACAACGGCTTCGAGGTCAAGGTGTTCTCTCTGCCGATCCGCGAACAGATCGACGAGCCCGTCCAGGAGCAGCTCATCGTCGAGCTGTACTCCAAGTAGCCCGAAAGAACGAGGAGCCCCGCCACCATGCTCATCATCCAACGTCCCACCGTCGAGGCCATCGACGAGGAGCTTCAGAACCGCCAGCGCTTCGCCGTCGGCCCCCTGGACCCTGGCTTCGGCCACACGCTCGGCAACAGCCTGCGTCGCACGCTGCTCTCCTCGATCCCCGGTGCTGCGGTCACGCAGATCCGCTTCGATGAGGCCCTCCACGAGTTCACCACCATCGAGGGAGTCAAGGAGGATGTCACCGACATCATCTTGAACCTGAAGGACCTGCTCCTTCGCATCGATGGTGACGAGGCCGCCACCCTGCGCCTCGACAAGAAGGGTGCTGCTGACGTGACGGCTGCTGACCTGCAGCTTCCTGCCGGCGTCGAGGTCCTGAACCCCGAGCTGCATCTCGCCACTGTGAACGCCAAGGGCCACCTGGCCGTTGACGTGACCGTGGACAAGGGCCGTGGCTACGTCTCTGCCGACCGCAACAAGCGCACCAACGTCATCGGCGTCATCCCGGTCGACTCGATCTTCTCGCCTGTCCGTCGTGTGACCTACACGATCGAGCCTGTGCGCGTGGAGCAGTCCACCGACTTCGACCGCTTGGTGCTCGATATCGAGACCGACGGCACCATCACCCCTCGCGAGGCGCTTGCCTCAGCAGGCGCCACGCTGGGCCAGCTGGTTGGCTTGGTCGCATCGCTCGACGAGGCACCCCAAGCACTCGAGCTTGGCGACGTGGGCGCTGCGCTCGGCGCCTCTTCGGAGCTCGAGGCTCGCATCGAGGACCTTGGCTTGACCGAGCGTGCCCGCAACTGCCTCAAGCGTGCCGGGATCAACTCGATCGGTGAGCTCGTGGCCTGCAGCGCGAAGGATCTGCTCTCGATCACCAACTTCGGCCAGACCTCGCTCAAGGACGTCAACGACCGACTCGACGAGCGTGGCCTGTCGCTCAAGGCGGAAGACTGACATGCGCGCCACCCCTAAGCGGGGCCGTCGCTTCGGCGGCAGCGCTTCGCACCACAAGGCGATGATGGGCAACCTCGTCGCCTCGCTGATCGCAGCGGAGTTCCTCGTCACCACCGAGGCCAAGGCCAAGGCCCTTCGCCCGGTGGCTGAGAAGTGCATCACCGCGGCGACCAAGGGCGGCGTGGCCAACCAGCGTCGCGTCGTGGCGCTGATCCGTGATCGCGACATGGCCCACAAGCTCTTCGCCGAGATCGGTCCTCGCTACACCGAGCGTCCTGGTGGCTACACCCGGATCCTGAAGCTCGG